>JRYJ01016398.1_pt1 | contig 14935 bp, 14 predicted proteins | sample 235371 | NCBI WGS metagenome assembly JRYJ01 (sample SAMN03074219, study PRJNA261477) | activated sludge metagenome | biome: Wastewater Treatment Plant; feature: Wastewater; material: Activated sludge; isolation source: activated biomass of a wastewater treatment plant treating hydrocarbon... ... | reverse complement strand
CAGAGCAGGCAGAAGAAATAGAGGAAGGACCAGGCGAGCGGCCGCACTTCCTGGGGTGCGATGTGGACGAAGCGGGCGAACGAACGGCGGATGCGCTCCATGCGGCTCCGAATGGTGGCTCAGTGTAGCAGGGCTCGGTGCCCCTGTCCGAGGAAAATTTGCTACAATGCCGCCGCCGAAAGCGCACCTCGGCTCGGAAACGAGGACCCGTCCATGGCTGCCTCCGTCATCGATCTCCGAAGTGACACCGTGACAAAACCCTCCCCTGCCATGCGGGAGGCGATGGCACGCGCCGAAGTCGGCGACGATGTCTACGGCGAGGATCCGACCGTCAATCGGCTGCAGGAAATGGGCGCGGCGCTGGTCGGTAAAGCGGCCGCCCTGTTCGTGCCCTCCGGCACGATGGGAAACCAACTTTGTGTCCGTGCGCAGGCCGAACCGGGTCGTGAGGTCATCGTCGACGCTCACTCGCACATCGTTCGGTATGAACAGGGAGCCGCCGGAGCACTCGCCGGAGTCCAGTTACATTGGATCGCCGGCATGCACGGCCTCCTGACGGCCGAGCAAGTCGAGGCGGCGATCCGTCCGAAGGATCCTTACACGATCCAGACCGCACTCATTTGTTTGGAGAATACCCACAATGCCGGCGGCGGGAGCGTGTATTCCCTCGAGCGGATCCGGGCCATTCGTGCGGTGGCCGACCGTCACCATCTTCCGATGCATCTGGACGGGGCGCGCTTGTTCAATGCGGTGGCAGCGTCCGGAGTCTCGGCCGCCGAGTACGCACGGTCGTTCGAGACGGTCACCTTTTGTCTTTCGAAAGGATTGGGCGCGCCGGCCGGCTCGTTGATTGCAACCGACGATCGCGCCTTGCTGGAACGGTTGCGTCGCTTCCGTCGCATGTATGGCGGGGCCATGCGGCAGGCGGGCATCTTGGCGGCGGCCGGCATGTACGCCTTGGAGCATAACGTCGAGCGGCTCGCTCAGGACCATGCCAACGCCAAGCGGCTGGCGGAATTGATCGGGAAGATTCCTTGCGTCGTCGTCGATCCCACGCGCGTCGTGACGAACATCCTATTTTTCGATATCCGGACCGCTGGCCGGACCGTCCCGGACGTGGTGGCGGCGCTCAAAGAACGGGGTGTGTTAATCAGTCCGGTCGGAGGCACGACCTGTCGCGCCGTGACGCATTTGGATGTATCGGCGGACGACATCGAACGGGCTGGAACAATTTTCGAGCGGGTGCTGGCCTGAGACGGCCGTGGCTGATTGACAGGGTTCCCGCCCCCTTTTAGAATGCGCGCAGGTTGCTCATAGCCGCAGGATCTCGTGACGCTCTCCGCCGTAACGTTTCAACAGATCAGCCGGATTCTCGATCTGACGGATGCGCTTGGATTGAGCCGGGAGTGGGTCGAAATTCCTCTGTCGCCGGAACGGCCCGGGGTCGTGCGAAAATTGGCGAACGGAAAATTGGAAATCGTCGTAGATGCCGACCAACCGTTCGACCAATGGTTGGCAGGGTTGGAACAACAGATTCGCGCGATTCAAGGCGGGTAGACGATGATGGTGATCGCGACCTGGCCGTAGCTATGGACACGCCTGTTTCAAGCACCCCGAACGGATCCCCTTCCACTCTCCCGACGTCGGCCGAACTCCAGGCCGAACTTCTGGCGGTGCCTGAGCCGCCGGAGGCTCCTCCCTCGGTCGAACCTCCGGGTTTTGACGAGGCGGTGGCGACGGCTCTCCGGTATGTCCGGGCGAAGCGGGGTGGTGACTTGGTCGGCGTGATTCTCGTGGGTTCCGGCGCCCGCAAAGCCGTCACCTCGCACAGCGACATCGACTTGATCGTGTTGGTGAAAGGTGCCGCCGATGCCCAGGAGTATATCCGTGTCGGAGACCGGCTCGTGGACATCCGGTACGGGGAGCACAAGGCGGTCGGAGAGGATCTCGAGTCCTCCCCTCGCCTGGCGCCGCTGCTCCGCAAGGGGCGTGTCCTGTACGATCACGACGGCATTGCCGGCAAACTCATCGACAAGGCCGCTCAACGCTTCCGCCAAGGCCCTCCTCCCGCGAGTCTGCACGAACAAATCCGCCTGAAGGCGGATTGCCTGCATCGACTGGGCAAGGTCGAGGACTTGCTCGATAAACCGACGACAGCGCACTATCTGCTGCAGGCGTTCTTCGAAGAATGCGTCACTGCGTTTTTTCGTATCCGAGGATTTTGGCTGACCTCTCCGGTCGACGTCCTGCGATTCATGGCCTCCCGCGATCAGGCCCTCGGGGACGTTGCCAGTCAATTCCTGAGCGCGGCCACGCTGCACGATCGACTCACTTGCGGACGACGGTTCGCCGATATCTTGTTCAAGGACATTCCCCTGCCACCTCGGGTGGACTAGCGGGGCTCCGTGCTCATGGGGCCCGGACGCTTGTGTCCTACAGGGCTCCCCTTGCGGAGTAAGGAGAGAGGCTTCCTATGGAACTCGGATTCATCGGGCTTGGGAAGATGGGCATGAATATGGTGACGCGGCTCCAACAGGGCCGTCACCGGGTCGTGGTGTACGATCGGTCGCTCGATCTGGTCAAGCAGGCGGAAGGGAAGGGCTGCGTCGGCGCGTCATCGCTCAACGAGCTGATCGGGAAACTGACGGCGCCTCGCGCGGTGTGGATCATGGTCCCGTCCGGTGCGCCGACCGAAGACACCGTGCAGGCCGTCGGCAATCTGTTGCAGGCGGGTGATACGATCATCGACGGGGGCAATACACGGTTTCATGACGATGTCCGGCGGGCCGCCGAACTGAAGAAGAAGGGCATTCATTACGTCGATGCTGGGACGAGCGGCGGCATTTGGGGACTGCAGGTCGGCTACTGCCTCATGATCGGCGGTGAGGACGGGCCCGTGCAGCGACTGGCGCCCATCTTCCAGACGCTCGCGCCGGAGTCCGGGTGGGCGCACGTGGGCGCGCACGGCGCCGGCCACTATGTGAAGATGGTCCACAACGGTATCGAATACAGCATGATGCAGGGATATGCCGAAGGGTTTGAGCTGATGGCGAAGAGCGAGTATCGGCTCGATCTCGGCAGGATCGCCGATCTCTGGATGCACGGCAGCGTGGTTCGGTCGTGGCTGTTGGAACTGGCCGCCGGGGCTTTGAAGGAGGATCCCAAGCTGGCCGGCCTCAAGGGGTATGTACAGGATTCCGGCGAGGGCCGCTGGATGATTCAGGACGCCATCGACAAGGATGTTCCCGTGCCGACGTTGACCGCCGCGCTCTTCACCCGGTTCCGTTCACGGCAAGAGGAGTCTTTCGCGGAGAAAATGTTGGCGGCGTTGCGCAACGCCTTCGGCGGACACAGCGTCCGCCGCTGACCCGGTTGGCAAGATCATGTCATCTCGCGCCGAACGCGTTGAAATCAAGGCGGCTCCCGAGTCCGTCACCCCCGTCGAGGGCTGCACGGTCGTGATTTTCGGCGGGTCGGGCGATTTGGCCCGCCGTCGGCTCATCCCCGCACTGTACAATCTCCTGCTCGACGGCTTGCTCCCGGCCAAATATGCCGTCATCGGCTTGGGCCGCAAGCCCATGAGCGACGAGGAGTTCCGCGATGTCGCGCGGGACGGGGTCATTAGACACTCGCGGCAGGCGCTGGTTCAGGATACCTGGCGGGAGTTTGAGCGACACCTATTCTATCTTCCCGGGGAGAACAGCGATCCGGAGACCTATGCGGCGCTGCGAGCCCGGGCCGAGCAGATTGAACGGACGATGCAATTGCCCGGCAACCGGATTTTCTACCTGAGCATTCCGCCCAGCTCGTTCGCTCCGGTGTGCGAAGGTCTGGCGCAGGCTGGACTCGCCACGCCGCCCGCGGCCAAGACCCCCTACTCGCGCATCATCGTGGAGAAGCCGGTCGGCCGCGACCTCACCTCCGCCCGGGAAATCAACGCGGTGACCGGAAAAGTGTTCGATGAATCGCAAATCTTCCGGATCGACCACTATCTGGGCAAGGAAACCGTTCAGAACCTCATGGTCGTGCGGTTTGCGAACAGCATTTTCGAGCCTATCTGGAACCACAAATACATCGATCACGTGCAGATCACGGTCAGTGAGGCGGAAGGAGTCGGGACACGGGCCGCGTATTATGAGGAAGCTGGCGCACTGCGGGACATGGTGCAGAATCACCTGCTGCAACTGCTTTGCCTGGTGGCGATGGAGCCTCCCTACTCACTGGACCCGGACGTGGTCCGCAATGCCAAAATGGAAGTGTTGCGGTGCCTGCGTCCGATCACGGGGAAGGATGTGGAACGGTTTACGGTTCGGGCACAGTATGCCGAAGGGACCGTGCACGACGCGCAGGTGCCGGGCTATCGCCGGGAAAAGGGCGTGAATCCGAACTCCACGACCGAGACGTACGTCGCGGTGAAATCTTTTGTGGAAAACTGGCGTTGGTCGGGCGTGCCGTTCTACCTGCGAACCGGCAAGGCACTGCCCAAGCGGGCGAGCGAGGTGGCGGTCCAGTTCAAGGACATTCCCCAGATTCTCTTCAACGCGAATCCCGCGCAGCCGCAGCCGGCCAACGTCTTGGCGTTGCGCATCCAACCGGACGAAGGGTTGTCGCTGCGGATCGTCTCGCGCGTGCCGGGAACCAGGGCCCAGACCCATCCCGTGGAAATGGACTTTCAGTACAGCGACGTCTTCGGGCGGCCGTCGCCCGAGGCCTATGAGCGGCTGTTGTTGGACGTGATGGCCGGCGATGCCTCGCGCTTCATGCGGCGGGATGCAGTGGAGGCGTCCTGGGCGTGGGTGACGAACATTCTGGAGGCATGGGAGCAGCAGAAGCAGCGCTGGTTGCCGGAGTATCCGGCCGGCACGTGGGGGCCGGTGGAAGCGGAGCGGATGATCCAGAATGATGGCCGCAGCTGGCGCCTCCTCTAGCCCGGTGTTGGACCTGGCGCAGTCACCCTCATCCGAGTTGTCTCCGGATGTCCTCCTTCTTGCCGAGTCCCCCGATAAAGCGCACGAACGCTCCCCGCTCAAAGAGCGCGAGCGCCGGCAAGGATGAGATCTCGAGCTCGGCGGGAATTTGAAAGTTTTCCTGCACGTTCATTTTCAGAATCGTCATCCCCGCTCCCAACTCCTGCTGCAACCGTTCCAGCTCGGTCAGGAGCGCGCGGCAGTGCCCGCAGCCTGGCTGCCAGAATTCCACTAATACGGGCGTGGCGGCCTGTTCGATGACCCGGTCGAAATCCCGATCGGTGACGTCGCGAATCATGCGCCGACCGGTCCGGCTGACTCCGGCGCAAAGATCTGTTCGTACAAGAGCGCGCCGAACAGGTGATACCCGTTCGTCGTGAGATGCAGTCCGTCGTTCGAGTACCGTGCGGCCAATTGGAGCGTCTCCGGGTCGGCCGTCGCGGTGAACAGGTCGAGGTAGCGCAGCGATTTGCGCTCCGCGTAGCTGGCGATCATCGCATTGAGCTGTTGTCGCCGCCGGATGTGTTCCTCGACCCAGGCCATGGCTTCCCGACTGCCCGCCGCCTCTTCGACGCGAATCGACGGCACCGTGACGGGAACCGGCAGAATCCCCGCTCCTCTTGGCAGTTCGTACATCTTCGTCAGGTTCCGCATGATCTCCGCCGGATCGGCATTCCACCCGAGGTCATTGGTTCCTCCCAGCAGCACCACCGCGCGGGGGTGATGGGCCAGCACGTCGGCCCGAAAACGCAAGACCATTTCCCCCGTCGTTTCGCCGCAGATCCCGCTAATCCGGACCCGTGCGGTATCCCCCAGCCGTTCCTGGAGGACTTCTCCGTACGGTGTGTCGCGGGCCGCGGGCTCGGTGCGAGTCGGGGTTTGGTACCCGGCCGTCAGACTGTCCCCGAAACAGATGATGAGCGGGATTTCCGATGCGTCGGACATGGCGGCGATTCTACCGGGGCTGTCGCTTGGCGTGCAAGGCGGGAGCATCGGCTGGATGCTCCTTTGATCTCGATATCCTACGTATGCGCAGAGCGGTAAATTTCTTGACGAAGAAGGCCCCTCGGGGTAGGACTGGTACCTATGGATTCCGAAAAGCCCGCCGAGGCGGGGACACCCCTGCAGCCGTTCGTGTGTGAGGGGACCGATCCGGAGGTCGTCTCGGTCAAGCAGTTGCTCAAGCTGCTCGACAAAGCGGCCAAATCCGCCCGCACCTATGGGGCCAAGAACCCGGTCGCGCAACGCTTTTTCCAGCAGTTTTACGACGATCTCACGAAACACCTCGAGACCTACACTCGCCTCGCCTTTCTGATTCAACGGAACCAACTCTTCTTGAAAGACGAAGTGGTCTATCAGCCCGACGCGGATGCGACGGGAGACAGCATCGCGTTCAAGATGTATTCGGACGGTATCCGGGAACTGACGTTCCATCAGGGCTTGACGCAGGAAGACTTGGCATTCTTCCTCGATGCGCTCTGGGGGACTCCTAGGACCGAGGGCGGCGCTGAGGGGGAGACGGCGGATCTCGACGAAGACGACGACATCGTGACCCGTCTCTGGGCCAAGAATCTCAACACGATCACCCTGGTCACCGCCGAGGAGCTCGTGCGTTCCTCCGGATTCGGCGTCGATGTGCTCGAGCTGCAAACGCATGGGTTCATGAGCATGTCCGTGACGTCCCTCCGGGAATTACTCGACCGCGAGCGGGAGCTGCTGGCCCGTGAACGAGAGCGCAAGACCGGCGGGAAAGGCGGCGAAAGCGCTGGCCTAGCCGGGCCGGGCGAGGCGGCGTCGGGCGGCGGACCCGGAGGCGCGGGGGGGAAGTCCAATCGGCGATTCCAGGCCAGTGTCGTCGGGTATGAAGTATCGCCCGAAGAACTGGAGGTCCTCGCGAAGGAGATTCAAGCCGAGAGCACCCGCGATACGACGCTTTATATCATCGACGTGCTCACGGCCGTTTTGGCTTCCGAGCAATCGATGTCGCTTCTCACGAAGCTGTTTGAAGTCTGGGCCGGGGTCTTGGAGGCCCTGATCAGGAACGGACAATGGACCGTCCTCGAAACCGTGCTGGGGATGCTTCAGGATACCGAAGCGGTGCGTCCCGATCTGTCGGCCGAGCACAAGCAGCAGGTGGCGGCGCTCTTCGACGGATTGAATCGACCCGAGCGGCTCAAGCTCATCGAGCATTACTTGAATCGGACGCCGAAGGCCCACACCGAAGGACTGTTGACCCTCTTGCTGATGATGAAAAAGGAAACGGTGCCCGCCCTCTGCGCCCTCCTCGCGAACCTCGAACACCCGGTTCACCAGGCCATCGTGTTGGATGCACTCCATACGGTGGCTCGAGAAAATGCCGATCCGGTCGTCCGCGGATTGTCGGACAAACGGCCGGGGTACGTGAAAAATCTCCTCTCCCTCATTGCGCGCTGGAACGATCCACGGTTGGCGGACGGCGTCGAAAAGGCCCTCCGGCACCCGGATGCCGCCGTGCGTCGCGAAGTGCTTCGGCAGTTGGCGGTCATGCGCCCCAACGGAAACGGGGCCAAGTTCGTGGGGTTGTTGAATGACACCGACGAAACGGTGCGTCTCAGTGCGATGAAACTGCTGAGCTCCGGACAGTATCAGGCGCCGTACTCCGTCTGGGCGCCGCATGTGACCGGAGAAGAATTTCTCGAGCGGTCGGCCGCCGAAAAGCGGGCGGTGTTCACGGCGATGAAACACACGGCCGGGGACGACGCCGTTCCTTATTGGCAGGGTCTCTTGACGGAGTGGTCCTGGACCCATCGCAAGAAGAAGGAAGAGCTGGCCCTCATCGCGGCCGATACGCTCGGCAAGCTGGGTACTCCCGCCGCCCTCGCCGCGCTCGAGGTGGGTCAGAAGAAAGGCGGCGGCACGGTCCGCCAGGCGTGCGGGGCCGCGATTTCCGCCGCCAACCGTCAGCACCGTCTGAAAACTCCGCCGGCCGCGAATTCCTAATCGCAAAGGGGCGCACAAGTGAACGACCAGAAACCGCCTGTTCAGTCCGCCCCGATGAGCGACGAGACCCAGCCCATTCTGACGCACGAGAAGTCGCTGGCGAACAAGATCGCCAAGGGCTCCGAGGCCAGCGACATTCTGGATCAGCAATTGGTCATGCTGGGCATTCAATTGGTCACCCAATTGAACGTGCTCATCAAGACCTCGCGGATCCACGGCCGAACCAACGCGGCGCTGGACAAGCCGGTCGATTCGATGCTGACCCTGGTGCGTACGCTGGCGGCCGACCATCCGGTGGCGCTTCGGCTCCAGAACGATTTTCTCTTCCTCGGCGACAGCCACCTGAAGATGAGCTCGCAGCAGATGGCCGTGTTCTCGAGCATCATCGAGGCGCTGAACAAATGGAAAGTCGGGGGCGTGTCGTTTTCTTCCGCCGTGGAATCCAAGGATCTGCGCGAGTTCGCCTATCTGTTTGTGAGCATGGACCCGGACAAGCATACCCTGGCGGACCTGCAGCAGGCGCTCACCGATGCCGGAGTGAAAGGGATCGAACTGGAGGAACCGCGGGTGCTCCAGTTGCGGCATCTCAACGAACCTGTGGGCGAAGGCAGCTCGTCCGGTCGAGGGGCCGATGGGAATACGACGGTCGGCGACGGGGCCGGTGATCAGGCGCGCAAAGGCAAGGCTATGGCCAAGAGCGGCTATGCGCAGGCGGCGTCAGCCGTCGGGGACCTGACCCAGAACGTCCGCGTCGGCGGAACGATCTCCTTCAAACAGGCGAAGCGGGCGATCCAGAACATCGTCGAGCTCATGATGCAGGACGAAGCGACGATGCTGGGACTGACTACGTTGCGCTGCCACGACCAGTATACCCATAACCACTCCGTGAACGTCTCCTTGCTCTCGATCGCCCTGGGCAACCGCGCGGGGTATCCCAAGGTCGAACTGGCGGATCTCGGGTTGGCGGCGTTGTTTCACGATATGGGGAAGTCCAGCATTGCGACCGACGTACTCAACAAGCCGGGTGAATTCACCGAGGACGAATGGGCGGCGATGCGCAGCCATCCGACGCAGGGGGTGTTGGATCTGACCAGACTACGCGGCATCACGAATCTCCCGGGGCGCATGGCGGCGGCGTCCTTCGAGCACCATATGAACTGTGACCATTCTGGTTATCCGAAGCTGTCTGTGCCCTGGAAGATTTCGTTGACCGGCCGAATCCTGATGATCGCCGACTGCTACGACGCCATGACGTCCTCACGGGTCTATCGCCGAGAACCCATCCCGCCGGCCAAGGTGCTGAACATGATGTTCGCGAAAAGCGGCACGGCGTTCGATCCGGTGCTGCTGAAACTGTTCGTGAATTGTGTCGGGATTCTACCGATCGGGACGCTCGTCATGCTGGAGACCAATCAACTGGCCGTGGTGATGAAACCGGCCAAGGACAAGGAGAACGCCGAGCGGCCCCTGGTACGGGTCATCACGGACGAGGAAGGGAACCCGATCGACAACGGCATCGATCTCGACCTGACCGAACAGGACGAAGCCGGCGTCTACAAGCACAGCATCGTCCGTCTCGTGGACAACACCGAATACCGCTTCGACACCAGCCGGTATTTTGTCTAGCGGAGTTTCGTCGAATCCGCCTTTTTGATCGCGTGCCTGCCGTGGGCTGGAATCTCACCCTTCAGCTATCAGCCCTCAACCATCAGCAGTCGGCTTCCCGATGAACGCTGACTGCCGAATGCTGAGAACTTATGATGCGCGGCGCTACGGCGCCGTCCCCTGCTTCCCTAGCGCTTCGCCTCCGCCGGCGGCCAGTCCATCTCGGTTTGGCGACCACAATAGTAGCATGCCACTCGGTACTTGGCCTTGCGTCGCGGGTTCGGCATCGAGATGAAGACGACCGGGGTGTCGTCGAAGGGACAGACCGGCTGTTGATGCATGAGGTGTTCGTCGGCCATCATCAGCAGCGACGCGTCGTCCCAAGGCGGTGTGAGTTGCTCGCGCCCGCTGATCCGGTTCCGCCAGCCGCAACGTTGGCAATATGCATCGAAGGTTTTCACACGGTCCCGGGTCTGCGATTGGTCGACGATCTCCACGGGGCCCGGGCACCCCGCTGTGCCACACCCGATCGGTTCATGCTGCAAGGCTTTGATGAAGAGCTGGTGCATGCGTTGCTGCTCGGTCGGCATCCGGCGGCTCCTTTCGCTGAGAGAAGACGATTTATCCGCGACGATCGCGTGGACACGCTATATCGGGCCAGGTGCAGCCTGTCAAATCGCCGCTCTCCCCGCTCCGCCGGCCTCCTTGACACGATGTGGGGGGGCGGCTATCCTCCAAGACTTTCAGGGGTTGGATTTCACTTCGAAAGGAGCTTCGAATGGGTGCGAGATGGTTGGGAGCAGGAAGACGCGCCGCATGTGCCGTGCTTATCGCGGCGACGATGGGAGGAGCTACGACAAGTCTGGCGGCGTCGGAATTCAAGATGGGGGTGATCGATCCACAGGCCGTGCTCGAAAAAAGCAAAGCCGGCAAGCGGGCGTTGGAAGGGTTGCGCGAATATGTCGCGACCCGCCAGAAGCTCCTGTCCCGCGACGAGGAGGAGTTACGCAACACGGAGAAGCAACTGAAGGAGCAGGCCTCCAAGCTGACGGACGCCGAGAAGAAAGAGAAAGAAACGCTGTTCCGTAGCAAGATCCAGGACTATCAAAAGCGCGCGCAGGAGTTCAATCAGGAACTGCAGGGGAAACAGAAAGAACTCGTCGACGAGTACATGAAGAAAATCGCCGCCGCCACCCAGACGGTGGCCGACAAGGGCGGCTTCCAACTGGTGTTGGACAAGGGCAGCGAACAGACGGTGAAAATCGTCATCTACAATAAAGAAACCATCGATTTGACCGAGCAGGTCATCAAGGAATTCGACCGCGTCAACAAATAGCTCCGGTCAGCCCTTCTGCAGATCGTCCCGAATCCGCTCCACCAGCCGTACGAACTCTGGTGGGGCGGAATCCACCGCCCCGCTCACTACTTCAACGGCTCTGCTGCCGGTCACGCCCAAGCCCAATTCCGCGGCACGTTTGATCTGCCGTTGCTCTCCGATCGCCTTCCCCTGAATCTTCGGCCAGGTTCCGAACGAACGCAGCAGGGCCAGCGCCGTCATGTCCAATGCGACGCGGTCGCCGCTGCAGAGCAATAGATCGGTGCGAGCCGGCGTGCCGGATGTCGGTCCGCCTTCGATCATGGTCGTCGTTCCGTCGGCGACGGTCAAGGCGGGATGCGNNGTGCCATTCCCCGGTCCAGAAGGTCACCGAGGGACGATTCCGGGGGTGGACGCAGCCGACGACATTCTTGAGGCTGCAGGAAAAGTCTGCGAAACGATGTGTTTTGATCACCGGCATGTTGATGACGATGTCGGCGTCATAGATCGGTTTGGAAAAATAGAACCGGGTGAGGGCCTTGGCTTGCGAGGGCTCCAGCCGCACCCACGGTTCGTCCTCCAGCGCTAAGACCTTGGCCCCTGCCGCCTCCGCGGCGGCCCGCATGCCGGTTGCCGTGAGATTGGCGGAGGTGGGCAGTCGGATAATGCCGGAGCCATCGGCGACGATCACCTCCCCCGCCCCATGGCTCCTTGCCAGCTCCGCCATCGCTCCGACCACGCGCGGGTTGGTGGTGGTCGGCGGTGGACGATCGTTCAGTACGTTCGGTTTCAGCAGAACCCGTTTGCCCCTCAGCCCCAGCCGATCGATGCCGCCGAGCAGCTCGATGGCAAGCGCCAGGAGACGTCGCGGATCGGTGCCGTGCACGATGGCGACCAGGGACTTGCCGTTTTGTGTGAAGGGATTGGGCGGGATGGGTTTGGTCGGAACGGCCGGTCCGTCCGGCTCGAACAGGAGTTGCCCCAGGATGGTTTTTGGCGACCGGAGGAGCGCGGGCAGCAGCAAGAGTCCGAAGCCCGCGTTGTTGAAGAATTCCCGCCGGGAGAAACTCATGGCTTACGGGGACGTCCCTTTCTCAACGGGATACCCGGCTTCGCGCCACGCGCGAATCCCGCCATCCATGGAGACGACGTTGGTGTAACCCATCTTCTGCAGGTTGTCCGCCGCCAGCACCGAACGAAACCCTCCTCCGCAATAGAGCACGATCGACGCGTGTTTGTCGGGTATCTTGGTTTCGATATCGCGTTCGATGATGCCCTTACCCAGATGAACGGCACCGACCGCGTGGTCCTGCCGATACTCCCCGTCCTCGCGCACGTCCACGAAATGAAACGCTTCCTTCCGGTCGAGTCTGCACTTGACGTCGGCGACACTGCATTCGCGCACGCGCGTTCTTGCCTCGTCGACCAGTTTCAGAAATCCGGGATTGTGCTTCACGAGCGATCCTCCATGGGAAAGAGGGATTGTTGCGTTTGCGGGCGGCGGAACGTGTGCGGAATGGGACGGTCCTCGCGTACGAAACCGGCCCGGCGAAAGCCGACTTCGAACAACTGTTCCACTGTATCCCAGTAGGTGCCCGATCCCTGGTGTCGCCGGAAGAACCTGTTGTCGGTTAGTGCTCCGGCGCGAACCTCCCGGATGCGGTGCGTGATCTTGTCGACCCGGTCCGGAAATTGTTGCCGCATCCGCTCCAAGAATACCGACTCCACATGCCCCGGCAGTCGGAGCAGAATCCAGGTGGCGGTGGCGGCGCCGGCGAGCTTGGCCCGTTCGAGCAAGTCGGGAATTGCACTCTCGTTCAGCCCCGGAATGACCGGCGCAATGGAAATGCCGGTGGGAATGCCCGCCTCGGACAGTTGGCGCATCGTCTCGAATCGTTTGGTGATGCTCGGCGCCTGCGGTTCGACCGCCCGCGCAGTCTCATCGTCGGCAAAAGGAATGCTGAAGTAAACCTGGATCCACGCGTCACGGCGCAACCGGCTCAGGAGATCGAGATCTCTGGCGGGCAGCGCGCTTTTCGTGATGATGCCGACCGGGTTGCGATACTCCGCGCAGACCTCCAGGCAGGCTCGCGTCAGGCCCAACGCCGCTTCCATCGGTTGATAGCAGTCGGTGTTCCCCGAAAAGACGATCAACTCCCCATGCCAGCTCGGTTTCTCGAACGCCTTGCGGAGCAGATTGGCCGCCCTGCGTTTGACGACGATCTTGGACTCGAAGTCGGTGCCGGCACCGAACCCCAGAAATTCGTGAGTCGGCCTCGCGTAGCAGTAGGCGCAGGCATGGAAGCACCCGCGATAGGGATTGACGCTCCATCGGAACGGCAGGTCGGGGCTGTCGTTCCGACTGAGAATCTCCTTCGTGTCGTCCTCATAGATCTGCAACTCGACCCGGGGCCGCGGTTCCAGGAATTCGCGGAAGGTGGACTCGAACGGATTCGGTGGGTTGGCGATCAGTTTCATGCGCGCTATGGTGGCGCCCCTCGGATCGGTTGTCAATTCCCCGCCGCCGTCGCCGCCGCGTCGCACCGTATGTCAGGACCCGTCGTTCGTTGACTACGCAGGGATCAGGTGTTAGATTCCACGCCGTTTGCAACGGGAGCGACGATGTACGATCTGCGGGTGCTTCGGGACAATTTTCAAGGGCTTCGCGAGCAGCTCGGACCGCGCGGGAAAGACGTGGCATGGGAGGATCTTCGGCGGTTGTCCGAAGAGCGCCGGGCGCAGACGATTCAGGTCGAAGACCTGCGCCATCAGCTGAAGAAGGGCTCCGATGAGGTGGCGCGGCTGAAACGTGAAAAACAGCCGGCCGACGAGGCGATGGCCGCGATGAAGGCCGTCGGCGATCGGATCAAGGGCCTTGAGGAACAGCTCCGCGCGATCGAAGAGCAGCTGTCCGCGGTCGCCTTGCGCATTCCCAATCTGCCTCACGTCTCGGTTCCGATTGGGGCCGATGCCGCGGACAACGTCGAAGTTCGCCGTTGGGGGACTCCCCCCGTGTTGGACGGTCCGGCACGGAGCCATTGGGATATCGGAGAGGCGCTCGGGATTCTCGATTTCGACCGCGCGGTCCGGATGGCCAAGGCGCGTTTCGCGGTCATGACCGGGCTCGGTGCCAGGCTGGAGCGCGCCTTAATCAACTATATGCTCGACCTGCATACGAAACAGCATGGGTATCGCGAGGTGCTGCCGCCACTCCTCGTCAATCGGGCCGCCATGACCGGGACAGGACAATTGCCGAAATTTGAGGAAGACCTCTTTCGTCTACGGGATGAAGATCTTTTCCTGATTCCCACGGCCGAAGTGCCGGTGACGAACTTGTTTCGAGAAGAGGTCCTCTCGGAGGATGCACTGCCGATTCGCTATACGGCCTATACCCCCTGTTTCCGCCGAGAGGCCGGGTCCTACGGCAAGGATACACGTGGTTTGATCCGGCTCCATCAATTCAACAAGGTCGAACTGGTGGCCTTCAGCCGTCCGGACCAGTCGTATGAAGAACTGGAGCGCCTCACCGGCCATGCGGAAGCCGTACTACAGGGGCTTGGGCTGCACTATCGTGTGGTGACGCTCTGCACCGGAGACATGGGCTTTTCTGCGGCGAAGACCTACGACATCGAGGTGTGGCTTCCTTCGCAGAACACCTTCCGAGAAATTTCGTCCTGCAGCAACTTTGAAGGTTTTCAGGCGCGGCGCGCCAACATTCGATTCCGTCCCAAGAGCGGTAAGAAAGACGCGAAAACGGAGTTCGTCCATACACTCAACGGGTCCGGATTGGCGGTCGGTAGGACTCTGGTGGCGATTCTCGAAAACTACCAACAATCGGACGGCTCCGTGCTCATTCCACCGGCGCTCCGACCCTATATGGGAGGGGTGGAGCAGATTGAGAAGGAGTAGACAGAACTGTGGGGTTTATCCGGAGACGGTAGTGAAGATGCATCGATAAAGAGGCCGCCGGTCGTGCACGCGACCCTATGATCTGGCCAATCAGGGCATTAGAAACGAGAGACACTGGAGGCATTATCAGGCGGGATCAATGAAGAGAGGCTCCGCCTGA
>JRYJ01004503.1_pt1 | contig 15006 bp, 16 predicted proteins | sample 235371 | NCBI WGS metagenome assembly JRYJ01 (sample SAMN03074219, study PRJNA261477) | activated sludge metagenome | biome: Wastewater Treatment Plant; feature: Wastewater; material: Activated sludge; isolation source: activated biomass of a wastewater treatment plant treating hydrocarbon... ... | reverse complement strand
CAGACCGAACGAGATGAGGAGCTTTTTCCCAATCGACAGGTGCCGAAACCAGCCACCGCGAGTCCGCTGCATGGGCCGTAGGCTACCATAGCCCGTGTGGCCGTGCCAGATGGGTGTCGAACGGGGTCTCAGGCTAGAGCGAACGAACGAATGTCATCAGCAGTCCGGCCAGGGCAGAAATGCCGACGACGGGGATGATGGGAATCTTGTATCGAATGAGGGCTACGAAGGCGGCGCTCCCGATGAAGGCCTGGAACCATTCAAACGCTCCGGTAAATCCCTGCGGCCAGAGCACATGATACGCGAAGAACAGTGCAAGATTGAGGATGACGCCGACCACGGCGGCGGTGATGCCGGTCAAGGGGGCGGTAAACGTGGCGTCGCCATGAGTCGATTCCACCTGGGGGGCCGCCGACCAGGATGAAAACAAACGACGGAAGAAAGGTGAAGAAGGTGACGACCGTCGCCGCCACGAGGCCGCCCCAGAGCAGGTTGTCAGGACCGAATAGGCCGGTCGTCCAGCCGCCGACGAATCCGACGAACGTCACCACCATGATCAGTGGGCCGGGGGTCGTTTCTCCCAGGGCTAGACCGTCGATCATCTGCAGCGGTGTCAACCAGTGATAGTGTTCCACTGCTCCCTGATAGACATAGGGCAGCACAGCATATGCCCCGCCGAAGGTGAGGAGTGCGGCCTTCGTGAAGAACCAACCCATCTGTGTGAGTGCGCCGTTCCACCCATAGAGCACGAGCAGTCCTCCGAGAGCCACAGTCCAAAGGCCGAATCCTGCTGCAAGGTAGAACCAGAAGCTCGACCATGAAAAATAGGCATGTTCCGGAACCGGTGTGTGGTCGTCGATGAGCGCAGGTAGGTGTGCTTTCTCCATGCTGCCATGGCTGCCCCCGATCCTGAAATATTCCGGTCGCATGCGGCCGCCGAGCGCACCCAGGATCCCGGCTGCCAGGACGATGGCGGGAAACGGCACGTTCAACGCAAAGATGCCGGCGAATGAAGCCCCTGCAATGGCCCACAGCCAGATGTTCTTCAATGCCTTCGAGCCGATCCGAAAGGCGGCGAAGACGACAATGGCTGTGACCGCCGGCTTGATGCCGTAGAAGAGGCCTGCGACGGCCGGCAGGTTGCCGTAGGCCATGTAGATCCAGGATAAGCCGATCAGGATGAAGAGCGATGGCAATACGAACAGGCCGCCCGCGACGATGCCGCCCCATGTCCGGTGCATGAGCCAGCCGATATAAGTCGCCAACTGCTGTGCTTCCGGTCCCGGAAGCAACATGCAATAGTTCAGCGCGTGCAGGAACCGCCGCTCTGAAATCCATCGCTTCCGTTCGACCAGCTCCTGGTGCATGACGGAGATCTGGCCGGCGGGGCCGCCGAAACTGATGAAGCCGAGCTTGAGCCAGAAGCGAAAGGCTTCGGCAAAGGGGACGGAAGCAGGGGGCTTATCGGTCGTCATGCCGATGCCATCTGTGAGGCGTTGCGATTATTTGTTTCCGCCTGATCCAAGGCCGTGATAGACCTGCAGCTCTGAGAGGGCTTCCCGATGACGAATCTGGAGTTCTTCGCGCTGGTCCGGCGCAAAGATGTTCCCAGTGGACCGGACTTTGACCAGAAACTCTTCCGGCTCGAACGTCACATCGAAAGACGCCGACGCCTCGGGTACATTCGGCATTTGCCGGTCATACTTACCGATGTCGGGGCCTGGGCTATGTCGGTCGTGAACTTCGCTCAACGAGAGGAACAACAGCCCATTCCGAATCGACAACCAGCCGGTCGTGCTTTCTTCCTCCCCTTGGTCGGTCGCATGGCTGAGATGAAAATAGACGCGCTGGGCCGGCGTCGCCTGCGCGAGCGCTTTGGAAAGCGGCGGTGCGAGCACGACGATCTCGTCGTCGCGAAAGGCTCTGGTCCGGTCGGCCTCTCCGGACAACAGACGGTGAAGGAAATTCCGGCGTTCCCAGCTGCGGATACTGCGCAGCAAGGTTCCGATCTCGGTAGGGGTCAGCGTGGTCGGATGATCGTTGCTGGCGGAATCCGGATCCCCCTCCAGACGCACGGTGTTCAATCCCGATTCGTAGACGATCTTGTGTGGGGTCAATGACGGACTGCTGCACGCGAACAGCCACGTCAGTCCCAACAGGGACAGCAGCACATGAAGCGACCAACGAGCACCCGGACGATGCGGCTTTCCGACGCGGCTCATTTTGTATCCTCCCGTCGTCGTGCGAACCCGACCTCCGCGATCGCCTGGTCGAAGCCGTACTCCTTGAGTTGGGCTTGTATCGAGGGGGAAAGCAGGAAGTCGATGAAGTCCCCGGCTGCGGAAATATTCTTTGCGGTCCACACGGCAGCGACTCCGTACCGGACCGGGGTGTGCGAGTCTGCAGGAGCCGTGTCCAAGATTCGGATGTGGTCCTGCGCCACCGCATCGGTCTTGTATACGATGCCGATCTCGGCTTCACCCTTCGCGACCAGGTCCAGAACGGCACGCGAATGCTCGCCGAGGATGAACTGAGACTTCAACTGTGGCTCCAATTTGCTGTACTTCAGGAACTGGCTTGCGACCTTGCCCACCGAGGAGGTTTTCGGATCGCCGATGGCGATGCGCCTGACCGGGACGCTGCGCAGATCCTGGATCGAGGCGATCGGGGCGGGGACCATGGTGCCCGTAATCAGGACCAACGAGGTGCTGGCGTAGATCCGCTTGGTTCCTTGTATGACGAGCCCTTTCTTCTCCAGCTGGTCGATTTCTTCAAACAACGAGGGGAGAAAGACGTCGACGGGTGCGCCTTCTTCGATTTGTTTTCGAAGCGTTTGGGAAGGCCCATAGATCACACGTACGGCGACTTCCCGGTGTTGCGCTTCGAAGAGCGGGAGGATCTTGCGAAGCGCATCCTTCACGCTGTTGGCGGCCGCGATCGTGAGGGTCTCGGACTGGGCAAATCCGGACGAGGCCGGCCAGAGTGCGAAGACGGCGAGACTCAGGAGCAGGTGGAGCGATCGGGAGAGTGTGTGTCCNNTGATGGTGTCGGTCTCACGCAGCATGTCATGTCAGAAGTAAAACTGGTATTGAATGTTGACCCGGTTTTCGACGAGGTCGCGGCCGAACCCAGGAAGAGTTTCAAAGGGGAATCTGTCCGGGGCGCGGCCGCCGCTCCCTTGGGTGATATTCGAGTAGTCGACCACGAGCCGATTGTTGTAGGTGCCGTCGAAACTGTAATTGATGGCGGCGCCGAATTCCTTGATCAGATCATCTTTCTGTTTGGTCGAAGGGTCCATCACGCCATAGCGGACCGCCAGTTCCAGCTTGCGGGGGATGATATATTTCCCGATCTGCGCATACCAACCCCATGCCTGTCCCAGATCGACCGGAGGGCCCAATACGGTTGCAGTGGAGGTATCGAACGGTACGGTGCCCGAATCGGCATTGCGCACACGCTGATGGCGGTAATATCCCTCCGCCTGTAGGGACCAGCCCCGATATTTCGCGATGAAATCCGTTTCATACGTCTGAAAATCATACACCCCGCCCCCGAGCAGCCGCCCGTTTCCGTTCTTGGTTACGCTTTGGCGGTAGGCTCGGTCGACGATGTCCGACCTGATGGAGCTGAGATAGTTTTGGCCAGGATTGTACGCGTACCCGAAGGCGATGGCCATTTGTGGAACACGGGAATTGAGAATGTCTCCTTGTCCGTACCCCGGATTGCCGGAGATCTTGTATAGGAGCCGTGCGGTATACATCATTTCCCCGGTGAGGAAGCGGGTGTTGTAGTTGAACGTCCGGCGCTGAGAGGAGGGGAGACTTGAGTTGTTGTCGAGCGCCTGGCTGACGGAGGTGCCGTCTCGCGTCAAATTCGGACCGACGCCGTTCCAAATCCCGATGGCATAGTTAAAGCGATATTGGTCTTCGTCGCTCAGGATCGTAATGCCGACATCGCGATTACTGATCAGATTCGCCGCGAAGGCGTTTTGGACCCGCATGTTGTCGGCGAAGGAGGAGGTGGCGATCGAACTGATTTGCGATCGGTTGAACCACACCCGTTGTTGGCCCAATTGAACGGTTGCCGCGGGGATATGCCAGGATGCGATATAGGCGTCGAGGAGTCGGGCTCTGCCGCTGCCGCCCTCCTGATCCCATTCGGTCTGATCGAATGCCCAGGAGAAGTTGTATCGGAAGTCAGGGTCGAACGCATAGCCCAGGAATTGCAGCCGCGCACGGGGAACCGTGAATTGACTGAGGTCGCTCTGGTGCTTGATGGCGCGAAACTCGACTTGCCCCCCGAGGATCTCCGGATTGCGTGAGTCGCCTACCAAACCCCAAGCTGAGTTGAATGAACTGTAGCTATATCGGACCTGGGTCAAAAGCCGAACCTTCATAAAGAACTTCTCGCCCACATGGAAGTTGAGACCGTTGTTCACGTCGACGCTGAAGTTCGGACGGGAGAGACGCTCTTTCGTTTCGATCACACGAAGGCCCTTGTTGTATTCCTCCTCCGTGATCAGTCCCTTGAGGTAGAGGTACTTCAGGCCCGGATCCTCGCCGGAATAGTACTCCCACTTCCCGTCTTTTTTGATGAACTGGCCTTCTTCCACCGCTGCCGAGCGGCTGGGCAGCATGATGACGAGGGCGATCAGCCAGATGGTCAGCACCAGCGGTCCAGTCATCTTACGGCTCCTTGCGTTCTTTGCGGGAAACCTCTTGCGGGCTGTCTGTGCTGCAAGACCTTTTTTCTTCAAGAGAATCTAAATATCTGTATTCCGATGATGTATTAAATAAACTAAGTTATCTATAATTGTCAACAAATAGTTATGAGCATTCTATCCTAGCAGGGACTGTAGCGCGTAATTGTCATAATGCTTGACATAAGTAACGCATTATGTCATTAGATGCAGCGTTATGAATCGCCGCGACCCCGCCACTGATGCCGCCCGTATCGAGAACCGGCTGGAAGCTGTCCGCGAATCCAAAGGACTCAGCAGAGCGCAACTGGCTGAACGCTCCGGCGTGACGCGACAGGCGATCCATGCCATCGAAACCGGTCAGTATCTCCCGACCACCGGTGTTGCCCTGCAACTTGCCAAGGTCCTCGAAAGCCGCGTGGAAGATCTATTTCGCCTGGCGGGAGTTGAGGAATCTCTCGAGGGGGAGTTCGCTGCAGGCTCGACCATGCCGGATGCAGCTCACCCCATCCGCCGTGTGAAGGTCGCACGGGTCGGCTCGCGCTATATCGTTCGCCCGGTCGTCGATCTGGGCGACGTGCTCAACTACACCGTTCCGGCCGACGGACTGCTGCTCGACACATCCCGCGGGCCTGTAAAAGGCTCCAGATCCCGTGCGCGAGTGCAACTCCTTCGCGACCGACGCATCATCGAACAGGAAATTTCGGTTGCCGGTTGTGACCCATCCATTTTTCTCCTTGGCGACTACCTGCGCCGCTACAAGGACGCCTGTTCCGTGGTGGGGTGGACGCTCGGCAGCACGGCCGCACTCGACGCGCTCAAGCGCGGAGAAGTGCATGTGGCGGGCGTGCACGTGGTCGATGCGTCCTCCGGTGAGTCCAACCTGCCGTACCTGCGCCGCCACCTCAAAGGAACGCAGTATCTCGTCATGACCTTTGCAATCTGGGAAGAGGGATTTCTTGTGGCTCCGGGTAATCCGCAAGGCATCCGCGAGATCGGCGATTTGGCCAGACCGGATGTGGCCCTGGTGAATCGTGAAGAAGGGGCCGGAGCGCGCCTCTTTCTCGATCAGCGGCTGACTGCGGCAGGTATTCCGACCACTGCGGTTCGTGGCTACGACACGATCGTTCGATCGCATGTGCATGTCGCCCGGATGATCGCGGAAGGTCATGCGGTCGTCGGGGTCGGCGTACGCGCGGTCGCACAGCTCTTCGGTCTGGCATTCGTACCGCTTCAGCAGGCCCGGTACGATCTCGTGGTACCGAAGGCCTATGTGAGCAGCCATCCCAGCATGGCATCCTTTCTCGACATGCTCACGAGCCGGCCATTCAGGACGGAAATCGAAGCGCTCGGCGGGTACGACACCAGGGAAATGGGGACGGTGCGGGAGTTGGGGAAATGAAAAATGCCAAATGCAAAATGACAAGGTGGGTTCTCGGGATCCTCCTTTTTGCTTTTTCCACTGTATATTTTCCATTGATTTCAGCGGCCGCCGAATCGCTCATCATCGCCGCCTCGCCGAGTCTCAAGGAGGTGCTGTCGCAGCTTGGCGCCGCATTCGAACAATCCCATCCCGATGTGCGCGTCAAACTGTATCTCGCCAGCGGACTGGATCTCAGACAGACCATTGCGGCGATGGAAAACAGCATGGTCGGCCAATATTTCATTGGAAAAGGTCCGGTACACCTCATCGCACCAGGCGGAGATGAACTGATCGCAAGGTTCGAGCAGAAATACTACGTGCTGCCGGGCACGAAACGGTCCTACGCAATGGATCGTCTGGTTGTTGTTGTGCCGGAATCCTTGGTGCAGGCGCCGGAATCTCTCGAAGAGATGAGCCGCAGTACCACTCGGCTGGCCGTGGCCGATCCGTCAGACTCTCGCTTGGGCTCTCAGACCGACGAAGCCCTCCGGTCTCTTGGAATTGATCAGTCTTTCAAGGGACGGCTGGATATTGCGACGGATTCGCGCGGGGTCATCGACCACGTCCTCAGTGGTCAGGCGGATGCGGGAATCATCTACGGTCACGAGGCTGTGAAAGAGCAGGAACGGCTGCGGGTGGTGACGGCCGTGGAAAAGGGCTATACCTCGACCCTGCATTCGATGGCGATGGAACGGTATTGCCCGAATCGCCGGCTGTGCGACGAATTTTTGACCTTTATCCAAAGCGCCGAAGCACGGGCCGTCGTGCGTCAAGCCGGCTACGCGGTACCGCCGAATGCTCGTTGATAGGGGACCCATTTTCACGGGGGCCAATTTGTACAAGGCTTCATGTCACGCGAGATTCATTCCTAGGTGATTGGCCAAGGAGGAAGAATGGGAAAGGTGCACACGCGACGAGCTGGTCAGCGTTTGTTGTTGCTGGCGCTCACCGTCGCATGGTCGGCGGGATTATTGATGATCGGTTGTGCCAGGTTGCCCTATACGACTGCGACGCTCCATGAGGACGAGCGGATCGTCGTGACCGTGCAACGAGAGGTGGAGCCGCACGCATATACGCATCCGGTTCAACTGAGTCGGGCGGAGGTGGCCAGTATTCTGAGAGGGTTCTCCGTTCGCGAACAGCAACGGTTACCGCTGCGATGGTTTGCCGAGGAGACGCCGCCGAAACCGTTGTTTCGCGAAGACGAGCTTCAGGCGCTGGCCCCCTATCTCTCGGAAGCTCTTCAGCAACTGAAAACGGATGAGCGCGCGCGATTCGAAGTGCGAGCCCCGGGCTTCAATCCGGAATATGGCCGTGACACCGTTGCGGGCTGGGTTGCCGTCCGCGAACCGTATCTGTATCTGACCATCGAATATTTCCACAAGCAGATCCCTGTTCGGAAGTCAGACACCTATGATTACAACTATCCGCTCCCGCCGCCCACGCCGAGGGACTACATCCTCTATTTCGAGCCCGGCCGATTCTGGCTCACTGATGACAAGGGAATTCACGTGGTCGCGTTCCGACAATATTTGAAATCCGGACAGGCCCGTGAACCCCCATCGCGATGATCCCCGCTTACCGGGGCCCCCTGCATTCTTCCATTGGCATCTTACGTAACGGCGAGACCGATAGGAGACGGATTTATGAGCAGATCAGTAGGTTTTCACCGATGCAGCAGCCAGCCAGTTGTCCACAAACTATGGCTCGACTGTGTCGTTGTGGTGTGCCTGCTTCTCGGCTGTTCGACCGCGAGCATTGCGGCGGAAACCGGCAAGTTGGTCGAAAAGGACGGGAAATATGTATTCGTCGAGAGCATGGATCCGTCTCTGAAACTGCTCCTCGAGCGTTCGGTCAAAAACGGACTGATTACGCAGGAGGAATATGACCGAGTCGTCCAGGAATCAGAGGAACGATCCCGGTTGTTGGCGCCGAGTTTTCGAGGATGGTACGACCGAGGATTCAACCTTTCCTTCAATGACAATGCGTTCTTCCTGAAGATTCGGTTTCGCACTCAACTCCGCTATACCCAGCGATTCCGGAATGATGTATGGCGCGATCCCGGCGACGCCAAGAACTTTCCGGAATTGCTCGGCGTGTTCGGCGACTACCGGGCTAACCGCTCGGAGAATACATCCTCGCAGTTCAACCTGAGAAGGATGCGCTTTTACTTTATGGGCCATCTGTTTGATCCGGACTTCAAATATTATATCCAAATGCGGGCTGAAACTGCGGAAAACGCTCAGTCGCCGGGCTCGCTTTCACTCTTCGACATGAATTTTACGTCTACGCACCTCCCCTCGATGAATGTCCAGTTCGGGCAATACAAAGTCTACTTCAATCGATCGCAAATTAACTCGACTGCCTCCATGCAGTTCGCCGAGCGCGCCTTGGTGATGGACGCCTTCACGGCGAGCGGTCTCGATCGCCGGGATATCGGTATTACACTCATGAACGATGAGGAACTGTTTCCGATCAATTACTACTTCGGCGTCTTCAACGGAGCGGGACCGAGCTTCAATCGTATCGGCTCATTCTCTTCTGAACAGGCCACTGAAGGATGTCCCGGTGGGCAAACCAGCGGCAATCCATTTCCCTCTCCACCCGGATGTCCAGCGAATCAACGGAATTTGAATGCGAACTTACGCCTCGATATCGAGCGGCTCATGTATGTGGGCAGGCTGAATTGGAATATCCTGGGACGACCTGGGTACGGAGAAGGCGATCTCGCCTATTCCGAATCGCCTCAATTGGCGATCGGCGGGGGCTATTCCTATAATCCTGCGATCAATACCAGCTCGGACAACGCGTTTGTAGGACTCGACCTCGCCAATCTCAACTTCAGGCGCCAGCTTGCGGCCTTTGGGAATGGCCGGCAACTTGGGCTTGGCGTCGTCGATTATTCGACCTGGGCAGCGGACGGCGTATTCAAATACCGTGGCTTCTCGCTTCAGGGAGAGTTCTACTTCAAGAATATCATTCGCCATGACAAGGGATTGCCGTGCCTGAACGTCGGCTGCACGGCGACGGCACCCAACCAATTCGGCAACGCGCTTGGGTGGTATGTGCAGAGTGGGTACTATGTCATCCCCCGCACGCTTGAAATGGCGGCGCGATTTGCCTATTGGGATCCGGATACCCATTCAGCGAACGATTTGATCAGGGAAACCGATGTTTCGTTGAATTGGTTCTTGAACGGGACTTACGACCATCAGATTATGGTGACATACAGCAATATCCAAATGGGAACCGGCGGGTTCGCCATCGGGCGCAGTGCGCCGCTGCCTCCGGGGTCAGGGTCCGTCCCGCTCGATGCGGTGGGCGGAACGTTGATCGAAAACGCCATTCGTGTGCAGTATCAACTCTTCTTCTAAGGGGTAACCGTTATGATACGCGTACTGATCGGCCTCGTCCTGTTCATGACCAGCAGCGCCGTTCCGGCGTTGGCCGGGGAAATTGCCGTTGCGGCCGCATCCGACCTGAATTTCGCCATCAAGGAAGTGGTAGCGGCGTTCGAAAAACAGACCGGGCACCAGGTGAAGCTCTCTCTGGGATCATCGGGGAACTTCTATTCCCAGCTGCAGAACGGCGCGCCGTTCGATCTGTACTTCTCGGCCGACATCGGGTACCCGAAGAAACTTGAAGAAGCGGGACTGACCGTGCCCGGGTCGCTCTATCTGTACGCCGTGGGAAGGATCGTGCTCTGGGCGCCCAAGTCGTCGATGCTCGATGTGTCGAAGGGGCTCACCGTTCTTCGCAAGCCGGAAATCAAGAAGATCGCGATCGCCAATCCCAAGCATGCGCCGTATGGGCGTGCGGCTGTGGCCGCGATGGAGCATGAAGGGGTCTATGCCGAGGTGAAAGACCGACTGGTGCTGGGTGAGAACATTTCCCAGGCGGCGCAGTTTATCGAATCCGGCGCCTGTGACATCGGGATCATTGCGTTGTCTTTGGCCTTGGCTCCGGCGATGAAGAGTGCCGGCACGTATTGGCAGATTCCGGCGGACGCGCATCCGCCGTTGGAGCAAGGGGCGGTGATCCTAAAACAGTCCACCAAGCAGGAGGCGGCCCGGCAATTCCTCAATTTTATGAAGAGCGCCCAAGGGCAGGAGATCATGACCCATTATGGATTCACCCTGCCGAACTAGACGACGGAATTCCGCACTCTGCCTGGCGGCTCTGGTCATGGCGACCGGTTGTTCGCAGGCGGTCATGATGGATCGCGAATCGGACCATGGAGGGGTCGTGACGTATGTGTACAAGCAGGATCGCGGTGGGCCGATGGGATCAAAATATCGCAGGCAGGCGCTGGACGCGATTCAAGCCAAATGTAAGACGGGTTCCCGCATCATTCGGGAGGGTGAGGTGAAGGGCTATACCAGTGTGGGCATGGGCACGATCGAAGGCACGGAAGACGAGGAACGAGGGCGCCGGTGGGGGATCCAGTTCGAATGCAAGGGGAGCAACAATGTCGACGGCAAAGGCGAAAGTGGTCAGCCATAACTGAAAGGGACATACCATGAAACTCAGCGCGCGCAATCAATTTCAAGGCACTGTGACCAAAATCACTGAGGGGCAAGCGATGGCAGAAGTGGTCGTGAAGGTCGGCAATCTCGAATTTGTCGCAGCCATCACGGAAGGGTCGGTCAAGAATATGGGGCTCAAGGTCAATGATGCCGTGACCGTCGCCGTCAAGGCGACTGAGGTTATGATCGGGAAATAGGGCGTTCATTGATTTTGCACCGACGATTGACTGGCAGGCTACTGAGAAACCGTTTCACCCGCCTACGCAGGAAGCCACGGCTGTTAAGCCGTAGAGGAATGCGCAGCGGGTGTCCGTCGAAGCCTTGCCGCCTCCGCTGACGCTTCGGCGGCCCCTCAGAACCTGAGCGAAGAGCGGGGCGAAGACGGACAGGCTTTCAGCCTTCGTAGCCAATAGTCACTACTTCGGCGAAGTAGGCTCGGCGGGTTCCGCCGAAGTCACTCATAAAAGGGACCACTGCTGGCAAGCCGTGGGGCTCCACTACGTCCGACCGGCAGTGTCTTGAAGGTGAAGCGTAGTCCTTCTTGCCCGCCCAACCCCGAGTCTGCCGAGAGAGGCTCTTTTCCCGTGGCCGTACGCTGAGCCTCTGGGCGATGCGAGAACAAAGCTGGCGGACTTTTTCAACATCCTGTGAGGATGCGCGCGTGAATTGGACGGCTATCTGGGTAACCTTCAAACTCGCCAGCCTGACGGCCCTGATTCTGGTGGCGGTGGGATTACCGATCGCCTACTGGGTCAGCTTTTCCCGCTGGCGGTGGAAGTTTCTCGTCGAATCGGTCGTTGCGCTGCCGTTGGTCTTGCCGCCGACGGTGCTGGGGTTTTACATCCTCGTGTCGATCGGACCCCACAGCCCGATCGGCCGCTTGTATGCCGATCTCGTGGGGCACCCGCTTCCCTTCACGTTCGAGGGGTTGCTCCTGGCATCGATGCTCTACAGCCTTCCGTTCGCCGTCCAGCCGTTTGCCAGCGCCTTTGCGCTCGTTGACCGCCGGCTGATCGAAGCCTCATGGACGCTGGGGGTCTCGCGGGTCATGACGTTTGTGAAACTCATCCTGCCGCTCTCCAAGGCCGGTCTCCTGACCGGCGTTGTATTGAGTTTCGCCCATACGCTGGGCGAGTTCGGTGTCGTCTTGATGGTCGGCGGGAATATCGAGGGCGTGACCCGCACGGTCTCGATCGATATCTACGATGAGGTGCAGGCGTTGAATTATGCCGGGGCCGCAAAGACCGCCTTGTTTCTGCTCGTCGTATCCTATCTCATCTTGCTGCTCGTCTACGGTCTCAATCGCACCGTCTGGTCGGCATGGCCGCAGAAGTAGCGATCGATATCACCAAGCGGTTTGGCACGGGCTTCACCGTGGACTGCCGACTTCGGTATACGCTGGGCCCCGCCACGGTCTTGATCCTGTTCGGTCCATCCGGATCCGGGAAAACGACCATCCTCCGTTGCTTGGCCGGGCTCGAATGGCCCGATCAGGGCGTCATCCGCTACATCTCTCAGACCTGGGTGGATACCATTCAGGGAATTCGCGTGCCGCCGCAGCTTCGCCGTGTCGGGTTCATGTCGCAGGACTATGCGCTTTTCCCGCCGTACACGGTGGCCGGCAATATCGCCTATGGATTGCATGAGTTCAATGCGGCAGACCGAGACCGCCGGGTGCGGGAGGTGATGGCCCTGTTGCGTTTGGATGGCCTGGAGCGTCACAAGCCGTCACAGTTGTCGGGCGGGCAGCAACAGCGTGTGGCCTTGGCTCGGGCCATTGCGCCCAAGCCGCAACTCCTTCTCCTCGATGAGCCGCTCTCGGCGCTCGATGCCCCCACGCGCCTGCATCTGCGCAGCGAGCTCCGTTCCTTATTACACGAACAGGCCTTACCCTCGGTCGTGGTGACGCACGATTGGGCCGAAGCTCTGGCGCTCGGGGACCTGGTTGCGGTCATCGACCAAGGCAAGGTGCTGCAAGTCGGGGAGCCGATGGATGTGTTCAGCCGACCTGCCAACGCCGATGTGGCGCGGGTGGTCGGCGTCGAGACGGTTGTCAGGGGACTGGTCGTTCACACGCAGGAGGGACTCTCCACGGTCGATGTGGGCGGCGTGCGGCTCACGGCATTGAACCCGGAGAACCTGGGGCCTGAAGTATTCGTTTGTGTTCGGGCGGAGGATGTAGTGCTGGAGCGAAGCGGAGCCGCGGGGAGCAGTGCGAGAAACCACGTAGCCGGCATGGTCGGTGCCATCAGCCCGCTCGGATCTTTGGTGCGGATCACGCTCGATTGCGGCTTTCCATTAGTCGCCACCGTGACCCGTTCGGCGGTGACGGAATTCGGGTTGGTTCCGGGCACCACGGTGGTGGCGGCGATGAAGGCGGGATCCGTGCACCTTGTACCGCGTGGGAAAGACTGAGTGCGGCTTTGACAAGATGTTTCTCTCCCCAAGTTCTGTGGATATCCCTGTTGATAGTTTTGAAACCGATCAAAAATGGTGAGTCCAGATCGCCGTCGGGACCACGTTGCCTATTTTTTGGGCATTGAGACTGCTGTCTGTTCGTGACACAAGATATTGGGGGCCAAACCAGATCTGTATGCATTAGCATACACGTAAACTAGCTGGCGGGGGCCGTTTGGATCTATTCGATAAGGGACTGGATTCACATGAACTTCCGAATGGTTCGGTCGCGAACTCTGCGTAGAACACGAGTCACATTGGGGATAAACACTCTGGCGTTTCAGCATGTTGAACCACTGGATGAAGGCAGACGGGGAATGGCTACAGTGTTCTCACAGGCAAGGACTTGACAAGCCCGCTGCCGGTATGTAACCATTGGTTGCATCATGACCGGAGCGGAATTCAAACATCTTCGTGAACAACTCGGCCTTACGCAGGTGCAATTGGCCGAGGCCCTCCACACCACACGAGTTTCCATCGCTCGCTACGAAGCCGGCATGCGCCGGATCGGCGGAGCCGTCCAGGTGGCGATCACGCAACTCGCTCGCGCGGTACGGATCCCTTTGGTGGGAGTTGTAGCGGCGGGCACCCCGATCGAGCCGGTGGCGCAGGAGGAACTCATCGATGTGCCTCCGAGTATGCACCGGGCGGGGGAAACCTTCGCACTGCGGATCAAAGGTGAGTCAATGATCGAGGACGGAATCTTGCCGGGGGATTTCGTCGTCATTCGAAAACAGCAGACGGCTCAAAACGGTCAAACAGTGGTGGCCATGGTGAATCGAGAGGCAACGATCAAGACGTATTACCGAAAACCCCAACATATTGAACTGCATCCGGCAAACGCCGCGATGGCTCCACTTGTCGTCACCCCCGCAGACGAATTCTCGATCGAAGGTGTTCTCGTGGGGGTGATTCGTCATTGTTCCAACGCATAACGCAAGAGAGGTGCCTATGGTGACGCAACGCCAGCAGGTGATGGTCGATCGGCTGTATGAACTCGAGCGTATGGTGGTGCAATTGAACGGACGGATCGGGGAATTACAACGGGAGCTCAAGCAGACGGCGGCGCTGCCGGAACGGCGGATGGGTGGTTCTTACCTGCGCAACCTGTTTGGCGGGTTTCGAACGGGGCACGAAGCGCGAACTCCGATTCGGGAAAACAGGAGGGTTCAACGCCATGAGCACTGTCTGTTCTGAACTCACCGAAACCACGGCAGGTCGTTGCGCCGATTGCGGGGTCACCGTGGCGAGACGAACGCCTTATCATGATGAGCGGCAGAACGTCGTACGAGATGTGTGTATTCGGTGTCTCGTCCTGGCCTACCAACAGCGACAATTTGAGTCGGGCTGTTGTGGGTGAGGAGGGATTGGCCGGAGATGGAGCTATAGAAAGGCACTAGAGGTGTGTATCGGCGCGCGACAAGTCACGATATGACCATAAAGAGCGCGCGGTCGAGCAATCTCTGTTTGGTCTGAACGCGGAACAGAAAAAGCAGTCCACCGTGGGTTTATCCGCCGACAATGATCGCGATAAGGCGCTGAATCGTCGGCGGTACGTGGCGTCGCCACGAGTTCTTAAACGGGCTCCGGTTCGAGTAAGCGAAGCCAAAAGCAGACCAATCAAATCAAGCTGTCTACACGACCGCGAGCAGGAAGAGAGGCTTCGCCTGATGAGCGGCCGGTATGCAAGCGAGTAGATTTCACTGAAGTTATTGAGTATCCCCGCGCACATGCGAGGCCGCACGAAGTGTCCGAAAAATGAAGAACGTCACCAAAGGTAAATTACTCTCGCGCCGGGAGCATGTGGATGGCGCTCCACCTCACTAGCGCGGGGTGGTGGCGGTGACCCGGATCGAACGGGTGACCCGCGGCTTATGAGTCCGCTGCTCTGCCAACTGAGC
>JRYJ01000093.1_pt1 | contig 15094 bp, 13 predicted proteins | sample 235371 | NCBI WGS metagenome assembly JRYJ01 (sample SAMN03074219, study PRJNA261477) | activated sludge metagenome | biome: Wastewater Treatment Plant; feature: Wastewater; material: Activated sludge; isolation source: activated biomass of a wastewater treatment plant treating hydrocarbon... ... | reverse complement strand
CCTCCCGCTGGATTAGAACAAGAAATACCGTTGCGCCATCGGGAGAATCGCCAACGGCTCGCATGTCAACAGCGCTCCGTTCGCCCGCACCTCATAAGTTTCGGCATCCACCTCGATCTGCGGCAAGGCATCGTTCAACTTGAGATCGCGTTTGCCGATGCCTCGGCAGCTCTTCACCGCCGCCGTCCGTTTCTGCAACCCGAGCCGCTTGGGAATCTCGCGTTCCAATGCCTTCTGGGAGACGAACGTCAGACTGGTGCCGAAGGGTGCCCGTCCGAAACTCCCGAACATCGGCCTGGTCAGCACCGGCTGCGGCGTCGGGATCGAGGCGTTCGGGTCGCCCATCGCGGCCGACGTGCGAAAGCCGCCCTTGAGCACGAGCTCGGGCTTCACGCCGAAGAACGCCGGCTTCCACAGCACGAGATCGGCCAGCTTGCCGACTTCGACCGAGCCCACTTCATGCGCAATGCCGTGCGCGATCGCCGGATTGATCGTGTACTTGGCCACGTAACGCCGAACCCGCCAGTTGTCGTGTTGCCCGTCGGCCGCTTCCACCCCGCGTTCGGAGAGATACCCCCGCTGCAGCTTCATCTTATGCGCCGTCTGCCAGGTGCGGATGATCACCTCCCCGACACGGCCCATCGCCTGCGAATCGGACGACATGATGCTGATGGCGCCCATGTCATGGAGGATGTCCTCGGCCGCAATCGTTTCGCGCCGGATGCGCGATTCGGCAAAGGCGATGTCCTCCGGCACACGCGGGTTGAGGTGATGACAGACCATCAGCATGTCCAGGTGCTCGTCCATGGTGTTGATCGTGAAGGGCATCGTGGGATTGGTCGAGGAGGGCAGCACGTTCGCTTCGCCGCAGACCTTGATGATGTCCGGCGCATGGCCGCCGCCCGCCCCCTCGGTATGGAACGAGTGGATCGTGCGCCCCTTGAAGGCCTTGATGCTGTCTTCCACAAAGCCGGCCTCGTTCAACGTGTCGGTGTGGATCGCAACCTGCACGTCGTAGCGCTCCGCCACGCTCAGACAGGTATCGATCGCGGCCGGGGTCGTCCCCCAGTCCTCGTGCAACTTCAGCCCGATGGCACCCGCCTCCACCTGCTCGTTCAGCCCCTCCGGCAGCGACGAGTTGCCCTTCCCGAGGAAGCCCAGGTTGATGGGAAAGCCGTCCGCCGCTTCCAGCATCCGGTGAATGCTCCAAGGGCCGGGCGTGCAGGTCGTGGCGTTCGTCCCGGTGGCGGGGCCGGTGCCGCCGCCGATCAGCGTCGTCAACCCATTGGCCAGCGCTTCGGTGATGATCTGCGGACAGATGAAGTGGATATGCGTGTCGATCCCGCCGGCTGTGACGAACTTCCCCTCGGCCGACAGCACCTCGGTGCCGGGTCCGATCTCCATCCCCTTCGTGACGCCGTCCATCAGATCCGGATTGCCCGCCTTGCCGATGCCGACGATGCGTCCGTCGCGGATGCCGATATCCCCTTTGACGATCCCCCACCAATCGATGATGATCGCGTTGGTGATGACGAGATCCAGCGCCCCCTTCGCGCGGCTGGCGGCAGGAGACTGCCCCATCCCGTCGCGGATGACCTTGCCGCCGCCGAACTTCGCTTCCTCGCCTGGTACCGTCAGGTCGCGGGTGATTTCCACCAGCAGTCCTGTATCGGCGAGACGGATGCGGTCTCCCGCGGTGGGGCCGTAGAGGTCGTTGTACTGGCGGCGAGATAGCTTCATGACATCATGCCTCTTCTCCCCTTCACCTTCATCCTCTCCCCCTCACAGAGGGAGAGGGTTGGGGTGAGGAGGTGATGAACCCCTGATCTTTCGCGTTTCCCAGTGCTTTTCCCTTTACTTCGGGATCGTCCAGCTTGCCGTTCACCAACCCGTTGATGCCATAGGCCACGCGATTGCCGCCGAGGGCAACGAGCATCACGCGCTTGGCTTCGCCCGGTTCGAAGCGCACGGCCGTCCCTGCCGGCACTTGCAGGCGAAAGCCGTATGCTCGCTCCCGGTCGAACTTGAGCGCGCGATTCACCTCGAAGAAATGGCAATGTGAGCCGACCTGAATCGGACGGTCGCCGGTGTTCGACACCGTCACCTCGAGCGTCTCCCGGCCATGCAGCGCGATCACGTCCCCTTCGCCGAGCATGATTTCGCCGGGGCTGACTTCACGGTTGGAACCGGCTTTCGTTCCACCTGCGTTCTTCGCAGCCTTGGCCGAAGATTTCTTGCGTACCGGTCTTGCGGGTTTCTTCATCCGTTCACCTATCGTATCGGCTGATGGACCGTGACCAATTTCGTCCCGTCGGGAAATGTCCCTTCGATCTGTAACTCTGGAATCATCTCAGCCACACCCGGCATTACGTCCTTCTTTTTGAGCAGCGTCGCACCGTAGGTCATCAGCTCCGACACCGTCTTGCCGTCTCGGATGCCTTCGAGGATTTCGGCCGTGATGAAGGCCACTGCCTCAGGGTGATTGAGCTTGAGGCCGCGCTTGCGGCGCTCTTTCGCCAGATTCGCCGCCACATAGATGAGTAGCTTTTCCTGTTCGCGTGGTGTGAGATGCATGGCAAAGCCTCGTCAAGCGTCATTCGTCAAACGTGGTCGTCATTCGGACTTCGGCAGGGTCGCGGGCTCAGCCAGCACTTCCTTGGCATCATAGAGGTCGCTGGCCCCGGCCGGTTTCTGTCCCTTATACATCGTCACAGTCATCGAGGTTCGCCGCGAGAGCGCCAGCACGTCGGCCCTCTGCGCCAGGTGGAAGTAATCATAGCCTTCGCGCACGGTCAGCTCTGCACAGCGCCGCCGCAGGTAGGCATCCAACTGCTGCTGGGATGTGAACGAGCTGACCCGGTACTCGACGCGATACACGTTTTCCTTGAGCTGCTCGACTTCGTCCTTCTCCGCCACTGCCAGCGGGGTGTATTGCCCTGTGGCGCAAGCGGTACTGACAGCCACCAGAAGGACAAGCGCCGCCTCATTCGCTCGTCTCCGCATCCTTACGTGCTGCAACGTCCTCCAACTCTTCTCTCGCATCCGCCCCCCACTTCTCTTTCCGCGGGACAGTGGGGTGCATACTAGCCAGAGAGCCCATCCATATCAACAACAGCCTTTTCCTCTCCTCTCGCTGTCGCGAGGCCGGACGGGCGCCATTCTCTCCCCATTCTCTCACCGGGGCGGGCAAGCGTCGGACCTTCTCGCAGTCGAAAAGGGGGGTGTCGGGATAGGCGCAAGTGCGCGCATCGAAGGAGCACCGCCCTTAACTTGAAACTACTCACTAGCTCTTGTGTGCCGCCTTCTGCGAGCACAGCGGTTATCCCGACGCCCCTCCTGTGTTGCATCACACGGTCAGATGCTGCCGTACCTCTCCCGCACTCAACTCCGACGACTTCCCCACCGCTACCACCGTCTTATTCTTCCTTTCCGTTTCCTCTCCCCCCATGCAGCAGCGGTCGTGCGAAATTTCTCATTCCGGTCACGACAGCTCCAGCCCTGTGCGGGTGGCATCGGACGGGCGCCCGGGCGCGCGCAACGAAAGGGCCCCACTGGGGGATGGGTGGAGGGAGCACGCCCGGGCTGTCCGGGGACAGGACCCGCACTAGACAACGAGATGCTGCTTGACCTGCTCATGAGTTAACTCATCCGCACGTCCCGCTGCCACCACCGTTCCTTTGGACATCACCACATACCGATCCGCCAGCCGCGCGGCGAAGTGCAGGCCCTGCTCGACCAGCACGATCGCAAAGCGGCGCGCCTGCTTGAACCCGATGATGACGTCCTCGATCTGATCGACGATGGACGGCTGAATCCCCTCGGTGGGTTCGTCCAGGAGGAGAACCTTTGGATTCGACAGGATGGCCCGCCCGATGGCGAGCTGTTGCTGCTCACCGCCGCTCAGCACGCCGCCCGGCCGCTCCAGGATCTGGGTCAGCTTCGGAAACAACGCAAACACTTCGCCGAACGCGGTCTTCTCCACGGCCCCGCCCGCTTTGCCGGGCCGCGCCCAGAATCCCAATTGCAAATTCTCGCGCACGGTCAGATGCGGAATGATTTCCCGCCCCTGCGGGACATAGGCCAGACCCCGGCGGGCCCGCCGATCGGTGGAGTCCCGCGTCACATCCGCGCCGTCGAAGCGGATGCGCCCGCTGCGTACAGGCAGCAGCCCCATGATCGCCTTGAGCGTGGTCGATTTCCCGACCCCGTTGCGACCCATGACGCAGGCGACCTCGCCCGGCTGCACGGCGAAGGTGACATTCCGCAGAATGTGACTCTCGCCGTAGTAGACATTGATGTTGTCAATATTCAGCATGGGATTCAGCCCTCAGCTGTCAGCCATCAGCTTTCGGCAACCCGCGTGACGCCTCGCCCCTCACGCTTCATGCGACCTAAATATGAGCGACTTTCTGGCGTCCCAGATAAATCTCCCGCACTCGTTCGTCCGCCTGTACTTTCTCCACCGGCCCTTCGCAGATCACCGTGCCTTCGTGGAGGACCGTCACGATGCGGGCGATCTGCCGGACGAACTCCATGTCGTGCTCGATCACGATGATGGCGTGTTTTTCGGCCAGCGACTGCAACAGCAAACCGGTCTGTTCCGTTTCCTTGTCGGTCATGCCGGCGACCGGTTCGTCCACCAGCAAGAGGGCCGGGTCCTGCAGGATCACCATGCCGATTTCGAGCCATTGTTTTTGCCCGTGCGACAGCGACCCGGCCCGCGTCTGCGCCTGCTCCTTCAGGCCGACGGTTTCCAGCGTCTCGTCGATTTTCTCCCGCTCGGCAGGCGTGGAGGAGCCGGTGAGCGTCGCCCAGACCCCGCGGCTCGACCGGCTCAGCGACAGATCCAGGTTTTCCCACACGGTCAGGTTGCCGTAGATGGAGGGGGCCTGGAACTTGCGCCCGATCCCAAGCTGGGTGATTTCATATTCCCGCAGGCCGATGAGATCGACATCCTTGCCGAAAATCACGCGTCCCGCCACCGGCTTGGTCTTGCCGGAAATCACGTCCAACAGCGTCGTCTTGCCCGCTCCGTTGGGCCCGATGACGACGCGCAACTCCTGATGGTTGACGATGAAGTTCAAATTGTTGAGGGCCTTGAACCCGTCGTAGTCGACCACCACCCCTTCCAAATAGATGATGGAACCGTGTTCCGTCATGTCCCTTCCTCCGCCACCTTGGGTTTCCGGTACCGGATCGACCAGTCCCGTACCTTTTCGCCGACATGCTTGGACAATCCCATCAAGCCGTCAGGAAACAGCAGGACGACGGCCACGAACAGGCCGCCAAGTATGAATGGCCACAGTTCGGGGAAATAGTTGGTCAGGATGCTGCGCCCGAGGTTGACGCCGACGGCCCCCACGATCGCGCCGACCAGGGTCGCCCGCCCGCCGACCGCAACCCAAATCACCATTTCGAGCGAGGGAAGGACTCCGATCTGGGCCGGGGTGATGATGCCGACCTGCGGCACGTAGAGGATGCCCGCCAACCCCGCCAAGGCGGCCGAGACGACGAAGACGAACAGCTTGTAGTTGGCGGGAGAATAGCCCGAGAAGAGCACGCGTTGTTCGCTGTCCCGCACGGCCACCAACACCCGACCGGCCCGTGAGGCGATGATCCAGCGGCACAGCAGATAGGCGCCGCCCAGACAGAGCACCGTCACGACGTACAAGGCGAGCTGCGTGCCGGGCTCGGCCAGCCGAAACCCGAGGATCTGCTTGAAGTCCGTCAACCCGTTCGTCCCGCCCAGGTTCGTCTCGTTCCGGTTGAACACAAGCCAAGCCATCAAGGCGAGAGCCTGGGTGATGATCGCGAAATAGACACCCTTGATCCGGCTGCGAAAGGCAAGAAATCCGAAGACGAGCGCAAAGAGCGCGGGCACCAGAATCCCGGCCAGCACGGCGACCATGAAGCTGTAAAAGGGCTTCCAAAACAGCGGCAACTCTTTGACCTGATTCCAGACCATGAAGTCCGGCAGGTCGCTGCCGTACACGCTTTCGCTCCCGATGGCCAGCATCAGGTGCATGCCCATGCAGTAGGCCCCGAGGCCGAAGAACACCCCTTGGCCCAGGCTGAGGATGCCGGTGTATCCCCAAATCAGATCGAGTCCGAGGGCCAGGATGGCGAACGCCAGAAACTTGCCGAATCGATTGAGCGCAAAATCAGACAGGTGCAGCCAGGACTCCTCGGCCGGCAGCACATTGAGCAGGGGCAGCACGAACAGCAGGACAAAGCCGACCAGCCAGAAGGCCGCGCCCTCGCGCTTCACCGTGGGGGTGGTGTCCTGATCTTGTTCAGCAGGTCTCATTCGTCAACCGTCATTCGTCAAGCGCTGTCGTCCAGCAGTTCTCGGGCGATTCCGATTAGGCCGGGTCGTGCCGTTCTTGGAGTACACGTCGCGCCGGCAAACCTGTTTTGCTCCGACGCGACGAACGGAGAAGGTGGGTAGCGCGCGGACTGACGCGGTTGACATTTGACGCATGACGATTGGCGCTAGGCATCCGCCTGGCGCCCCTTGACGGCAAACAGCCCCGACGGCCGCCGCTGGAGAAAGAGAATGACAAGAACCAGGATCATCACTTTCCCATAGACGGCGCCCAAGCTCGGCTCCAGCAGTTTGTTCAGGCCGCCGATCCCCAGCGATGCGATGATCGTCCCGGCCAGTTTCCCGACGCCCCCGGTGACGACCACCATGAACGAATCCACAATGTAGTTTTGCCCCAGACCCGGCTCGACGTTGCCGATGAGCGTGAGAGCCCAGCCCGCAACACCGGCCAAGCCGGAGCCGAAGGCGAACGTGTAGGCATCGACCTTCCGTGTGGGAATGCCCAGGCAGGCGCTCATGTTCCGGTTTTGCGTGACCGCTCGCACGCGCAGCCCGACCGACGACCGGAACAGAAGCGCATAGATCCCGGTGACGCAAACGATCGAGAGCCCGATGATGAACAGGCGGTTGTACGGCAAGAAGACGCCCACCATTACCTGCACCCCGCCGCTCAACCAGGCCGGGGCCGCCACGGCCGTAAGGTCGCCGAAATAGACGCGGGCCGCCTGGATCATGATCAAACTGACGCCCCACGTCGCGAGCATGGTCTCCAGCGGACGCCCGTACAGAAACCGGATGACGGTGGATTCCAGGACCAATCCGCAGGCGGCGGCGGCGAGGAACGAGGCCGGCAGTGCGGCCAGGTAATAGGAATCGAACCAGGCTTCCGGGAACGAAGCCTTGAAGCCTTGCTGCACGACGAAGGTCGCGTAGGCGCCGATCATCATCAGCTCTCCATGGGCCATGTTGATCACGCCCATGAGGCCGAACACGATCGCCAGCCCCAACGACATGATCAGCAGGATCGAGCTGAGACTGAGGCCGCGGAAGAGAGTTTCAAAGGCGGTGGACCAGGCGCTCCAGGTCTCGATGCGTTCGATGGCCGCTGCGGCGGTCTTGGCGAGGTTTTTCTGCGCCTCTCCCGCGGCCGGGTCGGTCGCAGCCTGCACCAGTTCCTTCAAGGCCGGAACGGCATTTTGACTCCGCAACCCCCCCAGCTTCGCAGCGGCCCCCGACTGCACCGCCGGATCGCCGGATGCCAGCCTGAGGAGCTGGGCCGACTCCTCCATGGTGTAGCGGACCCAACGATGGGATTCCTTTCCGGCGGCGGCCTCCAGCCAGGCGATGGCTGCGGTCCGCCCGCTCGTGCCGAGGTCCGTCGCCGCCGAACGGCGCACGTCAGGATCTGGGCTCTCGAGATTCGCTCGATGCTTCCACGCATCGGCGATCGGCTTGATGGCTTGTCGGAGGCTCCGATCCGCATTGGCGCGGATCTCGTCCAATCGCGGCAGCAGGGTGCTGTCCCCCTGCTCGATCAGAACCCGCACCGCGTGCTCGCGCTTCTCCTCGTCCTCCCCCGGGAGATCGACCAAGGCCTGTTCGACGGGCGACCGCGGAACCCCAGCAGGGGGCGTCTCCGCGGCCACGCCACGTGATCCAATCGCCAGCACTCCGCAGAGCACCAGCAGAATCGCGCCCACCCTCGTCATGTGCACGCTTGCCTCGACCCTGCTCGCACCCGTCCCGTGACCATCCGCCTCAGGCCTTCTTGTAGGTGCCTTGGTGCTTGACCCAGTCGCAGCCCTTCTCCGGATTCGTGTATTCGCTCCACGGCTCCGGCTTGACCAGGCCCTTCGAGCGCCAGACGACCTTGAACTGGCCGTCCTTCAAGATCTCCCCGATCAGCACCGGCTTGTGGGTGTGGTGGTTCGCCTCGTCCATCATGATTTCGCCGCCCGGCGCGAGAAACTTCTGTCCATACACCGCCTTCCGCACCGCATCGACGTCGGTGACGCCGGCCTTTTCCACCGCCTGTTTCCAGACATGGACGCCGAAGTAGGCCGCCTCGATCGGATCGTCCGTCACCCGCTTTTCGCCGTCGGGCAAATTGTTCTTCTTGCAGAACGCTTTGAAGTTGGCCACGAACTGCTTGTTCTGGGGCGTGTCGACGCTTTGGAAATAATTCCACGCCGCCAAGTGGCCGACCAGGGCGGTCGTATCCATGCCGCGCAGCTCGTCCTCGGCCACGCTGAACGCCATGATGGGCGCATCCTCCGCCCGCAGTCCCTGGTTCGCGAATTCCTTGTAGAACGGCACGTTGCTGTCGCCGTTGATCGTGCTGATCACGCAGGCGCCGCCGCCGGCCGCGAACTTTTTGATCTTGCCGACGATGGTCTGGTAGTCCTGATGGTGGAAGGGCGTGTATTCTTCCATGATGTTCGCCGTCGGCACCTTCTTTGCCAACAGCATCGCCCGCAGGATCTTGTTCGTCGTCCGCGGATACACATAATCGGTCCCGAGCAGGTAGAATTTCTTGTACCCGCCCCCTTCCTTGCTCATCAAGTATTCGACCGCCGGCACCGCCTGTTGGTTGACGGCCGCCCCCGTATAGAAGACGTTCCGGGAACACTCTTCGCCCTCATACTGCACGGGATAGAAGAGAAGGCCGTTGTTTTTTTCGAACACCGGCAGCACGGATTTCCGGCTCACCGACGTCCAACAGCCGAACACGACTGCCACCTTGTCCTGCACGAGCAATTGCTTGGCCTTCTCCGCGAAGAGATCCCAGTTGGAGGCGGGATCGACGATGACGGGTTTCACCTGGCGGCCCAACACGCCTCCCTTGGCGTTGATTTCCTCGATCGCCATCGAGACCACATCCTTCAACGACACCTCGCTGATCGCCATGGTGCCGCTCAAGGAGTGGAGCACCCCGACCTTGATCGGTTCCTTCTCGGCGGCATAGGACAGGGCCCAGTGGCCGAGATCTCCCAGTAACGCCGCGATGCCGAGGCCGGCCGCGGTGCGCGACCCCTGGATCAGGAAATCCCTTCGCGAGGGTTGGGCGTCGGTGGTCTGCGGCGCGGCGGATGTCACTTCCATTTCTGTTTCGGTTTTGATTGTTTCCATCCCAAGCTCCTTAAGGCTGTCGCCATCAGCTGTCAGCGTATCGCTGAACGCTGACGGCTTCCCGTTAGAAGTTGTACCAGGTGGAAATCATGAAGTTGTCGCCGGCGAAATGCTCACCGGTCGACCATTCCGTCATCAGATGATTCCACTCAAAGGAGGCATACAAGTCGCCCCAGATGTGGCGGACGACCGTCAGATAGGTCCGATGGTTCAGGACGTACTGGGTATCCGCCCCCGCCGTCGTCCCCTTCAGGTCTCGGTTCAAAGGATTGTCGAATCCATAGCCGGCGATGAAGGTGTAATTCTGGTCGTAGGCGTAGTCGAGTTCCCCCCACCCGACCACCGTACGGATCGGTGCGCCGGTTCCGAGGTTCCGCTCCTGTCCGAACCGGAAGAACTCGACGCCCAACGCCTGCCCGTAGGCCAGTTCCCCGGAGAACTTCAGCTGCTTGGTGATCGGCACCACCAATTCGCCGCCGACCAGGTAGGAATTCACGTCGCGGCCGGTCGGAATCGAAACCGGCGACGTCGGCGCGGCCCGATAGCTCCGAAAGGCGGCGTTGAGTGCGAACATCACACCCTCCATGTTGCCCGTTCCGGTGTAGCCGAATCGCGCCCCGACGTAGGGCATCTGGACGGGATCGTTGAACGCCACTTCCGACGCGCCGTTGCCTTGAGCCGGCCGTCGTGGTGTTTGTCCGCAGCAGGCGGACAGTCCGCGCTCGAACCGCATGACGGTCAGGAGCCCGTTGAAGTTGTCGTTGAATTGATGCTTCAGAGTCACTTGCGGCAAGCGTTGCCACAGGTTTCCGTTGTAGCCCATGATCGAAAAGTCGATCAGGTTGGGATGAAGCGCCATGATCGGCGTCCAATCCATGCCAGCGGTCAACGTCGTTCTGTTCTCGTTGGGCGAATACTTCACGTTGGCCAGGCGCAGGCGCGGCGGCAGGTTGCCGGCATTGTCTGTTTGGCCGTAGAAGTCCACCTCAACGACGCCGCTCAGGGTGTGCTTGCCGTCCGTTCGCTCCCCCTTGATCCCGAACACGCTGTAGCGCGGGTTCAACGTGGTGGAGGCGTTGCTGCTCTTGCCGGCCGCGGTGGCATAACCGTTGAACTGATTGGGGTCGAGGGGGTTGGTGTTGCGATTGCTGTAGATGCCGTCGAGCTCGATGCGGCCGTACGGTGTGATGCTGCCCTTCCCCTGAGAACCGAACATCGGGGTGATACAGCCGCCGCAGATGATGCTTGGAGCAGATTCTTTTGCTTCTTCAGCGGTCGCCGACACGCCGGAGACGACCGTCAGGGACGCGATCATGCATCCCAGGAACACAACCTTCCGATAGCCGATCATGCGTGTTGCCCTCCTGGTTGACCACGGTTGCACCGTCCGAACCGGGAGGGCCGCCACGCAAAAAAAACCGCCCTTCCGGTCCGCTCCTTGGACCAAAAGGACGTCGTTGTCCTTGATGAGCTTCCTGCGCGGCGATCGAGGACGTCGTTGTCCCCGCTCTCAGCGCACGCGGGGCGATGTATACTCCGGGGTAGCGGACCTTGTCAAGCAGGCCGGCAAAGATCGGCCTCGCGTCTCACCCGCGCCGGTGTGCTACACTAGCCGGACGCCATTTTCCTGAGGGTCACATACGTTGACTGCACGCGTCTTTTCTCGAGCCGGATTCCTGATCGTATCGCTCGTCCTCCACGGCTGCCTGGGCGGGCCGCAGGTCGACATGACCGTCGCCGAATCGCCCCGCGGCACCGTGTCCTTGGAACGAATCCCCGATCGCCAATTCCAGGCAGCCCACCCTATCCGATTGGCTCCCGACCTGATCCAACGGGTCTTGAAGGGTGTCGGGGTGCGCGACCGCGGCGGGCTTCTGCAATCGCTGGGGGCCGACCAGGGCTCCGTCATGGCCGCCTTCACCGAAGAAGATCTGGTGTTTCTCGTCCCGGCGATCACCGACGCCCTGACGCGCGCCGCAGCCGATCAGCAAGTGGGATTCCGGATCATCCAAACCGGTGGCCCCGTCTACGGCCGGCGAACGGGCGCCGGTGTCGGTTCATCCGAGCCTCCCTTGAGTCTCGCATCTCAGGAAACGACCAGCGGCCGCCTGTTCGTCTACGGACGCTCAATCTATCTCACTTTGACCGCGTTTCGGCACCGGGCGGAGCCACCCGACACCGTGAACATGCCGAACCGCCGCCTCCCTGACCCAACCGGCCTCCAGCATCGCGACGTCCTGTTCATTCCCGGATCCGTCCTTCAGCCGGAGGGGTATGCCCCGGCGTTCGCCTCGGAAGGGGGGCTTACCACGTTGGTCATCGACCAGGATCGGTTGGCACAGCTCCCGATCGCCCCGACCGCTCCCCCTGCGCCGGTACCGGCGCAGGCCAAGCCGGATCAGCCTCCGGCTCCTCGCGAGCAGGCGTCGCCTCCTCCGGGAACGACCGGCGATCTTCAGCAGATCAAAGAAGAGATGAAGAGGAAAGAAACGGAATTGGAAGAACTGCGGAAGGAACTCCGGGAGATCAAACGTCAGTTGGGAGACCGGTCCGACCCGACACGGTAACCCTATCCCCTGTTTTTGTCGGCTCGCTCCTCGATTTCACCCGCCAACAGAATCGCTTCGGCAATTTCCCGCATGGATTTCCGTAGATCCATGCTTTGCCGTTGGATGAGCTTGAACGCTTCGTCCTCCGACAGCCGCTTCGAGCGCATCAGATACCCCTTGGCCCGATCGAGCAGTTTTCGGACTTGCAGGGCCTCCTGCATCTCGAACGACTTTTCCAGCAACGTCGTGTGCTCGATCGAGATCGCCGCTTGGTTGGCGATCGCCTGCATCAGCTTCACCTCTTCGGGCGTGAAGGTATGGGGGCGCGACGTATAGGTATTGATGACCCCGATGGCTTTGTCCCGCACCAGCATCGGGACGCACAAGAGTGAACAGAGCCCTTCCTTGCGGGCCATGTCCGGGTACATGTAGGCCCCGTCCTTCGTCACATCCGGCACGATGATCGGCCGCCGTTCCTGGACTGCGCGGCCGCTGATGCTTTGCCCCACCTTGAGATTCGGCTTCCGGCGATACTGCTCGCTCAGACTCTGCGTGGCGCCGATCCGCAATTCGCCGGTCGTCTGGTCCAACAGCATGATGGAGCAGATTTTTGATCCCATCATTTGCGCGGTCATCGTGACGATCAACTGCAGCACGTCGTCGAGCAACCGATTGGAGGACACCGTCTCGGACACCTGGGACAAGGTCTCGAGCTGCAAGGCCTTTTTTCTCATCTGATCGTAGAGCCGCGCATTCTCGATCGCGCCGCCGACCTGATTGGCAATGGTCGACAGCAGCGCCAATTCGTCCGGCCGGTACCGGCGGGAGCGTTTGTGCTGGACGTTGATGACGCCGACGACTTCCTGTTTCGTCAGAATGGGGACCGAAACGAACGCCTGGTATCGGTCTTCCGGAAGATTGTGGAAGAATTTGAAGCGGGGATCGTCGCTGGCACTGTTCGGAATCACCACCCGGGTGCGTTCGCGGGCCACCCATCCGGTGATGCCCTCGCCCATGCCGATGGTGATGCGCCCGATCAGTTTCGGGTGCGGATTCTTCGAGGCGCGAAGGATCAACTCGTCGTGGCCTTCGGACAAGAGATACAATAGGCAGGCATCCGCCTTCGTGACTTCCACGACGATATCGACGATGTGGCGCAAGACCGCCTCGAGGTCGAGCGTATTGCTGATCGATTCGGTGATGCGGTGCAGGACGTCCACCTCGCGCGATTTCTCGCGCAAGGCCTGCTCCAGCTGCGCCACTGTCCGCTTGGATTCCATGTCGCGTTCTACCGTGCCTTCGCTGCGGACGTCGCCGGTTTGGCCCGTGGACCGGCCGTCGTCGATTGAAACCAGAGCCGGGTCGCGTCCTTGTCGAGCGGTACGACCCGCACCGACCCGATCCGCTCGGGCAATACACAAAAGATGGTTCCCGCGGAGACCTTCTTGTCCTGCTGCATCGCGTCCCACAGCGCCGCGAACGTCACGCGAGGCAGCCTGGTCGGCAAGCCGGCCGACCGGACCAACGATTCGAGCCGGTCTACCGTCTCCGGGCTGCAGAGCTTGAGATGGTTTGCCAGCGATGCCTCCTGCACCATGCCGATCGCCACCGCCTCGCCATGAATCAGGCCGCGATAGCCCCCCAGCGACTCCAGGGCATGTCCGATCGTATGGCCGAAATTCAGGATCCGGCGCCGGTCCGACTCCCGCTCGTCTTCCGACACCACCTGAGCCTTGATTTCGCAGGACCGTTTCACGATGGCCGCCGCGGCCTCCTGATCGAGATTGATGATCCGATCGATGTTCTTTTCCAGGTACGCGAAGAACGTCTCATCGGCGATGACCCCGTACTTAATGACCTCCGCCAAGCCGGCGAGCCATTCACGGGTCGGCAGCGTTCTCAGGGTCGTCGGATCGATCAGCACCGCGCGGGGCTGATTGAACGCCCCGATCAGGTTTTTCCCCTTTGGATGGTCGACCCCGGTCTTGCCCCCCACGCTGGAGTCCACCTGGGCGACCAGACTCGTCGGGACCTGTACGAACGGGATGCCGCGTTGATAGATGGCCGCCGCGAATCCGGTGAGATCGCCGATGACTCCTCCGCCCAGCGCCACCAACGTCGACTTCCGCTCGAACCGCGCCTTGACCAACGCATCCATGACCGTGCCGATGGTCCGCAGCGTCTTGGTTCGCTCGCCCGGCGGCAGGATGATCGGAGTCACTTCGAATCCCGCTCGCGCCAGCGCGCGAGTCACGATTTTGAGATAGTGGCGGGACAGGTGGCGATCGGTCACGACCCCGACCTTCCCACGAAGATTCAAGGCGGTGAGTTGCTTTCCGATGTCCTTGAGAAGACCGCGGCGAATGGTAATGGGATAGCTCCGCTCGCCGAGGTCCACGCGGACCGTATGCTGCAGTGCTGAAGTGTGTGGGGAGGTCATGCAGAACGACGGAGGCGATGCGCCTCGACCACCCTCGCGCTAAAAGTCTTTCACGTAGGCCTGATAGGCCTCGAAGTTCCGCTTCATCTCGGTCAAACTGTCCCCCCCGAATTTTTCCAGCATCGCGTTGGCCATTTCATAAGCGATGACCGCTTCCCCGACCACTCCCGCCGCCGGCACGGTACAGATGTCGGATCGTTCGACGGTGGCCTCGAACGGCTCCTTGGTATTGATATCGACGCTTTTCTTCGGGCTATACAGCGTCGAAATCGGCTTCATCGCCACGCGGATCACGATCGGCTGTCCGTTGGTGATGCCGCCTTCGAGCCCGCCGGCGTTGTTGGTTTTCCGGACGAATTCCTTGGCGGTGTGGTCGTAATAGATCTCGTCGTGCACTTCGGAGCCGAACCGGCGCGCCGCCTCGAACCCCATGCCGATTTCGACCCCCTTCATCGCCTGGATGCTCATGGCCGCCATGGCCAACCGGGCGCTGAGCCGGCGGTCCCATTGCGCGTAGGTTCCCAGCCCGATCGGCGGGTTCGTCACCACCACCTCGAAGACGCCGCCCAATGTGTCGCCCCGGTGTTTGGCCGTGCGGATTTGCTCGATCATCTTGGCGCCGGCATCCGCATCGTGGCACCGCACCTCGGA
>JRYJ01000152.1_pt1 | contig 15110 bp, 22 predicted proteins | sample 235371 | NCBI WGS metagenome assembly JRYJ01 (sample SAMN03074219, study PRJNA261477) | activated sludge metagenome | biome: Wastewater Treatment Plant; feature: Wastewater; material: Activated sludge; isolation source: activated biomass of a wastewater treatment plant treating hydrocarbon... ... | reverse complement strand
TGAGCCTGTCGAAGGGCGGTGTGCCAAGGGCTTTGACAAGCCTGTCCCGAACTGCGCCGAAGGGCTCAGACCGAACGGGGCGGGGTGTCGGCTTGCCGGATTAATGGTCATGGCAAAAACGGCCCTGAGCGAGAAAGTGGGCTACCTGGGCGGCGCAGGCGGCGGAGAGCAGCATGCCGGAGTGGCTGACGGGCAGGGCGACGAAGTCGGTCGCCCCGGGCAGGCGGGTCTCGGCCACGGCCACGGCGCCGTCGTTAGGCCGGGGCAGGCCGCCCAGGAGCCGGCCGAGGCCCAGGCCGCGGGTGCCGGCGATGATGCCGGCCTCGAGGTCCGGCGGCAGGGCGGGGCGCGGCGCCCGCAGCCATTCCCCCAGGCTGCGCCCGACCAGCCGGGCTCCCCAGGCGCTCGCCCCCAGGCGGGCGGCGGCGTGGGAGCCGAGGGCCGGCGAGCCGAGCAACACCACCCGTTCCAGCCGCTCGTCGTGCCCGCGGGCGAGGAGGCCGAGTATCAGGAGTCCCCCCAGGCTGTGGCCCACCAGATGCACCGTCCGGCCGGGCGTGTCGGCCAGGCAGCGGGCCAGGGCCTCGACATTGGCCGCCAGCCCATTGCGCCAGGAGGGATAGGCGAAGCGGCGAACCGCATGGCCGGCGGCCTCAAGCCGCCACTGCCAGGGCAGCAGGACGGCCGCGGGCATCCACAGGCCGGGGATGAGGATGACGGTGGTTGACTGGGCGGGTGCCATGGGGAGGGTTCTCCGCCGTTAGTCCGGCGGCTAGCCGGCGAGTTCTGGTGGCCCTGCCGGTTTTCGCTGAGTTGGTCAGGCAATCTCGCCGGAGGATTGCGGTTCTGAGCGAGCATTCAAACTGACCAAGCCTCCTTTCGAGCTATAGAGTCTGCCTCGAGCGACAAGATGATGTCTGGCCTCGGCCTCTGGTTCATGAGCGTTCTACGCAGCCTGCAAAAGGAACTCCACTTTCACGGCCTCAAACGGAAAGACGATCTGGCCGTCCTCTGTGCGGTGAAGCACCCCAACGTTCAGCAACGCCGTGACGTCCCCGTGAACAGCCTTCACATCTCGGCCAACGCGACGGGCGGCCTCACGAATTGACATGGGGCCGGCCCCACACAACGCCTTCAGTAGTTCCCACCGCTTTTCGGTCAGTACCTTCCAGAGCAGTTCAGGGGTGGCGAAGCTAATACGGGCGGACCGTTGCGGCTCGCCCGTTTTCCAGGCTTGGGTGAAGTCCGCCATGGCCTCGGAGGGCGAGCGGACGTCAAGCGTTACGGTTTTCATCGTTCCACCTCTCAATGTCACGTTGGAAGTCGGCAATCAGTTTCTCGGGCGTCGTGAAGGTGTAGGCGCTTTCAACTTGGCCAACATGTCGATGATCGCCTTTCCCAACCTCGTTGTCGTAACGGAGAACGCATTCGCCACGAACTACGTAGGCGAGCCGATACTTGAAGCCATGGGCTGATCCCTCTACGGGTTGGGGCAGCCGCCACAGCACGAGTTCAGCGAAAGCCGACTCCGAGTATGGGATACGCGTCGAGACGAGCTGTATGGTTTTCATGTTGGAGATTGTGACAACAGCGCCTGTGTGTTGTCAATGTCTCCAACTTTCACCCCTCATGCAGGAATCGTCCGACAGCCGATTCCGAAATGTCCGACAGAAGGCTGGCCCAGGGCCGCGTACGGTGAACCTCAGCTCAGGCGTTTCCTGATGAAGCGCGCCCCGGGCGGGGTCTTTCGCTGAGCTGCCCGCAATGTCTTCAGAGGAGAATCCTTATGACACGCAACGCTCGTTTCGCCACCATCCTTCTATTGGCCGCCGCGCCGCTGGCGGCGCTGGCTGCCGACCCGAAACCCGCTCCCGCCGCCGGCCAGGCCGAGGCGCCGCCCATGTTCAAGGAGCTGGACAAGAACCACGACGGGCAGATCGACCAGGCTGAGGCCAAGCGATCGGCCGACGTGCAGGCCCGTTTCGCCATGCTGGACAGCAACAAGGACAAGCGGATTTCCGTGGCCGAATGGATGGCCGGCGAACAATCCAAGTCCGGCGGTGCCGGCGAGAGCCGCGACCCGGGCACCTCTTCCACCGGCAAGTCGGGCGAGGTCATGAAGCCGCTTCCCGACAAGTATTGATCGACCGGGATCGAAGCCATGACTGCCAGGAGTTCCATCGTTGCCGCCTTGCTGTTGTCGGCCTCGCTGGCGGCGTCCGCCGGCGAGCCGGCGCACCAGAGTATCGGCGGGCATGTCGACGACGCAGTCATCACCGCCAAGGTGAAAAGCGCTTACTTCAACGACCCGGCGATCAGCATCTTCGACGTGAAGGTGGAAACCTTCAAGGGTCGGGTGCAGCTTTCCGGTTTTGTCGACAACCCGGCCGAAGTCGAAAGGGCCGCAGCCCTCGCCCGGGCGGTCCCGGGTGTGAAGTCGGTGGATAACGCCATCCGGCTGAAACGGGAATAGGCGGCTTTACCGGGTGCCGGTGTCCGGCGGATGCCGGCGCCCACCGGGAGAACATCATGAAACACGCGAAGACTCTTGCTGCCGCGCTGGCCGCGGCCCTGCTGATGTCCGCGTGCGGCACCCTGAGCGGCACCGCCATCGGCGCGGCTGCCGGTGCCGGCGTGGGCCATGCTGTCACTGACGGTTCCTTCCTCGGCACCGTCGGTGGTGCCGCGGCGGGTGGCGTGATCGGCCACGAGGTCGGCAAGCGGAACGCCCGCTGAGGGCGCGTTTGCCGCGGCCGCTCCCGGACGGCAGTCGAGGGCGGCCGGCGACCGATCATGTCCAGCCTCATCTGCTGCCGGGTCTGCGGGCAGGTGCAGCACCCGGCCCGGGAAGCGCCGGCGCCGGATCAGGCGCAGCACTGCTGCCGCTGCGGCGCCCGCTTCATGGCGCCGGGCCCCGATCCGCTGCAGCGCACCGCAGCCCTGGCGCTGGCGGCCCTGATTCTCTATCTGCCCGCCAACACCTACCCCATCCTGGAGATGGAGTGGTACGGCGCCCACCGCGAGAACACCATCTGGGAAGGCTGCGTGCAGTTGTTCCAGCACGGGCAGTGGCCGGTGGCGGCAGTCGTCTTCCTGGCCAGCATCCTGGTGCCCTTGCTCAAGCTGCTGGGGCTCTTCTACCTGGCCGTCGCCAGCCGCTTCTGGCCCGGCCGCCGGCGGCGGGAGCGGGCCTGGATCTGCCGGACCCTGGTGGCCATCGGCCCCTGGGCCATGCTCGACGTCTTCCTGGTGGCGGTGCTCGTCGCCCTGGTGAAGATGGGTGAACTCGCCACCATCGTGCCGGGCCCCGGGCTGCTGGCGTTCACCGCCGTGGTGGTGCTTACCCTGCTGGCTTCCGTCGGCCTCGACCCCTGGCGGGTGTGGGATGAATCCGAGTCCTGATCTCCCCGGCGACACGGCGCCCCGGGCCCGGCTGCAGCGGCGGCGCTGGCATTTCCCCTGGCTGTGGCTGGTGCCCCTGGCAGCCACCCTGGTCACCGGCTTTCTGGTGTGGGAGCGGGTCCGCGACCTGGGGCCCACCATCACCATCCGCTTCCAGGACGGCAGCGGCCTGGTCGCCGGCCGCACCGACATCCGCTACCGTGGCGTGGCGGTGGGCGAGGTGCGGACGGTGGAGGTCAGCGAGGACCGCCGCTTCATCGAGGTCACGGCCCGCCTGCGTCGCTCCGCCGCCTCCTTCGCCCGCAGCGATTCGCTTTTCTGGATCGTCCGCCTGCAGGGCGGCATCGAGAACCTGGCCCAGGTCGGCACCGTGCTCAGCGGCCCCTACATCGAGGTGCGACCGGGTACCGGCCAGGTCCAGACGAGCTTTGTCGGCATGGACAACGCCCCGCCCGGGTGGGATCAGGCGGGCCTCAAGCTCGTCCTGCGCACGCCGCGCCTGGGCTCCCTGGGGGGGCGGACGCCGATCCATTACCGGGGGGTCGAGGTGGGGTCGGTGCAGGATGTCCGCCTGGCGCCCGACGCCCGCAACGTGGATCTCCACGTGGTGATCCAGCCACGCTACGCCGGCCTGGTGCGTTCGGGCTCGCGCTTCTGGCGGGAGCGCGACGTCGAGATGGATTTCAGCCTGTGGCGCGGCTTCAACATGCATGTGCCGCCGCTGAAGAGCCTGGTGCTGGGCGGCATCGGCTTCGCCACGCCGGAGGAGGCCCCGGGGCGGCCGCCGGGCGACGGCGCAGTCTTCTCCCTCTACCCGCAGCCCGAAGCCGCCTGGCTGAAATGGACCCCAAGAATCGCCATTTCGCCGGAGCCCGGCGCGCCATAGCGCTAGCGGTTCCCCTCGCGCTCCAACGACCCTGGTGCCGTCATCCTTTCTGGTAGGTGCCGACCAGTTCGGCCGCCGCCAGCACGTGGCCCTTCATCGCCTGTTCCAGGCGGGCCTTGTCGGGCTGGCCGAGGTCGGGGAGGCGGCAGTCCAGGGCGTAGAGCTTGTGGAAGTAGCGGTGGCGGCCGATGGGCGGGCAGGGGCCGCCGTAGCCGGGACGCCCCCAGTCGTTCTCGCCCTCCAGGGTGCCCGCCGGCAGCGCGCCCCGGGCGATGCCCTCGGCCAGGCCGAGGGTCGTGGCCGGCAGGTTGTAGAGCAGCCAATGGACCCAGGTCATGCGGGGGGCGGCGGGGTCGGGGGCGTCGGGATCGTCGACGATGAGGACGAGGCTCTCCGTTCCCGCCGGAACGCCGGACCACGCCAGGGGGGGCGAAAGGTCGGTGCCCTGGCAGGTGTGGCGGGCGGGGATGGCGCCCAGGTGGCTGAAGGCGGGGGAGGTGAGGGTCAGCATCGCGCTGGCGGTTCGTCCTGGTTGACACCTTGCCGCCCACCGGCGACTCAGGCGACGGTTTCCTTATGCTCCCGCTCATGGCGGGCCAGCCAGCGTTCCAGCCGGGCCAGGAAGGCGGCGAAGGCCACCTTGTCGGATTGCCGCCACAGCCGGGCGGCGGCGGAATCGACCCTCCGCTCGCTGGCGGTCGCCGGATCGGATGCACTTTCCGGCGTCGCCCGATCACGCTTGCACATCATTCGATAACACATACCATGAACTCCCGATTCTTCGGCACACAAACCCCACCCTGCCGCCGGTCGGCAGCCGGACGGGCTTCCCGGCGGGCGGCTCAGCCGGGCTGATCCACCTTGCCCAGGATCATCCGGAGCAACTGGGCCTGATCCTTGAGCCGCTCGCGATAAGCCTGGCGATCGGGATGGCTGACTTCGGTCTTCAGTTCGGAAAGGGCGCTGCGCAGCACGTTGCCGAGCATTTCCTGTTCCTGGTCATTGAGTTCCAGTCGCACCATGATGACCTCCTTTCAAGGACAGCCAAGCTATTTGGCCGGCAATTCAATAGGCCTTTTCCCCGTTCGCCCTGAGCCTGTCGAAGGGCTCAGCCCGAACGGAGCGGGGCGTTGGCTTGCCGGGTTAATACTTCGACCATCCCCGTCGGCAATGGTGCCGCGTAGCAGCCTGTCGGGCCTAAAGCCAGTAAACGAAGACGAACAGCAGCAGCCACACCACGTCCACGAAGTGCCAGTACCAGGACACCGCCTCAAAGCCGAAGTGGCTCCCGGTCGTGAAATGGCCGGCGAAGACCCGGCCGGTGATGACCGTCAGCATGAGGGCGCCGAGGGTGACGTGGAGCCCGTGGAAGCCGGTCAGCATGTAGAAGGTGGCGCCGTAGATGCCGGTGCGGATGGTGAAGGCGGCTTCCAGGTATTCGTGGGCCTGGAGGGTGATGAAAAGTAGCCCGAGGGCGATGGTGAGGATGAGCCCCGCCTTGACCTGCCAGCGCCGGCCGAGCTTGAGCCCCCAGTGGGCCCAGGTGACGGTGACGCCGGAGGAAAGGAGGATGAGGGTGTTGATGGCGGGGATGCCCCAGGCTCCCATGGGGGTGAAGGGATCGGTCAGCGCCGGGCCGGCGGTGGGCCAGGCGCCGGCGTAGCCGGGCCACAGCAGCTGGGCCTCGGCCAGCCAGGGGACGGCGATGTTGCGGGCGTAGAAGAGGGCGCCGAAGAAGCCGGCGAAGAACATCACCTCGGAAAAGATGAACCACACCATGCCCCAGCGGAAGGAGACATCCACCCGGCCTTCCAGCAGCCCGGCCTGGTTCTCGCGGATGACGCTGCCGAACCAGCCGACCAGCATCCAGACCAGCAGGGCGGCGCCCAGGGCCATGACCCAGGGGCCGGCGGCGATCTTGGCGAGGAGCAGGATGAAGCCGCTGGCCAGCCCGAGCAGGGCGCCGGAACCGACGATGGGCCAGTGGGAGGGTGGCGGCAGGTAGTAGGCGGTGGGCGAATGGCTCATGGCGGCCCCCGGTCAATGGACCACCGGTGGGGTGGCGAAGGAGTGGTAGGGGGCGGGCGAAGGCAGGGTCCATTCCAGGGTGTCTGCCCCTTCCCAGGGCTTGTCGCCGGCCGGGGCGCCGCCCTTGATGCACTTGACCACGGTGTAGAGGAATAGCAGTTGGCTGGCCCCCAGCACGAAGGCGCCGAGGCTGGAGATCAGGTTGAAGTCGGCGAACTGCAGGGCGTAGTCGGGGATGCGCCGGGGCATGCCGGCCAGCCCCAGGAAGTGCATGGGGAAGAAGGTGACGTTGAAGGCGATGGCGGTGAGCCAGAAATGCCACTTGCCGAGGGTCTCGTCGTAGAGGTGGCCGGTCCACTTGGGCAGCCAGTAGTAGATGCCGCCCATGATGCTCATGGCGGCACCGGAGAACAGCACGTAATGGAAGTGGGCGACCACGTAGTAGGTGTCCTGGAGCTGGATGTCCACGGGCACCAGGGCCAGCACCACGCCGGAGAAGCCGCCGATGGTGAACAGGCAGACCACGGCGACGGCGAAGAGCATGGGCGTCTCGAAGGTCAGGGAGCCGCGCCACATGGTCGCCACCCAGTTGAAGACCTTGACCCCGGTGGGCACGGCGATGAGCATGGTGGCGTACATGAAGAAAAGCTGGCCGGCCACCGGCATGCCGGTGGTGAACATGTGGTGGGCCCAGACGATGAAGGAGAGAAAGGCGATGGAGGCCACCGCCCAGACCATGGAGGTGTAGCCGAAGAGCTTCTTCCGGGCGAAGGTCGGGATGATGGTCGAGATGATGCCGAAGGCCGGCAGGATCATGATGTACACCTCGGGGTGGCCGAAGAACCAGAAGATGTGCTGGAACATCACCGGGTCGCCGCCGCCGCCGGCGTTGAAGAAATGGGTGCCGAAATGGCGGTCGGTCAGCAGCATGGTGATGACGCTGGCCAGCACCGGCATCACGGCCACCAGCAGGTAGGCGGTGATGAGCCAGGTCCACACGAAGAGGGGCATCTTCATCAGGCTCATCCCCGGCGCCCGCAGGTTGAGGATGGTGGTGATGATGTTGATGGCCCCCATGATCGAGGAGAGGCCGAGGATGTGGATGGCCAGGATGGTCATGTCGTAGGCGATGCCGCCCTGGATGAAGAGGGGCGGGTACATGGTCCAGCCGGCCGCCATGGCGCCGCCGGGGACGAAGAAGGAGGCCAGCAACAGGGTGGCGGCCACCGGCAGCAGCCAGAAGCTCCAGTTGTTGAGCCGGGGGAAGGCCATGTCCGGGGCGCCGATCATGAGCGGCACCTGCCAGTTGGCGAAGCCGACGAAGGCCGGCATGATGGCCCCGAAGATCATCAGGAGGCCGTGCATGGCGGTGAGCTGGTTGAAGACCGCCGGGCTGACCACCTGCAGCCCGGGCTGGAACAGCTCGGCGCGGATGAGCAGCGCCAGCGACCCGGCGAAGAGGAACATGGCGAGCGAGAACCACAGGTAGAGGCTGCCGATGTCCTTGTGGTTGGTGGTGGTCACCCAGCGCATGAGGCCGCTCGGGTGGTCCTCGTGGTGAGGGGCGTGCAGGACGTTTTCCATGGACCCTTCTCCTATTTGCGCAGGGCGGCGACTTCGCTCGGCTGCACCCCGTCGCCGGTCTTGTTGTGCCAGGTGTTGCGCTCATAGCTCACCACCGCCGCGATCTCCAGGTCGGAGAGCTGCTTGCCGAAAGCCTGCATGGCGGTCCCCGCCTTGCCGTGGAAGACCCGCTCCAGGTGGGCCGCCTTGGCACCGGTGATGAGGGCGGAGCCGTCCAGGGCCGGGAAGGTGCCGGGCAGCCCGGCGCCGTTGGCCTGGTGGCAGGCGGCGCAGTGGGCGAGATAGACCTTTTCCCCCTGGGCGACCAGGTCGGCCAGGGCGTATTCCTTGCCGGCGCTCGCCTTGGCGGCGGCCAATTGGGTCTTCTGCCCTTCCAGCCAGGCGGCGAACTGCTCCGGCGGCAGGGCCTCGACGACGATGGGCATGTAGGCGTGGCCCACCCCGCACAGTTCGGCGCACTGGCCGCGGTAGGTGCCGGGCTGGTCCACCTGGAACCAGGATTCGCGGATGAAGCCGGGGATGGCATCCTGCTTGACGCCGAAGGCGGGCACCCACCAGGCGTGGATGACGTCCTCGGCGGTCAGCACCAGGCGGATCTTCTTGCCGGTGGGCACCACCAGGGGGCGATCCACTTCCAGCAGGTAGTGTTCGCCCTTGGGCGCCCGGTTGGCGATGGCGTCCTGGCCGGTGGCGAGGTTGCTGATGAAGCGGATGTCCTGGCCCAGGTACTCGTATTCCCACTTCCATTGCCGGCCGGTGACCTTGATGCTCATGTCCGACGCGCCGGTGTTCTTCATGGCCTGGACCACCCGGGTGGTGGGGATGGCCATGGCAATGAGGACGACGAAGGGGGCTGCCGTCCACGCCGCCTCCAGGAGGGGATGGTCGTGAATGGGGTGGGGGGCGTGGCCGCGGGACTTGCGGTGCCGCCACAAGGCCCAGAACATGGGGACGAAGACCACCAGGAAGATGCCGCCGCAGATCCACAGGACCAGGGTGTGCAGGTCGTAGATCTGGCGGGCGATGACGGTGGCTGGAGGCGGCAGGTTGAGGGCGTAGTCGGCGCGGGCGGCGGTCTGCACCCCGGCCATGGCGATGGCCAGGAGTACGGGGGGCGGGCGGCGGCTTTCCATGACCTCGTTCCTTGTCGCCTAGGTCCGGATGCGGGCCAGGCGCTGTTTCAGTTCGCGGCCGAGGGCGGCCCGCTCGGTGTCGGAAAGCAGGCTGCCGAAGAGGAATGCCTTGCCGTGGGAACGCAGCGCCAGCATGCGTCCGAAGCCGCTGACGCTGGGTTCGAGGTCCACCTGGACCCAGTAGCTGTTGAACTCCAGATGCCGGTCTTCATCCGGGGAGTGCGTATCGACGACGAGGCGGTCGCCTTCCAGGCAGAGCCGCTCGAAATCGTCGGCATGGCGCTCCACATAGCGGAATGCGGCCACCAGGGCGGCGATGTGCAGCGCCAGGCAGACGGTGACGGGCCAGGCGCCCACCGCCAGGAAGGCGGTTCCCAGGACGCATCCGGCCGGGACCAGGACCAGCATGCTCCACGCCAGCCCGGGCTGTCCCTGCACGGAGTTGGCCCTGGCGGTGACGCAGAAATTGTTGCCGCAGCCCGTGGCGCTTGACCATTCCATCATCGGGTGTCTGCCAATCAATGCGATTGATCGAACACCCCGTCTGCCCCTTCCCTCCTTGCCCTACCGCTTCAGACAGGGCAGCCCTGCTGCTTCATAGCATTTGAAAGGTCCGGCGATGGCGAGTTCCGGCCGCCGATCTCATTTGGGCTGGGGCACGATGCGCAGGTAGGGCTTGGGGGCCTTCCAGCCGCCCGGGAAGCGTTCCCTGGCCTCGTCGTCCTTGACCGCCGGGACGATGATGACGTCCTCGCCGGCCTTCCAGTTCACCGGTGTCGCCACCTTGTGCTTGGCGGTGAGCTGGACCGAATCGAGGACCCGCAGCACTTCGTCGAAATTGCGGCCGGTGCTCATCGGGTAGGTGATCATCAGCTTGATCTTCTTGTCGGGGCCGATGACGAAGACCGAACGCACGGTGGCGTTGTCGGCCGCGGTGCGGCCCTGGGCGCTGCCGCTGGCGTTGGGGTGCAGCATGTCGTAGAGCTTGGCCACGGTGAGATCGGTGTCGCCGATCAGGGGGTAATTGACCTTGGCCCCCTGGGTTTCCTCGATGTCCTTCATCCAGCGGTCGTGATCGGCCACGGAATCGACGGAGAGGCCGATGACCTTGCAATTGCGTTTGTCGAATTCGGGCTTCAGTCTTGCCATGTAGCCCAGTTCGGTGGTGCACACCGGGGTGAAGTCCTTGGGGTGGGAAAAGAGGATCGCCCAGCTGTCGCCGATCCACTCGTGGAAGCGGATGGTGCCCGCCGTGCTTTCGGCGGTGAAATCGGGGGCGTCGTCGCCAATATGTAGTGCCATGCCAGTTCTCCTTGGGGGATGGGAACCTGCTGTCGGGGAATCCCGTCAGCCACCGGCGCTGCGCGCCGCAAGGGGGCGCGGCCGGCAACCCGGAAGCGGTGGGGCGGACGCTCGTGAAGGGCCGTCATGGAGCGGAGCGGCGCGTTCACGCCGGGTCACGCATACCGCTTCCATGAGTCTTCGACCGCCCGCCGCCCGGCCGGTTCGCGGGGGCGCGCAGCGCCCGCCGAAACCCTATTTCTTCTTCCCGGCGCCCGGTTTGCCGGTGTCCAGCGGCGGCACGTCGAGGCCGGCTTCCGACGGGGCGGCTTGCTGGGCCAGGCGCCGGGCGTCGGCTTCAAGCACGTTGGTGTCCACCCCGTAGCACCCCTGGAGGTCGATTTCCTCGACGATCGCATCGGCCGGGAGACCGCCGGCCGGCGGCGGAGGGGGCGCCTCCGGCAGCAAGGGCGCGTTGGGGAGGTGGGCTGTCGGGGTTGCTGCGGGCGCATGGGCGCCGGTCCGGTACGCGACGCCCTGGGCGGCCAGGATTTCCTTGAGACTCAGCCCGGTCTGCGTACCGGCCGGGATATGGGCGCCCAATTCGATGAGCAGGCGCACGGTTTCGGTCTTGCCCGTCCTCACCGCAAGGGTGAGGGGGGCACTGGCCATCCTGCGGGTGGAGTGATTGACGTCGCCGCCCCGGCCGGCCAGTTCCCGGATGATGTCGCCGTTGCCGCCGAAAGCGGCCAGACGCAGGGGCAGGCCTGCTTCCCCCAACTGGTCGGCGAGATTGGGGTCGGCGCCAGCATCCAGGGCCGCCACGACGCCCCGTTGATCGCCGGCACGGATGGCCGCGATCAGGGAATCATTGCTGTTCGCGCTCACGGGTACCGCCGGCAAGGGGTGAAGGGCTGGCTCAGCCCTGGGGAACGGTGTCCGCGAAGGACGGACGCTGCATCAGCTTGTCGTAAAGCTTGGCCAGGTTCGGGTGAGCGGTCTGCCAGTCGATGTCGCCGAAACGGAAGCAGAGGTAGCCCAGCGCCGTTCCCACGGCGATGTCGGCCAGGGAGATGTGGGTGCCCATGCAGAAAGGCTTCTCGCCCAGTTCCTCGGCCATGAATTCGAGGCCGCGGGTGATCTTGTCGCGCTGGCGGGCGATCCAGTCGGCGCTCTGCTCCTTCTTGGGGCGCTTGGCTTCCAGGAAGGCGCTGGCAGCGGCGTCGCAGATGCCGTCGGCCAGGGCTTCCCAGCGCTTGACCTCGGTGCGCTCCCGGTTGGGGGCGGGGAAGAGCTTGTTGTTGGGGGTGACGCTGTCGATGTACTCGACGATGACCCGGGAGTCGAAGAGAGGGGTTTCGTCGTCCAGCAGCAGCACGGGAATCTTGCCCAGGGGGTTGATGTTGGGCACCTTGGTGTCGGCGACCCAGGGCGAATCGATCTCGAATTCGTACTCGATCTTCTTTTCGGCGAGGACGACGCGGACCTTGCGGACGAATGGGCTGGTCAGGGATCCGATCAGCTTCATGATGTTCTCTTCTGCGTTCCGATTGGGGATTCCAATTATAGCCTACTGGGGCGGCTTCGCCGTAACCGGAAGGGGCCCGCCGGGCCGGCGCGTTTGCTGGCGGGTGGGGGGGCGGATAAAATTGTTCCTTTTGCTTCGGACGGTTCACCCATGACTTCCACCCCCCTTACGGCCCTTTCCCCCCTGGACGGCCGCTACGCCGGCAAGGTCGACGCCCTGCGCCCCCAGTTTTCCGAGTACGGGCTCATCCGCCGCCGCCTGCAGGTGGAAATCGAATGGCTCAAGGCCCTGGCCGCCGAACCCCATTTCAGCGAAATCCCCGCCTTCTCCCCGGCCACGGTGGCCGAGCTGGACGCCCTGGTGGCCAACTTCAGCCCCGCCCAGGCCCAGGAGGTGAAGGACATCGAGGCCGTCACCAACCACGACGTCAAGGCCCTGGAATACTGGATCAAGAAGCAGACCGCCGGCAATGCCGAGGTCACCAAGGTGGGCGAGTTCATCCACTTCGCCTGCACCTCAGAGGACATCAACAACCTGTCCCACGCCCTGATGTGCAAGCACGCCCGGGACGAGGTCATGCTGCCCGCCCTCGACCAGGTCGTCGCCAAGCTCAAGGAACTCGCCCACGCCCATGCCGAGGTGCCGATGATGAGCCGCACCCACGGCCAGCCGGCGACCCCCACCACCCTCGGCAAGGAAATGGCCAACGTGGCCTATCGCCTGCAACGGGCCCGCGCCCGCATCGCCGGCGTCGAACTGCTGGGCAAGATCAACGGCGCCGTCGGCAACTACAACGCCCACCTGGCGGCCTACCCGGGCTACGACTGGGAAGGCTTCGCCCAACGCTTCGTCGAGTCCCTGGGCCTCGTCTTCAACCCCTACACCATCCAGATCGAGCCCCACGACGCCCTGGCCGAGCTTTTCGACGCCTTCGCCCGGGCCAACGGCATCCTCATCGACCTCGACCGCGACGTCTGGGGCTACATTTCGCTGGGCTTCTTCAAGCAGAAGGTCAAGGCCGGCGAAATCGGCTCCTCCACCATGCCGCACAAGGTAAATCCCATCGATTTCGAGAATTCCGAGGGCAACCTGGGCCTGGCCAACGCCGTCTTGAAGCACCTCGCCGAGAAGCTGCCCATTTCCCGCTGGCAGCGGGACCTCACCGACTCCACCGTGCTGCGCAACATGGGCGTCGGCCTCGGCTACACCCTGCTGGCCTACGATTCCCTGCTCAAGGGCCTCAACAAGCTGGAAATCAACGCCGACCTCATGAAGGCCGACCTCGACGCCAACTGGGAACTGCTCGCCGAGCCCATCCAGACCGTCATGCGCCGCTACGGTATCGCCAATCCCTACGAGAAGCTCAAGGAACTGACCCGCGGCACCCGCGTCTCCCGGGAGGGCATGCAGGCCTTCGTCCAGGGCCTGGAGATCCCGGAAGCCGCCAAGGCCGAACTCCTCAAGCTGACGCCCTGGGACTACACCGGCAAGGCTGCCGAACTGGCCAAGCGCGTATGAAATGCGGCAAGTGCGGGCAGGAGGTGCCGGACGGCGCCCTCTACTGCCCGTTCTGCACCGGCGGGGGGCGGACCACGGACGGCGACGTCATCCGCGGCGGCGTCAAGGGCGGCCTCGTCGGCCTCGCCCTCGGCCTGGTGCCGGCCCTGGCGCTCCTCTATCTCTACGGCCCCGAGCGCGGCATCAAGGCCATCGCCTTCGCCGTGCCCACGGCCGCCTTCATCACCGGCCTCATCATCGGCATGGTGCGGGCCAAACAGGACTGGAAATGAGTCAATTCGCTGAAAATCTCAAGAAACTGCCGGGCATCTCCCACCTGGCCGCCCTCAACCTCCTCGACGGCGAGGGCGCTGTCGTCGCCGCCATCGAAAACAAGGCCGGCAGCCAGGGCTCCCTGGCGGTCTATAACCACCTGGCCCAGACCTACGGCGCCATCACCCCCGAGGCGGCGAAGAAGGGCCTGGAGCTCTACGCCGAGCACACCGAAGACGCCCGCGCCCATCCGGGCAAGCATCCCAATATCGACCGCCTGCTGGAGATCGAGGCGACGGGCAAGGCCCTGCGCGCCAAGCACGTCTTCGCCCCCGTTTGAGGGCGCGCTTTCCGGCCTAACCGGGCGTCCGCCAGCCCGGGTGGCGGAAATACTTGCCGTAGGCCTGCAGGGCATGGAGCACCCGTCCGGCACCATCGTGGCGGGAGGCCGCGGCCTTCCCCGCCATCGCGTCGGCCCCTGCCAGGAGATCAGCGATCACCAGGTGCAGCATGGCGTCGGCCCGGGGTTCCAGCTTGCAGTTGGCGACGGCGTAAGACACCTCCTGGCGGACGGTGGCGGCCAGGTTGTCGTAGTCGGCGTCGCTGAAACGGTCACCATGGATGGCGGGGAGGGCTCCGGTCAGGGCCTGGTTGATCCGGCCCATGGCTTGCCGCAGGGGCCGGTCCGTGTGCCATTGCCGGCCCGCATCGAGGCGGAGTTCCCGGACCTCGCCGCCATCGGCATGGTTGTGGGCGGGGGAGGCAGCGCCGGCGGCGCAGGAAAGGCCGAGGGCCAGGGCGGCCAGCGGTAGGGCGAGCTTTGCTTGCATGGGAACTCCCGGAAGGCGATGCGACTTCCGGCCAGGCTACGCGGCGGGGCTTAAGTCAGCCTTAAGGCCCGCCGCCGGGGGCATTACACCACCGCGCCTTCCTCGTTGGCGCCTTCGATGACCTTCTTCTGCTTGATGAACTGCTCCCGGGATACGCCCAGCCACATGACCAGGGGGCTGGCCACCAGGACCGAGGAGTAGATGCCGAAGCAGATGCCGATGGTCAGGGCGAGGGCGAAGTAGTGCAGGGTTTCGCCGCCGAAGATGAGCATGGATAGCACCATGAGCTGGGTGCTGCCGTGGGTGATGATGGTGCGGCTGATGGTGCTGGTGATGGCGTGGTCGAGCACCTCGGGCGTGGACAAGCCACGCACCTTCTTGAAGGTCTCCCGCACCCGGTCGAAGACCACCACCGATTCGTTTACCGAGTAGCCAAGAACGGCCAGCACCGCCGCCAGGACCGATAGGGAGAACTCCCACTGGAAGGCGGCGAAGAAGCCAAGGATGATGACCACGTCATGGAGGTTGGCGATGATGGCGGAGACCGAGAAGCGCCACTCGAAGCGGAAGGCCAGGTAGATGACGATGCCGATGACCACCAGGAGCAGGGCCATGGCGCCGTTCTCGGCCAGTTCCTTGCCCACCTGCGGGCCGACGAACTCGACGCG
>JRYJ01000221.1_pt1 | contig 15126 bp, 17 predicted proteins | sample 235371 | NCBI WGS metagenome assembly JRYJ01 (sample SAMN03074219, study PRJNA261477) | activated sludge metagenome | biome: Wastewater Treatment Plant; feature: Wastewater; material: Activated sludge; isolation source: activated biomass of a wastewater treatment plant treating hydrocarbon... ... | reverse complement strand
CCGCCCTGGCCCCGGCCATGGAAGCCCAGCAGTTGGCCCTTTACGACGCCCTCCACGCCGCCTTCACCGGCACCGAGCTGGAAGAAGGCCTCAAGCGCCACTGGTTCGACGAATTCACCCCCGGCTACTGCACCAACGCCTTCAATTGCGGCGAGCGCTTCTACCTGCTGCAAAGCGACGGCGCCGTCTATTCCTGCGTGCGCGGCCAGGGCATCGAGGCCTTCCGCTACGGCAATGTGTTCGAGGAACCCATCGACGCCATCCTCGCCACCGGCGCCCGCAAGATCGCCGCCATCCACCAGGAATTCGGCTTCGACGCCCAGTGCCGGGGCTGCGGCCACCTGTCCCGCTGCCACACCGGCTGCCCGGTGGTGAAGTATCAGCGCCGGAACGGCCGCTCCTATACCTGCGAACTGCAGCAGGCCCTCTACCGGGACAATCCCCGCAGCTACCCGGCCGCCACGGCCGAGGAACAGGCCGCCGACGCCCGCGACTACGCCGCCGCCATGCACCCGTCCCTGGCCTTCGCCGAACCGCCGGCGCCGCCGCCCCCGGCCCTGCGGCTGCCCCACGAGTTGCAGGAGGACAGGAACACCCTGGCCGCCCTCATCGCCGCCGACCCGATCCTGCAGCAGCTCTACCGGGACGACGCCTGGATCATGGAAATCAACGGCGAGAAGGTGCCCCTGCAGTCGCAGCTCCTGAATACCCGCACCGACTGGCACACCCTGGCCCCCGGCGACGGCCTGCGCCTGCACGCGCGGGCCGAGCTGTTCGCCGCCGCCTGCCCGGAGCCCATCCGCAACACCCTGTATCTGCAGGTGCTGCGGGACACGCCCGTGGTCTATGGCGACGAGAAGCGCACCAAGCAAGAGCACATCTTCACCTGGCAGCTCTTCCGCAACTGCCTGGAACCCAGCCCCCTGGGGCCGGAATGGCTGATGGCCGACCTCACCGGCCTCCTCGCCCTGTACCGGCCCCATGCCCGGCGCGGCGTGCGCAACAACCTCCTCGTCACCACCGGCTACCTGCGGGACTACCACTACCAGAAGCAGAAGGCCAACGCCTTCTACCATATCCAGGCGGTCAACCTGCCTTTCCAGAATTTCGAATTCCACACCCTGCCAGGAGAATGACCATGGGCCCCCAGGATCTGGAACGCGCCGCCTACACCGTCGAATGCTTCCTCAACGCCCTGCGCCTGGAGGACAGCCGCCCGCGCACGGAAATGGAGGAATGGCTGGTGAAATGGCTGACCAACGACGCCAACCGCGACGCCTACGCGGTCTATCACCAGAACGGCATCTTCTGCCATGCCCAGGGCCGCGTCGTCCACAGCTTCTCGGTGCCCGACGCCAAGCAACCCCGCACCGTGTGGTGCGACCGCAAGAAGATCTCCGCCATCGAAACAGCGGCATATGGCGACGGCGGCAAGCTGGTGATGCTCGGCACCGCCGGCCTCATCCTGACCCTGCCCGGCGCGGTTGCTGCCCAGCCGAAGAAGAAGGAAACGAGCAGCAACAACAATAACAACAATAATAATAACAACAACAATAACAACGGCTGAGCAGGGGCGGCTGGCGTAATATCGGCTGGCGCAATATTCATCCAGCACCCCACAAACCGTTCGCCCTGAGCTTGTCGAAGGGTGCTTAATCCTGGGCCTGGGAAGGTCCATCCCGGGCTTCGACAAGCTCAGCCCGAACGGAGGATCGGGTAACCATTCACGAGTCACAGCCATGAAAATCCTCATCGTCGACGACGAACCTGCCATTGCCGACACCCTCGCCTATGCCCTCAAGGCCGACGGCTTCGCGGTTGACTGCTGCACCCTGGGTGGCGAAGCCCTGACGCTGCTGCAAGGCAACGGCCACGATCTGGTAGTGCTGGACGTGGGCCTCCCCGACCTGAGCGGCTACGACGTCTGCCGCGGCCTGCGCCGCTTCTCCGAAGTGCCAGTGCTCTTCCTCACCGCCCGCGCCGACGAGGTGGATCGCATCGTCGGCCTGGAACTGGGCGCCGACGACTACGTGGCCAAGCCCTTCAGCCCCCGCGAGGTGGTCGCCCGGGTCCGCGCCATCCTGCGCCGCCTGCGGCCGGAAAGGCAGGCGGCAGAGGCATCCCCGGCCACCGCCCCGGCCCGCTTCACGGTCGATGCCGAGGGCCTGCGCATCGCCTACCACGGCGCCTGGCTGCCGCTCACCCGCTACGAATACCTGCTGCTCGCCCTGCTTCTCGAACGCCCCGGGCGGGTGCTCTCCCGCGCCCGCATCATGGAAGCCGTCTGGCAGGACGGCGGCGAAAGCCTGGACCGCACCGTGGACACCCATATCAAGACCCTGCGCGCCAAGCTCAAGGCGGTGCGGGCCGACGACGACCCCATCGCCACCCACCGGGGGCTGGGGTACAGCATCGCGAAATAGCTTATGAGCCTCATTGAAAGACTGAAGAGCTGGTATCGCTGGGGGCATTGGCTGAACACGCCACAGGGCCTATGCGTACTCCTGTCGCTCCCCGTGTGCTGGCTCGCGGCGCCGGCCGCAATTTTCCTGCCGCCGACTGTGCGTCCAATGCCCCTTTCCTCGGAACCGATACACTATTTTGTGACGCCGATCCTCTGCTTCATTTACTTCATTTGGTTTGGCCAATCACAGTCGAAACCGTACTCATCGTCAATGCTCACAACTGCGGTCGTGGTAGCCATTGCAGCCCTTCCGTTCGTGCGCCCCTACCTGCATGGCGCGGGCGGCTGACGAAGCGCCATGAACATCTCCGTCCGCCTCTTCGCCGGTCACTTCCTCATGCTGGGGCTGGCCGCCTGGTTCGTCCTCAACATCTTCACCCACGAGGCGGAGCCGGGCATCCGCCAGGCCACCGAGGAAACCCTGGTCGATACCGCCCACGTACTGGCCGAGCTGGCGGGGCCGGAGCTGGCCGCCGGGCACATCGGCCAGGGCGATTTCGCCGCCGCCTTCGCCGCCGCCCGGGGGCGCACCCCCCAGGCCGACATCTGGGGAGTGAAGAAGGAAAGCGTCGATTTCCGCGTCTATGTGACCGATGCCGTGGGCAAGGTGGTCTTCGATTCCGAAGGCAGCGCCGTCGGCGCCGATTATTCGCAATGGCGGGACGTGGCGCGGGTACTCAAGGGCGAGTATGGCGCCCGCAGCACCCGCGAGAACCCGGACGACCCCAGTTCATCGGTCATGTACGTGGCCGCCCCCATCCTTGCCGGCGGCAAGCTCATCGGCGTCCTCTCCGTCGCCAAGCCCCTCGCCACCGTGCTGCCCTACATCGACCGCGCCGAGCACCGGGTGCGGCGGGCCGGCTACTGGCTGCTGGCGGCCTCGGCCCTCATCGGGCTGGCCTTTTCGGCATGGCTCACCTGGACCGTCAATCGCCTGCGCACCTACGCCCGGGACGTGGCGGAAGGGAAAAAGGCCACGCCCCCCACCGGCGGCGGCCGGCAGTTCTCGGAACTTGCCCGGGCGCTCGCCGTCATGCGAGAAAAGCTGGAGGGCAAGCAGTACGTCGAGCGCTACGTGCAGAACCTGGCCCATGAGATGAAGAGCCCGCTCACCGCCGTTCTCGGCGCCGCCGAAATCCTCCAAGGCGATCCGCCGGAAGCCGACCGCCAGCGCTTCGCCGCCAGCATCGCCGAACAGGGCGGGCGGCTCCAGGCCATCATCGAGCGCATGCTGCAGCTCGCCCGGGTGGAGCAGTTGCAGGCGCCGGAAGGCGCCATCGACGTCGATCTCCCCACCCTCCTGGGCCGCTGCCGGGACGAACGGGCGCTGGCCCTGGCGTCCCGGGACCTCGCCTGCCGCATCGACGCCCCCCAGGCCGCCACTGCCAAGGGCGACCCGCTGCTGCTGCAACAGGCCGTCCTCAACCTGCTCGACAACGCCATCGAATTCTCGCCGGAAGGCGGCACCGTCGAGATCAGCCTCGCCACCGGCGACGGCCGGGCGCAAATCACCGTCCGCGACCACGGCGCCGGCGCCCCGGACTACGCCCTGCCCCAGCTCTTCGAGCGCTTCTACTCCCTGCCCCGCCCGGCCACGGGCAAGAAAAGCACCGGCCTGGGGCTGGCGCTGGTGCGGGAGGTGGCGCGGCTGCATGGCGGCGAAGCAGAGTTCGCCAACCATGAAGAAGGCGGGGGTGTCGCCACCCTCCGCCTGCCCGCCCTCTGACGCCTTCACCCCCGCTTCACACAACTTCACTCCCGCCCCCCGCTCCCCTCACCCGCCGCCGCCACACTGGTCTCACTTTCACTCAGGGAGACCACAATGGACAGGAAACTGTTCTACAAACTCGTCGCCATCGGCTTCATGTCCTTGCTGCTGTTGATTCCGCTGGCCCTCATCGAGGATCAGGTGCGGCAGCGCAGCGGCCGGCAGTCAGAGGTACAGCAGAGCATCGCCAACAGCGCCGCCGGGCCGCAGACCCTGGTGGGGCCGGTGCTAGCCATCAGCTATCGGGAGCGGGTGGAGCCTGAACTCACCCGCGACCCCGAAACCGGCCGCGTCGCCAACACGCCCCGCTATCGCGACGCCACCCTCTACCTGCCGCCGGAAACCCTGCGCCTCGACGGCGACACCCGGGTGGAAACCCGCAAGCGGGGCATCTACCAGGCCCGGTTGTTCCATCTCAACCTGGCGGCGGCCGGGCGCTTCGTCATCCCACCCCATCTGGGCCTGGATGCCAAGCGCGACATCGTCAGCGCCGAAGTCTCTCTTGTACTGGGCATTTCCGACCCCCGCGGCGTCGATAACGACCCCGAGGTGACCATTGCCGGCAAACGCCACCGCTTCGCCACCCCCAAGGGGCGACCGGCGGAAGGCGATGCCCTGACCGGCCCGCGGCTGGCCGTGCCCCTCGGCCCGGTGGATCTCGCCGCCGCCACGCCCCTGGAATTCAGCTTCCCCTTGCAGCTCACCGGCACCGAGCGCCTGGCCATCGCCCCCACCGGCGAGGCCAACACCGTGACCCTCAAGTCGGACTGGCGCCACCCCAGCTTTGGCGGGCGCTTCCTGCCCCGGGAGCGTGAGGTGGGCGGCAGCGGCTTCAGCGCCCGCTGGGAGGTCTCCCACCTGGCCCGCAATTTCGCCAACACCCTGGCCGGCTCGACGACGGCAGCCCCGGAAGTGATCGACGTTGCCTTCATGGACCCGGTCAATATCTACCTGCAATCGGAGCGGGCGGTAAAGTACGGCATCCTCTTCATCGCGCTCACCTTCGCCGGCTTCTTTCTTACCGAAATCCTGCGCCGGGCGCCCATCCACCCCCTCCAGTACCTGCTGGTGGGGCTCGCCCTGGCCCTCTTCTTCCTCCTTCTCATCGCCCTTTCCGAACACCTGCCCTTCGTTGCCGCCTACGGCATCGCGGCCGCCGCCTGTATCGCCCTCATCGGCACCTACCTGGCCGGCGCCCTGGGCGGAACCCGGCCGGCCCTGGCCTTCGCCGGCGGACTCACCGGGCTCTATGGCGTGCTCTACGGCGTGCTGCTCTCCGAGGACAACTCGCTGCTCATGGGCAGCCTGCTGCTCTTCCTCGCCCTGGGCACGGTCATGATCGCCACCCGCCGCGTCGACTGGTACCGGGTCGATACCCTGGTCGCCCCCCGGCGGGCGGACTGACCATGGGCAAGTGGTTACGACCGCTGCTGGCCTGGGGGGCGGTGGCCGCCCTCCTGGTCCTGGCCTGGCACCTCAAGCACCCGCTCATGCTCTGGCTGCGGCCCTGGGAAACGCCGATCCTCCTCATCACCGGCATGGCCGGGGGCGCCGCCGGCCTCGCCGGCCGCCCCGCCCACCGGCGCCTCTTCGGTGCCGCCCTGCTGGCCATGGCCGCCTGCGCCCTCTACCGGGAAATCGAGTTCGCGGCGGTACGGGCCTCGGTCCTGGCAGCGGGGCCGGAAGCCCGGGCGGCGGGCGCCCACTTCGTCGTCGGCTTCCGGGATTTCGCCGAAGTGGAAGCCCTGGCCGAGAGGGGGCTGATCGGCGGCCTTTATCTCACCCGGCGCAACCTGCGGAACACCACGCCGGCTGCCCTGGCTACCGCCATCGCCCAACTCCAGGCCCGGCGCCGGGAGCTGGGCTTGCCGCCCCTCATCGTCGCCGCCGACCAGGAAGGGGGCGAGGTCTCCCACCTCTCCCCCTGGCTCACCCCCATGCCGCCCCTGGCCAGTCTGGTGGACGCCGGCCCGACGGAGCAACTTGCCGACCGGGCTCGCGCCTACGGCCGGGCGCAGGGGGCGGAACTCGCCGCCCTCGGCGTCAACCTCAACTTCGGCCCGGTGGTGGACCTGCGGCCCGCCGCCACCTTCGCCGGCGACCGCCTGACCCTGATCGCCCGCCGCGCCATCGCCGCCGATCCGGCGACGGTGGCCACCGTCGCCCGGGGTTACGCGGCAGGCCTCGAGGAAGCCGGCGTCGGCGCCACCTGCAAGCATTTTCCCGGCCTCGGCCGGGTGCGGGCCGACACCCATTTCACCCGGGCCAGCCTGGCCCAGGCACCGGCAGAACTGGCCCCCGACTGGCAGCCCTTCCGCGCCGCCGGCCCGCGGGCGGCGGTGATGGTGGGCCACGTCACCCTGGCGGCAGTGGACCCGGACCGCGCCGCCTCCCACTCCCGCCCGGTCATCGCCGGCCTGCTGCGGGGCGAGCTGGGACACGCCGGCCTGGTGGTCACCGACGACCTCAACATGGGCGCCGTCTACGGCCGCGGCATCGGGCGAGTCGCTGGCGAAGCCCTGGCCGCGGGGGCCGACCTGGTTCTCGTCTCCTACGACCCGGACCAGCTCTACCGCGCCCTGTACGGGGCGGCCCGGGCGCTGGCCCGGGGCAATATCGCCGCCGCCGATCTGGCGGCAAGCCGACAGCGCCTGGCCGCTTTCTTCGCCGCCCGGGGGAGCCCGACCCAATGATAAAATCGCGGCCCCGATTGCCGCCGCTGCCCCATGCGCCAGCTCCTCCTCGACCTCCTGCCGGAAAGCCCGCCCAGCCTGGACAACTTCGTCCCCGGCAGCAACGGCGAAACCGTCGCTGCCCTCACCGGCTGGCTGGCCGGGGAACGCAGCGAGTTTTCCTTCTGCCTCTGGGGCGAGGCCGGTTCCGGCTGCAGCCACCTCCTGAAGGCCAGCAGCTTCGCCTACGTCGACGCCGCCGCCGACCCCGCCCTGGCCGGCCTGCCGGACGCTGAGGAAATCGCCGTGGATCATGTGGAAACGCTCGACGCCGACGGCCAGATCGCCCTCTTCAACGCCTTCAACCGCAGGAAGGCCACCGGCGGGCGGCTCCTTACCGCCGCCCCCCAACCCCCCGCCCACCTGGCCCTGCGCGAAGACCTGCGCACCCGCCTGGGCTGGGGCCTCATCTACCGCCTGCAACCCCTCTCCGACGCCGAGAAGGCCGCCGCCCTCGCCGCCCAGGCCCGGGAGCGGGCGCTGAAGCTGACGCCGGAGGCCATCAATTACCTCCTGCGCCACGCCCCCCGGGATATGCGCGCACTGTCGGCCCTGGTCGTCGCCCTGGACCGCTACACCCTCGAACACAAACGCGCCCTCACCCTGCCCTTGCTGCGCGAGGTGTTGCACAGCCCTCCGGGCTGAGGTGGCCGCCGGCTGCCCAGGTGGGCCGGTATAATTCCCGCTTCATCCCTCATTTGCCCACGCCTCGCGGAGGCCCCATGAGCCACAGCAAGACCGGCACCGGCAATTGCCTGATTTGCGGCAAGACCTTACCCCAGCGGGATCTGGTCGCCGCCCCCCTGGTGCGCGAGAGCATTGCCGCCGAGATTCGCCGGAACCACCCGGAATGGACCGAGGCCAGCCTGATCTGCCAGCCGGACCTGGCCCGCTACCGGGCACAGTACGTCCATGCCCTCCTGCTTTCCGAGAAAGGAGAACTTTCCAGCCTGGAGCAGGAAGTGGTCAACAGCCTGCGCACCCACCAGACCCTGGCCACGGACATCGACAGCGATTACGAGGAGAACTGGACCCTCGGCGAACGCATCGCCGACCGCATCGCCGATTTCGGGGGAAGCTGGGCCTTCCTCATCGCCTTCAGCGTCTTCATCGCTCTCTGGATCGCGGTCAACTCCCTGGTGCTCTACTGGCGGCCGATCGATCCCTTCCCTTTCATCCTGCTCAATCTCCTGCTATCGTGCCTCGCCGCCATGCAGGCCCCCATCATCATGATGAGCCAGAACCGCCAGGAGGCGAAGGATCGCCTGCGCGCCCGCAATGACTATCAGGTGAATCTCAAGGCCGAACTGGAGATCCGCCATCTCCACGAGAAGATGGATCACCTGCTCTCCCATCAATGGGAACGCATGATCGAAATCCAGGAGGTCCAGCTCGATCTCCTCAACGAACTGCGCCGACCCCGCTAATGTCCCTGCCATCACCGATCCGCCCATGAACCTCGCCCTCTTCGACCTAGACAACACCCTCCTTTCCGGCGACTCCGATTTCGAGTGGGCCCAGTTCCTCATCGGCAAGGGCGTCGTCGACCGGGAAATCCAGGAAGCCAAGAACATAGAGTTCTACGAGCAGTACAAGGCCGGCACCCTGGATATCCATGAATTCCTCGCCTTCCAGCTGGCGCCGCTGACCCGCCACCCGCGGGCGGAGCTGGATGCCTGGCACGCCGAGTACCTGGAGCGCCACATCCGCCCGCTGATCGGCGACGCCGCTCGGGCCCTGGTGCAGCAGCACCTGGAGGCCGGCGACCTCTGCGCCCTGGTCACCGCCACCAACAGCTTCGTCACCGGCCCCATCGCCCGGGAATTCGGCGTGCCGCACCTGATCGCCACCGTGCCCGAATGGGAAGACGGCCGCTTCACCGGCCGCGCCCGGGGCACGCCGTCGTTTCGCGAGGGCAAGATCCTGCGCACCGAGGCCTGGCTGGAATCCCTCGGCCTGTGGTGGGGCAGCTTCGGGCAGAGCTATTTCTACAGCGATTCCTTGAACGACCTGCCGCTGCTCTCCACCGTCGATACGCCGGTGGCGGTGGACCCGGACGACACCCTGCGCGCCCATGCCACGGAAATGGGCTGGAAAATCATCACTTTGCGGTAGAATCCACTTTTTCCGCGGCTTTGCCGCCCCCAGCACCGGCTTCACGTGATCCGCAAACTCATTTCCCGCGTCTTCGGCGGCAAGAAGGCCACCGCCGGCCATAACGAACCCGCCGTCATCCCCGTCTCCAGCCACGGCATCACCCGCGACCGTATCAGTTCCGGCAGCCGCCGCGTCTGCGAAACGCTGCAGAGCCACGGCCACAAGGCTTTCGTCGTCGGCGGCGCCGTGCGCGATCTGCTCATCGGCGCCGACCCCAAGGACTTCGACGTCGCCACCGACGCCACGCCGGAGCAGATCCGCCGCTACTTCCGCCGCTCCCGCATCATCGGCCGCCGCTTCCAGATCGTGCATGTGATGATGGGCCAGGAAACCCTGGAGGTGACCACCTTCCGCGGCATGCTGGGGGACGACGCCAAGACCGACGAGCACGGCCGGGTGCTCCACGACAACGTCTTCGGCAGCCAGGCCGAGGACGCCGCCCGCCGCGACTTCACCGCCAACGCCCTCTATTACGACCCGGCCACCGAGGCGGTGGTGGATTACCACCATGGCGTCGCCGACCTGAAGCAGAAGACCCTGCGCATGATCGGCGACCCCCGTAAGCGCTACCGCGAAGACCCGGTGCGCATGCTGCGCGCCGTGCGCCTGGCGGCCAAGCTGGGGCTCATCATCGACCCGGCGGCGAGGAAGCCCATCCGCGAGATGGCCGAGTTGCTGGAGAACGTGCCGGCGGCCCGCCTTTTCGACGAGATGCTGAAGCTCCTCACCTCGGGCCACTCGGTGAAGTGCCTCACCCAGTTGCGGGAGGAGGGCCTGCACCACGGCCTGCTGCCGCTGCTGGACGTGATCCTGGAACAGCCCCTGGGCGAGAAATTCGTCATGTTGTCGCTCGCCAACACCGACGCCCGGGTCAAGCAGGGCAAGCCCATCTCCCCCGGCTTCCTCTTCGCCACCCTGCTCTGGCACGAGGTCCTGGCCCAGTGGGAGAAGATCAAGGGCCAGGGCGAGCTCGCCAACATCCCGGCCCTCTACGCCGCCATGGACGAGGTACTCGACAGCCAGGCCGAGAAGCTCGCCATCACCCGCCGCATCGCCGGCGACATCAAGGAAATCTGGGCCCTGCAGCCGCGCTTCGACCAGCGGGCCGGCAAGCGCCCCTATGCGCTGCTGGAGCAGCCGCGCTTCCGGGCCGCCTACGATTTCCTGCTGCTGCGGGCCGAATCCGGCGAGGTGGCGCGGGAAGTCGCCGAGTGGTGGACCGCCTTCCAGAACGCCGAGGGCGAGGGCCGCGTCGCCCTGCTGCAGCCGGAACAGCCCGGCGACAAGAAACGCCGCCGCCGGCGCCGCAAGCCCCGCGGCGAAGGCGCCCCCGCCTCGCCGGCCGAATGACCGCCGCCTTCGTCGCCCTGGGCGCCAACATCGGCGACGCGAGGGCGACGCTTCGCGCCGCCTTCGATGCCCTCGCCGACCTGGAAGGGACGCGCCTGCTGCGGACCTCGTCCCTCTACCGCACGGCGCCGGTGGGCCTGCCCGACCAGCCGGATTTCATCAACGCCGCCGCCGCCCTGGAAACGGAGCTTTCCCCCGCCGACCTGCTGGCGGCGCTGCATGGGGTGGAAGCCCGTTTCGGCCGCATCCGCACCGTGCGCAACGGCCCCCGCACCCTGGACCTCGACCTGCTGCTGTACGGCGCGACGGTCCTTGACACGCCCGGCCTCACCCTGCCCCATCCGCGCTTGCACCTGCGCGCCTTCGTCCTCGCACCCCTGGCGGAAATCGCCCCCGATCTCGCCATTCCCGGCCGCGGCACCGTCGCCGCCTGGCTGCCGGCGGTAGCCCTGCAGGCCATCGAGCGCCTATGAACATCCCCGTGCTCTGGCAGACGGTCATCCTGCTGACGCTTTCCAACGTCTTCATGACCTTCGCCTGGTACGCGCACCTCAAGCACCTCAACGAGAAACCCTGGTGGGTGGCGGCGCTGGTTTCCTGGGGCATCGCCCTCTTCGAGTACCTGATCCAGGTGCCGGCCAACCGCATCGGCAACACCGAGCTGACCCTGGCCCAGCTCAAGATCCTGCAGGAAGTCATCACCTTGAGCGTGTTCGTGCCCTTCGTCATGTTCTACATGCAGCAGCCGCTCAAGCTGGATTACCTGTGGGCCGCCCTGTGCCTGGCCGGGGCGGTATACTTTGTTTTCCGAAACTAGCGATAACAGAATTCATTCAAGGAGGAGACAATGGGATTATTCGGAGGGAGTCACCAGCAAGCGGCGGCGGCGGCCCAGCGGCGCGTTGCCGAACTGGAGGGCGAAGTCGCCCAGTTGCGCAGCCGCCTGGCGGAAAGCGATGCCCAGCGGCTGGAAATGCAGGCCCGTTACGACAAGACCGTGTGCGTCTCGGCTTCCTGGGATGTCCTGATCCGCAATCTCGAACGATTCGGCGAATCCCTCGTCGCATCACAGCAGACCCTGACCCTCCTGGCCGGCGAACTCAAGGACAGCAAGGCCGAAGCCGTCCAGGCGGCGGCCGTTTCTGCCGAGAGCAGCGTCCTGCTCAACCGCATCAGCAGCGACCTCAACTCCCTGGCCGAGGACTCCCATGCCACCATGCAAAAGGTGGACGGCCTCAACGACAGCGCCGTCAAGATCGGCAGCATCCTTTCCCTGATCAAGGAAATCGCCGACCAGACCAACCTCCTGGCCCTCAACGCCGCCATCGAGGCCGCCCGGGCCGGCGAGGCCGGACGCGGCTTCGCAGTGGTGGCCGACGAGGTGAGAAAGCTGGCCGAACGCACGTCCAAGGCCACCAACGACATCTCCACGCTGGTCTCGACCATCAGCCAGGATACGGCCAACGCCCACGCCAGCATGGAAACCCTGGCCGCCAAGTCCGCCAATTTCGGTGCCGACGGCAACGAGGCCGCCCAGCGCGTCGGCGGCATCATCGCCTCCTCCCGCAAGACCGAGTACGCCATCGCCATCTCCGCCCTGCGCAGCTTCACCGAGCTGGCCAAGATGGACCATCTGGTCTACAAGTTCGAGATCTACAAGGTCTTCTTCGGCAGTTCCAGCAAGACCGCCAGCGATTTTTCGGACCACACCGCCTGCCGCCTCGGCAAGTGGTATTACGAAGGCGACGGCCGCCGGTGCTTCTCCAAGCTCGACGGCTACGTCGCCATGGAGGCCCCCCATCTGGCGGTCCACAAGCACGGGCGGGAAGCCGTGCAAAAGCTGCTTGCCGGCGACTTCGCCGGTGGCACCGAGTCCATCACGCTCATGGAAGCCGCCAGCATGGAAGTGCTGGGCTGCCTGGAACGGATGGCCCTGCACGGCGTCAACAACCCGGACGTCCTCTGCGACACACACTGAAAACCAACCCACCGGCCGGCTTCACCGGCCGCCCCAGGAGCCTGTTCCCGTGTCGGCACAAACCACGACCCGTCGCCTCAGCCAGCTCGACCTCGCCAAGATGCGGGCGAGTGGCGAGAAGATCGCCATGTTTACCTGCTACGACGCCAGCTTCGCCCGGCTCCTCGACGGCGCCGGCGTCGATTCCCTCCTGGTGGGCGATTCCCTGGGCATGGTCATCCAGGGCCATGACTCCACCCTGCCGGTGACCGTGGCCGACATCGCCTATCACATCGCCGCCGTGAAGCGCGGCTGCGACCGCCCCTTCCTCATCGCCGACATGCCCTTCGGCAGCTACCAGGAATCGCCGGCCCAGGCCCTGAAGAACGCCGTTGCCCTGATGGTGGCCGGCGCCCAGATGGTCAAGCTGGAAGGCGGTCGGGAAATGGCGCCCACGGTGGAGTTCCTCGTCCAGCGCGGCATCCCGGTCTGCGGCCACATCGGCCTGACGCCCCAGTCGGTGCATGCCCTCGGCGGCTACAAGGTCCAGGGCAAGGGCGAGGACGCCGCCCGCCGGCTGAAGGAGGACGCCCTCGCCCTGCAGGCCGCCGGCGCCACCCTCATCGTCCTCGAAGCCATCCCCGCCGCCCTCGCCGCCGAGGTGACGGCGTCGCTCGCCATCGTCACCATCGGCATCGGCGCCGGCGTGGACTGTTCCGGCCAGGTGCTGGTGCTGCACGACGCTTTCGACATCCCGCCGGGCAAGAAAGCCAAGTTCGTGCGCAACTTCATGGCNNGAGCATCTTCGTCAACCGCCTGCAGTTCGGCCCCGGCGAGGATTTCGACAAGTACCCGCGCACCTTCGAAGCGGATTGCGCCAAGCTGGCGGCCGCCGGCGTCGACGTCCTGTTCGCCCCGACGGAAGCGGAACTCTACCCGGAACCCCAGCAGTACTACGTCGACCCGCCGGAAATCCAGAACCTGCTGGAAGGGGAATTCCGCCCCGGCCACTTCCGCGGCGTCGCCACCGTGGTCCTCAAGCTCTTCAACTGCGTGCAGCCCCAGGTCGCCCTGTTCGGCAAGAAGGATTACCAGCAGCTCATGGTGCTGCGCAACATGACCCGCCAGCTGGCCCTGCCCATCGCCATCGTCGGTGGCGAAACTGTGCGGGCCGAGGACGGCCTCGCCCTCTCCTCCCGCAACGGCTATCTTTCCCCCGCCGAGCGACAGGAGGCGCCCCGTCTCCACCGCGAACTGCAGGCCGTGCGGACGGCCATCCTGAACGGCAATCGGGATTATGGCGCCCTCGAACGCCAGGCGGCGGCGACCCTGGACAGCCATGGCTGGAAGACCGACTATGTTGCAGTGCGGCAACAGTCCGACCTCCAGCCTCCCCAGTCAAACGGCATGGCCCTGGTCGTGCTGTCCGCCTCCCGCCTCGGTTCCACCCGGCTCATCGACAATATCGAGGTTTGAGCGGGGCAATCGCCTAGAAAATAAGCGATTGACAGCCAAGCCATAGCCGCTACAATGCCGTTCCCCCCAACCTCTTGGATCGTCATGCCATGCAACGAACGATGCTGAAATCCAAGCTTCACCGCGTCACGGCCACCCATTCCGAGCTGCACTACGAGGGTTCCTGCGCCATCGACGAAGATCTCCTGGACGCCGCCAACATCCGCGAATACGAGCAGATCGACATCTGGAACGTCAATAACGGCGAGCGTTTCACCACCTACGCCATCAAGGCCGAACGCGGCTCCGGCGTCATCTCGGTGAACGGCTCGGCGGCCCGCAAGGCCTCCCCCGGCGACATCCTCATCATCGCCACCTTCGCCATCTACAACGAGATCGAGCTGGCCAAGTACGAGCCTGAACTCATCTACGTCGATTCCCAGAACCGCATCACCCGCCGCGGCCACAAGATCCCCACCCAGGCCGCCGCCTGAACCACCTGATTTTCTTCGGCAATTTCTCACGAATGCAGACCCGCCCCTCTGGGCGGGTCTTGTTTTTTGTGGTCCAATCCCTCTCCAAAAAGTGATAGATCGTCGCCATGACGACAACCACACCAAAGGAGATGAAGGATGGGCGTTATATTCGCCAAGACCCCCAAGGGGCAGGAAGCCATTGAGCTGCGCACGGGGGGGCTGACCCCCCGCGTCCGGCGCGTTCTGATTTTCGTCGACGGCAAGCGCACAGTGGAGGATCTGCGCGGCATGCTCCTCGCCGACGATCTGCAGCACACCCTGGGCATGCTGGAAGAGGAAGGCTTCATCCAGATGGCCAAGGTCGTCGCGGAGAACGGCCAAGGGGCCGGCCAGGGCAGCGCGGTTTCGGGCCCGCTACCCGCCATCACCGCCTTCCGCGACCTGACCGGCGACCACGATCCGGTGCAGTTTCAGATGGCCCGCAACTTCATGACCAATACCCTCAACGCCTTCGTCGGCTCCCTCGGCGCCAGTTCACTCCTGGAACGGATCGAACGCAGCGTCAGCCATCAGGACCTGCGTCAGCTCTTCGACGAGTGGTATCACGCCTTGGTCATGTCCCGCGACGGCAAGCGGGAAGCCGAAAGCCTGAGAACCAAGCTGCTCGGCGTGATCTGAGGCTGATTAAGCCGGCAATCCGTGACCCCGCTCCGCTCGGGCTGAGCCCGTCGGAGCCCGTGGCGCAACGCCCTTCGACAGGCTCAGGG
>JRYJ01004354.1_pt1 | contig 15186 bp, 24 predicted proteins | sample 235371 | NCBI WGS metagenome assembly JRYJ01 (sample SAMN03074219, study PRJNA261477) | activated sludge metagenome | biome: Wastewater Treatment Plant; feature: Wastewater; material: Activated sludge; isolation source: activated biomass of a wastewater treatment plant treating hydrocarbon... ... | reverse complement strand
TGCTCGAATGTTGGCTGATACTCCGTGGTGATGCTGCGCCTGAGGTTGCCCGTCTTATATGGCGTCTTCGGCCTTGCGCGGCGCACGACTTCGAGACCCGACGCGTAGAGTCCATCCTTGATCGCCTGTGCGACCTTGGCGTTCGCACCCTTGATCGCTTGCATGAGATAATGCCAGTTTTCGTCGGTTTGGATCGTGATGTCGCTCACGATGCTATTCTATCAGTACCGAGGCTGCATGACACGAAGGACGCGACGCCTGAAGTCGTTCTCAATCTCCTTCTGCCGATTGAGTTGCTGATCGCTCATCCTGTGCTTCACGAGATCGAGCTGTGAGCCGATCTGAAAAAGCGCCCGGGGAGGCAGCTCAGGCTTGAAGTATGCCTCTTGCAATTGCTCGATGTCCGTCATGATCGCTTGCGTGTAATGATGCCCTTGACTCTGTACCCGATTTCATCGTCCTGTTGTATGTCCAGCTCGAGCACGGTGTAGACGTTGCCGGCGGCGTCCGTGATCTGATCGTCCTCCGTGATGTCGGCATACTCATCGATCTCGAGGCGGTAGTAGATCAGCTGGTTGTCCTCATCGACGTTCGTCTCTCCTCCATCCATTCGCTCGATATACGCCGGCACGGACGTCAGGACGTTGCCGCCTGAGAACTGGCGGTGTCCGTCTGCGTTCGTGACGAAGCGCTTCGTGCTGATGGATGTGTTCGCGGCGATCATATGGCTGACAGAGATGCCCGGGTAGGCTTTCGGTAGTGATTGATGATGCTCTCGAACTCATCGAACTCCTCCCGATCGCGGAACGTCACGCTCTTCCCCTGAAGGGTGAAGGTCTTGACTGCGAGGTTCTTTCGTTTGTTATACATGCCGCCGAGGAGGAGGAGGCACGCATGCAGGAGATTGTCGGGGAAGGTGATCGTCTGTCCTGCGAACTCTCCACCGACGGCGTTCTGCGCGAAGGTGACGTACCCTGCGACGTAGGTCACTTTGTTCTGTTCATAGCCCTTGCCGCCTCCTACTGCCCCGTCGAGCGTGATCCGATTGCGCTCAAGGATGTATGAAGGCGTCTGCGTGTACAAAGTCTCGACGCTGCCCTGTTTGATGCTCGTGACAGACAGAATCGGGAAGTCCTTCAGCTCGATCACGTCGCCTCCTCCGTCTACGCGCTCATCGGATACGGTGTGCTTCGCCAGAGTCGTGACATTCAGCACGTCATTGAGCTTCGCGCACGCCATCGGAATGAGGAGATCGAAGAGCGTGTCGTTCGAGGTGTTTCCCGTGGGGATACCCAAAAAAGGCTTTACATGAGCCGCTTTGTCTAGGTAGAGCTTGGTTGTAGAGGTCGACATGATCCTATTCTACCATCCCTCAGTCCTGACGACCATTCATGTAGATTGAGCCGGTCACTGTCGGAGAAGTGCCGCCGAGAACGATCTTGCATCGGTTCTTCTTCCCTGCACGCTTCATGTAGAGCTGATCGCTACCTGTTGCGTTCTTCTGAGGGAAGGCAAGAGCGTTTCCGTCTTCCTTCTCAGCGTCGAGGAAGGTCACGCCGCCATCGTGAGATACCTGAGGCGTCACGTCGACCGTAGGCGAAGTGCCTCCGAGAGCTGTGATCGACAGAACGATCTCACACTCATCTAGCCCTTCGTCCATCGTGAAGACGTCCGTGTACAGAGCTGCGGCCCCTCCGCTCAGCGTTGCTCCTGATAGCGTGATCCCTGCCGTTGCATTCGTGAGGAGATTGTAGGCGTTCCCTGCCGTCCCTACGGCGTCTGCCTTGATCGTGATCACTGCCGACACAGCGGCGGCGTTGACGTTGGCAAGGCCATTGATTGCAGAAGCGAGGCTCGTAGCCGTAGCATTGTTGCTCGTGGCTGCCGTGAAGTCTGCCCCCTCGGTCAGCACATTGCCGTTGACGGTCACGGTCTTGCCAGACAGTTGCGTATAGTCTGTGATCGTGATCGTGCCCTCAGCGTGCATCTTTGCTGCCGACAGTGTGTGACGTAGGTCGTTCATGGTGAGAGTAGGGGTAGATTGCCTCAATACTGACTATTTCTTGCTCTTCTTCATGGTCTTGCCCTTGCGCTCATCCTTGTCATCATCCTCCTCTTCGTCCTCAGACTCTTCTTTCTTCGCTGCTGCACGTGCATCGTCCTTCTTTGCCTTCTCCTTCGCCTCAGCCTCCTCTTTCTTCTTCAGCTCCTCACGAAGAGCGGCTTCTCGCTTGGCGTTCGCCTCAGCCTCTTCGCGCTTGCGTGCTGTTTCCTCTGCGCTCTGTTCTCCCATCTCAGCGGTCTCGATCTCCCACATGTTTGATCCGCGAAGCTGAGCGGCGACGACGGCATGCACGTTGACGCTCTGTCCGGGCTTTACGTCGACTTTGCTGCCCGTCGGCTCTGTAGCGACACGGGTCGGCGTTTCGCCTCTGTAGGTGGCCTTGTAGCGGTTTAGCGGTTGCATAGTGAGGGAGGGTAGAAAGTGGCTCCATTTTGCCGCCCGGGTTAGGGGCGGCAATAGCAATCACTTTTAGCTGACGGTCACGTTCCGTCCCATGGCGACAGTGCCGGTCGAACCGTTCACGACGGTGAGACCCATGCGCGTGTGCGCCGAGATGCGGAACTGATCGGTGTCGTCGAGGTACGTCACCGTGATCTTCAGGCGGCGTCGGAAGCCTACGAAGAGCGACGGGAGGTACAGACAGAGGAAGCGTCCGAGGGTGTTGTTTCCTTCAGTCGTGGAACGCTTGCCGTCGGCCTCAGCCTTCAGGAAGTTCTCGTTCGTCATGACTTGGATGCCCTGAATCTTCTCGAGTTCGCCTTCAATGACAGTCGCGGCGCGACCGAAGGCGTCAGCGGTCTGAACCTGAGAGAGGTCGAGAGCCGTGAAGTACGTCTCGGGGTTCATGATCCACAGAAGATCGGAGACCTTGAGACCGTTCGTACCCATGAGGCGGCGAACTGCCGTGAAGTCGCTCAGAGCGAGCGTGCCGGCGTCGAGCGTCTTCGAGTTCGTGACGGCGGTCTTCACGAGACCGTCGTGACCGAGGTAGTAGCTCTTCGCGGCGGGAGCACCATCGTCGCTGTTCACGTTGCCCGTGGAAGCCGTGACGGTGTCGCCGTTGATGATGTGCTTCTCGACGAGTTCAGAGAAGGCCGTAGCGATCTTGCCTTCAACGACAGAGCGGAGGCCGCCCTCGACGTCTGCATCCTCTTCGACTTCGCCTGACATGTACACGGAGGCGCTGAAGCGCTTCGCCGTGATCGTTGCCTTCGGCGTGGTCGGCTTGGACGTGGTCGTCGCGGTGCCCGGGACGTCCGTGTTCTCAGCTCCGAGCTCGAAGGACGGATCGGTGCCCTCAAGAGGAGACTCCCATGTCTTCGACTTCATATTGATCACGTTCTCCGAGGGGAGACGCGACAAGATCGCGCTGTTCGCACGAGCTTTCTTGATGATGCTGCGTGCCATCTCGGTAGGCACCCAGTTTGCGCCGTCAGTAGCGTTGGTCTCATTCAGAGACTCATTCGCCTTCTTTTCGACGCGCACTTCAGCCTTCTCGGTGATGCCGAGAGACTTGAGGAGCGCTACAACGTCTTCGTTGACGCGCTTCTGCTTTACTTGTCCGATAATACGCATTGGTAGGGGGTGGAAGGTGGATAGGGTAGCTCCGCTCTTCTACAAGCGGTTACTCGTCGGAATCGTCGTCGTCCTTTTCCTCATCGGTGTCGAGCAAGGTCACGGACTGCCCGGAACTTTGCTGAGCCTCGCGGAGGATGGACGCGAAGCCCTTGTCGAGCTTCTTCTCTTCGCTGTCGGTCTCTTCGACGTCTTTGACGCCGCGAGAGCGCGAAGCGAGGAATGTGCGGCCCTTCGGAGTCGGTTGACTCATAAGGGTGTCGACCTCCTTCTGAAGAGCGCCGATGTGCTCAGCGAGCATCTTCATGAGAGGCATGACGACGTCGTAGAGGCTGACTTCAGCCGCCTTCTCTTCGTCCTTCGCCTTCGTGTCCTGAAGCATGGCTTTCGCGGCTTCGGGGTTCACGAGTGCGACGATGTCCGAGAGGGACTTGATCACCTCGGGAGTGAGCTTGAGGGACTTTTCGCCCTCTGTGCCACCTTCGGGCTTGTCCTCTTCGGACTTGCCGCCGGACTCCTGCTCAGGAGCCTTTTCAGTGGAATCTTCGTCGTCCTTCTCCTCAGCGTCCTCCTGCTCCTTTTCGTCCTTCTCACCGTCTTCCTCTTCATCGTCGCCTTCCTCATCGTCCTCTTCATCGTCGCCCTCTTCCTCCTTCTCCTCAGCTTCGGCCTCAGCCGCAGCCTTCTTCTCATCGACCTTCTTCTGATCGAGTTCGATGTCGACGAGCTTGTACTTCTCTTCACCGTCCTGCGTGAACTCTTCGATGTCGCAGTCCTTGATCTCCGTGTTCTTCTCGACGTACGCCTTCGCCTCATCCTCTGAGTCGAAGACCATGTCGGCGTGCGTTGCCTCTCCCTTGAACTCGAGCATGTCGATGGCCTTCTGAGAGACCCAACGGTCACCGATCTTGCCGACGACCGGCTCTTCAGGGAAGTAGTGACACTTTTTCTTCATATCGGGAGAGGGGAAGGAGGTGAAGAGTTCTTTTACCGACTTGGCAAGGGTGAAGAGAGCCTTACGGTTGGCAGGAGTCGAGACGATAGACGTCTCAATCCAGTCCAGTTGCTCTATTATTCTAACCTCGATCATGAGGCGCTGTCCACTTTCCTTCTCCACGCGATCGGTCGGACGCAGCTCATACTTCACGCTGTTCCAGTCGGGAATGTAGCCGATCGAGAACGTCTTCATTTCGCCGCGCTTCACCTTACCCACTGTGTCCGGGTCGGTGACGATTGCGGTGATGAACAGACCCTTCTCAGTGATCTTCGGAGCCTCGTCGCCCTTCATGATGATGGAACCCACGACGGCGTCGCGGTTGTGCGAACGCAGAAGAGCGGGTGCGCCGTCCTCCTCGATGAACTCCTTGATGCTGCGCTCGAAAGCTGTCGGAACGACAATGTCCTGAACGCGATCAATGTCGGGCGTCGAAGCGAACCCGGCAATCTTCACGCCTTCTTCCGTATCGGTGACGCTCTTCACTTCGCATTGAAAATACCGAGGCGCTGTGCGCTCAGCTTCTTTCTTCATGGTGGAGAATCGCTTCTTCATATGCGCCTATGATACTACTTCGTAGCCCGTTGAACAACGGCAGCGAGGATGAGATGAACGAGGAGCCGTCATGTCTCCCGATGCGAACGTCTGGTTCAGAGGTATGCCGGCCTTGCTGCGCTCTTCGTTCTCATTGCATTGCTTCGTCACTTGTAGGTCGCCGACGGTCTGCCAGTACTTCAGCACTGTCTTTCCCGTCCTCTGCGCGAACTCCTCTACGGGCACGAAGTTGCCGAACTCATACGCCTTGCCGACTTCGTTCGTAGCGATCATCTGCGCCCTAGATCGGCTGAAGATGCCAGTTGTGGACAATGCCTCGATCTGTTGCGCCATCTGCGTATACGTCGAGCGATTGTTCACGCCGTCCCTGATGATCTCGAGGATGCGGTCTTTCGTCGTCTTATTGATGCTGCCCTGCCGATCGCTGAGCATGATCTCACGCTTCGCCTTCAGGTACTCGATCGCACGCTCATTCCTCAGATTGAAGCTGATCCCGATCGTTCCGAGGGAATACTGCTCGATCGCGTTCCTGCCGCCCTTGAGCATGACGGTCTTCGCCGTCGACGCTATGGCCTCAGCGATCGTCTCCTGATCTGGCATGAGCTGTAGCATCTCCCTGATCTCATCCTCGAGTAGCTTCGTGTCGATGCGGATCGTCTTCTCATTGAAAGCAGATAGGTCTCGCATTGACTCAATGATGTACTTCTGTTGCTTCGACCATAGCCTGAGGAGCTTCGCCTCAAGGCGTGCTTCATTCTTCAGGAGAAACTTTCCATTGCGGCGCACGAGGAGCTGCGCGACCTTGCGCTCGATGTGATACACGGCGCGGCGCACCTCTTCGAGAGGAACGCCGAGACGCTTTGCCAGCTCTGTGAGGTTATTCTTCATCGTCGCCGTTGTTACGATCAGCGGCGGTCTTCAGGTGCTTTTTGATGGAGTCGAGCTGAGCTTCCGTTTCTGAAGGATCGACGCCGAGGTCGCTGAGAAGAACGGCAGAAGAGCCGTTGCCGAGGATGATCTGATCGCCGAGGTCTCCGTGAACGTCAGGATCGATCGGATCGTCGCCGACCATGCCGCGAGCGCCATTGATCGTCACGAGTCCGAGCTCACGCGCCTTCATTGCGCGTTCCCATACAGCGGATCGCGCCTCGAAGATCGGAGGCTTGACGCTCATCTGTACGCTGTCTTGCAGTTGCAAAAAGTTCTGAATGATGTCGACATTCATGAGCTGCGTGTAGCTCAGGTCGTAGTCGATCACGGTAGTGTCGTAGAAGTCCTGCATCTGCCCCTCATGATTGCTGTAGTTCACGCCCTCCGTGTGTCCGAGGAGAACGGGAGGCACGCCGTAGGCGCTCGCGACTTTCTTCGTCACGAACATGCGCCCCTCGAGGAATTGCATCTCTTCGTGCGTCAGTTTGATGCTCTTGATCTCCTTCAGCCCCTTCATGGCAAGGGACTTTCCGCGATTCTTCGATCCCTTGAAGTACTTCCGAAGCGTCTCGACGACTCTCTTTTCATCTTCGTCGCTCAGTTCAGGCTCAAGGATGAAGTGCGCCGGCGGTACGCTGTGATTCTTGAAGAATGAGAGGTTCGACTGAGCGGCTTCGATGTCTGTCTTCGCCTCCATGATTGCCGCCTCGAGCGGAGAGAAACCGAAGCCCTCATTGTCGGGGTCGATCTCGAGCTTCCAGTGAATGATCTCGGAGGGATCGAACACGACGACCTCATCTGCATTGCCGGTGAAGAACTCCGTTGCGCCTTGAATGTATGCCAGAACAGTACCATGTACGTCCTGCACTTGGCTCATCGTGCGGCTATCGAGCACCTTCAGTCCGATAGGCTCTCCGCGACGATCCTTGACCTTCTCGATGTATGTGTCGCCGCTGATGAGTTGGTGCTTGTAGAGCTCATTCTTGAACTTCCGGGGATCGCCGTAGTAGTACGACAGCACCTCCGTGACCTTTCGCTTTGCCGCTTCGCGAGCTGGACGCTCCCGGGCTTCGTCGTTCGGATCGTAGTAGAACACGCCGCCGATGCACGCCGTCTGCCTGATCTTTCTGACACAAGCGAACACGTCGACGTTTTGACGCCATATCGTGTATAGGTCGTCCTTGTCGATTCTCAGCCTCTTGCTGTCGCCATCTTCATAGGCGACGTCGTTCGATCGTCGACTGCGCGGCTTCTGGCCGTCGACAGACTCTCCGATCGCTATTTTTGTTCCGATAAATGGTAGGCTGAATTGCATGAGATGAGGCGAAGTGAGGCAGGATCATTATAGAATGGTTACGCTCGCGTTGCTACCTGAGCCTCGCGCGAGCTCCATTGCGTAGCTGAAGGCGTCGACCATGTCGTCGTTCGATCCGTTCGGGAACTGGATGAGCTGATCGACGAGGTCTTCCGTCCCGGGCATGAAGATCACGTCACCCGTCTCGATCAATCCCGAGTGGCGCAGAAGTCGCGTGCGCTTGTCCGTGCTCTTCGGAGAGACACCCACGGCGTGCATGTACGAGTTATTGAGCCGCGTCTTGTACAGCTCAGAGAACGCCACGACCTCGACGCCGAACTTCTCATGTGTGTAGGAGTTCCACACCTTTTGACACATTTCAATACTTTTGTTCTCGCCCCACTTCCCATGTTCGACGCGCATGACGTAGAACTTCGGCCCCGTCGTGGACTCCTGACGGAGGATCGTGACGATCGCCGCGTCGTCGGCTGTCTCCTTCGCCTTGATGTTCGGATCGAGCACAGAGTAGACCTTGCCGTTCTGCGTTCCGTCCTCATTGTAGAGCTTCACATTGTCGCCGCGCCTGATCCAGTCGAGCTTGATGTCGCTGTGCTCATCGGACGCCGGCTCATTCATGTACTCCTGCGCGAAGGCGAAACTCCCGATGTCCTTCTTCTTCTGCATGAGCTCTTCCTTCGTGAAGAACAACGGCTCACCGTTCAGGTCTGGCTTTCCTTCGGCGTTCTCGATCGCCGCACGCTTGATGCCTCCCCATTCCTTGTACATTTTCAGCACGAGACAGTCGTAGTGCAGCACTGTTCCGATCATCTTGATCCTGCCCCGGGTGCGGTCGAGCGACGGTATTACGACGCGTTTCAGCCAGTCCTCGAGGCGCTGACGTGCTTTCTTGCTCTTCACGCTCTGATCGTCCTCAAGGTCGTCGATGATGATCTTCTTCGGACGGCGGCCCTTGATGTTCAATCCGCGACCCTTCCCTGCGCCGCGTGCGATACACACGACGCCGTTCTCCGTCTCGAAGTGCCGATCGCTCCACTTTCTGCGCTTGAATGGATTGATGTCGGGCACCTGATTGCCGTACACCTGACGCAATAGGTCATTGCTCTCGAGCTGATGCTTCACATAGGAGTAGCTGAGCTTCGCGTCCTCCATGGTGGCGCTCACGAGCACGATGAAGTCGTCATGCTTGTAGACGATGTCATGAATGAGATCGATGCGCGACCACGTCGTTTTTGCATGGCCACGAGGGACGATGATCGCACTGTTCTTCGGAAGTGACAGCTCATGGTGAATGTCGAGGTGCAGCTCAGGCGTCTCCTGACCCTCTGGTATCTCTTCAGGGAAGAAGTATCGACCGAAGATGTGGAGCATGTGCTTTCCGCGCAGCGACTCCCTGATAAACTCATTTTGCTCCTCCTCTGGTACTGCTTCGAGATCATGAAGCCATTCTTCGTACTTGTACGCGGTCACAGTCATGGCCTCGATTGTAAAGGACTTGCAAGGTTCTGCCTATTGCAATCTCTCGACGGATGGTAGAATGTCCGCATGACTCACACACCTGAACTACCAATGTGGCAGCGGATCGACATTGCACTCTCTGAGGAGTGGGATCAGCAATCGTCAGACTGGAAAGCCGAACATGCTGACAAGGCCGCATACATGAACGATGCAGAGAACCGTCAGCGCATTGAGAAGTCTTTCGAGGCGTGATGCTCACCTACTGGCGTCTCATGGATCGGGAACTTCAACCGTATCGAGATGTCGATGTCTACTTCGGATGCATCAACGTATCTGAGTCTGTTCAGGAAGTGCCCTTGCGGTTGGATGGTTCGCGGATCGTCCGGCAGCAAGCCCTCTCTGAAACGCAGCCGCCTCTTTCTGTTGAATGAGTGAGGCGATATTCATGACGAACGTCGCCTTCATGAAGAACTGCGTGTTCAGGCCGCCGAGGTCGCAGGAGTTCGCCACACGGCGAACCTCCGCTTCGAGCGTGCTGTGATGCGTCTGATCGTTGCTCATTGTGTAAGAGGAGGAAAGCGTCTACGTCTACAATGGCATGACAGCGCAAGAGATAGACCTTCAGCTTGTCGAGGACGTGATTGAGCGCTGGCCGCTCGATGTCGCCCTTCCGACGCTGCCGGCAGAGATCGAACTGAGGCAGTCATGAATGATATTGGTAGTACGCTTGCCACAGCTTCAGCGTCTCCTTCGTTGGTCGCTGCCCTGGGTAACGGTGAGCAAAGTCGTCGCACACGCGGCAGCCTGAGTCACGCAGCTTGCAACGTGGACACGTCCTGAAGACGTAGAGACGAACGTATGCCAATAGAAGGCGGCGCAGTTTGCGGATCATGATAAAAGCTCAGGGTTTTGATAAATGTTTCCTACGACCTCACGCATTGTTACCGCCGCAAGAAGCGGCTTATCACCTCCGTCGTCGATGCACCATGCGCCGCCATCCCAAAACACAGGGAATCTCCACAGCTTACCGATCGGCTTCCACTCTCCATTGATAAACTCCTGATTGCGGTATTCGACTATGTCTCCCTCAAAAATCTCCTCTTCGTAAATATCGAACTCACCCGTCGCACGCATGATTTTGACCTCATGAGGAACTACCCATTCGAGATAGTCACGCTCACGCCATATTTTGAAGCTCTCAACCGTACCAAGGAAACTACCAAGCCATTCGGCATTGACCCAACCGACAACCAAATACATTGTTTTGTCCTTGATGTGCCATGCCCTCATTCGAGGAATGGCGAACGTCAGCTTCTCAAAAACCTCCATTTCTGACTTGTGATAACTCATGCGTCCTACCCTACTCCCATCTTAGACCTTTTCAAGTCCTTTCACATTGACAATCACTCGACTTTGCAGAGTTCGTCGCCGCGCTGAATCAGGCGCGTCTTGCAGTCGGGACACTTCCGGGCGCGTACCTTCGGAGGGAATACGCAACGAGCGTCGCAGACAGGGCAGGGGCCAGCTCGGAGCTTCTTGTACGCCCACGGAGACGTCAGGAGCGCCCATAGGCCGATCAGGATCATCGGAAGTCCCAACACAGCGCCGATCACCGTCAGGCACAGGAGTATACCCGGGCTGATGGTGAAGAACGCAAGGAAGAGTGAGTATGAGAAGCCTTCTGCGCGGTTGGCGGTTGTGATCATGAGGTGAAGCCTATCACACGCTCAGACGTTTGCAAGTTCATTTCCTCCCCTTCGATCGCCCTCAGAAAAACCGTCATATAGCGCACACGGTACTTCTCACCGAGGAGCCGTGTGATCTGCGCGAGGTCATGCTCGCCCGATTCTGCCATTGCGACGAACTCCCTCCGCTGCTCTCTGTCGATCGCATCGACTTCTTCGCGTAGCGTCATGAGAACATTGTATACCCCTCGAATGTATACAAAAAGGGTCGATAGTATCTATCGACCCTCCTGATGTATACGAACTTTCAGAACGGCTTTGCCTCAATCGCGCCGCGATACCTGAGGACGACCTTCATGTACGGAGCGACGGTGCGATCGGACGGAGCGAAGCCGAGATACACGCCGCCGTCATTGATCATCTCGAGGATGTCGATCGTGCGCGTTCCCTTTTGGCAAGGATCGGCCTGAGTCACGAATACTTCTCGGAGAGAAACAGTGAGCGTCGCGTCATGCGCCTTCAGAACACCGAATGACGATGAAGGTGACAGGTGACGCTTGCAGTCGCCGCGCCATTCCGCTGAGAGGAAGTGAAGGTTCGTGCCGTAGACAGACTCATCGGGGTAGACGAAGCCGTCGCCCTGAGCCAGCGGCGCAATGTACATGCCGGCGGCTGACCATGACGTGCTTCCAGTGCCACGAGAAAGAGTGACGACAAGCTCTCCGCTTGTGATGTTGCCCTTCACGAGCTGCGTCTTGATAGCGCGAAGCCATTCAGCTCCCTTCTTCGATGCGACTCCGCTGTAGTCCTGATCGACGAGCGTGATCTCCTGCATCGGCAGAACCTCAGGCAGAGGCTCATACGACGAAGCGGACGATGCAGGGGCGACGATGGTCGCCTCCGTAGGATTGGCCGGGGCAGAAACGGTACAGCCGACAAGAGCGAGGGTTGTGAGGCCCACTGCTCCGAGTGATAGGAATCGGTTCATGGAAAAGGGGTGAAAGGATATGTGGATGTCAGAACTGTACATGATCATTCCCATTGCTTCAACGTGACAGAATCACACTTTCGTTAGGACACTCTTCATCATCGGAACTCCGTGCACTCTGGCGGCCATCTTGCCGCACTTGCTCTTCACCTTCTGAGGAGCTGTCCCGATCGGGCAGTCGCGCTCAATCTCCTCGCCGCAATGCTCACAACGGTAGTCGTACTTCATAGGCCGAGAGAGCGCATGAAACGATACAGCTCAGGGGCCGATCCGGTGACATGCTCCCTCAGGTAGAGGCGCTTCATCTTCCAGTAGTTATCTACGAAACTGCTCCATACCTTCGGATAGAGAACGCCATTGATCGTACAGTCGTAGTCGAGAACACGCATGCGCTCAAGATTGTCTTCCCATTCAGGAATGAGCTTGAGGAGCCTGTAGCAACGTCCGAAGTCCGAAGTGTCTGACGGCGTGCTTCTGTCTCGTAGGTTCTCGTGCACTCCCATCATGACGGCCCATATCGCTTTTGAACTGATGCCAGTGTCGCCGCTCACGATCCATCTGCATGCGCGTTCTTGGACGCTGCCGCGCGGTTCCTGCTCTGCCTCTACTTGAATTTTTTCATGAATCATATTGCACGAGGGTATCGCCAGTATTTCGGTTGCAGTATCATGTCCTTCGGCTTGCCGTCACTGCCGTCAGTCGCAAAGCCCGGGCCACAATCAAAATATCCAGGATATTTAGGATCGAGGCGCTTCACTCCATTCAAGTAGTTTGCAGTTCCGTCGACATTCATGCCGTCCTCACTGATTTCGACGTGCGTGTTGTAGTGCGGCGTCTTCTGCCATCCTGTGAGCACCCATCCGTTCGCCGCGATCTCACGCGCCCTATCCTCTTCGATCTTCCGCTCCTCAGGCGTTCGGATTATCCATGAGTCAACAAACTCCCTCATGTGCTTCCAGCGCTTCTCAGGTGTGAAAGAAGACCCTGTGCATTGCTCGTCGTTTTCGTAGACGATCTCCTGTGCCATGCAAGAAGCAATTCCGAAGGCGTCCCCTACGATTTCAGGTTCATCCGGGTCGATATTCTTCATGTCGATGCCCCTCGCTGCACCGAGAACACCGAGAGCGCAGTGCTCTCCGCTCTCTGTCTCTAGTTCGTCTGCGATCAGCCTCTTCACTGGCATGGCGTCGAGTGCGTCCCTAAGGTCACGCAATAATTTCTGACCACGAGCGCCGCGCATTGCTGAAGCAACACGACCGCGCCATCGTCCTAGAACGAGCACGTCGTCGTAGTCGTCGGTGTATCCTGATCTGCTCATGCTATCACTGTACACAGTACTCAGACGCTTTCAAGTCCTTTCATGTTGACTTTTTTTCTTCTCCATCCTGTACTTATACCCCAGCAACACGCAGGAGGAGAGGTGCTTTCACGTGCTCCACACCGAAGGCATTCCCTAGCAATTCTCATAAACATAGGGTGCCCGACCTGATGCCAAGGTGTTGCATTGTGTAAACCGATGAAACAAAGAAAGCGACCTATCATCTATTTTTTCAATGGAGATTGTGCATACTTCTTTGCGCGCTTCCTTGCCTCGCTCATGAGATTGATCTGCACGGCGTCTCCGTCCTCACCTGTGACCTCCACACGAGGGCTGTATAGCTTCTTCTGCCGGCGCTCGAGGTACTTCAGGCCCGTGATGTCGTTTCCTACTTCCATGGCCCCTACGACCGATCCCTTCGCGACGAGGAAGGGGTATCGCTGAGCCCTACGAATTTCCTGCGAAAACTCCTCACTCGCTTTCATCTCATCGTAGAACCATCTCTCTGAGACTCCTGCATAACTGCACGCTTCTTCATCGGTTGCGTCAAGTCTGAAGGCTTCGCATAGGTAGTGCAGCGCCTTTTTGCGGTCAATCGGCGGTCTGCCCCCCTTCTTCCCGGGCTTCTTCGGCTGTCCGTTCTCATCGGTCTCCGTCACGCTGAGGGCCAGTTGCTCGGGCGTCATGCGTATGCGTTCATAGATCGCACGATTGTGCTTCGATGCGCCCATCATGACGGGCATGCCGTCCTCATCCGTCCCGGGGATGCGTAGAGGCTTCTCATCCTTGCCCTCTTCGGCCTTCTCACATGTCGGGCAATGGTCGAGCTCCCTCTTGTCGATGCCGCAATGCGGACACTTCGTCGCACCCATCTTCTCGCGAAGCTCTACGTCCTCTTTGTCCATGGCCTTCTGCACGTCGAGGGGCGTGATCTCTTTGATCCGCTTGCCTTTGCGTTTGAGCATTGCTTCCTTTTTCTTCATGGGTTGTCAGTGAAAGAATCTCGCAATTTTGTTCCGTGCCTTGCGTCGAAGTCCATCATACACCCGATGATGACGTTCCATGTTCCGAAGCCGACGCCTTTCATCTTTGGAACTTCTGCGCGGCGCTGCATGAGGTCTCCGATCGTTCTGATGCCGTTCCTGACCATGACGCCGTATGCACGTGTCACGATAGCGTCCTCAGCTACAAACAGGCGCTCGATCGGCAGCGCTGAAACGTGGTACTCGACGCGCCTGAGAATGGGCCGCTGCATGATCGGTGTCGTCTGCATATCAATACCAGTCTTCGCCCTTCTGAGAGCTGATGCGCCCGGGCTGAGGCATGTAGTAGGTTTCGGAGTCCCGATACTCTAGACGCTCCTTCGGGTTCTCTGCATATTCATGCGCCCTGAAGCCCTCAGTGAAGACGTCGATCCATATCGTACGTTCGTCTGTGCGGCAGTCTCCGTCCTTCTGTGCGTCCCTGATGCGATACTCACACCCTGCCTTCAGGAACGCCCACAGCTCACCGAGCTGCGCGTGTGCGCTCGCGCTGTCCCGATCGGCCCACTTCTGCTCAGGAACGATCGCAGCCTCGCATATAGCGATCAGGTCTTCGCGCGTGACCGTCTTCGGGTCGATTGCCGTTTCTTTCAGGATTTTCTTCATGTGCGCTTGAGAAGGTAGTCCTCGCTGATCCACGTCGACTGTGAGAGCTGTCGGCAGCGCACGAGGTATGCGCGGCGGCTTGCCTTATACTTGATCACCTTGCCCGTGAACGATCCCTTCCCCTCGACATGGATCGTCACGATCGTTCCGCGATCGAGCGGTGCCTTCGGTGTGGTGTCTTGCGTCATAGCATGGAGATGGTGAGGGCGATCAGGACGAAGATTGAGAGGACGTATGCGGCCCGGGCCTTGAAGTCACTATGCGTCCTTTGGCGAACGGTCTCGCGGATCATGTGACCGAACAGGCCGAGAGTCAGGTAGTACAGGACGAGGAATGAGACTGTTAGGCATTGAATGAAGATGTCGGTCACGCAGGGAAGAGGAGCTGAAAAATCACGCCCGATACCCACGACACGAGCGCGGCGGGAACGATCACCTGTACAATGAGGGCGATTGCCGTCGCCGTCATGCCGTCCCCGAACAGAAAGCGGACAACCTTCGACGGAAACCATGCCGCCGATGATCTGTTGCGAGTGATGAAGGGGATGTACCACAACAGAAAAACTCCGCTCGATACATAGCCGATCATGGTCGTGGCGACAAGTCTCATGTCACTGATCCTATAGACCTTTTCACCTTTTTTCAATTTACACTTTTT
>JRYJ01010406.1_pt1 | contig 15194 bp, 10 predicted proteins | sample 235371 | NCBI WGS metagenome assembly JRYJ01 (sample SAMN03074219, study PRJNA261477) | activated sludge metagenome | biome: Wastewater Treatment Plant; feature: Wastewater; material: Activated sludge; isolation source: activated biomass of a wastewater treatment plant treating hydrocarbon... ... | reverse complement strand
CCGATCGCGCAATGGGGCTCGTTCATCCCGTTTTCCGCGCCGATGCTGATGATGGCTCGAATGGCGGGACCGGCGGGCGTTCCATGGTGGCAAGCGCTGTTGGCGGCGGCGGGCGTCGTCGCCACGACGCTCCTCTGCGTTTGGGGCGCGGGCCGCATCTTCCGCGTGGGTCTCCTGCTGCAGGGCAAAGGCGTGAGGTTCGCGGACCTGATGAAATGGATCGTGAGCGGCTGAGCGAGACTTTTCGACGAGAATGAATGGCGCATCACACCGGGCGTTGTGCTGTTCGTAAAACGTCCGTTCCGTCGAACTCGATCGACATCAACGGGATTCGTAACGAGCGACATTAATGAGCCTGAGCCCGACGACGCGCTCGAACTCCCTGACATTCAAAGTCGCCAACTCAAATCCAATGCTCATGGCTGTGACGGCAATCGGGAGGTCGTGATCGCCGATCTTCTCTCCACGCCGCGTTGACTCCGCAAAATGAGCGGCAAAGAGCCGGGCTTGCGGCAATGAAAAGTCTATGATCGGAATGGCGGCCAGAATGGCTGCCACGAATTCGTGCCGCGCATGCCGTTCCGGAGTGTCCGCCTTGGCGACCCCGACCAGTAGCTTGGCCGCGGTGATCGAGTCAATCGCCGCAGGCGTCACATCGTGCAACAGCTGCTCGAGGTCAAACCGGCGTCGCTCGAACGCTACCTGAACGGAGGAATCGCGGATTACTCCCTTGGAACATCTGGCGGCCGAATTGCCGCGCGGCTCTCATGCGCTGCCGCACTGAATTGCTCATCCGGCTCCGGAACGCGTGCGCGCCAATTTTGCAAGAATGCAATCAAGCCGGCCGTGCCATTATCCGGAGTCACAATCGGAACAATGCGCACCACGCGCTCGCCCGACTTGATCAAAATGACTGGTTCGCCGCTGGACGGAACGCGCTCCACTATCTCCAATAGCTGTTTCCCAGCATCGACCAATGCAATGATCGATTCACTCATGCCATCCGTTTGTACCAGTCCCCTGGGGGAAGGCACGAGCACTCCGCTGCGAAGGCTTCGCGTCGCGGCTAACGCAGCGTCGGAAACGTGACTCTCGAATCCCTGTAGACTCGGTGCGTGGCCTTGCGGAAGTCCTCGGCCTTGGCCGCGTTGATATTCACAAACGTCTGCGGATTCCGGTCCACAAGTGGAAACCAGGTGCTCTGGACCTGTACCATGAGTCGGTGACCGGTACGAAACGCATGACAAATGTCCGGCAGTGAGAAGCGGACCGTCGTCGGCTCGCCGGGACGAAACGGCTCAGGTTTTTCGAAGCTTGCGCGAAACTTGCCGCGAAACACGTCGCCGCGAACCAGTTGCTGATAGCCGCCGAGGTCCGGGACATCGTCGGGATAGACGTCGATGACCTTGACGATCCAATCCGCGTCGGTTCCAGTCGTGCTCACGACCAACTCGATTTCGATGGGGCCGGCGACGATCCAATCATCCGTCAGCACCGGCGTGGAATAGACGAGCACATCCGGCCGACGACCGGCGAAACGCTGATCGGCCGTCATATATTCCCTGTCCATTCCGATGCCGATCTTCTCCATGTACGGAACGGGCTTGGCCGGGTCGCTGACGAATTCGTCGAATCCCGGCTCGCTCGGCTTTTGTTCCGACAAGCCACCCCCGGGTCCCAGCCACAGAGACATGAGTTGAACGGATTTCGGCGGCCAGGAGTCGAATTTGCGCCAGCGATTGGTTCCTGTTTCGAAGATGGTCGCCTTGGCCAACGCCGGTGTCGCCTTGCCCTTCAAGTGGCGCTCGAAAAATGGAAACTCGATTTCGTCACGGTAGAACTGCGCCGTCTTGGCGTTGAACTTGACCTGTCCGAGCGCGTCGCCGTCGCTGCGCGACCAGCCGCCGTGGACCCACGGACCCATGACCAGATGATTCGCGGCGGGCGGATTGTTCGCCTCGACGTTGCGATACGTTTCCAAGGCCCCGAAGAGATTCTCGGCGTCGAACCAGCCGCCGACGGTCATCACAGCCGGTCGGATGTTCTTCAAGTGCTGCCGGAGATTCCGGGATTTCCAAAATTCATCGTAGGTATCGTGCTTCATCGCTTCGGTCCAGAAGGCGATGTCGCCCTTGAAATAACGGGCGTCGGCGTTGGCCACCGGTCCGAGCAGCAGGAAGAAGTCATAGCCGTCCGGCGTCCCATGATCGAATCGCTCGCCGCGAGATTNNTTTCGACGTCGGCTCCGGGCGGGGTTTACCGAAAATCGCCATGAAGTTGAAGCAGTGCGGCAAAAACAGAGCGCCGTTGTGATGGAAATCGTCGCCGACAAACCAATCGGTGATCGGCGCTTGCGGGGACGACGCCACCAGCGCCGGGTGAGCGTCGATCATGCCCGCGGCCGTATAGAAACCCGGATACGAAATGCCCCACTGGCCGACTTTGCCGTTATGGTTCGGCACGCGCTTCAAGAGCCAATCGATCGTATCGAAGGTGTCTGTGCTTTCGTCGATTTGCGTGGGTTGAGACTTGATGGGCTGATGCGGGCGCATGTTGATGAATTCGCCTTCGGACATCATGCGCCCTCGCACGTCCTGGTAGACGAAGATGTACCCTTCCTTGGCCAGCGCGGTCGACGGCCCAATATCGGCCTTGTACTGATCGACGCCGTAGGGACCGATGCCGTAGGGCGTGCGGAGCAGCAGGATTGGATACGGCCGGGAATCGTCCTTCGGAACGTAAACGGCCGTGAACAGCCGCACGCCGTCGCGCATCGGAACGCGATACTCGAACTTGGTGTAGTGAGACTTGACGTAGTCCAGCCCTTGGGGTCGAGCCGCGGGCGCCGCAGCGGCCAGGACTAGAACCGCCAGCATGTGACGTCGCATGGATGCCGTACCTCCGAAAAGGCTGTCGGCGTCCACGATATCGGCTGGTAATGAGATCGGCCAATGACTGCCGGCTAGAGAGTCGGCTGCGTGTCGGGCAATTGAGCGGCATCACTTCGAGATCAAACAGCACGACGTGTCCTTCGTTGGTTCCGGTGGCCAGCCAGCGGGCGTCCGGCGTCATGGCCATGCTGTAAGCCAGGGATTTTTCGATCATCATCTCGCGCGCGACGGTGCGGGCGGCTATGTCCCAGAGAAAGACCTGGCCGCCGTCGCCGACCGACACGAGCAGGTCCGAGCGCGACGTGAATTGCAACAGCCTCACCGGAGCGGAATGACCCTGCAACTCGGCCGTGGGCAGTACCGCCCCTGCCTTGGACGTATCCCAGATGCGAATCGTCCGATCGGGACCGCCGCTGGCCAGCCATTTCCCGTCCGGCGAATAAGCCAACGCATTGACGGCGTGGGTGTGCCCCTCGCAGACCGCCTTCTGCCCCATTTTGAACCACCCGAATTCATAAACCCGGATCGTGGCGTCCTCGAACGCGATCGCCANNATCGATTTGATCGGCGAGCCGGGACCCTTGACGACCGATTCGCGGTCGAGCCGGCGCCGCGTATCGGCCCAGAGAAACACCATGGTTTCGGCGCTGGCCGCGAGCCGCCGCCCGTCGGCGCTGAATGCCATCGCATCGACTCGAAACGGCTCGCCGGGCAGGACGCGCCGCGATTTGTGCTCATCCGGCTCCGTCCAGTGCCACTGCCACATATGGCCATCGAGCACCGCGGCTGATCCGGTCACGAGGTATTGCTTGTGAGGGTGAAAGGCGATCGCCTGCACTTCGCCGAGGCCACCGCGCAGACACGCAATTCGCTCGGGCCGCTGGCCGCCGACGTCCCACAGGTTGACGACGCCGTCCAGGCCGCCGGAAGCCACGTGTCGGCCATCGCGAGTGAACGCCAGCGCGGTCACGTAGCCCGAATGCCCGTCGCGCAGCACCGCAGCCTTGCGCGCGGGGATGACGAGATTGTCGCCGCCGCCCGCCTGACGGGGAGACTCTGCGGCCGGTCGCGCCGCCGTGACGACCGCCGCCGAAGTCTCGCCGCTTGGCCGCTCGGTCAGCGTCGTCTCCAACACGCCTGCGAGCGCTTCGACCACCTCCTGCGCGGTCTGAAATCGCTGGTCCGGCTTTTTTTCCATCAGGCGGCGGACGATGCCGAGCACTTCCGCCGGCACGCCGCGACGAATCTGCTCCAAGGGCCACGGCTGGGCCGTCTGGTGCTTGGCCAGCTTCTCCACTGAAGTCCCGTCGGGAAACGGCGCGCGGCCGGTCAGTAGAAAGTAGAAGGTGCAACCAAGGCTATAGAGGTCGGCGCGGTGATCGACCGTGGTTGCGTCGATCGCTTGCTCGGGAGCGATGAAATCGGGCGTGCCGATCACAGCGCCGGCTTGGGTCAATGCCGTGATTTTGCTGGCGTCGTCGATCTCGTGCGAGAGACGAGCCAGTCCCAGGTCGAGAATCTTGACGGTTTCGCGGCCGGTGGCTCGGCCATTCATCGGCGTCTGCGTCAACGGCGGAACCGGAATGATTCCCGATTTCCGCACGCCGCTGAGCCGGGCGGGATTCGGACGGGTCACCAGCAGATTGGACGGCTTGATGTCGCGGTGGATCAGCCCGAACTCGTGAGCGTGCTGCAAACCGGCTGCCGCCTGGCGGATGTATTCGCAGGCCGTCTTGATCGGCAACGCGCCTTGCTTGGCGACCATCCGATGCAAGTCGATTCCCTCGACGAACTCCATGGCCAGAAAATGGATGCCGTCGACCTGGGCTTTCTCATAGAGGACGACGACGTTGGCGTGCTGGAGTTGAGCGATGGCACGCGCTTCGCGCTCAAAGCGGCGAAGGGCGTCCGGGTGTTTTTCGCAGACTTCCTGGTGAATCGTTTTCAGGGCGACAAACCGGCCAAGCTGCTGGTCCTGGGCCTTGAACACGACGCCCATGCCGCCTTGGCCGATGACTTCGAACAACCGATAGCGGCCTAAGTTCAGCTCGTGGGCGAAACCATCAATGACTTGCTGAACCTGAAACTGCGTAAGCCATTGGCGGCGGAGCAGTTCATCGGCGAGTTGGCGAGCGGTACGCAGGTGTTTCAGCTCGTGCTCGACCGCGTCCAGCTGGCCCGGCGACAGCAGGTCGGCTGCTCGCAAATCGTCGAGCAGTTCTGTGGCGGCGGTCAGGGGCATGCGCAAGAGTTCCGATCCAATCAGCCTTCGCCGGGGGCGCGGCGGCAGTGATCGCAGCGGGATGTACCCCCGGCAATCCGCCTCAACCATAGCTCAAAATCTGGCCGGTACGGACTGATTATGCGGACCGTTCCGCGAATTCCGTTCTCACAATTTCCAAGGCCGGCCCTTGGAGGGCGGCGAACGCGCCCATCGCCGCCCCCGAACCGCCTTGACGGTTTTTCAGGCAGATTCCATACTCCGCCCATGCCGTGGCGACCCGACTCGCCGTCGACCGACGCGCAGTGGCTCGCGCGCCTCGTTCGCCGGCCGAATGATCCCGAAGCCGATCGCGCCTGGCAGCGGCTCTACGCGCGCCACGCCCGGAGGACGCTGAGCTATCTGGCAGCCCGACTGCCGGAACCGATCTGTGAGGAGCTTCAGGCCACCGTCTGGAGCCACGTGCGGTCGGCGCGGGCCAGCGTGCTGCGCCGGCCGGTCCGTGTCTGGTTGCTGGAACTGACGCGCGCCGCGGCCCGGCCCGCACTGGCCAACGGAGCCGCGGAGTTTCAGCGCCGCTCCCATCAGTTCAGCGCCGCGATTGCGACCCTGGAACCGCACGCGCGAGACGTCATTCAATGGCGGCTTGGCAATCGCAGCTTCGCCGCCATCGCTGAAGTGACGGGCCACCGAATTGAGAGGCTGATCCGTCTTCATCACGAGGCGCTGGCGAGACTGCAAGCGAGCATCGCCCCGGCACTCCTCTGGGTCCGCGCGTTTCCCGACGATCGGGCGGCGGCGCCGGCGTGGCTCGAGCGGCACCTCGTGGGCGCTCGCCTCGGAGCGGTCGTCGCTGAACTCTCGGCCATTCACGAGACCACGGCGTCTCAACCCGCGATCCTCGGCGCCGTGCTCAGCGGCTGGCGGCGCGACGCCGTCCTGAAGCGCGGACTCTCGGAATTGTCACCTCGGCGGATTGCGGCGCTGCTCACGCATCCGCGGCTGCTTCTGGACCTGCAATCGCTAATTCTGGCCTGGGGCGGACCGATCTGGGACGCGGTTCGCCCGATCGATGAACAACTCAACGTGATGTCTCGCCGCACCTGGCAACGGCTCGCGCCGGCGGCCTGAATCTCTCCACGTCGTCCACTGGCGGTCTATCCTGTCCACATGACGCTCAACCTATCGGATTGCCTGGACGCGGCGATCGCCGCCGCGCGCGCTGCCGCCACCGAGCTGGAATCCTGGCGTTCGCGATTCACCATTTGGGAGAAGGGCCGGGCCGATCTCGTGACCNNCGCGAGGACGTTGCTCAGCGAGCGGTTCCCCGAGCATCGGTTTCTGGGAGAGGAAGACGGCGTGGCCCCGCCCCGTCCCGTCGACGACGCTCCGCCCACCTGGATCGTCGATCCACTCGACGGCACGACGAACTACGTCCATGACGTGCCGGCCTATTGCGTGTCGATCGGTCTGTACGTGAACGGCGACGTGCCCGTCGGCGTCGTTTTTGATCCACGGCAAGATGAGTTGTTCGTGGGCGTCGCCGGGCGCGGAGCGACGCTGAATGGCCGGCCAATCCGGACCAGCAGCGTGGCATCTCTCGATCAGGCCCTGCTCGCCACCGGCTTTCCGCCCAACCTCGTTGGCGAAGAGCGCCAACTCGATTGGTGGCGCTATTTCGCTCTGCGATCGCAGGCGGTGCGGCGCACCGGATCGACGGCGCTCAACCTCGTTTACGTTGCGGCGGGGCGTTTCGACGGCTACTGGGGCTTCGACAACAAACCCTGGGATGTCGCCGGGTCCATTCCCATCATCCGCGAAGCCGGCGGCCAAATCACCGCGATTGATGGCGGACCGTACAACTGCTTTGTCCGGCCTCTGGTCGCAACGAACGGTCCTTTGCACCCGGTCATGCTCGCCGCGCTGCGCGATGGGCCGTGATCAGCGCGCCGGCTGGACGGCGCGAGCCACGAGATCGTAGCCATCGGCCGCCGTCACCTTCACTCGCACCAAGTCGCCGGAACGCAGGTTCTTGCCCTTGATCCGCACCTGTCCATCGATATCGGGCGCGTCGGCAAAGCCCCGGCCGAGCGCGTGCTGCGCGAATTCGGGGTCGGGACCGTCGACCAGAACGTCGATTTCGCGGCCGACCTGCTGAGCGCTCCAGGCGAACGCGACGGCTTGCTGCGCCTCCATGAGCCGGTCGCGCCGCTCCTGTTTGATTTCCTCGGGCAGATGGTCCGNNTCGCCGGGAAAGCCGACGATGAACGTGGTCCGGAGGACGAGGTTCGGAATACCGGATCGCAGCCGGGCTAGCAGATCCTCGGTGGCCGCGCGCGTCACCCGCCGCTGCATGCGACGGAGCAGGCGATCGTTAATGTGCTGCAACGGCAGATCGAGATAGGGCAGAATTCTCCGCGCCGAAGCCAGTGCGTCGATCACGTCATCGTCGAAATGTTCCGGGTAGCAATAAAGCACGCGAATCCAGTCGAGATCGTCGATGGCGTCGAGGGCGCGGAGCAGTTCGGCGAGTCGAGTCCGCCCGTATAGATCGAGACCATAGTAGGTCGTGTCCTGAGCGACGACGATCAGTTCGCGCACGCCGTCGGCGGCGAGTTCCCGGGCCTCGCGCACGACTTCCTCAAGTGGCTTGCTGACGTGCTTGCCGCGCATCTGCGGGATGGCGCAGAACGTACAGAGCCGGTCGCAACCTTCGCTGATCTTGAGGTAGGCGTAGTGCCGCGGCGTGATGCGCAGCCGGCCGGTGTCTTCGAGCGCCCGCACCGGCGCCGGGCGAAAGAGCGAACGCTGCTCAGCCGCGGCTCGATGCCGTGCTGGATGCATCGCGCGGCGGAGGACGTCGCCGATCTCCTCGCGGCCAAAAACGCCGACGACCTGATCGACTTCCGGCACTTCGTCGAGCAGCCGATCGCGCTGGCGTTCGGCCAGGCAGCCGGCGACGACGACGGCGCCGACGCGGCCGGACCGCTTCAAATCGAGCATCTGACGGATGACGGCCAGCGACTCCTGCCGCGCCGGCTCGATGAACCCGCAGGTGTTGACTACGACGACGTCGGCGCCGTCGGCCTCCGGCGTCAGGACGCAGCCGTCCTGCGTCAGTCGGCCGATCATTCGCTCACTGTCCACGGTGTTTTTCGGACAGCCGAGACTGACAAACGCCAACGTCGGCGCCGCGGGCGCCGCTGCAGATTTCACCATGTCTATTGGCTTATGGGATTCGTCGCCGTCGGCGACGCCGCCAGACCATATCAATGTCCGTGACAATACTCCACGAACCGAGCGGTACCGCATGAAAACCCTGGTCACAGGAGCAGCCGGATTCATCGGCAGCCATGTCGCCGAGCGTCTAGCCGCGGCCGGTCACGTCGTGCGCGGGTTGTTTCGATCGGATGCCCAGGAGCATTTCGTCCGCGGACTCGGCGCCGAGCCGGCGCGAGGCGACGTGACCCAACTCGATTCGCTCCGCGCCGCAGCCGCGGGCGTCGAGACCATTTATCACGTTGCGGCGCGCGTCACCGATTGGGGCCGGTGGGAGCAGTTCGAATCAGCGACCGTGCGTGGAACGGAGAACATGTTGCAGGCGGCGGCAGAAGCCGGCGTCCGTCGGTTCGTTCTGGTCAGCAGCGTCGCGGTGTACGACGATCGCATCGGCGAGCGGATTCATGTTGTGCCGGAGACGACGCCGCACAACGGCGTCGGCGATCGACTCTTGGGGCACTACTCGCGGGCCAAGGTGCTGGCCGAGGAAGCGGCATGGGACGCTCATCGTCGCGGCCGGCTCGAAGTATCCGTCGTGCGTCCGGCGTGGGTTTATGGGCCGCGCGATCGCACCGTTCTGCCGCGGCTCGTGGAATTCGTGAGCCTGCCGCTTGCGTGCTGGCTTGGCCGGCGCGATCCGGTCATTGACCCGATCTATGTCACCGACGTGGCCGACTGCGCCATCCTGGCGGGCACGCACGCGGCGGCGGCCGGGCAGGCGTTCAACGTCGCGCCGATGGAAGAGATTCGCTTGCGGGACTTTCTGCAACGATTGTGCGGCACGCTCGGCCTGCGAACGCCGCGCTGGACCGCGCCGTATCCGCTGGTCATGGCCGCGGCCCGAGCGATCGAAGGCGCGGCCAAACTCTGCGGGGCGACCAACCCGCCGTTTCTCACCGTCGGCGCCGTCGCCGCCGTGACCTGCAACCGCCACTACGATTCGTCCAAGGCGATTCGCGACCTCGGCTGGCGGCCAGCGGTGTCGCTCGACCGCGGCATCGCGCTGACGGCCGAATGGTTTCGACAGCAGCCGGAGTTCGCATGGGCTCGGAGACAGAACCAGGAACGCATCAGAACAGCAGATTCATCTCAATGAAGCCGGCCACCAGGGTATTCACGTCTTTCCCGAGATTGTTGTAAAGCTGCTTGAACCCGCTGCCCGGAATCAGCGTGGCGAACCCAGCCGTGAAGATCACGTTATTCGACAGGAACGGCCGATATTCCAGGCCGCTCGACAGGTCGACGCCGATCGTGCGATCGATCTTCCCGTCGAAAAGAAAGACTTCCAGCGAGTTCGTCTTGTCGAACATCAGGAAGTTGGCGTTGTTGACCGAGCGGAGCTTGGGCGTGATGTCGAAGTCCATGCCGGCGTTGATGAGGTGCAGGCCGGGATTGACGAAGTTGGATTGTCCTTGCAGCTTGCTTGAGCGCAAGTCAGGCACGAGGCTTTCGCGCTGGACAAGGTTGACGCCGAAGAGCGGGATCGCTTGCCGTTGCCAATAGCTGAAAGCGCCGCCGGCAAAGTTCGGATTATCGAAGATCGAATCGAATCCGGTGGCGTGGCCGTTGTTCACGTTGCCGTCGCCGGAAGCGTAGAAGTACGACGATCGGAACCGGGCCCAGTCGCGGTCGTAGGAGAGTTCCACCGCGGCCATGTAGGCGTTGATGGACTGTTCCTGGTTGGCGATTGGGTTGAGGGTGTCGTGCCCGATCGCCCAGTAAAAGGCGTGCGTGATGTTGTAGCGGTCGATGTGGCCGTCGCCGGTCAGGCCGAAGTAGACCGCGTCCACCTGGTGATTCTTGAACACGCCGGCAGCGTCGGGCCGAGCCAGGAAGCGATTGTTGTCGAACAAGGTCGGGCCGCCGAGATCATTGTTCCAATGGATGCTGCCCTGCACCGTGTAGCCGGGCCAGACAAAGTCCTGATGGAAGAGGTTGGCGATGATAATGTTCTGCGGCCGGTCGTAGAAGGTGTTCAAACCACTGTTGATGTCCTTTTCGGCCGGGCGGAAGTAGACCGCATTAAATTGGTTGCGATTGGCGTCGGCCGTGCCGAAGAACCGCACCGCGCGATTCGTCTGGCTGAAGATGAAGCCGCGGAAATCGCTGTTGAAGAACTGCGAACCGACGCGAACCGAGGCAAAATCGTAATCCGGGCTCAGGTCAGCGATCTTGGCCTCGGCGAAGTATTCTTCGAGCGTCCACCAGGTGCGCAGCCGATCGGCGCCTTTGCGGACGTCGGGGCTGACGATCGCGAATTCGGCGACGCCGTTGTAATTGAAGTTGAACACCGGCGTCATCTTGATTCGCCAATCGACCGGCTTGAACGCCGCGGTGTCGCCGTGGAATAGATCGAACGACAGGCTGGTGTAATTCTGGTTAAAGAACTGGCTGCTGCGTCCGAAGAACTGTTCCTGGAACGGCCGGGCCGTGCTTTCGAACGGCGTCGTCGGCGTCGGCAGGGTGCGGGCCTCGAAGAGCGAGATCTGCTGGGCGCTGATGTTCAAGAACGTGTGCTGGCCGATGATCGGATAATCACCCTTGAGCACGTTTTGGTTGTACGGGTCATACCACACGCCGAGTTGATACGGGTAGTCGCCGTTCTTGGGGTTCGTGCGGTTGTAGTCGGCGCGGTCCCAGGCCGGGAAGCCAATGCGCCAGCGATCTTCCACGGGGATGAAATCCTGGTCGCCCTTGATGCGCGGCAGGACGCTCGAGCGGCCGGTGAATCCGAGCGGCGGATCGAACGGCGTCGGCGGATAGACGAAATCCGGCATCGCATCCGAGGGCGGCGGCAGGACGGCGTCGAGCGGCCGATTGAGCACCGGCGGTCGGACCGGCTCATCGGCGGCTGGCGGCGGGGTTCCGGATTGCGCGGACGCCGCCGCGGGCAGCAGCAATCGCCCTGCCAGAGCGGCAACGGCCCAGCGGTTCCAACGGCGCGCCATGGCCTCGACTCCGCGAGAATTCGTGTCGTCCGTGACTATCGGCGCAAAACGGGGCAAGGCTTGAGGGTTCTACGAAAAGAAGCGGTTTTGCGCGATCTTCGAATTCTGCAGATTCCCCGGCCCGTCGGCCGACCTTCGACTACTTCAGCCAAATCCCGCCGATTCGCGACTTTTCCTGAAAAGCTTTAGCGGTTTTGCCGATGAGGACGGTGATGGCGCGCCTGCGCGCAGATCCCGAAGGAGTCCGAGAATGGCCGGAACGCACCGCAACTCCCGTTTGAAAGTCGAGCGGCTCGAACGCCGAATGGCGCCCAGCGTGACCGCGCTGGTCGAAGGCGACGTGCTGCAGGTGTTCGGCGATTCCGGCCGGGAACGAATCGTCATCAGCCGGGACGCCGCGGCTGATCAACTCGTCGTCCGCGATCACGGCGTCGACGTCGGCCGGTTCGACAGCGCCGCCATCGGGACGATTGTGGTCGCGGCCGTCGGCGGGAAGAACAGCATTCGCATTCAGTCCGACGTCACGCAGGCCGCCGTGCTGATCGGCGGCGAGGGCCCGTCGCTGTTGCAGGCCGGCAGCGGCGCTTCCGTTCAATTCGGCGGCGATGCCAATGACAAGCTCATCGGCGGACTCAGCACGAATTCGCTCAACGGCGGCGGCGGGCGAGACCGGCTCCGCGGCGGCCCGGACTCCAACGCCTTCGACGGCGGGCCAGGCGCCGACAAGCTCGCCCGCGTCGCGCCCACAGACCTGGTTGTCGCCGACCCGGACGACATTTCCGACGCCGGCGCCATCGCCCTGTTCGGCGGAGCCGAGGTTGTTTCCTCGGACCTGGTGACTCTCGCGGCCGCGGAAGTCGGACAGATTCTCGACTACGCCAGCGCCGTGTCGCCCAGTCAAGACGCGATCATCGCGGTCGTCGATCGCAACGGGCGGATTCTCGGCGTTCGCGTCGAAGCCGGCGTGTCGCCGATGATCACCGGCAACCTGGCGAACCTGGTCTTTGCCATCGACGGCGCGCTGGCCAAGGCGCGGACCGGCGCCTTTTTCGGGTACAACCAGGTGCCGCTGACCTCGCGCACGATCGAATTCATCAGCCAATCGACGATCACCGAGCGCGAGGTCAATTCGTCGCCGAACATTCTGGATCTCGATTCGCCGTTCCGCGGACCGGGATTCGTGGCGCCGGTCGGGGTCGGGGGACACTTCCCGCCCGACATTGCCAACACGCCGCAGGTCGATCTGTTCGCCATCGAGCACACGAACCGCGACAGCATTGTCAGCCCCGGCGCCGACCGGCTCCGCGGCACGCCGGACGACATCTTGCTTTCCGGTCGCTTCAACATCAACCCGGGCTTCGTGCCCAACGGCAACTTCCTGTTTCCCCCGGAATCGTACGGCAAAGTGTCCGGCATTTTCTCGAACGCCCAATCGCGCGGCATCGCCACGCTGCCCGGCGGCATTCCGCTCTACAAGCCCGACCCGGCCAATCCGGATCGCCTCGTGCTCGTCGGCGGCATCGGCGTCTTTTTCCCGGGCACGACGGGCTTCGCCACGGAGGAAAACTCATCGCTCAGCACGACGTTCGACCCGACCAAGCCGGATCGCTCGCTGGAAGCGGAGTACATCGCGTTCACCGCGGCGGGTTCCGCGACGGGCCTCGGCCTTGTCTCACCGACGATCAATGGTCTGACGCCGCCGGCCGGATTCACCCTGCCGCTCACGCCGCAGAACATGCGGATCGACCTTGTCGGCATCACGCTGGACATCATCGGTCCGGGCGGCATCGAGGGACCGTGGCGACTCGTCAACTACGGGCGTGCCGGCGGTACCGGCATGGTCAACGGGACGAACGTCTTCATCACCGGAGCGGCCGGGTTTGCCGAACCCGACGGCACCGTCATTCCACCGAATCAGACGCTGATCGACGGCAAGCCGGTGCCCGAGGGCTGGCTGGTGACGCCGCACGACGGCGTCGGCATCACCGCGGCCGAGGTCGAACAAATCATCGTCCGTTCGTTCCAGCAGGCTGCGATTACCCGCGCGGCGATCCGGCTGCCGCTCGACAGCACGGCCCGCATGGTCTTCGCCGTCACGGACCTGACCGGCGAAGTCGTCGGTCTGTTCCGCATGCAGGACGCGACGGTGTTCTCGATCGACGTGGCCGTGGCGAAGGCGCGCAACGTCTCCTACTACGCCGACGTCAATCAACTGAAGGACATCGACAATCCTGGAGTGCCGCGGGGCACGGCGTTCAGCAACCGCACGTTCCGCTACCTGGCTCAGCCGCGGTTCCCGGAAGGGATCGACGGCCAACCGCCGGGACCCTACTCGATCCTCAACGACCCGGGCGCCGACCCGCTCACGGGATTGCTCAATAGTTTCCCGCCGCCGGCGAGCGCATACGTCAGCGTGCTCGGCTTCGACGCCTTCAATCCTCAGACGAATTTCCGGCAATCGGCGTTCCTGCAGAATCAGAATGGCATCGTGTTCTTCCCCGGCAGCGCTCCGCTCTACCGGGTGGCGCCGAACCTGGCGACCGGCGTGCTCATCGGCGGTTTCGGAGTCTCCGGCGACGGCGTCGATCAGGACGACGTCGTGACCTTCGCCGGCGCGCTGTTCCACGGCGTACCCAACGACTTCCTGCGGGCCGACGAGACTTTCATCCGCAACATCCGGCTGCCGTATCAGAAGTTCAACCGCCAGCCATTGGCAAACTGAACCACCGCGGTTGGAATAACCGGCGCCAAAACGCACCGAAGTCCGCTTCGAACTTCGTGGCATCGTGAAAGCATGGCGCCCGCACCATCGTACGGGCCAATTCAGCCGGCGGTCTTGCGGGAGGCCGATTGTGAGAATCCGATCGCTCGATTTGTTCTCGCTCACGACTTTCGGATTCGGTTGTAATTGAGACGCGGAACGAGCCATTCGGAATCGCCCCTGCTCGCTGCGACTCTGGACACGGGGGGAGACCCGCGGCACCGCTTAAGGGTGACCCTTGGGCCGACGATCCGAGTCTGAAGAGGGCTTTGCAGTTGGTGCGATGAAGGGGCTGATCGCCGTGACCGGCTGCTGCATGGGAAAGCCGCATTAACAATGGATGCGTTGATTCAAGCTCTCGGCCATGACTGGAGCTCGCTGCAGCCCGGCTTTGAGCTTTGGCAGGCGCTGCAGCGATTGCTCGTGGCCTCGGTACTCGGGGGCGTCCTTGGTTTTGAGCGCGAACTCGACCGCCGGCCAGCGGGCTTTCGGACCCACATGCTGGTGACGATCGGCGCGGCGCTGTTCGTGCTTGCCGTGGTCCGTTCGAGTGGAACTAGCGGAGACCTGTCACGCGTCGTCCAAGGCGTGGCCACGGGAATCGGCTTCATCGGCGCCGGCGCCATCATGAAGCGCGACGATCTCCACCAGATCCACGGGTTGACGACGGCGGCCAGCATTTGGATCGCGACCGCCATCGGCATTGCCGCCGGGCTCGGACGTTTCGACATCGCGATTGCAGGAACCATTTCGTGCTGGCTCGTGCTGTCCGCATTCAAGCGAGTCGAAGTCACGATTAGCCAAAGTGTTCATCCACCGCCGAATCCCGGTGCGCTCGGGCGCGAACCGAGACCATGACTGAATATCTCCGATCCAGCCTATTGTTCCCTCGGATTCCATCCGGAGCCAGGCAGCCGGCCTCTGCTCGGGCCTTAATCGGTAGCTTTCGTACCATCCCGGCGCAGTCTTAGAACCTGGAAAGGTCCTGTCTGAAAGACTCGTTCGAATTGGGCCGCGTCAAAGGCCTTCTCGGCCGGCGCGATCACGTGCGTGATTCCGGCGTGTCGCATTTCGTCGGCCGGCAATCGCGTCTG
>JRYJ01004512.1_pt1 | contig 15294 bp, 16 predicted proteins | sample 235371 | NCBI WGS metagenome assembly JRYJ01 (sample SAMN03074219, study PRJNA261477) | activated sludge metagenome | biome: Wastewater Treatment Plant; feature: Wastewater; material: Activated sludge; isolation source: activated biomass of a wastewater treatment plant treating hydrocarbon... ... | reverse complement strand
CATCGGCGGCCCGGCCATGGTCCGTTCCTCGGCCAAGAACTACGCCGGGGTGGCCATCGTCACCGATCCGGAGGACTACGCCGGCATCCTCGCCGAGATGAAGGCCAACGGCGGCGCCCTGGCGCTCGCCACCCGGTTCGGCCTGGCCAAGAAGGCCTTCACCCACACCGCCCGCTACGACAGCATGATCGCCAACTGGCTGACCGGGCTGGAGGAAGGCGCCGAAGCCAAGCCCGCCGAGGCCGCCCCGACCCCGGCCATCTTCCCGGCCAAGCTGCAACTGGCCTTCGACCGGGTCGAAATCCTGCGCTACGGCGAGAATTCGCACCAGTCCGCCGCCTTCTACCGCGACACCATGCCGCTGCCCGGCAGCATCGCCGCCTACACCCAGTTGCAGGGCAAGGAACTGTCCTACAACAACATCGCCGATTCCGACGCCGCCTGGGAATGCGTCAAGGCCTTCGACGCCCCGGCCTGTGTCATCATCAAGCACGCCAACCCCTGCGGCGTGGCCATCGACGGCACCCTGCTGGGCGCCTACGAAAAGGCCTTCAAGACCGACTCCACCTCGGCCTTCGGCGGCATCATCGCCTTCAACGGCGAAGTCGGCCTCGACGTCGTCAATGCCATGAACGACAGGAAGCACTTCGTCGAAGTGCTGATCGCCCCGGCCTTCACCGCCGAAGCCAAGGCGGCGCTGGCGTCCAAGACCAACCTGCGCGTGCTGGTGGTGCCGCTCGGCCGCGACCTCAACAAGCTGGAACTCAAGCGCGTCGGCGGCGGCCTCTTGGTGCAGACGGCCGACGATTTCACCGCCCAGGCCAGCGGTCTGAAGGTCGTCACCAAGGTGCAGCCGAACGCCCAGCAGATCGAAGACCTGCTCTTTGCCGAGCGCGTCGCCAAATTCGTCAAATCCAACGCCATCGTCTTCTGCGGCGGCGGCATGACCCTGGGCGTCGGGGCAGGACAGATGAGCCGCGTCGATTCGACCAAGATCGCCAGCATCAAGGCCAGGAACGCCGGCCTGGAGCTGAAGGGTTCGGTGGTGGCCTCCGACGCCTTCTTCCCCTTCCGCGACGGCCTCGACGTTCTGGCCGAAGCCGGCGCCGCCGCCGTCATCCAGCCCGGCGGCTCGATGCGCGACGAGGAAGTCATCGCGGCGGCCGACGAGCATGGCATCGCGATGGTATTCACCGGCGCCCGCCACTTCCGCCACTGATTTCGTGCCCGGCTGCGCCTTGACTTTGTCGACGTCGCCTCGCCGTGCAATAGCACTGTCTTCGGCTCGTCTTCGCGTCACGGCTTTGCCGTCCACGAAATCGACCATCTTGAGATCACCAATTGTGACTTCAAGTTCGTTTCACAAGGAAACCCCATGAAACTCCTCGTCATCGGTTCCGGCGGCCGCGAGCACGCCATGGCCTGGCGCCTCGCCAAGGCGCCCGGCCTGCAGAAGGTCTATGTCGCGCCGGGCAATGCCGGCACGGCCCGGGAGCACGAGCTGGAGAACGTGAATATCACCGATCCGGTGGCCCTGGCCGACTTCGCCGAGCAGAACAAGATCCACCTCACCGTCGTCGGCCCCGAGGCCCCCCTGGCGGCGGGTGTGGTCAATGTCTTCCGCGCCCGCGGCCTGAAGATTTTCGGCCCCACCAAGGAAGCCGCCCAGCTCGAATCCTCCAAGGATTTCGCCAAGCGCTTCATGGCCCGCCACGGCATCCCCACCGCCGAGTTCGAGACCTTCTCCGACGCCACCGCCGCCCACGCCTACATCGACCGCAAGGGCGCCCCCATCGTCATCAAGGCCGACGGCCTGGCCGCCGGCAAGGGCGTCGTCGTCGCCATGACCCTGGCCGAGGCCCATGCCGCCATCGACGACATGCTCTCCGGCAACAAGCTTGGGGATGCCGGCGCCCGCGTCGTCATCGAGGAATTCCTCGACGGCGAGGAGGCCAGCTTCATCGTCATGGTGGACGGCAAGAATGTCCTGGCCCTGGCCTCCAGCCAGGATCACAAGCGCATCGGCGACGGCGACACCGGCCCCAACACCGGCGGCATGGGCGCCTATTCCCCGGCCCCCGTCGTCACCCCGGAAATCCACGCCAAGGCCATGCGCGAGATCATCCTGCCGACCGTCAGAGGCATGGCCGCCGACGGCATCCCCTTCACCGGCTTCCTCTACGCCGGCCTGATGATCGGCAAGGACGGCGCGGTGAAGACCCTGGAATTCAACTGCCGCATGGGCGACCCGGAAACCCAGCCCATCCTCATGCGCCTCAAGTCCGATTTCGTCAAATTGCTGGAGCACGGCATCGACGGCACCCTGGACCAGATCGAAGCCGAATGGGACCGCCGCGTCGCCCTCGGCATCGTGCTGGCCGCCGCCAACTATCCGGATACCCCGCAGAAGGGCGACGTCATCGCCGGCCTGCCCAAGGGCAACAGCTTCGGCGAGGACGCCCATGTCTTCCACGCCGGCACCGCCGACAAGGAGGGCCAGGTGGTCACCGCCGGGGGCCGCGTGCTCTGCGTCACCGCCCTGGGCGAGAACATCAAGCTGGCCCAGAAGGCCGCCTACGAGGCCGCCGCCCACATCAGCTGGGACGGCATGCAGTTCCGCAAGGATATCGGCCACCGGGCCATCAATCGCTGAACCAATTCGACCAACCAGAATCAGACGGGCGGTTCGTCGTCACGACGAGCCGCCCGTTTTCCATCCCCGGAGCCCCCATGGACAGCACCCGCCTCAAGGATTACTTCACCGGCCTCCAGGCCCGCATCGTCGCCGGGCTGGAGGCCTTCGACGGCGAACCCTTCCGCAGCGACGCCTGGGAGCGGCCCGAGGGCGGTGGGGGCATTTCCCGGCTGATCGAGGAAGGCGCCTTCTTCGAGCGGGGCGGGGTCAATTTCTCCCACGTCACCGGCCGCTCCCTGCCCGCCTCGGCCACCGCCGTCCGCCCCCAACTGGCCGGCCGTTCCTGGGAGGCCCTGGGGGTCTCCCTCGTCCTCCATCCGCGCAACCCCTACTGCCCCACCGCCCACATGAACGTGCGCGGCTTCGTCGCCCGCAAGGAAGGGGAGGAGGACGTCTGGTGGTTCGGCGGCGGCATGGACATGACCCCCTACTACGGCGAGGAGGAGGACGTGCGCCATTTCCACGCCACCTGCCGGGACGCACTGGCGCCCTTCGGCGACGAGGTCTACCCGAAATACAAGCAGTGGTGCGACGAGTACTTCTTTCTCAAGCACCGCAACGAGCCCCGGGGCGTCGGCGGCGTCTTCTTCGACGACCTCAACGAAGGCGGCTTCGAGCGCTGCTTCGGGCTGACCCAGGCGGTGGGCGACGCCTTCACCCGGGCCTACCTGCCGGTGCTGGCCAAGCGCCGCGACACCCCCTACGGCGAGCGGGAACGGGACTTCCAGGCCTACCGCCGGGGCCGCTACGTGGAATTCAACCTGGTATGGGACCGGGGCACCCTCTTCGGGCTGCAATCGGGGGGACGGACGGAGTCCATCCTCATGTCGCTGCCGCCGGTGGTCAAATGGCGCTACGACTGGCACCCCCAGGCCGGCAGCCCGGAAGCCCGCCTCTACGACGTCTTCCTCAAGCCCCGGGCGTGGGTTTGATCACTTCAGGCGACCCCGCACCACCCGGATGCGGGCCGGGTTCTTGATGGTCGCCACGCCGCCGTTGCCGGTGATGTTGCCGCAGGGGCAGGCCGACTGGATGCGCGGCACCGAACTGACGATGCCGGTGCAGTCCAGGCATTCGTAATAGAGGTCGCCCCCGGTCGGCAGCCTGGCGGGATCGGGGGCCGGCTCGACGGGATAGAAGTTGTATATCTTGCGCATGTCGATGTTCAGCATAGTCCCCTCTCTCTCGGTCTTATAGGATGGTGATCGCCGCGCTCGCCCGGTAGTGCCGGTTGGCCTCGTCAGTCCGCTCCAACTGGTCGAAGAGGCGGGCCAGCTCCAGATGGGCATCGCGGCTGGGGGCCACCGCCAGGGAGGCCTCCAGGTAGCTCTGGGCCTTGCCCCACAGGCGCTGGCGCACGCACAGGCGGCCCAGGGCGAGCAACAGGCCGGCGTCCTCGGGATGTTTCTGCAGCCACTGCTCGGCCCGGCCCAGGCGCCCGGTCAGGTCGTCGCCCTGAAGATGGCCGTAGAGGGCCACCAGATCGGTGCTCCAGGCCGCCTCGTCGGAGCCGTCGCCAAGGGTCGCCTCGATGAGGGACTGGGCCTCCCCGTGGGCCTCCAGCGCCATGAGGGCGCGGGCGGCGGCAGCGGCTACCCGCGGCCCCCGCTCGGTGGCGGGAATGTCCCGCAGGCAGGCCTTGAGCTGTGCCACGTCGGCGCCGTGGGCGGCGATGCTGGCCAGATGGGCCTGGGTCTTCACCTCCCGCGCCACTTCCGGCGGCAGGGCCCCGCGCTTTTCCAACTGGCGTGCCACCCGCAGGGCGCCGGGCCAGTCGCCGCAGCCCTGGCGCGCCCGCAGTTCCAGGCGCAGGGCGGCGAGATGGCGGCCATGCTGTTCCTGGAGGCGGCGCAGCACGTCGACGGCCTCATCGAAGCGGCGCGATTCGTTGAGCAGTTCCGCCTCCAGCATGAGGGCGGCGGCCTCGTTGCGGGCGTCGTCGCTCCGGGCCCGGGCCAGCCAGTCCAGCATCTTTTCCCCCTCGCGCATGCGCTGGGCAGCCCGGGCCGCGACCAGGGCGGGCAGGCCCCGGGCCTCGTCGGCGGCATGGGCATCGCCGGCCCGCTTGAGGGCCTGGCCGAAACGCCCCTCGAAAAGCAGGCGGACCGCTTCCTGGAAGGCGGCCGCAGCCCGGTCCCGGCGCCGGCGCTCGCGGTACTCGGCCACCCGCCGGGGCAGCTTGAAGGTCACCGACAGCGAGCGGAGAACCACATAGGCCAGGGCGAAGGACAACACCGTGGCGACGATGAAGAGGTTGAGGGAAATCTCCAGGCGCCAGGGCGGGAAGACCAGGAGCACGTAGCCTTCGTTGAGGCGGGCGCCGAGGGAAACGGCGACGGCCAGCCCGAAGAGGGCCAGGATCCAGAACAGGCCTCTCATTTGCTGCCCTTGCCGGCACGGACGGCGCGCAGGGCCGCCAGACTGTCGCTGAGGCCGGGCACCTCGATGTTGAGTTCGGTGGCGGTCAGTTGGCGCAGGGTGGTGGCGGCCGCCTGCACCGCCTTGTCCTGGCCGTCGAAGTGGCGGGCGAGCAGGTCCTGGGCGGCCTTCAGTTCGCCGCGATACACCCCCTGCTCGCGGGCAAGGAGGGCGAGGCGGGCGTTGAGGAGCCGCAGCTTGAGGTTTTCGCGCAGGAAATAGGCCTGGCCAGGCGCCAGCAGCGCGGGTTCCGTCCGGTCGAGGCGCTGGATGCGCACCAGGCCCTTGATTTCCTGCCAGAGGTCACCGCCGGCCCGCTGCCACCAGGGCAGCGGCTGGGCCTGGGCCGGCGCCGCCGGGGCCTCGCGCCGCGCCCCCGGCCGGCCCTCGCTGGCCAAAGGCAGGCGGTCGATGGCGGCCAGGGCGTTTTCCAGCTTGAGGCTCATGCCGGCCACGTCCACCAGGGGCAGCGCCCGCAGTTTGTCCAGATCCCGGGCCAGGGCCTTGCGCAACCCGGCGAACTGGGGACGGTCCTGGCGGGCCAGGCGGGCGTCGGCGCTTTGCAGGGCGAGGACTGCCGCGGGCACGTTGCCGGTCAGTTGCAATTGCTGGGCGGCCAGAGCCAGGGTCTGCTCGACCTCGAGCAGGGCGGCCTCGTCCCGGGCCCGGGAAATATCCTGGTAAAGCCCCTGCAGGGCCGCGGTCTGGCCCTGGAACTCGGCCACCCGGGTCTCCAGGGCACCGTTCCGGGCCTGCAGGTCGGCGACCTGTTCTTCAAGGTGGTGCAGGGCGCCGCGGGCTTCCTTGTCGGCGTCGTCGGCCTCGCCCAGGCGGCGGGCGATTTCCTGCTGGGTGTCGAGGAGGCGCTCGCGGGTCTCGAACCATTGCCAGCCGGCCAGGCCGAGGGCGGCGAGGGCCACGAACAGCCAGGGATTGAGCGGGGAGGCCTGGCGCGAAACACCGGCGGGAGCGGGGGAAGCGTTGTCGTTCATGGTCGGCTCTGGGGTTTCGGCCAATTATATGCGCACAGGCCGGCAATGATCCCCGCATCGGCCGGCGCCGTCAGCACCACCTGTTGCAGGTTCAGCAACCGGGCGTTTTCGGCGATGCGGGCGTGGGGGACGAAGAGCGGCGTGGCGGCGAGCCGGGCCCGCCCTTCGCCATCGAGCATGTCCACCAGGTAGCGCAGGCCCTCGCTGCTGGAAACGGTGATGGCGTCCAGCCGGCCGGCCCGCCAGGCGGCCAGGAGGCACTCGGCCCCGCCGGCGGGGGGCCGGCGCCGGTAGCACGTGATGCAGTCGACGGCGGCGCCGCGCTCGCGCAGGGTGTCGGCCAGCAGCTCGCGGCCACCGTCGCCGCGGAAGATGGCCACCCGCCGCCCCGCCACCCGCTCGCGCTGGAGGTCCGGCAGGGCGAGCAGGGCTTCGGAGTCGAAACGCTCGCCGGGAGCCACGCAGCCGCCCACCCCGTGGGCGGCGAGGGCGCGCACGGTGCCCTGGCCGACGGCGGCGGGGGTTGTCCCGGCAGGCCAGGGGCCGGCGGCGAGGAGGACGGGCAGGGCGTAATCGACGGCGTTCGGGCTGATGAAGATGGCCAGGGCGTAGTCGCCCAGGCGGCCGGCCGCCGCGGCCAGGGGGGCGGGATCCGCCGCCGGGCCGATGTCGAGGAGGGGAAAGAGCAGGGGCTCGCCGCCGGCGGCGGCGATGGCTTCGGCCAGGGGCGCCGCCTGCCCCCGCGGCCGGGTGACGGCGACGACACGCCCGGCCAGGGGCTTCGACGCCGGCCCCGCCCCGGCAGGCGAGGACGGGGCGGTTTCGCCGGTCATTGGCAGTGGGCGAGCTTTTCCAGGATGGCCCCGGCGCCTTCGGCCCGCAGGCGGTCGGCCAGTTGCTGGCCGAGGCTTTCGTCGGCGGCCGGGTCGCCCCGCACTTCGCCGCTCACCATTTCCATGCCGTCGGGGGTGGCGACGAAGCCGCGCAGCCAGAGTTGGCCGGCATCGATGACCGCGTAGCCGCCCAGGGGCACCTGGCAACTGCCGCCGAGGGCGCGGGAGAAGGCCCGTTCGGCCCGCACGCAGTGGGCTGTCTCGCCATCGTCGAGGGCGGCGACGACGGCGGCCATGTCGGCCCGGCCTTCCACCAGTTCGATGCCGAGGGCGCCCTGGCCGGGCGCCGGCAGGGACTGCTCGGGAGTGAGGATGGACTTGATACGGTCCTTCAGCCCCAGGCGGATGAGGCCCGCCGCCGCCAGGATGATGGCGTCGTACTGGCCCTCGTCGAGCTTGCGCAGGCGCGTGTCCAGGTTGCCGCGCAGGCTGCGGATTTCCAGGTGGGGGTAGTTGGCGCGCAGGATGGCTTCCCGGCGCAGGCTGGAGGTGCCGACGACAGCGCCCGCCGGCAGGTCGTCGAGGCCGGCGTACTTGTTGGAGACGAAGGCGTCGCGGGGGTTTTCCCGGGCCGAGATGGCGGCCAGGACAAAGCCTTCGGGCATCACCATGGGCACGTCCTTCATCGAATGGACGGCAAGGTCGGCCCGGCCCTCGGCCATGGCCACTTCCAGTTCCTTGATGAAGAGCCCCTTGCCGCCGATCTGGGCCAGGGGCCGGTCGAGGATCTGGTCGCCCTGGGTGGTCATGCCGAGAATGACAACTTCCGTTCCCGGATTTAAACTCGATAAGCGATCTCTAACATGCTCGGCCTGCCACAGGGCCAGGCGGGATTCGCGGGAAGCGATGACGATGCGGGAAGGAGCGGACATGGCAAGAGGACTGCGGCTTTGGGGAGGGCTGATTCTAGCATGGCTGGCCCTGCCCGCCGGTGCCGCCCGCCCCGCCGACGCCGGGCCGCCCCCCGCCGTCGACCTGCGGGCCGAAGCCGCCCAGGCCGTGCGCAACGGCGGCCCCCTCGTCGTGCTTTTCAGCCGCCGCGACTGCGCCTACTGCGAGACGGTGCGCAGCCACTACCTGCTCCCCCTGGCGGCCGATCCGCGCTTCCGGGGCCGCATCCTCGTCCGCCAGGTGGATCAGGACAGCCCGGCGGCGCTCACCGGCTTTGGCGGGGAAACCACCACCCACGGCGCTTTCGCCGACCGGGAAAAAATCCGCCTGGTGCCGGTGGTGGCCTTTTACGGCAGCGGCGGCCGGCGGCTGGCGGAACCCATCGCCGGCACCCGCCTGGCGGATTTCTACCAGGCCTACCTGGAGGGCGCCGTGGAAAGCGCCATGCGCCAATTGCGCACGCCGTGAGCGACCCGGCCAAGCCCCCCGAGCAGCGCCCGGAGAATCCGGAATTCTGGAGCACCCGTTTCCAGGCAGGCGCCACCCCCTGGGAATCGGGCCGGGTTCCCGCCGCCCTGGCAGCCTTCGCCGCCGCCCGGGAGTGGCCCCTGGCCACCCTCATCCCCGGCTGCGGCAGCGCCCGGGAGGCCGGCTATCTGGCCGCCCGGGGCTGGCCGGTGACGGCCCTCGATTTTTCCCCCGCCGCCATCGCCGCGGCACGGACGATCCTCGGCGACTGGCCGGGGGAGCTGCTCTGTGCCGATTTCTTCCGGTTCGCGCCGGCGGCCCCCTATGAACTCATCTACGAGCGCGCCTTCCTCTGCGCCCTGCCGCGCAAGCTGTGGGACGAGTGGGGCCGCCGGGTGGCCGACCTGCTGCCCCCGGGCGGGCTCCTGGCCGGCTACTTCTTCTTCCGGGACGAGCCCAAGGGCCCGCCCTTCGGCATCGACACGCCCCGCCTCCGCGAACTGCTGGCGGGCAATTTCGAACAGATCGCCGACGAGCCGGTGAGTGACTCGATTCCCGTCTTCGCCGGCAGCGAACGCTGGCAGGTGTGGCGGCGCCGCTGACGCCTCACCCGCCCTTGGCGAAGGACTTGGCCAGGGACCATTGCCGGCGGCTCACTGGCAGCCGCTCGTCGATGCCCCGCACCAGGGCCCAGCCATAAGCCTCGGCATCGTCGCCGGCCGCCCGCTCGAAGCCGGAGAGGGCGTCCCGGGCGACGAGGACGGCGCGGTGCAGGCGGATGAAGCGGTCGGCGAACTCCTGCTCGAGGTGGGTCAGCGCCTCGTCCAGCAGGTATTCCCGCTCCCGGGTGCGGGCCGTCACATACTTGAGGTCGGCGCGGAAGTAGAGCACCTCCGCCACCGGCACCAGGAGCAGCCGCCCCCGTTCGTGGCAGGAGAGGTGGCTGCGCCCGCGGCCCCGCACCTCCTGGCCGATGGCCGCCAGGGTGTCGGCGGCGGGGCGGTGGCCGGCCGGCACCTTCTGCAGGGCGGCAGCCAGGCGCTGGCTGCGCACCGGCTTCAGCAGGTAGTCGATGGCGTTGAGGTCGAAGGCCTGCACGGCGTAATTGTCGTAGGCGGTGGTGAAGATCACCGCCGGCGGCGACTCCACGCCCCCCAGGTGCCCGGCCAGTTCGATGCCGTCCATGACCGGCATGCGGATGTCGGCCAGCACCACGTCGGCGGGCGCCTCCCGCAGTTTGGCCAGGGCGGCCAGGCCGTTTTCCGCTTCGCCGACGACGACGGTGGGCTGCTCCTCGCGGATGTCGTCGAGGAGAGCCCGCAGGCGGGCGCGGGCGGGCGGCTCGTCGTCGACGATCAGGACTTTGAGGAGGGGGTTCGGCATGGCAGGGTGATCCTCACGCGGTATTGGCCGTCGGCCTGCTCGATTTCCAGGCGGGCCTCCAGGTCGTAGTACAGGGACAGGCGTTCGCGGATATTGGCCAGCGCCATGCGGTTGCCGGCGCCGCCGTCGCCGCCGTGGGTGGGGTTGGCGATGGCGATGTGCAAGGCGTCGCGCTCCCGGGCGAAGGCGATGCGGATGACGCCGCCCTCCGGCAAGGGCTCGATGCCGTGATAGACGGCGTTCTCGATGAGGGGCTGCAACATGAGCGGGGGGATCGGGGTGTCGAGGGGGACGGCATCGATTTCCCAGGCGACCTGTAGGCGCTCCCCCAGGCGCAGGCGTTCCAGTTCCAGGTACTGGCGGGCCAGGGCGATCTCGTCGGAGAGGGGGGTCAGTTCCCGGGGGTCGCGCAGGGCGGCACGGAAGAGGTCGGAGAGCGATTCCAGGGCCTCCTCCGCCCGCCGGGGTTCGGCCCGGATGAGGGAGAGTACGGCATTCAGCGAGTTGAACAGGAAGTGGGGGCGGATGCGGGCGTTGAGCGCCGCCAGGCGGGCGTCCGCCACCGCCGGTGAAAAGGCCCGTGCGCGCAGTTCGAAATAGCCCAGGCCCAGGGCCGCCGTCCCGCCCGCCAGCAGGGCCGCCCGCACCAGGCTGTCGGCGCTGTTGTCGGCCAGCCCGACGGTGGACCAGATCGCCGACAGCAGGACGGCCAGCCCCGCCACCAGGGCCACCACCACCGCCTGGGCAGGGCGGAGCGGCAGCCGCAGCAGGGGCCGGCGCAGCAGGGCGAGGAGGAACAGGGAAGCCAGCAGGAGGGGTTCGGCGAAGGCTGCCATCTCGACGAAACGATCGAGCCAGCCGGCCGTCCCCGGCACCTGGACGAGGGCTGCCGCCAGCACGGCGGCATTGACGCCGAGGAGCACCCGCAGCATGACGCCCAGGTTGCCCCAGTCGGGCAGCGGATGGATGGCGGGGATTTGCCTTATCATGTCGGTTTTGTGTTTTCCGGTGCAGTCGCGACGCGCCAACCGGAACTCTAACCCCGAAATCCGCCTCCGCAAATGACTTCCAACGCTTCCCAATACACCTGGGCGGGCCGTTTCTCCGAGCCCGTTTCCGATCTCGTCAAGCGCTACACGGCTTCCGTCGATTTTGACAAGCGCATGTGGCGCCAGGACATCCGCGGCTCCCTCGCCCATGCCAGGATGCTGGCCAGGCAGGGCATCATCGGCGCGCAGGACCTCGCCGACATCGAGCGCGGCATGACCCAGGTGGCGCAGGAGATCGAAAGCGGCGCCTTCGCGTGGTCCCTCGACCTGGAGGACGTGCACCTCAACATCGAGGCGCGCCTCACCGCGCTGGTCGGCGACGCCGGCAAGCGGCTGCACACCGGCCGCTCCCGCAACGACCAGGTGGCCACCGACATCCGCCTCTACCTGCGCGACGCCATCGACGACATCCTCGGCCTGATCAAGGCCTTCCGCAGCGCCCTCCTCGACCTGGCCGAGAAGGAAGCTGCCACCCCCATGCCCGGCTTCACCCATCTGCAGGTGGCCCAGCCGGTGACCTTCGGCCACCACATGCTGGCCTATTTCGAGATGTTCGGCCGCGACTTTGAGCGCTTCGCCGATTGCCGCAAGCGCACCAACCGTCTGCCCCTGGGGGCCGCCGCCCTGGCCGGCACCACCTATCCCATCGACCGCGAATTCGTCGCCGCCGAACTGGGCTTCGAGGCGGTCTGCGAGAACTCCCTGGACGCCGTCTCCGACCGGGACTTCGCCATCGAGTTCTGCGCCGCCTGCGCGCTCCTCATGACCCACATCAGCCGCCTGTCCGAGGAACTGGTGATGTGGATGAGCCCCCGCGTCGGCTTCATCCAGATCGCCGACCGCTTCTGCACCGGCAGCTCGATCATGCCCCAGAAGAAGAACCCGGACGTGCCGGAACTGGCCCGGGGCAAGACCGGCCGCGTCAACGGCCACCTCATCGCCCTCCTCACCCTGATGAAGTCCCAGCCGCTCGCCTACAACAAGGACAACCAGGAGGACAAGGAGCCGCTGTTCGACGCCGTGGACACCGTCACCGATACGCTGCGCATCTTCGCCGACATGGCCGGCGGCATCACGGTCAAGCCGGAGGCCATGAAGGCCGCCCTCACCCAGGGCTTCGCCACCGCCACCGACCTGGCCGACTATCTGGTCAAGAAGGGCCTGCCCTTCCGCGACGCCCACGAGGCTGTCGGCCACGCCGTCAAGGCCGCCGAGCAGAAGGGCGTCGATCTGCCCCAGCTGACGCTCGCCGAGCTGCAGTCCTTCTCGCCCCTGGTCGGCGAGGACGTCTTCGCCGTCCTCACCGTCGAGGGCTCGCTCGCTTCCCGCAATCACATCGGCGGCACGGCGCCGGCCCAGGTCAAGGCAGCCGTCGCCCGCGCCCGCCAGCGGCTCTGATGATCCGCAAGCTGGGCAAGTACGACGTCGTCCGTGTCCTCGGCCACGGCGCCACCAGCACCGTCTATCTCGGCCGCGACCCCTTCGCCCAGCGCGACGTCGCCATCAAGGTGGCCTCCCCGGAGGCCCTCCTCGACCCGGAACGGGGCCACCTTTATTCCCGCCTCTTCCTCAACGAGGCTTCCCTCGTCGGCAAGCTCGAACACCCCCACATCGCCCAGATCTACGACGCGGTGGTGGCAGAAAAGCTTTGCTACACGGTCATGGAATACGTGCCCGGCGGCACCCTCGACGACTACACCCGGCCCGACCACCTGCTGCCCGTCGAGCGCGCCATCGAGTACGTCTTCAAGTGCACCCGGGCGCTCGACTACGCTTTCCGCCTGGGCCTCGCCCACCGCGACATCAAGCCGGCCAACATCCTCCTGGCCAACGACGCCGACATCAAGATTTCCGATTTCGGGGCCGCCATCAGCAGCGTCGGTGTCCAGCGCACGCAGATCTCAGGCATCGGCTCCCCCGCCTACATGTCGCCCGAACAGGTCCAGGAGCAGCCCCTCGACCACCGCACCGACATCTGGTCCCTGGGCGTGGTCCTCTACCAGTTGCTCACCGGCCGCCTGCCCTTCACCGCCGATACCGGCTTCAAGATGGTCTATCAGATCATCCATGCCGAACCGCCCCCGCCCACCTCCCTGCGCCCGGAACTGCCGCCGGCCCTCGACGCCATCGTCGCCCGGGCCATGGCCAAGGACCTGGAAGACCGTTACCAGACCTGGGAGCAGTTCGCCCACGACCTCGCCCAGGTCGCCCGCAACCGCCCGGTCAAGGCCCGCTCGGCGACCCTGGACGACACCGAGAAATTCGACATCCTGCGGGCCATGCCCTTCTTCGCCCACTTTCCCGACGGCGAACTGTGGGAAGTCCTGCGCTTTTCCCACTGGCACCGGGTGAAGCGGGAGTCCGTGGTGATGCGCGACGGCGACACCGGCAACTTCTTCTGCTTCCTCGCCGACGGCGAGCTGAAGGTGACCAAGGGCGGCCGCCTGCTCAATCTGCTCACCCCCGGCGAGTGCTTCGGGGAAATGGCCGTGGTCAGCCGCAGCGGCCACGTGCGGGGCGCCGATGTAGTGGCCCTGGCGCCGTCCAGCCTCATTACCATCCGCCGGGACGCCCTGGACAAGGCCTCCGAATCCTGCCGCATGCATTTCTACCAGAGCTTCCTGGAAGTGCTGGCCAGCCGGCTGACCCTGGCCAACCAGCGCCTGGCCGCCTTCTGATCCCGAAAAGGAATTTGCCCCACCGCCCTGCCGGCCTTATAATAAGCATATGCTTATATGCGAATAGGAGAGCAGCATGAGCAAGTCCTTCGTCACCATCACCAACGACGTGGCCCGGGCCATGGACACCCTGCGCAAGGAAATCCCGGACACCATGCAGGGCTTCAGCGCCCTGGCCCGGAACGCCCTCAAGGGCGGCGCCCTGAGCGAGCTGGAGAAAGAACTGATCGCCCTGGCCATCGGCGTTTCCAGCCGCTGCGACGCCTGCATCGGCTTCCACGTCAAGGCCCTCATCCGCCTGGGGGTGACCCGGGAGCAGTTCATGGAAACCCTGGGCATCTGCACCTACATGGGCGGCGGCCCGACCCTGATGTACGCCGCGGAGGCGGTACGGGCCTACGAGGAATTCAGCGAACGGATGGCGCCGGCCCTGGCCTGAGCAAGAAAAACGCCGCGACTGGCGCGGCGTTGCAAGGGGACCGGAGAAGCGATCAGGCGGAAATGCCTTCCAGCAGTTTCTGCAGTTCGCCGGTCTGGTACATCTCGCGCATGATGTCGCAGCCGCCGACGAACTCGCCCTTGACGTAGAGCTGGGGGATGGTCGGCCAGTTGGCGTAGTCCTTGATGCCCTGGCGGATTTCCGGGTCTTCCAGGACATTCACCGTGACGAAGTCGTTGACCCCGCAGACCTTGAGTATCTGCACGGCGGTGGCGGAAAAGCCGCACTGGGGGAACTGGGCCGAGCCCTTCATGTAGAGGACCACCGGGTTGCCGGTGACGGTTTCGTGGATGCGTTGCTGCACGGGGTCGGACATGGTGTTTTCCTGTGGCGATGTCAAAGCTGGCCGCCGCTGAGGCGCTCGATGCCGGCCAGGTCGGTTTCGGTAAGCACGCCTTTGAACCCGGACGCCGACAATAAGTTCCGGCAGGCCTTGCCCTGGTCGTAGCCGTGCTCGAACCACAGCCAGCCGCCGGGCTTCAGGTGGGCGGCGGCCCCGGCGACGATGCTCCGGATGCACGAGAGCCCATCCCCGCCGGCGATGCCGTCGGTGAGCGCCCCCTGGGGCTCGAAGGGGAGGCCGTCCATTTCCAGGTGGGGGTCGCCATGGACCACGTAGGGCGGATTGGAGACGATGAGGTCGAAGCGCTCCCCGGCCAGGGGCTCGTACCAACTGCCGGCCCGGAAATCCACCAGCGCCCCCAGGCGCTCGGCGTTGCCGCGGGCCACGGCGAGGGCTTCCGGGGAAAGCTCGACGGCGGTCACCCGGGCGTCCGGCCGCATAAGGGCCAGGGTGACGGCGATGACGCCGGAGCCGGTGCCGAGGTCGGCGATGGCCGGCCGGCTGAGGCTGCGCACCGCGGCCAGGGCGCGGTCCACGAGGCCTTCCGTCTCCGGCCGGGGGATGAGGACGGCGGGGCTGACGGTGAATTCCCGGCCGTAGAAGCCGGCGCTGCCGAGGATGTAGGCCAGGGGCTCGCCGCCGGCCCGGCGCGCCACCAGGGATTCGAGCCAAACCGCCTGCTCGTGGGTGAGGGTCTTTTCCGGATGGGCGATGAGGTCGGCGTGGCTGCAGGTGGCGGCGTGCTGCACCAGCAGGCGGGCGTCGAGCCGGTCGATGCGCTCCTCGGCCAGGCGCCAGGCGGCTCCCCGGGTAAAGCTCATTCCTGCTCCGCCAGGGCCGCCAATTGCTCCGCCTGGTGCTCGTTGGCCAGCGCCCCCAGCAGTTCCTCCAGGTCGCCGTCCATGATGGCGGCGATCTTGTAGAGCGTGAGGTTGATGCGGTGGTCGGTGACGCGCCCCTGGGGGAAGTTGTAGGTGCGGATGCG
>JRYJ01000123.1_pt1 | contig 15353 bp, 21 predicted proteins | sample 235371 | NCBI WGS metagenome assembly JRYJ01 (sample SAMN03074219, study PRJNA261477) | activated sludge metagenome | biome: Wastewater Treatment Plant; feature: Wastewater; material: Activated sludge; isolation source: activated biomass of a wastewater treatment plant treating hydrocarbon... ... | reverse complement strand
TTGAATACTGAATTGAAAGCAGAAACAAGGCCTTTTCCGACTGATTCTTTAAAATTATTCCATGCTACGGTGAAAGCCCTGATCCCTTGTAAATCAGTTTGGTTGACTGCCTCCGCAACGCCTTTAAATCGGTTTCCGAGTTCGGTTAAAATAATCTGCTGCGCTTTGAGTGCATCATTTTGTTTGACCGCTTGCTCAATTGCTTTTTTTGTGGTGTCGTTAAATGTTATCCCTTGCTTTTGAAGTAAGGTTAACCCCTTCAATGGATTATCTAACGCCTTGCCAACTATTGAAGCTGCCCCGGCTAAATCCCCTCCCATAACAGCCGACAAGTCCAGAGCTGCTTTTTGTGCTTCTCCAAATACCTGACCTTGTATGTTTGTGAATTTTAAAAGGCTGCTGGTAACATCGTTTAAGATTTGGTCACCGTCAATACCGGTTAAGACTTCCAGCTCTTTAGCCATGTTTTGCAATCCTTCGGCACTTTGCCCGGAAGCGTTGCCTGTTACGAGTAATTGCTGATTGATTTTAGCGACTGCGATCTCTGCTTGTTTAAATTCATCAAAGGCCCCGGCTCCAAATGCTTTTAATCCCGAAGCAAAAGCCACAATACCACCACCTATGAGGCCACCTGTGATTATGTCTGAAACGCTTAATAGTTTTCCTCCTAATCTTCCAAATGATGCTGTCGTCTGATCTAATGCGCCTCTGACTGAGGCTAATTCCCTTGCCCTGTCATCAATTTGACTTAATACCTTAGCGCGTTCACCGGCATTTTCGATTGAGGTACCGAGTTTTTCAAATTGAATAGCAAGCTCTTTTATTTCTTGTTCGAGCTTATTTCCCTGGGCGACTAAATCGGCTTTGAAGATTGAGGCAATATCTTTTTGAGCCAAAATACCTTCCCGTTGCAATCCTTCCAGCTCCGGGATAATGCCTCTTACAGCGTTGGCATAATTACCAACATTACGCCTAAAGTTTCCAACTGCTTGCTCCCGTTGGCTGATCTCCTGTGTAACGGCTGCAAGTTGCGTTTGAATAGCCTGTCCTTTTGCTCCTTCGAGTTCTGCTTTTCCAAGCTCTCTGTATTGTTTGGTGAGCTTTGATAGTTCAATTTCAAGGGCGACGATGCTGTCTTTTGGGATTGCGTTTGCTTGCTGCAAAAATGCCTTTGTTTGTAGGTTTAGCTCTTTTGTAACCTGTTGCTGTTGTTGTTGAAGTTCCTTTTCCTGTGCAATTATTGGGGCTAATAAATTGGCTTGTGCCTGTTGTGTTATTGTTTTGTCGGCCTTTATTGTGAGCTTTTGATTTCTTACTTTGTCTAAATTCTGCTGAACCTTCGCCAATGCTTCAGCTAATTGCAAAACGTCAGGCGTTCCTATTTTTTGTAACGCTGGCTCAATTTGTTTGATAGATAAAACACTACTAACAGCATGGCCATTCATTGCCTTTAAATGTCCGTTTACTGCCTGAACTTCTGCCCCGTTTAATTGAGGGCTTTTCACTTTTGCGAGTTCTGTTTGTGCTGCCTTTAATTCTGTTTGGAGTTTCTTTAGCTCTGATTGAAGGCTCTTAAGTTGTGATTGAATCTCAGGGCTTAATTTTGCGCTTGCCAATTTCGATATAATTGGCTCAATGTCTTTTAGTCCTTTGGTATCGACAACAGTATTCAGTTTAATTGGGGCCTGAACGGCTTTGATCTTTGCCCTTGTCTCATCCAACTTCTTGTTTATCTGGTCAAGTTGGGTGATCGTTTGGTTTGATCCCAATACCTTTAAACTAAAACCTATTGACCGGGTTGCCATTATTTTACTGCCTTTTCAAAGTGATCTAAAATTGAGTTGCTTTCATCTTCCCAAATGTCCTGAATGCTGACTTCTAAGTTGTCGAGTTGAACACTTGCCCGCGTACTTTCGTCAATGAATTTTAAACGCCTCCCGTTCTTAGAAAACTCAGAAGAATAACTGTTGGCAGTTGGCATCCCTGGGCCGGTTGGATCTGAATGCTTTCGAGCTGTGGCGAATGCTGCCCCTTTTGCCTCTTTTTCGGAAAGTCCTTTATTTTGGAAAAATGAAATTAAACCCTGAATGTAAAGGCTGGTTTTTGCTCCCCCGCTTCGGCCTCCGTATGGAATCCTCCCGGCACGTACTCCCTTTTCGACAAATACATGATAGTCGTTCATTTCAATGTCGATAGTGCCGCCGTCTGCATTTTCGGAAACCAAACCTTTGACTGATTGAAATAACTTACCCGTGTTATAGTGGCCCTGCTCCCTTAATTCGTTTTGAATTTCGGTAACAAGTCCACGCTCTGCCTGTCGGAGTTCCTGGATTAATCGGTCTTGGAATTGGATTGGCATCTTTTTAACTTGGGTGGTCTGTTTGTAAAATGTCGATCAGTAGTCCTAATTGTTCTTTATTGAATCTCTCGTTGGCCTTGTCGATTCTGAATAGTGCTAAGAAAATACCATCGTGTACGGCTCCGCAATCGCAATGCCAACGAACATCCATCATGTACTTCTCAAACTCAATGACTTGGGCCATATACAAAATCATTTACAGCGTAGTCAAAATCAAATGTTACATTTCGGCAAACAGGAAATGTCAATTGAATATCGGCCCAACTTCCGGCCAGCTTTCTATCGGTTATTACATCCTGGTAACCCATTTGAATGCTTGACCTTTCGTTTAACATGGTGCGAAACCATGTATTTGATTTTACAAGGTCAGAGTTTGAAGTTTCTCCCTGGTAACTTGTTATTTTTGATTCGGTCAAAAGTTGCGCGATAACTCCGGGGTGGTACCATCCATAGGAAATACTTGCATCCAGGTTAACGATCCGGTAAAATTGAATGCTTCCAATGTAGTTAAACACATCCCAAAGAATCGTTTGCGTGTCCTCGAATATCTTTTGTATGTGCCTGTCTGCCAAGTTGTTAGAATACTCTTTATTCCTGTCTGCCAAATCCAAAACCCATAGCCTTAAGTTAGTGTTGACCTTTTGGCTGCGGTTCTCCGTTTTGAACACATCCACGCCCTGTTTGCTAATTTCCGCAACTGCCAAAAGCGGAAAATCAAATTCAAATAATGATGTCTTTTTCTTTTCATAACGCTTTGAAAGACAATGATTTCCTTTTGCATCTGCTTCCGTGAACCCTAAATTTTGTTTATTCAAGTCATCAATAGAGTTGATATAGCCAAACGTTGAAAGTTTAAGGCTATCACTATCCGGGTAATACAAAACCGCTTCCCTCAGATGTTGAAGAAAGCGGCTAAACGTATATGGGTATGCTGAAGGTTGAATCATTATCTTATTTTCGTTTTGGAATGTTTATCATCCAGACAATAGCTTGCGGCTTGAGCGGTTGTAATTCCCGGTCAAGGTATTGGATCAACTCAGCGTTGGGTTTTTCCGGTGTTCCCTTGTTTCTGAAAGTGGCAAACCCTATGTCAGTTTGTGGGTTGCAAAATGAACATTGGCTCCATAACATCGTCAATTGAACCGTGTCGATCTTGGTCGTGTCCTGTCCTTTGACAGTAAAACCGATCATTAAAAAAAGGAGTGCAGCGAATAGTTTTTGTTTCATATTTAGTGAATTTAAGTGTTTGAAAATAGGTGTGGAAATAACTGTTGTTGTGCGTGGTGTAAGGCCCATACTTCGTTTATACGATCCATTAGGCCGTCTTTGCCCCGGTCCATGAAGTCCTTTCTTAGTATGTTATGAAGTTCCCCTTTTTGGTATTCTTCATATTCTGACTTACTTACATAGTAGCTTTTGCAGGGGTCTATTGGTTCGTTTTTGTAGTATTGGATTCCGTGACTAATAAATGCGAAGCCAGGTATTTCGTATTTGGTAACGTGGCGTTTAAATATCTTCGGGAGGACCTGGGCCAGCTCCATGATCTCTGACTTGTGGGCCTTAGCCTCTTTAACCGTGAATTTTGGTTTCCATTCAAACTGTTTTACCTCAGTCGCCATATATCATTCAATTTCTTTTGAGTGTCAATAAGATATGCAACATCCCCTCCAATGGTCAGCCCTTCGCTGTTGTCTCCATGTGTGAGGTTTATTTCTTCTAATTTCTTTTTATCCTCTGGCATTGTAAGTGCTGATTAGTTTAACTGATTCTCTGAATGGTGCCGTCATGCACCGGTATAACTTGCCTCCTTTTTCACCGGCCCAGGCATCAAGTTCCAAAAGGACAGGAATAATGCTTTTAATCCCTACATTGGAATAAACCACCTTGCCCTGATCCTCTGCTTTTCTTTGCGCCTCCCGTTCATCCGGTGTTTGTGGTGTCCAGGTCGATTCAAAGAAGTATTTATTCTCCGTGTCCTCTTTTAGCTCCTTCATAAACCCTGAAAACCATTTGTTTAACCAATATGCTGTTTGCCAATCAACATCCTGCCAATGGGCTGTTTTTTCGCCCAACCAAACTGAAAACACATCTTCGTCAATTGGAACATCCGGCTCCATGAGTAGGGCTATTTCGCTGACATACTTTGCAAATAAGAATCCCTTATCGTTTTTCGTATTCTTTAAGGTTGGGTGTTCTCTTAGCCATTTGTCGTATTGGTTATTTACCTGGATGATCTCAATAGCTTGTTTGGTGCTTATGCTTTTGTGAATTGAACTCCCGAAAATTGGATGAACATTCGTTTCAGGCATTTTGTAAACCTGTCCTTTGTACGTGATTTCCTTTGGGATTTCTTCATTCAATGCTTGGCTTACCGCGATCATGTGATTCCAAACGCTTAGCATTGACCTTTCCAATTGCTTTTTGTTTAGCCCCTTTAGTTTTCCGGTTAATCCCTCCAAATGTTCCAGGAAATCTACCTGATCCATTTCTAAGAGATTAACGCCTTTTAAGTCAAGGAAAACGGCCAAGTCAATGTCGAATGTTTCGCTTAACGCTTTGGCTATCTGCAAAATATACCCGGCTCGATTATTAAATAATTCTTCCTCATGCTTCTTTAAGAATGAGATCACCCCGAATTGAGCAAACTCTAAATCAATCTTTTGACTTAAACTTATTTCGCTCGGAGCTTCAGGAAGTGTAAGGTGTAGGTAGTCTCCGTTGCTTTTCTCCAGCGCAACATTGAGCATTTGTTTACTGGTTTATTTCATTGAATTTGTCCTCCAATGCTTGCCATAAAGTGTCAAATGTGGCCTTCCCTTTCATTTTGATTCCGAGTTCTGAAAGTTCGGAACGGAAAACAGCCAAGTCTTTTTCCCTTGCTTCACCTCTTGAAACGGCGGTGTAATAGTCAAGGATTTTCATTTCTGCCGTTGCATCCTTTGGGGCCGGGGCCGTTACGCTATCATCCGCAACAGGATTGCTCGGGATAGCCGCCGGGGCTTGCTCCGTTTTTTTTTCAAAATCGGCCTCCGAAAATGTGATAATGGGATTTTTCTTTTGGGCTGAGGCTGGGTCAACATTTCTTCCGGGGTTTGCTTTCTTGGTTTTGATTACCCTTTCGATTTCCTGGTTTCGATTGAAACGTAAACGGGTCGAGTAAATGTCATCCAAAACGGGCCTGGTTTCTGCGTTGTAGGGTGTTTCCCGGATGAAGGTGTCTAGGGCGGCGTATAATTCCGCTTTGCCAAATTTTTGTTCTTGTGCCATCGGTTTGAGCTAAAAGTTTTGGTTATTAAACAAAGTTCAAATATAAGTATTTTTTTAATATGTTTCGTATTTTCTTTTTCCGGGTAATCTCTTTTTTTGGTTAACGCCTTTGGTTAATAAGGCGTAACGGTTCCACATCCTCATTGCATCGCATAAATGGTTATCCTTGTCAACGGGTGTGTTTTTATCAAATATCCCGGCCCGTTGCTTGTAAACGTAATTCCCAAGCTCTGAGATAAAGTTGCTCGATCCCTGAACTATGTCGATACCAATTTGATTGGTTAACTCAATCCCTTGTTTGATTGATCCCGGTGGTTTGTCTGCCGGTAAAATGTTCCAGCCTTTCTTTGCCAGCCAATCAATTGCGTCAAGGTTTGCGCTATCCGCGACAATTGGATCGGCTTTTGTAATTCCGAGCGTAGGGAATATTTCATCCAACGCATAGGCGTTTATTCCGGTTTCATAGAGTAATTCCTGACCTACAAATCTTTTATTTCCCTTAATGTTGCCGCATTTACTAATGGCCATCGGATCGTTTGCAAAACCAAAGTCAAGGGCATACCCAAAATGATCTAAGCGGCTTTTATCCGGGAATGATGAAACCACCTCCCAATGAGGAAAAACCACGCCCTCCACTATTCCCGTTTTGCCAAGTCCGTAAACTTGCCATTTGTTTTTCCAATATGCCTGACCCGTTTGTTTCCATTTAAGGAAATATCCCTTTATCCTTGCAACTGTCTTTGGGTCGCAAAATTCATTGTCTAAAAAGGTGCTGACAAAACTATGAACATTCGGAAGCGGCAATACTTCGGTGTGAACCCAAAACTTAGCCGTTGGGTTATAGTCTATAAGTGTCTGAATTTTTGTCCGTTGCTCAATTTCCATGAAAATTTCATAAGGAATCCCGTTGGCCTCATTGAAAAAAGAATAATCCCGTTTTCCTGACTTAGCATCCTGGGCCGAATCGAAGGAAACAAATTCAATCAGCGATCCATTGGTAAACTCAAACGGCCCCTCTTTAGCTTTGGGGTTGGTTATGAAGAACCGGAAACCATCGTTGGAGTTAATTAGGTTCTTTAAATCCCGTAACGCCCCCCTCTTTAAGTTGGGCATATCCTGACCAATAACCGAAATAACGGTTCCTTTGCGCTCAATTGCCTTTTGCCCTAAGTATTGAAGTATTGAAATTGTTTTGCTGCTTGAAGTTCCGCCCTGGGCGACTATTATCTGGGTGTCCTTTGGTACGTTGTCCGTAAGGTGTTTGTAAACAGATGTGCATGAATCCCATACATAAACCCGGTTCATTAGTCGGTTATTGGTGGCAAGACTTTTGCTTCGGCTGGTATCTGGATTGCGTCTAAGATCAATTTTCCTGAATCAATTAATGTTTGAACGTCGCCTTTGATATTTACATTTTGATTAATTGGGGCGTTGTCGCCTGTCATTTTGTTGTCCTTGTCAATTGCATTGACCATTTCCATAACAGAAGGTTTGCGTCTTATTTTCTTAACCTCTCCCCTGACTAATATTAAGTCCTCAACCTCTTGCTCTCCACGAGCTATTTTAGCCAATATCTCCCGTTTTTCAATTACCGTCAATAAATTAGCCAACCTCTCCCTGGATATGCTGTCCACGAGCATATTTTCGGCCTTGTTGTTGATTTTGTCGGTAATTCCTTTTATATAGTCCTGAATAGTAAGGTTTTGTAACAATCTGTAAGCCTGTGGCCTTGCTGTTTCCTTGCTTGTTTTGGGATAGGCGGCCATATACGCTTTGGTTCCGTCTCCGTGTTTTATGTATTCGTCTGCAAAGATTTTATGTTTTTGGCTTAGGCTCATAAGGTTTCCCGTTTCTTTTTATTTCTATACCTGGATCGAGGGTAATCATTCTATCTACAATCACTTGGCAGTATTTGGGTTCAAGTTCCATCCCGTAACATTTGCGGTTAAGCTGGTGAGCTGCGACCATTGTGGACCCAGACCCAAGAAATAGATCAAGGACGATGTCATCTTGCTTTGATGCGTGTTTAATTGGCTTGCTGAGTAGTTCTATTGGCTTTTGTGTGGCGTGTTCTTTTACTCTTCCTATTGTCCGTTGCACTCTCCAGATGTCTTGATAATCCAATCCAAATCTATTATTTATTTCGGGCTTCCCCTTCTTTGCAACAACGCAATTTTCGTAAGTGGATTTGTAATCGCTTCCAAGTCCATGCACTCCCTTATCCCATACTATTATGTTTTTAACATCCGCAATAGATTCCGCTGCCTGTTTTATTTCTGCGAGCCTTCTCCAGTCTATAAAAATATATAATGCACATTCTCCCTTTGTAAAGAGGTTATAATTATTGAAAGTGGCTGTTAAGAAATCTGCCCACTCCTTGTCGGGAAATGAGTCATTAAACATGTGAAAAAGCCTGGCTTTTTCATTGTTTTTTTTGCCCTGCATCCCTGTATTATATGGAGGGTCTGTACATACCATATCAGCCTTGCCCCCCCCCATTAGCTTTGATACTTGGTCTGAGTCAGTGCTGTCTCCACAGAGTAATCTATGCGATCCTATCTCAAATAGATCCCCTAATACAATATCTGTTTTAATTTCATCCGGTATTTCATAATCATCCTCTTGCGCCTCGGCCTCATCTTTTTGTGTTTTGTATTCTTCAATGCCATAATCCTCACAAATCGCATCCACAACTTCAGCATCCATTATGATGTTCTCTTTGGCGATTATATTGTCGCTTAGAGCCATTTCATAAAACTCTCGAGTACCTGATTTTATATCTGTTCTCTTGACCGCAATAATCTCGGTTCCATCTGTCTCGATTACTTTGATTTTTTCAATACCTATTTTCTCAGCAGCTTCCGTAACTCCGTTTCCTGCAATAATCTCATTGTCTGCGCTCAAAAGAATTGACCGCCCTAATCCGTTTTTTATTATTCCGTCTTTGAGCATCTGCATCCCCTTGTCGGAGTGCTTGTTTGCGTTGCGCCCGTCTTTAATCAGTTCTTTGATGTGCTTGGGTGTTTTCATTCAGCAAATATATAACATTTTTTAATATGTTACTAATCAGGGGTTTGTTACTCATCGAGTAAATGGGTAAGAAATTGAATTTCATCCGAAATATCGTCTTTTAGCGATTCTACCGAATTGTGTTTTTTGAACAAGACTTCCCGGATTCCAATAAGTGCCGATCTTAGCTTTGGGGCGTTAAGGCTCCAACTCATAGCGTCCCTACCTTGTGGGGTGCTTAAGTCAAATTCGATAATTCCTTTGGTCATTGACATTTTGATATTTGTAGCGCGATCATTAATACGCAAAAAATTAAGAATGTTACAAGTTTTAGTCTTTTACTTTTGGTCATGCCTTTTCTTTTTGGCAATGATATACTAATTTACACTAAATGATTTCAGTGTGTTTGTAAATTAATCCAATATTGTTTATATGTATTCTAAATTTTGTTCCATGATTCCGAATTGAAGTACCTCTTCCATTTTTTGTCTCCCATCCAAAAACATCAACTAATTTATTCATTATCCCCTTTGGTTGTGGGTCCTTATGAAATAAGGTCAATAATGAATTTCCACCATGAAATTTAATTTCCCAATCATGTAAATCAGGAGAGTCATAGTTGTTAACCTTAATGTCCAGTAAGTATTCAAGAGTGTTACCGGGAGCCCCACTTCCGTTAAATTGAGTAGGTATATCAACCCACCCCAAGTTAGTTATTTCTCTAATTAATGGATATATATTTTTTGATGATTGTGGTCTATTTTCCGACATTACTTAGCAAAATTATCAATTCTATTGTTTGCCATTTGGCAATATTCCGGTGAATTATCCACACCTATCCAATTTAAGTTTAATTTTTTAGCAGCCAATGCGGTTGTTCCCGAACCCATAAAAGGATCTAAGACTATTTTCCCATTTGTTGAGGATATACAACGCATGGGTATTTCAATAGGGAATGGCGCAGGATGATCGTTATTTCTTTCTTGTGGAATTTCCCAAATATCAGTTAATTTATTTGCTCCTTTCTTCAATTTAAAGTTTTCCTTACAAATCATATAAATAACTTCAAATGTAGGCAAGAAATATCCTGCATTAAAGTTTATACCCCCTTTTCTCTTCCATATAATAATTTGCCTTACTGGAAAATCCCTGACAATGTCATTCCTGTCTTGTAGTAGCCCCCCTTGTACTCTCCATTTGTGATTGTAAAAAATTACCCCACTGTCCTTTAGTACTCTCATCATAGAAGCCAAGCAATTTCTTTGCCACTCAACATAAATTTCATGTGGTAAATCATCATTATGTTTAGAGTATCCATTAATTAAACTTGCATTACTCCATTTCCCCCCACGACCATCCTTCATTCCATTTCCAGTTGAATTTTTTAAATTATATGGAGGAGATGTTACAATAACATCTACTGAATTTATTGGCATTTTATCCATAAAATCAATACAATCGGAACAGTGTACTTTGTTGAGTATTCCATCAAGATTTCCACCCTCAACAGGCGTTTTTTTAGATTTATTTACTTGAGGTGCGATCATTTTTGTTATTTTTCTGTGGCGGTGGCGTTTTTAATAATGCAAGGAGCTTTTTATCAAACTCCTTTTTCGCAATTGGTTCCGCTTTGATTTTTCCTTCAACTGGGAGATTATCCCTGAATTTTTTAGTCTTTTTATTTTCCATGATTTATAAGGTCTTGGTAACGTACCCTTAATGTTATGTTGTTCAAAATTAAGTTAAATCTTTCATTTGTAGTGTGTTTTCTGGTGTTATATCTAAGGGAATATTCGTTCACATATTTTTGAAGATGTTCTTCGCTTACCCAATGGTTAATGCCCTCAATTCCTCTTTTTAAATGACTCCAAAAATTTTCTACTCCGTTGGTAGATGCCATCATATTAACGTATTCCTTTGCGCTGTGGTTCACTCTGATATGGGTATAATCATCACTAAGGCCATTATAACCTAACCATTCGTCTGTGCTTACAATTGAATCCTCTGGAACGATTGCATTTATAACTGGGTGCAATTCTTTTGACGATGTATTTTCGATTACCGTTGCTACGATGTTTCCATTTCTTTCTTTGATTCCCAAGACGGGAGTTTTAGTCTTAGAACTTCTTCCCTGTGTTCCTTTTGTTCTTTTGTTTGAGTGCTTGTTCTTTTCATCACCACCCATAAAGGTTTCGTCAATTTCAACGATGTTTTCACCTGTAATTTCTTTGAATGCTGGATGATTAAAAGCATAGCGTAATCTATGGAGCATAAACCAAGCTGATTTTTGAGTTACTCCGATGTCCTTTGCTAATTGGTGGCTGCTGATTCCTTTTTTATGGCTGGAAAATATGAACAAGGTCATAAACCATTTGATAAGCGGAATCTTAGTGTCCTCGAAAATGGAACCTACTTTAACATTGAAGTATTTTCCCGTGTTCTTGCACTTGTATTTTCCACCTGCGCACTTGTAAACCTTACTTGTTGGGTCAAAGGGTGAAACTACACCATCCTTCCAAAGTATTGATTCTAAATGATTTATACAGTCTTGTTCAGTTGGAAATGCCTTAACCAAGTCGAAGATTGTTTTAAATTCACCTATCATGTTCCTATGTTTCATGGTGTAAATTTATGCTCAATTGTTGATATTTCCAAATAATTTTGAGAATATTTTTACACTATTTTTAGTCTGGTATGCAATTTGTTGATAGTTAGGAAATTATGCGATTATGACCGGAAATGAATTTTGGGTTGGGCTTAAATCGTGGCTTGCCAAGTATTTTATCTTTTTAGCTATTGCCGCAATAGCATTGAGTCTATCTTATTTGAGCTTTAGAAAATCGTATTCAGTTGAGCAAAAATTCAATAATTACAGCGCAATAATTTCTGATTTAACTTACGCTAAAATTGATTCATCAACAATAGATAGTCTAAGACAAAAAATTACCGGCTTAAGATTGGAACAAGAAACATATACCAATATGCTTGACAGACAATCGGATTGGTTTATATTATATGTTACGCTACTCTTCGTCATAATCAGCATCTTCGGATTCATAATATCTCAAAAGACCGTTTCCGATGTAAAGGCCAAAAATACCAAGCACTATAATAGACAAAAGAAGATTCATGATAATCTTTTAGTTGAGTTTAACGAATTAAAATTTATTGTATATACTGGAGAGGCAAACGCCTCAGTAACAATTGCGGATGTATACGGTAAGACTGATTTTTTAGTATATTTTTTCCATTCTATAAGAGCTGCCGCATATAATGCAAAAGCTATTTCTGTTAAAAGAGAAAAAACAGATTTTTTAACAATTAGAGTAAAATCTAATTTAGATAGGGCAAAAAAAGCAATCATGGCTTTAAATGAGCAGCCAGATCTATTATTAAAATTTAAGACCGAACGCATTTCTGAATATTCAACAACAAGAGATTTTTTAAGAGAATTATTAAGTTTTAGCAACGAAGAAGTAAAAATGATGTGCATGGAAATTGAGCTAATAATAGAAGAATGTATAAGTTCTGCAATTTTTGGTAATAATGAACAGGCCTCCCCTTTAGTGTAAACTCGTATATCATTGCCTTCTTTTTTTTTATAAAAAGGGAGTGGAAATTTCCCAAAACCACTCCCCCCAAAACATGAAAATTTAAACAAATCAAAATTCAATCAAATCATTGCATTTTTATTACCCTGTATGTTTGACCGTCAGGGTTTATGTAAAATCGTTCCCATTGGGTTAAAATTGACTTCCAGCGTTTTTCTTTGAGTTCTTTTACAAATGGGTCAACTATTCCCCTGAATGCCTGGCTCCAAAATCTTAAGTCAGCTAAATAGCCGCCGTAGCTTCCGGTTGTGGCTATTCTTATTCGGCTTAGTAAATCAACCGGGTCGTTGGTCAAAAAGTATGGAATCTTAAAGCTGTAATTCGGGTAGTTCCAAATTTCGTTTGGTAGCTCTCTTATCGTTGTGTTTGAAAAGTCAATGCGGTTTCGGTAAGTGTAGCCCGTTGTTAGTTTTCGGGCAGGGGTTAACAGGGCTATATCGGAGCCTTTGTCAACTCGGTGTGTTTCGTTATTGGTTTGAAATGCGAAATTGAAATCCAGTTGGTCGGTTTGGTAGTCGATTGCAGAATGGAAGAATAAAAGGTCGCCTGGTTCAATCATGAATATCTCGGTTATAAGGTCGATAACTTCGGGTTTAATGTTTTCAATATTTGAAATGGCTAAGTTGTTCCCGAAGATTTCTATTTCAATCGGCTGCTGTGGCTCAATATTGTATCGGCCTTTTAGAGAAAATTCGCCGGTGATAAGGTGCATTTTTTTTGCAGCTTTTGTTGCTGCCGCTTTTTTGTACTCTGAATGCGCTACTGTCAGGCCGATTTCTTCAATTGAGGATTGAAGTAATGTTCTTTTTTTGTCAAACTCAAATCTTAGACTTTCGTGTATTTCAGTTGTGGTGTTTACCAAGTGGAGGGCTTCGATGTATTTATCCCCTTTGATCTTTAGGTTTTTAATTGCTGTCATATTGCGTTATAGTTTAAATATTTCTTCGTTTGGAACGGGTTTTGGCTTCTTGGTTGTCAGTTTCTTAATGAGTTTTACTATCGCTATGAAATTGATTTTTAAAGGCATTTCATCCTGTTTTTGTTATGCTTTTGAAAATGGCATCCAGGATCATTACGAGTGCCTTAAAAATCCACTTAATTATTTTCATTGTCCGTGGTTTTGAGGGTGCAAATCTTGTAAATCGTATATCCAACGACCAGGGCAAAGCATCCAACAATCAAAACTCCTAAATCAATGTACATACGATTAAATTAAAACGTGAGTAAATATACGCATTTTTTTAATATGTTCCACGTGAAGTATTATTTATTTTTCAGGAATTTTCTTTACCCTGCTTCGGCTTTCTTCTCTGACCGCTTCTCGTCTGATACATTTTGCACATAGGCGAACATAACACTTTGAGTCTGTTTTGATTGTGTCGCTTTCGGGTCCTTTTATGTATCTAATTTTACTGAAATCCGGCTTGTTTTCTCTCCATTCGTGGAGGCATTCAGGCTTTCCGTTGTGGAAAACGCTGTCAACTTTGAGCCATGAGTAAGAGATCAGGCCCCGGGTAGTGTCGGTTTCGTTAACCCAAAACTCCGTGCTTTCTTCAATTGGTATTTTGCCAAATTGTAATAACTCTACTTCTTCGGGATCAATAACGCATTTTGTTTGAGAAAATGCAACGCTGGATATTAGGATAATTGCTGTTAGGGTTTTCATTTTGTCATTCTTNNAAGGTAATTTAATTCTATTTGTTCAATTACTTTAAATATTTCAAAAGCAACCTGTGGAACTATTGCGTTGCCATAAGCCTTTATTGATTCATTTCTCCATTTTGGAAAGGTAATAGAGTCCAATTTGTCGGAAATCCCATCATCTCCGCCACAAATTGGGGATTGAGTTGGGAAGATTTCCCAATTTCCGGTTTGGGCATTACGTTCTCCGCAAGGTATTTTCGTTTTTTCCTGTGTTCCCATGCTTTGCCATAAGTCATCGGGTGTAAGCAATCGTTGGCTCTTGGCGTTGGAAGCATTTGGAGTGTTGCCAAATCGTTTAATCCAATTGTCAACCCCTGATCTATTTTCCTCTGTATTCTCGGAGATACTTGTTTGTGGCGTCCTTTGAAATTGTTTGCCTCCGGAGTTGGCAGAGATATTAAATTTATTGGGTAGCTTTTTCTGTTGATACAAGTTTTTAATCCCTGCGTCTGAACGGTTGGCAATAAACCAAACTCTATCTCTTTTGTGTGGAGCGTTGACAGCGCAAGCTGGAAGTATAACCGATTGGACTTCGTACCCTTCAGTTTCCAAGTCAGATTGCACCTGGTCGAATACCAATCCCCCGTTCCAATTAACAATTCCATAAACGTTTTCGCCCACAATGTAGCTCGGTTGAATCTCCCGAATTGCTCTAAGCATTTCAGGCCAGAGATGCCTGTCGTCTTCTGTGCCTTTTCTCTTTCCTGCTTGGCTAAATGGTTGGCATGGGAATCCTCCTGTGAGGATGTCAATATGTCCTCGGTGAATAGTGAAATCTGTTTTGGTAATATCGTTGTAAGTAATAGCATTAGGCCAATAATATTTTAAAATTTTTTGTCCAAATTCGTTTATTTCGCAATGGAAAATATTTTTCCATCCCATCCATTCGGCTGCAAGGTCAAATCCCCCAATCCCAGAAAATAAAGAGCCATGTGTCATTTTTAAAATGGCAAACTATCATCCAAATTAGCAAATGGATCATCTACTTTGACCGGCTGCGCTGGATTCTTCCCCTGTGGTTTATTGTAATTTGGGTCAGGAACGAAGCTATCAACTTTTACAGAGTGTGTCCTGTGTTCTGTAACGTTTTCTGATTTCAATGGAAATACTACCAAGTCAATTGTTTTGTGTTCCTTCCCGGTTTTGTCTGTCCACTTTCTTTGCTTGTCCTTAGCTTCTCCTTTTAGATATTCGCCAAGTTGAGTTAAGTCTAATTGTATTTTTAGACCACCATTAGAAATTGCTTTTGCATTTCCAACATACATTTCTTTTTTGTCGCTCATTTTTATAGGTTTAGTTATTTATAAAAAATCAGGTGTAATATTTTCTCTTACAATATCGGCGCATTTTTTAAATGCTGCAATTCTGGCGGCGTTGGCGGTGGCGTAGGCGGCGGCGTAGGC
>JRYJ01011711.1_pt1 | contig 15369 bp, 19 predicted proteins | sample 235371 | NCBI WGS metagenome assembly JRYJ01 (sample SAMN03074219, study PRJNA261477) | activated sludge metagenome | biome: Wastewater Treatment Plant; feature: Wastewater; material: Activated sludge; isolation source: activated biomass of a wastewater treatment plant treating hydrocarbon... ... | reverse complement strand
ACAATACCGCCGGCCTGCAGCGCGGGATGCCGGTGTTCGACACCGGGGGATCGTTGCGGGTCCCGGTTTCCACGGCTTGTCTGGGTCGGCTCGTCAATGTCTTCGGGGAGCCCATGGACGGTGGTCCTCCACTGAGCGCAGATCATCTTCGCAATATCGTCGAGATGCCGGTGCCTCTCCACCAGACCGTCGGCGCCACCGGGATTCTCGAAACGGGCATCAAAGTGATCGATCTGCTCTGCCCGTTCGTGAGGGGCGGCAAGACAGGGCTCTTCGGCGGGGCGGGCATCGGCAAGACCGTGCTCATCACAGAGTTCATGCATGCCATCGTCGCGTTGCATCGAGGTGTCTCGGTCTTCGCCGGGGTCGGAGAGCGCATTCGTGAGGGCCATGAGCTGTGGCATGAAATGCAACAAGCGGGCGTGATGCCGCATACATTGATGGTGTTCGGGCAGATGGATGAATCGCCGGGAGTACGATTCCGCGCCGCACTTACCGCACTGACTTATGCCGAATATTTGCGGGATCAGCTGGCGAAGGAAGTGCTGTTTCTCGTCGACAACGTCTTTCGGTTTGTCCAGGCGGGGAGCGAAATTTCAGGGTTATTGGGTCGGATGCCGGCCACGGTCGGTTATCAGCCGACGCTGATGAGCGAGGTGGCGGAACTGCAAGACCGTATTATCTCGACCACCACGGGCTCGATCACCTCCATCCAAGCCATCTACGTTCCGGCCGACGATATGAGCGATCCCGCGGTCACCAGCATTCTCAACCACCTCGACACCATGGTGATCTTGACGCGGGCGCAGGCTGCGAAGGGCTTCTATCCGGCCGTCGACCCGCTGCAATCGACCAGCAAGGTGATGGACCGGCATTTTCTCGGCGACCGGCACTATGCCATTGCGCAAGGGGTGCGGGAGCATCTGGCCCGCTACCGGGAACTTGAGGATGTGATCAGTATGCTGGGGCTGGAGGAGCTATCCGAGCAGGACCGTCGTCTCGTCATTCGAGCCCGTAAGTTGCAACGGTATCTGACGCAGCCGTTTCATGTGACGGCGGCCTTTACCGGGATCGCCGGCGCTTCGGTGCCGCTGCAGACGACCTTGGACGATTGTGAGGGATTTCTGAAAGGGGACTTCGACGACAGACCCGAGGAACACTGCTACATGCGCGGTTCCATGAGAGAGGCAGGGTCATGAATCGATTCGTCGTCCATCTTCAAAGCGCGACACAGTATGAGCGCATCGACGGGGCGACGTCGTTCATAGGCCGTGACGCATCGGGCAGCTTTGGAATCCTGGCCGGCCACCATCGCATGATGACGGCGCTTCTCTTCGGTCTCACCCAGTTGACGACCGCCGACGGCGGACGTCGGTTCATCGCGCTACCGGGAGGGCTCCTGTACTTCGTCGACAATGAGCTGTTCCTCATGACCCGACGGTATCTCTACGACGACGATTACGCGCGGATCTCGCGGACACTGGATGCCCAGCTGAGGAGGGAGGAGGCCGCCCTCCGCGACATGAAGGAGAGTGTCCGTCGATTGGAGGAAGAAATGGTCAAGCGCCTCTGGAAACTGGGGCGGAGCAGAGAGCCCTACGCATGGACGACCGGCGAAAGCTGAAGGAGCAAGTCGAGAAGGACGTCGACCGGATGCATCGGGCGGAGCGCGCCCGGCCTACCCTGTTGGCACAAACCGCGTATCTCGGCACGCTTGGTCTGCTGATGGTGCTGCCGATCATCGTGGGGGCGTACGTGGGGCGGTGGCTCGACACATTGGCCGCAGGGTATTCGCTGCGATGGACCTTGAGCCTGATCGTGGTGGGCGTGGTGGTCGGAGCCGTGAACGTCTACCTCTTCGTGAAAGAGAAGGAATAGGTGATGCTGCAGCAAGGTATATTGGCGGGGACGGCGGTGCAGCTCGGTCCGATATCGATCACCTATGCGGTCGTCGCGACGTGGATGATCATGTCGGGATTGCTCATGCTGTCATGGCTGGCGGTACGGCGGTTCAGTCCGCAACCTGGTTTGCTTCAGGTCGCCGTCGAGGGCGTCATCAGCGCCATCAGTGATGCCATCCAAGCCGTGTTGCCCAGACAGGCGGATCGCGTGTTGCCGTTCATCGCCACCTTGTGGATCTTCATCGTCACTGCCAACCTGATCGGGTTGATCCCGGGAGTTCACGCGCCCACGGGCGATCTTTCTGTCACGGCGGCCTTGGCCTTGTTGGTCTTTCTGGCAGTGCATTATTTCGGTGTCCGGATCGAAGGGATCGGCCCTTACCTCCGTCACTACCTGACCCCGTCGCCCCTGCTCCTTCCGTTTCATCTCATCAGCGAGATCAGCCGGACTGTCACCTTGGCCGTCAGGCTGTTCGGGAACATGATGAGCCTGGAGATGGCGGCCATATTGGTGTTGCTGGTCGCCGGCTTTCTCGCGCCTATTCCACTGTTGATGCTGCACATCATCGAGGCGCTGATCCAAGCCTACATTTTCGGCATGCTGGCCCTGATCTATATCGCCGGTGCGCTCCAGGCGCAGGAATCCAGACAGCAACCAGGGAAAGGATGAGGTATGCGCGACATCACTTGGTTTGCCACGTTGTCAACGGTGTTTTCCGCGGTGGCCATCGGCGTCGGCATTCTGGGGCCGGCCTTGGCGATGGGCCGCGCCATTACGCAGGCCCTTGAGGCGCTGGCAGACGAAGGCGGCCTGCTCGCGCGAGTCCATGGTCTGGACGAGGAAGGGCTGCTCGCCGGAGGGGCGGGCGGGCTTGAGGGTCTTGTCGAAGTGCCGGCCCTTGGGCTGGGCGGCGAGCACGCCGTTGGNNTGGCCAGGCAACCTGAGGCGGAAAAAGCCATCACGCGAACGCTCTTTATCGGCCTGGCCATGATCGAATCGCTGGCGATCTATTGCCTGGTCATTGTGTTGATCATTCTGTTTCGGAATCCGCTCCTCGAGTACGTGTTGAAGTGAGCCGGGAGATGCGGAACGAGAGAGATGACTCGCGCGCCGACTGAGCCTGCATGGGTGAACCGTGGAATTGGATTGGACCACCTTCTTTCTCGAGATTCTCAATTTCTTGGTATTGGTATGGCTGCTGAAGCGGTTCTTGTACAAGCCTGTGCTGGACGCGATCGCCCAACGCAAACTCGAGATCGAGAAACGAGCGGCGGACTCCCAGGCGATCAGACAGGAGGCCGACGCGCTCCGCCAGCAGTACGAACGGCGAATAGCCGATTGGGAGCAGGAAAAGGCCGCAGCCCGATCACGGTTGTTGGAAGAGGTCAATGCGGAACGCACACGTCTCATGGCCGGTGTACGGGCTGCCCTGGAGCAGGAACGCGAGAAATCACGGGCGCTAGAGCAGCGGCATCTCGCTGAGTTGTCCCGTCAAGCAGAAGAGACCGCTCTGAGCCAGGGCGCGCAGTTTGTCACCCTGTTGTTGTCGCGGCTCTCGAGCGCCGAACTGGAAGGCCGATTGGTGCGAATCGTGCTCGAGGATCTTCGTAACCTTCCCGAGGAGCAGCGACAGGCCATACGCGTGGCTGCCGCCGAACAAGAGATGTCGAGCACCATTACGAGCGTGTACCAAATTGGACCCGACGACCGTCAGGCGATTGCGGACGCACTCGTATCATTGATCGGCCGCCCGGTTTCCTGCGTGTGGCGGCAAGACCCCGAGCTGAAAGCCGGCCTGCACATCAGGCTCGGATCGTGGGTCTTGAGCGCCAACTTGCGAGACGAGCTGAAGTTCTTCAGGGAGGCCAGGCTTCATGCCGGCGCCACGCCTACCGTCGAGTCCTAAGTCGCCGCTTGCCAATCGGGCCGTGTGGCTCGACCGATACAGGCCAAGCCTGCGCATCTCGGAAGCGGGGCGCGTCCTGTCGGTGGGAGACGGCATCGTGTGGATCGAGGGGCTTCCCTCGGCTGCGATCGAGGAGGTCCTCGTGCTCGAGGACGGAAGCCGTGCACTCGTCTTTCACCTGGCACCCGAACGGCTGGGAGCGATTCTCCTGACACAGTCTCATTCGTTGACGGCGGGAACCGGCGCATACCTCTCCGGACAACGGCTGAGCGTTCCTTTCGACGAGACGCTGCTCGGCCGGGTCGTCAATCCGTTGGGCGACCCGTTGGACGGACTGCCGGCCGCGGATTGCTCCGATCAGGCGCCCCTGTTTGCTCCCTCTCCGTCCATTCTCCAGCGTGATTTCGTCCACCGGCCGCTCTACACCGGCTGCAAGATCGTGGATACGCTCGTGCCGGTGGCGAAGGGCCAGCGCCAACTCATCATCGGGGACAACGGGGTGGGGAAACGGGCGCTTGCGCTCGATACCGTGATCAACCAACGAGGGAAGGACGTGCTGTGTGTCTATGTGGTGATCGGTCAAAAGCGCTCGAGTGTGGTGAATACGATTGAAACGCTCCGGTCGTACGGAGCTTTGGCATACACCACAATCGTGGCGGCCGAGGCCCCCGCACTTCCCGGCTTGAAGTACTTGGCGCCGTTCGCCGGCTGCGCGATCGCCGAGCGGTGGATGTGGCAAGGGCGAGACACCCTGATCGTCTATGACGACTTGACCACCCATGCCCAAACGTATCGGGAACTCTCGTTGCTCCTCCGTCGTCCGCCTGGACGAGAAGCGTATCCGGGCGACATTTTTTTTCTCCACTCACGCCTGCTGGAACGCTCGACCTGCCTGGCTCCGAAGGTCGGAGGCGGCAGCATGACCGCGCTGCCCATCGTTGAGACCAGTCAAGGAGAGATCGCCGCCTACATCCCCACCAACTTGATCTCGATTACCGACGGACAGATCTATATGGACATGCGGCTGGCCTCCGGGGGGATCGTACCAGCCATCGATGTGACCAGATCCGTTTCGCGAATCGGCGGCAAGGGGCAGCATCCTCGCATCAAGCAGCAGGCCGGGCGTATGAAGCTCGATTATCTGCAGTTTCTTGAGCTCGAAGTCTTTACCCGCTTCGGCGCACGCCTGGAGGCCTCGATGGAGGCCAAAATCAAGCGGGGCCGAATCTTGCGAGAGATCCTCAAACAGGACCGGCTGACCCCTCTCCCGATCGAGTCCCACCTGGCTTGGTTGCTGGGGTTCAACCGCGGATTGTTCGAGGGGATTGCGATCCATGACCTTCGGGCCCGCTTGGATGCGTTGGCTGTCCAGGTACGCAGGAGTCAACTCACGCTGGAAGACCCCGAGGAGCGATGGATTGACCTCGTGACGAACAGCCTCTCGGCGCGGACCGTGACATGAGCAAACATCGCGAGATCGACGAACGCCTCCATACGCTACGCGAGATTACGGGCATTTTCGGAGCCATGAAGAACTTCGCGCTGATGGAAACCCAGAAGCTCACCCGTGTGCTGCCGACCCAACAGCGGGTCCTCGACAGCATTGATGCTGTCGTCACGGATTTTCTGACCTTCTACCCGGCAGGCACACAAAGGATCGATAGGGGCAAGCCGGTGTATCTCCTCTTCGGTTCGGAGCGGGGGTTGTGCGGCGATTTCAATGAAGCGCTCCTGGATCGGTTTGCGCAGGCCGTGCAGGGGGAGTCGGAAGAGTCCTATGAGCTGATTTGCGTTGGAAGCAAGCTTGCCGAAAAACTCGAACGGGACGCTCGGATTGTGGCGACCGTTCCAGGGCCGACTGTCACAGAAGAAGTGCAGCCTGTCCTGATCCGCCTCATGGATACCGTCAGGGAAGCTCAGGTTCGTCGCAATTCCAAGGTCCCGCTCGATCTCACGATTGTTCACTATCGTGCGGGTGCCGAGGATGCTCACATCGAGGTCCGTCGACCGTTCCATCCGGCGGCGAGAGCCACGGCTCGCTACGCCTATCCTCCGGTCCTGTACCTCGACCCGCTCATGTTTATGACTGCATTATTCGATTTCTACCTCCTGTCGATCCTGCACGAGGTGTGTTTTAGTTCGCTCATGGCGGAGAATCAGCGGCGGTTCCAACACATGGACCAGGCCGTCCGGCGGCTGCAACGGGACATCGAGGAATTGACACTGAAGCGCAACCGCTGGCGCCAGGAGGAGATCACGGAGGAAATCGAAGTCATTATGTTGAGCGCCGATGTCGTGAAAGCTCCATCGGCGCATTGAACGGGACCGACCCGTTAGATCACTTCTCCCCAGGAAAGCTGGAGTCTGCCCGGCAGGATCTGGGAAAAGTTGCGGGAGGAGTTCTCTGCCCGGTCACGCTTGGCTCGCTGGAATCGGTACCACAATCCTCGATGGTTCTCGCACGGTCGGCAACCGGCACAGACTAGCATCCCAGGCTACACAACGGCGAAAGGGGCCTGTTGAGTCGTTGCCCTGTGTCAAGATGGCACGAAGTGTCAGATCGACACAGTCATCCGCTCAAACTGGCAGGGGAGAACAAGAATAGGGGCCTACTTCGCCGCCGGGGCTGTGGGGTCGTCAGAGTGGTCGGAAGGGTGTCCGGTGGATTTCCCATGTCCATAGCGTTCGAGAAAACGGTAAAGTGTCCGCCGGCTGATCCCGAGCAAGCGCGCAGTGCGTTCCTTATTTCCTTTGGTGGAAGCCAGCACCGAGAGAACGCGTTCGCGTTGAAGGGCGCTGAGTGTGCCCGGGAGCTCGGGAGAGTCGGCACGTTGATGGAGCCTCTCCCGAATTTCCTCCGACAGATCATCGACCGACAGGACCGAATGGGTGGCCAGTGCCACTGCCCGTTCGATCACATGCTCCAGCTCTCTCACATTACCCGGCCAGGCATATTTCACAAGAACCTGCATAGCGGCAGGGGAGAACGATGTCACCCGGATGTCCTTGTCGCTTCCGTATCGCGAGAGGAAGAACTCGGCCAGGAGGGGAATGTCCTCCGGGCGCTCCCGTAGCGGAGGCAGCGTGATTGTGACCGTATTCAGCCGATACAGGAGATCCTCGCGAAACTGCCCCGCCTTCACCTGCTGGGGAAGGTTTCGGCGCGAAGCAGCCACGATGCGTAAGTCCACTGGAATGGTTTCGTTGCTGCCCACACGCCTGATCTCTCCTTCCTGCAGCGCGCGGAGGAGCTTGGCTTGCGCCACCAGCGAGAGATCGCCGACCTCGTCGAGGAAAAAGGTCCCTCCGTTGGCTTCCTCAAGCAGCCCACGCCGGACCGACTGGGCGCCTGTGAAGGACCCCTTGGCATGGCCGAACAGCTCACTTTCCAGCAACGAATCCGGCATCGCACTGCAGTTGACGGCCACAAACGGTTTGAGCGCGCGCGGGCTGTTTTCATGAATCGCCCGGGCGATCAGTTCTTTGCCGGTTCCGCTCTCCCCCTGGATCAACACCGCCGTCTTACTCGGCGCCACTTTCCCGACCAGCTTGAATACTTCCACGATGTTTCGGCTTTGCCCGATCATCGAAGTGGTGCGGAGATGTTGGCTGAGCGAGGTTTTTAGATGCCGGTTTTCCCTGACTAGGCGGCAATGTTCCACGGCTCGGTTGACGACCAGGATCAGCTCTTCCAGATTAACCGGTTTGGTGATGTAATCGAACGCTCCGCGTTTCATCGCCTGGATCGCCGCCTCCACCGAGCCGAAGCCGGTGAGTAGGATGACCGGGGTCTCGGGGGCCGTCTTCCGAAACGCATCCAAGACGTCCAGCCCCGACAACGGCGCCATTCTGAGGTCGCTGATCACCACGTCGTAGATACCGCTCTTGGCCAATGCCTCCTCTCCATCGCAGGCCAGATCCACCTGGAAGTCTGCGCTGCGGAGCGCTTCCGCGAGCATGTCGCGGTTCTCGCGGTCGTCATCCACGATGAGGATCAGCGCGCTACTCGGATCCATCACGCTCTCCTGTCAGGCCGTGCTGGGCTGCGGTCGGGAGGTCGACCGTGAATTGGGTCCCCTGTCCCGGCAGACTCTGGACTGCCAGGCGTCCCCCATGGGTCGTCAGCGTACGCTGACAGATCGTCAGGCCCAATCCTGTCCCCCCGACATGGTGACGCGTCGAATAAAAGGGCTCAAAAATCCGCGCCAAGGCATCCGGCGCGATGCCGACGCCGGTGTCCCGTACGAGCAGACGGACGCCGCCGGCAGTGAGGTGCGGACTTCCGTGTAACACGATGAGGCCGTTGATCGGACTCCCCAAGACGTCGGTGGTGATGAGCTCCAATTCGCCGCCCTGCGGCATGGCCTGCAGGGCGTTCGTGACCAGATTGAACACGACGCCATGCAGTGCGCGGGGATCTCCAAGGATGGGTGCCAGGTCAGGGGAGAGATCGGTTTTGACTATCACACATTGTCCCTCCGCTGTAGGGCTTACGAGGGCGAGTACCTCCCGGATGATGGCATTTATGTCGAGGGAGCGTGTGTGTCCTTCAATGCGGGTGGAGTCCAGCACGGTCTGGATGGTGCGGACCATCCGATTGGTCTCCGATCGAATGATCCCCAAGTGCCGCTGGAGTTGCGTCCGGTCCAGGGTTCTCTCCGCCAGTTGAAGATGGCCGGAAATCGCGTTCAGCGGATTGCCGAGTTCGTGCGCCATCACGGCGGACAGTTCTCCCAACGCGGCGAGTTTTTCATTTCGCTCGGCCTGCACGCGCGCCTCCGCCAGCATCGCGTGTGTCTGCTCGAGCGCATGTTTGGCTTCACTGACCTTCGCCGCCAAGGTCATGTTGAAATCGCGGATTTCTCCGAGGAGCGCCTCTTTCTCCTCCATGGCCTCTCGCACCCGATCCAGCATCCGGTTGAATTGACGGGAAACTTCCTGAAGATCGGTGGGACCCGTCGGCGTGCTCCGGCTCGTCAGATCACCGGCCTCGGCCCGTCGCATCGCCTCGAGCAGCCGATGGACCGGGCGGTGGACCTGGCGTTGAATCAACACAAGAAACACCAGGCACGTGAGCACCACCATGGCGACCGCAATGAGACGAGCCCGTTCGCGTTCCTGCTCGGCAATGAGATCGAATTTCGCCACTGAAAATCGTCCTCGAAGGGCTCCTATCGTCCGTCCGTCAATCGTTATGGGCGTCGTGATCAGCCAGGCATGGTCGGCCGTTGAGTCGTCGAAGGAACTGGGGGAGTGCCCCGCTTTCAGCTCGGCCAGCTCGGATGCCGGCAGCATGTCGGGGGCGTGGCCGGCATCGCTGCTCCAGATCAACCTGCCCGCATGTTCAGTCAGGTCAAAGAAACTCAACCGGCGCAACCCCGGCCTCAACTCGAGAATTTCCTCAGCGGTTTTTTTGATCACGCCGGGATCGATGCGGCCCCCTGACTCGTGAAGCGCCCGGGTCATAGTTGCGGCGGCGCGAAGAAAGGCGCTGTGGCGGTCCTTGGCGGCCGATTCGGCGATGACAAGCTTGTCGACCAGCCCAACGGTGACGATGGCCAGGACGACGAGTACCACGGCCGTTGCGCTCACCCAAGCGAGCAGCGTTTTGAGCGAGGGTTTCTGCATGGACCGATCACCCTGCCGATGTAAAGGCTCCGGCGTGGCCGAGCCTCCCCAATGGGGTACGTTGTCTATGAGCCGGTGCGACCATTATAACGGCGAGCGTCTGGATAAGTTCAGCGGCTTGGGGCTCAAGGATTTGGCTCCATTAAACCATACGGGCATTCAGTTATGTAGGGGCGCTCAGGAATCGGCGTTTGGGTTCCATGCTCCACTCGGTCGGATCAACTCAAAGCTCGTGCCTGTCCTGTCAGGCCGATACGTCGACGACGCAGCCGTCGTGCAGTAGTCCCTGAATCAGGGCCGCCTGGCCGGTGCAAGGTCAGGAGGTGTGCAGCCGTGGTCCGATGCCGCGAGTGGGCAGCGCTGATTGCAGCCGTCCCGAATGCCAGGCGAACAAAGGAAATGCTTCCTGCGGACATTCGGCGGGAGGTCCGGCATTCAGGCGCCATTCGAGCGGCGACGGTTGAGGCATCGAGCGGTTCCGCACGGATCGCACGGTGCGGAACCGTGTCGGCCGGCCGTGTCCTGCTTGCTCGTGAGTTCGCTGAGACAGGCTTTCTTGTAAGAATGGCTCGACCTCCCTCAGAAGCGACAAATAGGACCACATATTGCACTCATTCCGAATTGGGTTCCGACCGAATGCGACACAATGTCCTGGAACGGCATGGTCATCAACGGAGCGTGGATGGAACCGGATGATGAGCAAGCGGCCGATCGCGCCCTCGACCAACACATCTTTGCGTTGCTCCAATTGCATCGACGGCTGACCTTTGCCGCGTTGGCCGAGCTGCTTCCCGAGTATTCCTGGCGTTCCCTGTTCTCGGGCTTGACCCGTCTCCATCACGAGGGGCGTATCGCTCTGCTGCCGGTCGAGGGGAGCTACGAAATCGTGTTCGTCTGCCGACGGTCTTATGATCGCTCGCTTCATGCGGCGCCGATACGGCGGACGCCGGTGTAATCATGCGATGGCATCGGCTGGTCATCGTCACAGGGGGACTGTTCGCCGCGGGCATCGTAGCGGCCGGCTGTGCGCACCGGACCACGGAGCTGGCCCTGACGACCTACGATCAGACGGAAGATCAGCGTGCGATCGCCGAATTTTACAATAGAGAAGCCGTCAAACTGCGACAGATGGCGGAGGAGATGTCCGACCGAGCTGCCGTCTACGAGCGCCTCTTCGGACCGGATTCAGATTGGGTCAAGGGGACGCGTTTGTTGGCCCAGTCCTACGAAGAGGCGGCGCAGGAACATGAGCGTAAGGCGGGCAAGCACCTGGGACTTCTCGGTGGTCGACGTTCGTCCGGATTTGTGTGGCCCGATGCCCGCTGAACTTTGCACAGCTCGGCCGACACCTCCGAGCCAGAAAGGAGGGCGTGATGTGGCGACGATGCTCTATCGTGTTGGTGCTTCTTTCCGTGTGCGGACTCCAGGCCTGCGGCACTACGGTGCATCCGGGCCAGCGAGGGCTTCGCTGGTATCCCCTGACGGAAGGGTTGACCACCGAGACGCTCAAAAGCGGGTTTTATTGGCGGGCTCCCTGGAATGACATCTTCGTGTACGACGTGCGGCTTCAAAGCTATACGGAAACGGTGGATGCGTTGAGCTCGGATGATTTGCTCGTGCAGCTCAAGACCGCCATCATCATGCGGCCGATCGCGGAAGAGGTGTACTTTCTCGCGCAGGAGATCGGACCGGATTTCTATCCGCGGGTCGTGAAGCCGGAGTTGCTGGCGGCGGTCAGGAGTGTGGTGTCGAACTATCCCATGGTGTCGGTTCCGGAGAAAAGCGCAGAGATCGCGAGCAAGGTACAGGCGGTGGTGGTGGAAAAGCTCAAGGGGCGACATCTCGAGGTGCATAGCGTGGCGCTGGCCGACATCGAGCTGGCGAAGATCGTGCTGGAAGCGGTCGAGCGCAAACAGGCCAAGGAACAAGAGAAGGAGCAGAAGGAGTTTGAATTGGTCATTGCGGAAAAAGACGCCGAGATCGCACGGCGACGGGCGCGCGGGGAAGGGGATGCCGTGCGGATCCGATCTGAAGGGGAGGCGGAGGGATTGAAGATCCGAGCGACCGGACAGGCCAAAGCCCAGGAGACCATTACGAAGACGCTGACGCCTGAATATCTAAGATTCAAACTCTATGACAGTCCGAACGCCAAGATGGTGTTGCTGCCGGATGATCTCCGTGTCCCGATCCTGGTCAATCCGGATCTCGACCGTGGAGGCCGGGCGCACGAGAGCTTGATGAGCATCGACCAGGACATGATGAGCCGAGGTCGGTAGATCGAACCACGACCTAGTCAAGGAGGTCCGAGATGTCATGCAGCCGCTGCCGGGGACTGATGGTGATCGAGACACTGTTCAATCCCCGAGAAGGCTCGATTCATACCTGGTTGTCCGTGGCGCGCTGCCTGAACTGCGGCAATTTGGAGGATTCGATCATTCGTAACGGCCGGCGACATTCCAATCGAGTTCGCCCGGATACCGGGCGCGGACGAGAGCGTCGGGGGATCTGGTTCAGAACAGCGATGCCGGATAGGACGTAATTCCGGCGAGTCCCGGCGAGAATGGGCTGGAGAGCGATCCAGGTATTGCCGGAGCGTCGCCGGTGTGTCCAGCGGGAAGAGGTTCCCATGGGGGGGGTATGGCAGGCGAGTGCTGGTTGCCGATGAGGATGAGTGGGTTCGCCGCACGGTTGCAGCCGTGCTGGAGGAAGCCGGATATGCCGTGCATCTGGCCAGCGATGGATGCCAGGCCGTGGCCGAGATGACGAAGCGGCGCTTCGACGTCGCCATGGCCGACTACAGTCTGCCGTACCTTGACGGGACGCGAGTCTTAGTGGTCTGCCGCGAGTTGTGGCCGGACACCCCGGTCATTCTCCTCTCGGCGGAGTTGCCGGATCTGCCCGAGTCGATCGAGCGGCAGGGGGCGTTCGCCCTCGTTTCCAAACCCTTTGAGACGGTCCGGTTGCTGCAGGTCGTCCACGACGCCTGCACGTCGGCATGGGTCCAGGCCGCGATACGGCGCGCGATGTCGGATGCATCCTAACCGGTCGTCGGTCGGATGGGCCCGAAGGTGTGAGGTGCAGTATGAGACAATGCAAGGTGTGCACAGGTTCGTTTCAACGTGTCTGGACCGCCGGCATGTTGGCCGCACTCTGGGTGCTGGCGACGATGCCGTGGACGGGCGATGCGCACAGCGCGACGGACGAGCACCGCATGGTCGATCTGTATCAAAGGCTGGCCCCTGCCACGGTTTCGCTCGCCATTACCTATGAATCCGCGCATCCCCTGCTGAATCCTCCCACGACCGGCGTGGGGGCGGGATTCGTCGTCGACGAGGCCGGCACCATATTGACCAACACCCATGTCGTAGAGGGGGCACGGGTGATGACGGCGATTTTGTATGACGGGCGGCGTGTACCCGTGTCGCTGATCGGCCAGGATCCCACGTCGGATGTCGCGGTCCTCCGGCTTGATCCCGATGAGTCTGCCGTCGATCCGGTCGTGCTGGGCGATTCCGATACGGTGCAGATCGGACAACAAACCGTCGTCGTGGGAAGTCCATTCGGCTTGGGCTTTACCTTGACGACCGGGATCGTGAGCGGCCTCGGCCCCGCGCAAGGCCCTCCGCCCTTCACTCCGGCCCGACTGATTCAGACCACGGCGCCCCTCAATCCCGGCAACAGCGGCGGCCCGGTGGTGGATTCGCAGGGACAAGTGATCGGCATCGCCACGGCCACGCNNGAAGTTCATCACGGAGGAGTTCAAGGAGCTGTTTGCCTTGCCGCTGGCCCAAGGCCTGCTGGTGGAAGACGTCGAAGACAACAGCCCGGCCGCCGAGGCGGGTTTCCGGACGGGGCGGCTGAACATGACGATCGAGGGAATACCGTGGGTGCTCGGGGGAGACATCCTGGTTTCGGTTCAAGGACGGTCCATCGCCACTCCGGACGCCTTCCACCATGCGATTGATACGCTTCGGGTCGGCCAGGAGATACGCATTGAGTTTCTTCGGGACGGCCGACGTATCGTGAAATCCGTCGTGCTTCGTGAACGGCCGTTGATGTCCGCCCGAACGGAAGGGAAGCCTCGCCGGCAGATGTCGGCGGCAGTCCCCAATGCAGTCGCGGTGGAGCTGGAGTCGAAACTGCTGTCCTTTTAGCCGGCATTCAGTCGCGGGACAGGAAGGGGGCGCTGATCATGACCAGATACCTCGTGTTCCTTAGCGGTGCGGTTATCGTGATGGTCTCTGCGGGCTGTGCGGGACGGCCCTTGTCCAACGCCCCGGCGACCGTCTCCGAAGCCATTTCGACCCCGTCTCCCCAGGAGTTCGCCACTCGGGCGCTTCGATGGCGCCAGGAGGCGAGGGAATTCCGAAAACTGGCGGACCGACACGACATCGAGGCCCGAATGTTGTCGCAGAGCCCGGCATTGCTGGATCAGAAACTGCTGGAACGGAAACGGGTCCTGGCCCAGCAACTGCGCATCGCTGCGGACCAGGCTGAACAACGGGCGCAAGAAGCCGAACGCCAGGTTCCGCACGGGATGATCCAGTAGTCGCTCGATGAAATGAGGAGGTGATGATGCGTGTACTCGCCGTACACCCGGGACCGCTGATGTATACGAAGATCTATCTGCGTCTGGAGCCGCTCGGCTTGGAATTGGTGGCGGAGGCGATGCGCCGCGCAGGGCATGAGGTCCGCCTCATCGACCTGCAGGTTGAGACGCATCGGGATTATGAGAGGCTGCTTCGGCACTGGATACCGGACGCGGTGGCGTTCTCCTGCAATTATCTGGCGAACGTGCCGGAGATCATCGACCTGGCCAAGCTTACCAAGGCCTTCTTGCCGGCCTGTTTCGTATTCGTGGGCGGGCATAGCGCATCCTTCGTTGCGTCGGAACTGTTGCGGCACGGCGACGGCGACATCGACTGTGTGCTTAAGGGCGAGGGAGAAGCGGCGGTCGCACCTCTGTTGGCGGCGTTGGAGGACGACCGCTCTAGGCTGCGCGAGGTGCCGGGATGCGTGGCGCCGTTCGGTGAAGGGCCGGGCCCGCGATCTGTTCGTCCCAGGGCCTGACACGCGGCCGGGGCTTGTTGGTAACCGTCGTTCAGCCGGATACAAACTACCGTAGCTAATCAGTTGATCAAGGTGCTCCTATGTTCTGCCAATCCAGGCGACGGATGAGCAGGGGAGGGTGCGCGTTCGAGCGGTTCCGCACCGATTCCACAGTGCGGAACTACCCGGCGTCATCGGGTCTCGCGAAAGATGCCGCATCTCGACACACAGGTGCGCAGGACCACAAATTGCTTGTGATTCGAAACGGCTCAGCTTCAAGCGGACCGGTCGGCCGGTCCAGATCGCCACAGGGACGGTGGTGGACTATGAATGGCTATACAGGTGGGGGAGTCGATCCGGATCTTGACGAGATGATGGAGGCGCTGTTTCGGCACCACAGGCGATTGACATTCTTTGCCTTGGCCGACTTGCTTCCCGCGTATTCCTGGCGCGCCCTGTTCGGTGCCCTCAACCGGTTGTTGCTGACGAGATGTATCGCGTTGGTCCCATTGGGGGAGGATTACGAAATCGTCTGGCAACCGTCGCATGATTGGTGCTCACCGAGCCGCATGGCGCCGCCGGGATCGGAGCGATGATGCATGGCGTCCGATCAACCGTCATCACCGTCATCTGGATGATCGGTCTGATCACCGTGACGGGGTGCGCCGACCGCCATGGTGAATTGTCCCTGACGAGCTATGATCGTTCCGCCGACCAGGGAAAGTTGGCGGAATTCTACAAGCAAGAAGCGGCGAAGTTGTGGCAGATGTCGGAAGCCCTGACCTACCGCCTTACCGTATATGAACGGTTGTTCGGTCCCGACTCCGATTGGGTCCAGGGCACGAGGCTGCTCGCGCAGTCCTATGCGGCGGCGGCCCGCGAAC
>JRYJ01001544.1_pt1 | contig 15424 bp, 15 predicted proteins | sample 235371 | NCBI WGS metagenome assembly JRYJ01 (sample SAMN03074219, study PRJNA261477) | activated sludge metagenome | biome: Wastewater Treatment Plant; feature: Wastewater; material: Activated sludge; isolation source: activated biomass of a wastewater treatment plant treating hydrocarbon... ... | reverse complement strand
ATGCAGAGCCACGCTGGTGACGAACTCACCAACGAGGACGAGCTCCGATTACTTCTTCCGGCGATACCGGCTCACGCCGAACGCCAAGCCAGGCACGGCCGAGGCGAACAGGACGAGACCAGCCGGAGCGGGGACGAACGTCGAACCGAGGAAGTCGAACGATGCGCTACCGCCGCCGGACCCGAATGTGATGACAGCCTGGAGGAACAGCGAGTAAGTTCCACCACTCGTGAACTCGACAAATCCATCGGCCGAGAAGGACCCAGCAGTATTGATCGTGACTCCACCGGGGCCATACGCATTCACGCTGCCCGCTGGCAGTCCGCCGATGGCGCCGATGGCGCCGAATGAATACTGATCGGGACCGTACGCGGGGAAGTTATTCGCTCCATTAGCCCAAAGGCTGAAGTTGATGGAAGAATTCGCTCCCGTCAACGTACCCCCAACATGCGCCAAAAGCCCCAAAACGCCGGAGTAGCTCAGTCCCGTCAATTGCAACGACATGGTCATCGTGCCGCCGGTCGCTGAACTGACGCTGAGGCCGACAAGGTCAAGACCGTGTAGCGCACCTGGATTCAGATTCTGCGGCGGCTGACTCGTTCCCGTCGCGACGATGACCGTGAACGCTCCGTTCGCACCGGTGAAGGACAACACACCCGCGCTTGGGTTATTTGCAGCTGGCGCCAAGCCGTCGGTGAAAACGACGCCCTGGCCGTTCGAATTGTTGTCAATTCGCATGCGGAACGCCGCTTCCGCCGGCGTCGCCGTGGCCAGCATGCCGACCCCAGCGAGGATCGCCACGCTCAGCTTGGAAAGCAAGATCCGAAACATTTTCCATACTCCTCGATAGTTTGTTGGTTCTCGTCCAGTGCCGAGATCAGCCCGGCCCTGATCGCCACTCGCCGAAAGCTGCGATGCTCTCGGACGACGGCGACATTGGCGCCGCATTCGCGATTGCCGAAGCTGCGCGCTTGAGAGCGCGCTGCTCGCCGCGCAATGCGGACAGCGACGAGAACCTATCGAGGGGGTTCGAAGATGCCGAAGACGGGAGGAGGCGGCAATTGAATCGTCGAGCGCGACCGCAGGTACGCGCTGACTTCGGAATTGGTCAATTCAACGGCAGTTGAGCCAAGGGCCGGTGTTCCCGATCCCGAACTCACTGGGGCGCTCGATGTGCCGGTCGACGTGGAATCCGAGGCCGGAAGCCCTGTCCACAACGACGACAAATAGGCCGACTCTCGTTCGACGGGTGGCCAGACTTCAGGGTTGCTTTCGCTCGAATCGCTGCTTTGCGCGCACGACGCCGAAGAAAGTGTCGCACAGAACGACGCCTGCGCGCGCGAGCCGCAATCGAGCATGGCTAAACCCAGCCACGCTGCGACGACCCACGCACATCGGCTGACGAGCGAACTCACGATCTCTACTCCACAACTGAGCCGAATTCTGCTTCGGTCAGCGTGGGCACCTCTTTTAGTTGAACAGATCGCGCCAGGCGATTCAAGTGCTTTCTTAGACAAATCGCCCGAAAACCTTTCCGATCCGGAATTCGTCAGCTGACGAACTCTGCGCAAGCCGCGGGCCGGTGGGTTCCAGGCCGCCGCCTGAACCCGATTGCGGCCAGTTGTGCACGGCGCACTTCCCGTCATCGTCCGACTAACGCCAACAAGTGGCCGGGGCGTCAAACGGCCTCCAGCATCCAATTCTCGACCTCGGCCGAGACGGCCCGGCCAAGCATTCGAACTTCCACGACAAATCGCAAATGCTTGCCCCGTTGCAAGATAGTCCCTTCTAATCCCGCGAGCGGCCCTCGGGAAATCCGGACCGGGTCGCCAGGCTCCAGCATTTCTTCCGGCGTCACCGGTGCCCCGGACGTGATGAGCCGGTGGACTCGATTCAAGTCCGAGTGCAGCTGGACCTGATCGCGAACCGGGATGACCGAGGCGACCAAGTTTGTTTCCAACGCGGCCATCCGCTCCTCATGAGTCCCGTACAGAAAGACGTACCCTGGGAACAACGGAAGGTAAGACCGGAACTGCCGGCCGTTTTTGCGCCATTCCTTCCGATACGTCGGCAAGAAATAAGCCATTCCGCGATCGAGGAACAGGCGGGCCAAGGCCTTCTCTGCCCGCGGTCGAGTATGCAATACCCAGAAGACGGACGGCGACAGTTCTACTGGCGCAGGTCGGTCGAGCAGATCAATGGGCTCAAGGATCGGTTCCTGCGCGAGGAGCGGCATTTGCGGATGCCTCAAATTGCCGGAGGTCAAATTAGGTGCGGCGCCGGCACACGTGCGGTGCCCATTGCCGTGGCCAGACGCCGCACCAAGATCGCTGGGTTTCTAATCAACCCGGGCGACGCCCATCTGAGAACGCAAACATCAGGCCATTCACGTAGATCATTCGCGATTTCACGGACGCGGTCCTTACTGCTGATCAGACAATTGGTTGTGAATAGAATCAATTTGAAATGGGCCGAAGCACAAAAGCCGCGCGCAAACAGACCTCAACGCGGGTTTACTCTGAACACGTGCTCATGGGTCGCAATCGCTTACACTTCGCTTACGGAATGCCGCGAACGATGCGGGGACCGGCGACGCGAGTGAACCACAGCGGCAGCCGTTTCCAGATGGCGATCATTCGGCCGTACTTCGGATGATCTGGCCGCAGCTCCCCGATCTCGCCCCGCAGCAAGCAGTATTGCCACTCGGCCGGCGCCGGCGCTGCGCCCCATTGCCTCTTAAAGCGGAACGTCGGGCTGTTTTCACTTGATCGGCCGAAGTCAAACACATCCTGCCCGCGCTGCGTCGCTCGTTCCAGCAGGTTCCAGTACATGAGCATGTTCACGCAGGCCGGGTTATACTCTCGCAGCGAACTGGCGCTCGGCACTTCCGTGATCCCGCCGCCGTGCAGCAGCAGCGCCGCGGCAACCGGCCGGGAGCCGTCGCGGACAACACAGATCTCGGCGTGATCCGGGAACTGACGCAGTATGGCGTCGAACAGCCTCCGGCTGAAGACGGGGGTGCCGAGGTCGCGCATGTTGCGACTGAATACGTCATAGAACTCGCCGGTCAACTCCGGGCCGCCGAATCGGACCTGGAAGTCGCCCTTGGTTGCTTTCCGGACCTGGTTGCGGACCTTCGGCGAAAGTTGATCCCACAACGCTCCGCCGCTGGACGGAAGATCGAGCCGCATGTGGACCTTGTCGCTCCGGCGATGGCTCAGGTCCGAATGTTCGACGCCCCATTCGTGGCGGAGCTCCAGATACCGGACGTCAAGTTCCCGCGCCAAACGCACGGCCGAGTCGATCATCGCGGCGGCAACGGCCGGATCGCTCGCGGTGACTCCGCCGTAATTCAAATAAGGCAAGCTGACGAGGAACCGCCCGAACAGCAGGCTCTTGACGTAAGCGAGCCCCAGATAGCCCACAATCTGTTCGCCGCGCCGAGCCTCGATGGCATAGGGCCGATGTCCGAGACTCTCCTCCAGCACAGTGAGCCAACGCGGATGCCGGCTCAGGCAGACCCGCCCCGGCGCAGCGACGAACGCCGACAATTCCGGCAGGCGGTCGATCAGCGCACTGCCGGTCAGCACGCGGAGAGAAACGTCGCGCTCGGTTGTCGCCGGACGGGGAGTCAGCGTGTTTTGCGCCGTCATGCGTCGGGGACTCGCTTCAAATCGATCGAAGGGCATGGGGCTTACGCTCGGCACATTTCGCGGTACAGCGATTGATACTCGCCGCACATGCGCGATTCGTCGAAGTGCAATCGGGCCCGCGCCAGGCCGGCCTGTCCGAGTTGCCGGCGCCGCTCGGGGTCCGCGGCCAATTGAATCATTCGTTCGGCGAGGCCGGCGTCATCGCGCGCCGGAGCCAGGAAACCGGTCAAGCCGTCTTCCACCACTTCAGCAACTCCGCCGACGTCGGTCGCGACGACGGGCAGCCCGGCGGACATCGCTTCAATCACCGTCAGCGGGATGCCCTCGCTGATGCTTGTGAGCAGGAAGGCGTCGGCTCCGGACAGAAGCCAGGCGACATCCCGGCGCGAACCGAGCAGACGCACCGACTCTCCCAGTCCCAGTTCCGCGATGCGGGATTCGATCGTCGGCCGCTCGGGACCATCTCCAATCAGGATCAGCCGCGCGTGCGGTGTCTGCCGAAGCACGCGCGACCAGGCCCGCAAGGCTGTTCCGTGATCTTTGAGGTAATCGAGTCGCGCGACCTGAACGACGACGAAGTCGTCGGGCGCGGCTTGAAGAGCGTCGCGGGCGGCGCCGCGATCACCGGCGGCGGCGATAGCCGCGACGTCGACGCCGTTGTACAGCACGGCGACTCGATGCTCGGGCAATCCCTCGTTGTCGATCAGCGCCTGCCGGACGGCGGCGCCGACGCCCACGATTCGATCTCGCCGCGACAACATCACCCGATTGACGACCATCCGCTTGCGGCGCGGATAGTCGGGCTGGTGTCGGCCGTGCTCCGTGAACAGGATCGGCCGCCGCGGCCCGCGCAGACGCGCCATCATGGCGTACAGGAACGGCGCGTATTGATGGGCATGCACGAGATCGACGTGCTCGACCCGAAGGATCCGGGCGAGCCGCAGCGCGCAATTCCAATCAAATCCTGGTTTGCGGCCGAGTTCATAGACATCGAATCCCTCGCGGCGGAGGTCGTGACTGAGCGCGCCGACGTCGTCGAGACAAACGAACAGAAACCGGAACGGACCATTCAGCCGTCGAGCGATGCGCGCCGCCAGGATCTCCGCGCCGCCGACGCTGAGAGAGTGGAGCACCTGACAAACGGTGATCGTGCGCGCGCTTCCCATCGTGGCAGAGCGCGGCTCCGCTCGATGCTTGTGTGCCGGCGCGAGGGTCTGCACGTTCATGTTGCGACGACCGGAACGGCCGTTGCCGCGCTCGACCGCCGACGATTCATGACGCCGGCGATCACGTCGTCGAGCACGGCCAACGAATCGCTCCAGCGGAAGTTCGCTTCGACGGCCGCGCGAGCCGCACGGCCGGCCGCGAGACGCTCGTCATCGTCCTGCAACAACCGGATCACGCGATCCGCAAACGCTTGCGGTTGATCGGCGACATAGACGCCTTCGCGGACGTCCGCGTCGAGCCCGCCGAACGCCGCCGTCGTCGTCACCGCCGGCAGGCCCATCGCCATGGCTTCGAGCAGCTTGTTCTGCACGCCCCGCGCGATCCGGACCGGGATCACTGCAACGCTCGATCGCGCCAGGTAGGGACGGACGTCGGGGACCGCTCCAGTGACGACGACTCCCGGCAAGCGGGCGAGTCGGCGGACCGTGCGATTCGGCGAGGCGCCGCAAATCGTCATCGTGGCTTCCGGGATCTGCGCTTGCACTCGGGGAAGAACGTCGCGGCAGAACCAGTCGGCGCCCTCGCTGTTCGGACGATAGTCCATCACGCCCGTGAAGATCAATTGGTGCGTATTTCGGGCTGCCTGGCGCGGCTGAAAATAGTCGAGGTCCACGCCGACGCGAATCGTCCGAGCATCGGCGTGCGGCGCGAGCCGTTGAAACTCGCGCGTCTCCCGCTCGGCACAGAAGAGAGTGCGATCGAATTTCCCGGCGACAGAAAGTTCATACTCGAAGAGCCGGCGCGATTCCTCGCGATAGAGCCAGCTTTTCGGAACTGCCGATGCATCCGCGTATGCCTGCCACTTTTGCGAATCGAGGTCGACAAACTGGATGATTCTCGGCAGCGCGGCGTTTTCCACGTAGGACGCCATTCCAGAACTGGAAACGATGGCCAGGTCAAACGACCGCGTCGCGAGCAAATCATGCACGCGCCGGACCAGGTCCGGTTCTCGAAAATAGGCGCGAGTGAGCGGCTCGCGGCCCGCGATCAGAGCCGCCATCGCCCGCCAGCGGCGCCCGAGGCGCGACAGCGGCACCGCCACGACTTCGGCGCCCATCCGATTCAACGCTTCGATGTGGTCGCGATCGGCCGGCCCATCCGATAGGCACCCGATGACCACCGAATGCCGCTGGCTGAGATGCCGGACAACGTTGTAGTTGACGATCCGATCGCCGCGATTCGGCGGATACGGAACCCGCTGGCTAAGAAATAGAATTCGCATGCGATTCGAGTGGAATGGGAGCTAAGAAGCGGTACAGGCCAGGCGATCCTGATGGCTGGCGCTCGAAATCGAGCAGCCGTTCAGATGACCCGTGCTGTTCGGCTCGAGCACTTCGCGGTGAAATGTTTCGAAGATCATGAGCGCCAGAATCAGGTAGGTGTGATTGCGGCGGCCGGCCAGATGGTCGGCCACCACGTTTCGCACCGTGTCTGAATCGAACACTCCGCGGCTCAACGTTCGTTCGTTCAATAGGAGGCCCTGCACAAGCGGCCGCAATTCGCGCCGCAGCCAGAGCCCGAGCCGCTCGTACGGTTGATAACCCTTGACGCCGAGCTTCGCTAATACGCGCTTTCGGAATGTGCTCACTGATCGGCGAAGAGGCCCGGCGCCGACGACGGTGCCGGTATTCACATTGACGATTCTGAGGAATTCCGGCCGGCGGCGTTGGAGGATTTCCGCCTGGATCGCGTCGCCGAGTTTCAGCCGCGGATCGCAGGTGAATAGCTCCGTCACGAGATCGGCATCGAGATACGGCAGGCGCGTTTCGACGAAGGCATCGAATTCCATCATCGACAGGGCCGTTTCGCGCCGAAGCCGCTGATCGAGGAACAGTTTCCAGATGCGGTGCGGCGGCGGCTCCACGTCGGACGTGGCTCGAAGGCAATCCGTCAATGAACCCCGAGCCAGCGATTCCATGTCGCCGCGGTGACCGCCGGCAAACAACCGGGCGCCGACGCCCTCGAGCATGTACGCCTGCAATCGCGGCCAGAGCCAGTCAAACAATCCGGCGTCGTCTCGCAGCATCAACGCGCGTGCGTCGAGCGAGAAGTTGTACGCCTTGCTCATGTGCATGAGTTCGCCGGCGTGTCCGCGCATCAACACGCGAATGCCGAGTTCGCGGTAGACCGGAAACGTCGGCAGAACAATGCACTGGCACAAGTATTGTCCATCGGTCAGTCGCACCATGTGCCGCAGGTGCGTCTCGTAGTCGTTGAGGAATGATGCATCCAGATCGACGTGGTGATTGGGTACGCCGACGACGCGGGCCATCTCGCCGGCCGCGCGATGATCCATGTTCCCCGGCATGCCGCTCGTGAGCGTCACAATCGGGCGCTCGGGCGACGCGGCAACGGCCAGGATCGTCCGGGCATCCATCCCTCCGGACAGCGACAGGCCGAGCCCGTCGGCGTTGGCCGTGCACCGCTGAACAGCGCGGGCAAAGGCTCCGTCGATGCGATCGAGCGTGGCCGACTCGGTGCGCGCAGCCGGCTTGGCGTCAAGCCGCCAATAGCGATCCAATGTCACGCGGTCGGAATCGGCGTCGTATTCGAGCCACGCGGCGGGCGGGAGAACGCGCACGCCCTCCAACAGCGTGTCTTCGCCCAGCAACTGTCCGAACGTGAAAAACTGAGCCAAGCCGCGCAATCCGATTCGCCGACTGACGCTGGGATCCGCGAGCAAGGCCTGAATCGAGGAGCCGAAAAGAAGTCGACCGCGAGTCTGCGCATAATACAGTTGCTTCATTCCGAAGCGATCGTTCACAAGCACGAGCCGATGCTTGTGGGCGTCCCAGATGGCGGCGGCGAACTTGCCGTGCAGCGCTCGGAAGAACTCGCGACCGCTGAGCATGTAACCACGGAGAACGAGTTCGGCTGGCCCGGCGTTTGCGCAGCGCTGACCGGCGGCCGCCAATTCACGGCGAGCTTCGTCCCCGGTATAGATTTCGCCAGCCACGACCGCGACGATGGCATCATCGTGACAGCGGGCCGGCTGCAACATGGATTCCTGGGGCGACAGCGCCAGGCGTCCCATCGCCACGCGGCCGGAATCGTCAATCCACCGATCTTCGACGTACCACGGCTGCCGAAGCTGCCGCGCGGACATTGCTTCCAGCAAGCGCGGCTGCGCCACCGCTGGTGATTGACAGGCGAATCCGAAAATTCCGGGCATTACCGGCAGTCCTTTCGACGACCTCTATGCGGTCAACCCCAACATCGCGGCGATCTGCGGTCCATCGACGACGATCGCCATCCAGGCCCAACTCGCAATCACAACAAGGCACAGGCAAGTCGCGATGGCGAATCGGGGCGATCGGCGGCGCTGCCAAATTGAGCCGAGATTGGTCAGCGCCAAAGCCGTGTAGATCAAAATAATCGGCGCCAGCGGCAAGTGATATCGCGAATGGCCAAAGACCACCGTGTGAACGCCGCACAGGAACGCCACGACGCAAATCAAAAACCAGTGCACGCGGCGATCATCGGGCGGTGTCACGGCGGCTCCGAAGATCGCCAGGAGAAGGGCCGCAGCGTAACTGCCCGCGATCAGGAGCGCCGCGGCGATGAGCGCCGGTTTCGGCCACGCGCCGAAGAATCCGCGGTTTCCGCCGGAAATGATCTCGCGCTCGAGTCCCCAGAAGTCAAAAAACTTCACAATCGATCGCTGCAGCGAAAGCAGCGGATGCGCCTGCACGAAAGCCAGACCTTGACGAAATGCCAGTTTGTCCACGAATCCCTGCGTTCGACGCGCTTCCGGCGGATACGTCGTCTCGATCTCGCGCGCCCAGGACTTTTCGCCTTCCAAGGCGATGGCATCCCAAGAGCGGTACAGTGGCGTGTGTTCGAAATTGCCCATCATGAAATTCCGTCCGCCCATGACGTCGATGGCCACGAATGTCTGTTGCAGCCGCGAATTTCGTATCGACCATGGAGCGATCGTCACGGCAAATGCGGCGATGAACAGCGCGGCAGCCACCCAGCGCTGGCTTCGCGGGCCCGTCCAGGTCAATAGCAGAAACAGCGCGACGAACGGTGGCGCCAGCCACACGGCGCTCCGCGTCAGCGCTGCCAGCGCGAGCAGAACACCCGACAGCACAGTCCAGCCGAGCGAACTCGTCGTCAAGCCACGCACGAGCATCCAGCAGGCGCTCGTCAGCAACAGCGTGAACAATGTCTCCGAAAGGAGCAGGTTGTTGTAAATGAGCAGCGACGGGTAGAAGCACACGAGCGCGGCGGTCCAGTTCGCGACCCGCTGCGACGTCGCCTCCAAAGCCAGTCGATATGCAACCAGAACCGTCAGCAGGCTCAGAATGATCTGCGCGAACCGAACCGCCGCGACGTTCTCGACGCCGAACAGACTGTAGATGCCCGCCACGAATGCTGGGTAAAGTGGCGGCCGAAGTGACGTCGGCGTGCCTCCGGGTTGGAACGTGTATTCGCCGTGCTCGACCAGGTTGACGGCCAGCGCATGATAGTCGCGCTCGTCCCAGATATGAATCGGATCATTGCGGCAGCCGAACCAAAGCGTCAAACGGATTGCGAGACCAATCAAGAGAATCGCAAGCAATGCGGCGCGCGCCGACCGTTCACGCCCCGATTCTTCATTCGGGGCGGCCGCCGTTGATAACGGATTGCCCGGGCTGGCCAGCATTCGGCCCGCTCGGGCATTGTTTCGATTCGTGAGCGTTGCGGCGGAATCGATGGGGAGAGTCGAATACTTCATGACATATTGGAAAACCGCGCCGCAGCGGCCGGTGCTTCCACAAGCACGGGCTGATTCAAGAGGTCTTCGAGATTCGTTCCCATCGCAGCCAGGAGATTGCCGAGATCCGAATCCTGAATCTCGCGCCGCGTCAGATCGGTCCAGGCGATGCCGGATCGATTCCAGACAACGTGCACCGAGTACCGATCCTCATCGTGCCGCGTCACCCGGATGCCGAATCGCGTGGGCGCCGGTCCCTCGACAACGTGCCGGAGCGGCAAAGTCCAGGTGCGCGACTTCTCGGCGGCGACGGCGTCGTCCCAATGCAGTCGGAACGCGCCCATCTCGGGCAGGAAAAACTCGTCGAGACCGAGCGAGACATCCTCGCACGCCACGATCTGCGGAGCAGGCAAAGTGGTCACGGTTTGGTGCCGATGGGAATCGCGGCGCCGTGATGCGCCGGCATTCGTCGAAGTCACTGAACCAACGCGGCCTCGCGCTGTCGCGGCGCCGTCGTCGCCGATGCCGACCGCATCCGCTCGCGGTTGATTTCCGCCAGCCGTGGATGCGGAACCAGGCAATCGCCAATCGCCAGGTAATCGATGTTCCCGAGCAGGAAGGCGCGTACCGCGTCGTCGGGCGTGCAGACGATCGGCTCCTCGTGCATGTTGAAGCTCGTGTTGATCACGGCGGGAATGCCGGTCAACTCGAAATACCGGCTCACGATGCGGTGGAAGCTCGGATTGCTTCGCGGCGTCACGAGTTGCGGCCGCGCGGTCCCGTCGATGTGAACGGCCGCCGGGCATTGCCGGATCATCGTTTCCGTGCAATCGCACGTGATGGTCATGAACTCCGCGGTTTTCTCACACGCATGGATGTTGCGGAATAACCGATGCGCCTCGCTGGCAAGCGCGGCGGGCGCGAACGGCATGAATTCCGTGCGGCCCAACTGGTGGTTGAGCCATTGGTTCACTTCCGGGTCTCGCGCGGGGTAGAGAATCGAGCGATTGCCCAGCGCTCGCGGGCCATATTCCATTCGGCCGTTGAACCGGGCCACGATGTTGTCCTGCGTCAATAGTTCCGCCACGCGCTCCTCAATGGCGTCAACGCGATCGAAGTGTAACCCGTGCCGGCGAAGCACGGCGGCAATGGATTCAGACGAGTATTCCGGTCCGAAATAAACGGTGTCGAAGGCGGCCGGTCGGGCCACTGCGGAATCGAATTGAAGCATCGCAGCGCCAGTGCCGCATCCGCCGTCGCCCATGNNGTGCACGCCGTCGATGTCGCGAATGCGCTGGTTGAGCTTTACGTTGGCGTGGACGCCGCCCGAGACCACGATGCGATGAGCTCCGGTTAGCCGCAGCCAGTATTCGACGGTTTCGCGCGTCACCTCCTCGAGGACGGACTGATACGCGGCGGCGACGTCGCGCTTGGCGAACCGGAGAGCCAGCGCCCGAGTGAACAGGTAATTCATCCCGCCGCGGATCAGGATGTCGCCGTCGCGGCAGACGAAGCGGGCGCGCAACGCCGGCCCAAGCACGTTTCCATCACCATACGCGGCCAGGCCGACGATTTTGCCCTCGTGTCGGCTGGGCTTGAATCCCAGCGCGCTAGTGACGTTCTCGTAATGCTGTCCCAGGGAATTGGGAAACGCGAAACGGTGTAGCGGGCGAATCCCCGCGTCGTCCGCGTGATAGATGCCGCCGCACTTTCCGGAGCCGTAGCCGTCCAACACGACCACCAGCGCCGAGTCGAATCCCGAGGCGTAATAGGCATTGGCCGCGTGGGCGTCGTGANNTCGCTCAGCCCTTCGATCAATTGACGATTCCGCAGCCGATGATCGGCAATCGCCGCCGACGCCCAGGCGCGGAAGTAGTGGCGGTGGGCGTTCCAGTCAGCCAGTCCCGAGCGGGCCACCATGCGATACGCCCATCGCTTGGGCCACGCCTTCGTCGGCATGAATTCGTCCCGCTCAGTCTCGATGCCGGGAATTCGGTGCGTGCGATCCACCGCATAACCATTCGACCACGCGGCATTCAGCATCGTCAGCGAGTCGGTGGTGCACGTCCTTTCGTGAATCGCGGCGTCGGCCGCCAGGGCTTCCCGAATCAATCGCGCTTCTTCATCGGCATCGTAAAAGGCATAGGCCACCCGATCGATCGACGCGGGATCCCATCCGGTCGTCTCCAGACCGAGGCGGACGGCCCGATACGGGAAACCGTCTTGGAGTTTGACGCGCGACAGTCGCTCTTCGGCGCAGGCGAAGACGACACGGCCGTCTTCCATGAACGACGCCGTCGCGTCCTTATCCAGCGGGCTGATTCCGAGCACACGCATGGTGCTGGTCCTCGAGTTGTGTTGCAATTTCAGTCATCGTGGCCGGTTGAAACGCCGCATCCTCGGCGATGGCCGAGAGGACTGATTCCAGCGCGGCGAAGATGCGCTCCTCGTCGTCCCGGGTGCGCGTGTAGACGTTCTTGCCGGCCATCAGCGACGAACTGTGGACAGTCAGGCAGATGCACGGCAGATTCATGCGGCGAAGCGTGCGCAAGAAGCGCAACAAGTCCGCCGCGGACGTGTCCTCGAGATTGAGCCAGGTCCGGCTGACGAGGCCCGTGCGCTCCGCAATGCCGATCAGCCGGAGGTTTCGCAGCCAGGACCGCTCGACGGTCTGATAGCATCGAGCCCAGAAGCGGAAGGGGCGGCGGGTGAATCCGAGCGTCAGCGGAATCTCCCAAAGTGCGGCGTCGCCGGCGCGCCGCGGGGCGATCCGCACCGGCAGCCCGTCGCGGTGGCGATAGTCGGGCGCGCCGTCGTCTTGCCAGCTGGTAAACGGCACGACCGACGAATCCGCCACGAAACCGTGACTTTGGAGAAATTCGTGGATCGCGCCGCCGCTGGAGTATCGCCCGCCACGGAAACTCGTCGGCGTCAATTCGCATTCACGAAACAGATTGTAAACCGATGCGAGCTTGGCTTGAATCGTGGCGTCGTCGAGGTTGTGCAGGTAAGTTTCTCGAACTGGAACAAATCCGTTCCGCGTCACCGGCGGCGTGTTCCAGGGGTGAATGTGCATGCCGATTTCATGTCGGCCCCATTGACTCAGACCGAGAACGGTATCGCGCGCCTCCGCGTCGGCCAGCACGGCGTGATTCACGAAATACGTCGGCGGCACGCCGTATCGGGCGCAAACCTGCTGCAATCGCGGCAGATTCTGCACATTGCTCAGCGACAGCGCTTTTGTCGGCCATTCCCGGCCCCATTGCCACTCTTCTTCCGTGTCGATCGTGAAGGCAAAGTGCGTGGCCACAAGTCATTCCTCGATGGCGGTCCGCCTCATCACTCAGAATCGCCAAAGCGCCGGTGCGGCCGACGGCACGACATTGAACAGGTCATACAGGGCCGGGATCTGCACGAACATCAGCGCCGTGAACGCCAGCACGCAGACCGCCAGGTAGGCCATGAGCCCGGTTTCGCGATACAGCCGCTCCGGATTCATGGCCGCACTCGATTGCTTGAAGGAAATGTGCAGGTAATAGCTCACGAATCCCGCGATCAGCGGGACAATCAGAATCAGTTCCAAGTGATAGCGAATGATGAACACGCCGAGGAACAGTGCGAAGCAGGTCACATAGAAGAACATGCTGATGAGCAGCTTTTCCTGATCATAAAGCTGAAACGACTTGCGATAGGCGGCGGCGACGTCCTTGTGCTCCAGGGAGCGGTACTCGGCGAATCGCTTGCTCGCCATGAAGAAGGCGCCGATCATCCAGTACGCGATCAGTAGCGACACGGGCGGAAAGTCGCCCGGGCTCACGGCGAACCATCCCAGCAGCAAGCGAAGCGGATTGTTGACCGACTCGCTCAACACGTCGAGATACGGCAGATCCTTGGTGCGAATTGGCGGGATGTTGTACAGGCAGCCCATGATCAGCAGCGCCAGCGCCGAGTAGAAGAAGGGCCAATTGAGCGCTGCGGCCATCGCCAGCCCGAGTATGCCGAGCACGATCCATTCGACGTAGGCGATCGCCAGGTTGACCTGGCCGGAGGGGATGGGCCGATGGCGCTTGACCGGATGACTCTTGTCGGTTGGAGCGTCGAGAATCTCGTTGATGACGTAATTGCTCGACGCGATGATACAGGTCGTGGCCACCGCCCAGAGCACCGACCAAATGGTGCCGACGCCGAAGACCTCTGGATGGCAGAAATAGGCCAGCACGACGCCCAGCGCCATGAAGACGTTCTTGAACCAATGGTCCGGCCGGGCGATGGCGACATAGACGGCCAAACCGCCGGATCGCGGCGGCGTTGCGAGAGGCTCGAATTCCAACCCAGGCGCGGCGCTCCGCCGCGCGCTGAGATTCTGCGTCGTGTCGCGGACGATACTCATGATTGGGTCTGCGTGAGAGGACTCGGGGTCAGGAATTTGCGATCGCAAGCGCGTTCGCCGGCCGACAGTGTGGACATGGCTGGCGCCGCGATGCGGCCCAGGACAAATCGCTCCAGCGGGCGCTTGACGCGCGTCCAGATCGGCTCGACCCGCGTCGTCGGCTCGACCAGAATGGTCAGCAGCCGCGCCAATTTTCCAGCCATGACGTCCGCAAACAATTGATCGCCGATGATCGCCGTCTCTTCGGCAGTCAATCCGAGCTTTCGGAGCGCCGCGTTGCATCCGAGCGGCAACGGCTTGAACGCCTTCGCGACGTAGGGAAGTTCCAGCGACCGAGCCAACGGCTCGATCCGCCGGGCCTTGCCATTCGACAGAATACACATCCGCACGCCAGCCGAACGCATCGCGCCGAGCCAATCGATCACGGGGCGTGGGATCGACTCAGATCCGTAGTCCTTGAGTGTGCAATCGACGTCGAGCAGCAGACCGTTGCGACCGTGCGCGCGAAGCGCCTCGGGCGCCAGATCAAGCACGCTTCGGAAGCGCAGGTGCGGGGCGAGGAACTGAAACATGATGGTTTCGGACGCGACTCGGCGCGCACTCCGTCCCGGTCGGTTGCGCGCTCCACGCGCGAACGCAGCGATGTGAGCGACCCGATTCCGAGCATACCCAGGTCGCCGCGAATGTTTCGCCCTGCCGATTGCCGTGAATCAATGCGGTTCCGGTGGGCGCAACATCCTCCGCTGCCGAAGCGAGTGGCCAAAGAGCAACCCTCGCGCCACAGTCCCGATGACGAGTAGTTCGGTTTGATCGGGTTGCGTAAACACTGTGGTGATAATGTGTTGCGGCGCAACATCGGGCGGCAAGGTTTCGACTGGATGGTGCGACATCGCGTCCACAGCGAAATATCCCGCGGCTTGCATTTACGAAGTGTGAAGCGAGCTTTACACACCGCGGCTCTATCGAGACTCTCTTCGATGGCGCAGCAACGCGGCAAGAAGTTTGTGCGGTGATCGGAGCAGCGCCTTGATGCGCGACCCTTGGCAGATGAACCGCTCGGGTTCGCCGAAGTCGGGCACAGTCGCCGGCCGAGGCGCTGCCTCCGGCGGATTGGCGCGGAAATGTTGATCGCGCGTACCCTCGGTCAGCACGATCGCGGCCGGCCGCGCCGCATGGCGAGACTCGAAGTTGATTAGGTCCGCCCAAGCCCTTTCGGCAAGTTCATCACCTCGACATAGCAGCTTCGAGCGCAGCGGCTCGTCCGCATGTGCGGCCGCCAATCGAAGCACATTCGCCTTGCGGAGATCTTGTGCCGGCCAAGTCTCCGTCGGGAACTCCAGACGGTCCCGTTGATCAAGATATGGCCGATCGTGGTCCGCCATCCACCGTGCGTAATGCAGCAACGATTCCCGAGCGTAGGCGTACATTCGATCGATCGCGCCCGCCTCGGCCTTG
>JRYJ01004552.1_pt1 | contig 15434 bp, 14 predicted proteins | sample 235371 | NCBI WGS metagenome assembly JRYJ01 (sample SAMN03074219, study PRJNA261477) | activated sludge metagenome | biome: Wastewater Treatment Plant; feature: Wastewater; material: Activated sludge; isolation source: activated biomass of a wastewater treatment plant treating hydrocarbon... ... | reverse complement strand
GCACAAGGCGGTGCACGAGGCCCACGTTGCCGCCGAAGCTGCGGCCGGCGGCAAGAGCCATTTCGACGCCAGCGTCATCCCCGGCGTGGCCTACACCGACCCTGAGGTCGCCTGGGTCGGTCTGACCGAGGGCGAGGCGAAAGCTCAGGGACGCAAGGTAGGCGTGGGCAAGTTCCCCTGGTCGGCCAGCGGCCGCGCCATCGCCAACGGCGTCGACCACGGCGTCACCAAGCTCATCTTCGACGCGGAAACGCACCGCGTCGTCGGCGGCGGCATCGTCGGTCCCAACGCCGGCGACATGATTGGTGAGGTGGCGCTGGCCATCGAGATGGGTTGTGACCCGGTGGACATCGGCAAGACCATCCATCCCCATCCGACGCTGGGCGAATCCATCGGCATGGCCGCCGAGGTATTCGAGGGCGTCTGTACGGACCTGCCGCCGGCCAAAAAGAGGTAGTTGGCAGGTTGCTACCAGTCTTAAAGAAGCAGCATTAAACCCAAGGCCGCCCGAGAACGGCCTCGAGCCACCAGGCTCCATCCAATCGCAGTGGGGAATGTGTCAGGCGTTCCGATGGTGGGGTGTCGGAACGCCTACACTGGCGTCCGCGAGGCTTGCAATACTGAACTCGCTCTGCGAACTGAGCAATCAGCCGCCCTCCGGAGACTGCGCCGGTATGGCGTTGGCCTGCGCGAATCTGAGTCGTGGCAAGTCGCCGGTCAGCAGAACCAGCTCCTCGTTCTGTGCGACTGCCAGGAGCAAACGGTCGAACGAATCGCTATGCCCATCGGGAATGGAGATCGTGCCGATGGCGTGACCTTCGGTGATCGGTATGAGCGTCGTGCTTGCGTCGATTGACTCGTCCCGAAACCGGTGCGGCGGCACCGGTAGCTTGCCCGGCCGGTGATTCATGGCAACTTCCCAAAGGCTGGCAACGGAGACGCAGCTTGCAGCTCCGGCGATCAGGCTCCGCGACGATCGGCCAGGTCGAGGGCTCGCTACGAGCCACCACAACGCGCCCTGTGTATCGAGGAGAAGCCTCTTTCGCCGTCTTCGAGCAAGCGCGCAACCTCGGTATCGGCTTCTGGCCCGAGCGCGGCATCCGCGTCGGCAGCGTGTTCCTTCAACCGCCCCCACCCGCCCAGCTTGCGCTTTCTGCCCAAAGGAACGAGCCTAACCATCGGCACACCGTCGCGGGCGATGATTACCTCCTCACCCGCCACGGCGGCCTTCACGAGTCTAGAGCGCTGGCTCTTTGCCTCCAGAATGTTCGCCTGCATCTTGCCGTCCTCGAAGCCATCGGCAGCAAGTCTATGATGGCTGGCCAACCTGGCCATGGACGTCGAGACTCACGATACACCGGCGCTGCGGAATGCCGAACCATCTGATGTAACGCGCAGTGGCAGGTGTTTGACCTTCGCGTCTCAGCGGAACAACTTGCCCGCGAGTCCGCCGAGCGCTTCCTGCAGGGCGTCGCCTTCGGTCACCTTGCCTTCGGGCGTGAGCTGGTCGATGAGCTGCGGCAGCACGCTCGCGAGCGCACCGGAGGTCTGTTCCTGGGACAGACCGAGCTGACTGGCGATATTGCCGATGGCGCCGCCACCCAGTGCCTGCGATAGCTGATCGCCCGAAATCGGCATGTTCTCGCCGGTGCTGATCCACGAGGCTGCCTGATCGCCCATCCCGGCCCGCTGGAACTGCTGCAGCAGACCGCCCAGTCCGCCCTGCTGATTCTGGATGAGCGCCAAGGCCAACTGCAGCAGCTGGTTGCCCTGAGCACCCTGTCCGCCCTGCCCGCCGCCTAGAAGCCCACCGAGCACCTGTCCCGCTAGTCCGTCCAACAGTCCCATGGTTACCTCCGTCATGAACGATGCAACGCGTCATTATCGGCGAGCGGGACGCCGGTGCAAACCATCTGGCGGTAAATTTTCTTGTCCCTCGGCTGGCGCGAAGTGCCCATTCCCCATGACATGCGTGTCTTTCCGCGGGTAGAATGCTTTGCAGAGGGGAGGACGACGAGCATGACCCAGGACGAGTTGAAGCAGGCGGCGGCGCGCGCAGCCATCGAGTACGTCGTGCCGGATGCCTACATTGGCGTCGGCACCGGATCGACGGCCAATCACTTCATCGACGAGCTAGCGCGCATGCGCGAGCGCATCCGCGGCGCCGTGGCGAGCTCCGAGGTGACCGCGATGCGCCTGCGCAAGGCCGGTATCACGGTGCTCGACCTGAACGATGTGGACGAACTGCCGGTCTATGTGGACGGCGCCGACGAAGTGACCGAGCAATTGGCGATGATCAAGGGCGGCGGCGGCGCGCTGACGCGGGAGAAGATCGTCGCCGCGGTGTCCCACTCCTTCGTCTGCGTTGCCGATCAGACCAAGCTGGTGAGCGTGCTGGGCAAGTTCCCGCTGCCCGTGGAAGTGATCCCCATGGCGCGCGCCTGCGTCGCGCGCGAGCTGGCCAAGCTCGGCGGCATCCCGCAGTTGCGGGAGGGGTTCACCACGGACAACGGCAACATCATCCTCGACGTGCATAACCTGCTGATCGTCGATCCGGCGGAAACGGAGGCGCAGATCAACAACATTGCCGGTGTCGTCACCAACGGTTTGTTCGCCCGCCGCGGTGCCGACGTGCTGCTGCTCGCGACCACCGCCGGCATCAAGCGCTACGCGCGCGCCGACATGTAACATTCCTGTCATCACCGCGTGATACCTTTCGATGATCCCCACGCCGGGCGCCGGAGACGACCATGAGCGAACACACCTACAAGCAATACGACGCCGACCTAGAGGCGATCCGCTCGCGCGTGCTGCAGATGGGCGGACTGGTGGAGCAGCAGATCGTCAAGGCAATGGACGGGCTGGATTCCGGCGACCTGGTGCTGCTCGATCAGGTGATCAACAACGACAACCGCGTCAATGGCCTGGAGGTTCAGCTCGACGAATCCTGCAGTTACCTGATCGCCAAGCGGCAACCGGCGGCGAGCGACCTGCGCATGGTGATGACGGTGGTGAAGACGATCACCGACCTGGAGCGCATCGGCGACGAAGCGAAGAAGATCGCTAAACGCGCCAAGGCCCTGCACAGCGCTGAGAACCCCTTCATTCCCCGGGTGCGGCTGCGACCGGCGGCCGATCTGGCGATCGAGATGCTGCGCGCCTCGCTGGACTCCTTCGCCCGGGTGGACGTCAGCTCCGCCGTCAACGTCCATCGCCAGGACAAGGTGGTGGACAGCGAGTTCCGCGGCATCATGCGCGAGCTCATCACCTTCATGATGGAAGATCCGCGTACCATTTCCCCTGCCTCGAGCTCCTGTTCATTGCCAAGGCCATCGAGCGCATCGGCGACCACGCCAAGAACATGTCGGAGTATGTCGTCTACATGGTCAAGGGCCGCGACGTGCGCCATGTGACCATGGAGGAGATGGAGCGGGAGGTCAGCAGCTGACCCGCGGCGGCCGAGTCCTGCGCCGCCTTCCCTGCGCCTGCCGGCGCGGTGACGATCAGCTCTTGGGCGGCACGTAGCCCGAAACCTGGTCGGCCCCTTCGCCGAAAAAGTGCTTCTCCAGTTGCTCGGCGAGATATTTCCGTGCCCGGGCATCCGCCAGGTTCAAGCGGTTTTCATTGACTAGCATCGTCTGGTAGCGCACCCACTGCTGCCAGGCCTCTTTCGAGACATTCTCGAAGATGCGCTTGCCGAGTTCGCCGGGCATCGGCGGAAAATCCAGACCTTCAGCCTCCCGGCCAAGCTTGATGCATTTCACCGTGCGCGCCATTTCCGATTCCTTTCGCCAATGCAGCCGGCGCTGCCTCAAATACCGCGACGCGCCGGACCAGTGGTCGGAATTGTAGCGGAAAAGCGGCGGTGCGCCGGGCGGTTCAGTGCAGTGTCGGGTCGCGATACACCTGCCAGCAGTTGCGCCCCCGCGCCTTGGCCTCGTACATGGCATGGTCCGCGCGAGCAACGATTTCCTGACCGCTGAAGGCATGCGTGGGATAGATGGCGATGCCCAAGCTCGCCGTCAGCTGCACTTCGCGTCCGCTGAATTGGAAGCGCAAGTCGGCAATGCGCGCGCTCACGCGCCGTGCCAGGCCGACCATATCCGATTCGCCGCTGTCCGGCGCGAGCACCGCGAACTCGTCGCCGCCAAGGCGGAAGAACAGCTCGTTGCGACGGATCGTGGCACCGACCGAGCGCGCCAGGGTGACGAGAACCTCGTCCCCGGCCTGGTGCCCGAACTCGTCGTTGATGGGTTTGAAGCCGTCCAGGTCGATCACCAGTAGCCCGAGCTGCGACTTGCGCCGGCCGGCGTCGGCCAGCATGCGCCCCAGCTCTTCATGAAAGCGGCGACGGTTGTACAAGTCCGTCAGCGGATCTCGCTCGGCAAGCTGAGTGAGCCGCTCCTGGGCGCGAATCTGTTCGGTGACGTCTTCGTAAATCCACACCCGTCCGATCGGACGCCCCGGCTCGGCTCCTGGCACAAGCGCCGTCATGTCGCTGATGACGCGACCATCTTTGAGCCGAAACTCGAAGGGCGCGCTCGTTCCGCTCAGTTGCAGAACCTCGGCCATGTGGCGGCGATAGGCGGCATCGTCGAGCCTCTGGTGCGCGGTGTGGTTGAGCAGCGCCTCGTCGCGCACGCCGGCCAGCGTCTCGTTCTCGTCGATCCCCCAGATGCGCAGCAGCACCTTGTTGCAGAACAGCACGCGGCGCTCCCGGTCGACGAACAGCACGCCCACCTTCATGACATTAAGCAGGGCCTCGAGGCGGCGGCGCTCCTCGTCGCTGCGCTGCAGGTAGTACTCCTTCTGCGCCTGGGCCCGGCGCAGCTCGGCGACCGTTTCCAGCAGCTTCAGCTCCGCTTCCTTGCGTGCCTGGATCTCGTCCGCCGACACGCGCACGCCCAAATGCTCGCCCTCGGCGTTGAAAATGGGCTGCCAGTTCACCGCCACCCAGATAACCGAGCCGTCCTTACGCTTCAGCCGAAGCTCCAGGTTCTCGCCGCTGCCGCCCTTGGCGGCGCGCTGTGCTTCTTCGACGGCGCGTTTCCGGTCCGTCGCGTCGACGAGCATCTCCGCCAGATTGGTGGCCAGGATGCACTCCAGCGAGGTGTAGCCGGTGACACGCTGCACCGAGCGATTGACCCAGATCAGCCGGCCACGTGGGTTGAACCACGCCTCGATGCCGTAGGTATAGTCGGCGATAGCGTGGAAGCGCGCCTCGCTGCGCTTGAGCGCGTCCAGGCGCTCGTCCAGGCGCTGCGCCATGGCATTGAAGGCAACCGTCAGGGCGCCGATTTCGTCTTGGCTGCGCACGGGCAGCTTGACGTGCATCTGCCCTTGTTCGATCGCGCCCGCGCCGCCTTCGAGCGCGCGCAGGTCGCGCGTCACCCAGCTCGCGATCAGCGCCAGCATGGCGATGCTGCCCAGGAACGCGGCCAGCGCCAGGCCGATTATCCGCCAGCCCAATTGCGATCGCGCCTTGCGCAGCACATCGGTGCCGGCACCGAACAGCACGTAGCCGACGGCACGGCCTTCGCTGCGCAGCGTCGTCATGCCATGAAACACCTCAGCGCCGCGCGACAAATCGGCAAGTTCCGCATCCCGCGGCGGCAACGGCGCGTTCACGTCCCAGCCATGCACGGCCAGCACCTGCTGCTCGGCATCGACCAGGACGACGTAACGGAGCTTAAGCTCCTCGGCCAGGTGTTTCACCGCCGTATCGAAGGCGCCGGGCTCGCGCTGCGCCATTGGGCGCGCCAGCGTGGCCGCGAATACCAGCTCGATCTCGTGCAGTCGCTGCGTTTCGCGCTCGACCAGATGGCGCTCGGTGAGCCACAGGCTGATGAACACCAGTGCCGCCAGCAGCACAAACAGCACGGCCCCCGCCGTTGCCACCAGGCGGAAGCGCAGCGAACGGCCGACGCGGTGCAACGGCACGGGCATTAGCGCTCCTCTCTGCATGGCTGTTGCCGCGCCGACGGCACGCCGCGTGCGCGCCGGTCACGGCCACGATCCGGCATGTGCATCTACACGTCCTTCACCAGCACCTTCGAGCGGCGCTGATAGTTGTACAGCTCGCGCTTGCGCCGCGGCAGCGCATCGACGCTCTTCTCCACGAAACCGCGTTCGATGAACCAGTGCGCCGTGCGTGTCGTCAGCACGAACAGGTGCCGCAGGCCGGCCTTGTGCGCGCGCGCCTCGATGTGCTGGAGCATGCGTTCGCCATAGCCGGTGCGCCGGTACTCCGGCATCACGGCCAGACAGGCCAGCTCCGCCGCCTTGTCGTCACGGAACGGATAGAGCGCCGCGCAACCCATGATCACGTTGTCGTGCTCGAGTACGGTGAAGCGCTCGATCTCCTTCTCCAGCAGCTCGCGCCCGCGCCGCACCAGCGTGCCGTCCGCCTCCAGCGGCGCAATCAGCCCGACGATGGCGGCAACATCCTCGGCCGTGGCCTCGCGGATGCGCGCCAGCGCGTCGCGCGTGACGACGGTGCCGATACCCTCGCGGGTGAAGAACTCGATCAGCAGCGCACCGTCCTCGCTCTCGCTCACCAGGTGGGCGCGGCCGACACCGCTGCGACAGGCGCGAATGGCGCAGGGCAGATACAGCTCCAGATCCTCGGACAGCTTGTGCTTGCCGTCCACGATGCGCTGCGCCTCGTCGGCGGTGAGCGCCTGCAGCAGCCGGCCGCGGGCGTCGGTCACGCCGGCGACATCGCACAGGAAGATCAGCTTCTCCGCCTGGAGGGAGATCGCCACGGCCTCGGTCACCTCCTCCATGCTCAGGTTGAAGATCTCGCCCGCCGGGCTCACCCCCAGGGGCGAGATCAGCACCACGTTCTGCTGATCCAGATCGGCGCTGATCTCCTCGGCGATGACCTTGCGTACGGCGCCGGTGAACTGGTAGTCGACGCCGTCCACCACGCCCACCGGCTTGGCGGTGATGAAATTGCCGCCGGTCACCCGCATCCATGCTCCCGCCATGGGCGTGTTCGGCAGCCCCTGGGAAAGCAGCGCCTCGATTTCGATGCGCGTCACGCCCATGGCGCTCTTGACACACTCCAGCGCCTCGGCATCGGTGACGCGCAGCCCGCGGTGGTACACCGGCTTGAGCTTGCGCCGCTTCAGTTCCTCTTCGATCTGCGGCCGCGCCCCATGCACCAGCACCAGGCGGATGCCCAGCGCCAGCAGCAGATTGCAGTCGTGGGCGAAGGCGTGGGCTGTCGCGCGGTTTGCCACGACTTCTCCGCCGAAGCCGATGACAAACGTCCGGCCGCGAAAGGCGTGAATGTACGGCGCTGCGTTGCGAACCCAGGATACGAACTGCCGCGTGGTGTCGGATGCTGCCGCCATCTTCATCGTGGAACAGGTTGATTTTTCGCGATTCTAGCCGACTGGGGCGGAGCCGGGGGTGATCTTTGCCCGGTCGTCATTCCAGCCTCGGCCATTGCGCCGGGAGCGCGGAATCAACATGGTTCGCATTCCACCGATGCGCCTGCGAACTATGCCCGCATTTCGTCACTGGGCGGACTACGCCACCCGGTTTGCATGTGACATATGCTGCATTGCATTATCCGCCCTTCGAACGACAATCCGCCGCCGCTGACACAGAGCCGAGCACTGTCCCGCACACGGCAAGCAGATCCAACCTGCTCCACAAATTCTGATTCGTCGATCGATGCAGCTTTACTACGAACTCTGCCGCCTCGCGGCCTGCGCGAACGGCATCAGGCGCATGCATTGGCCTTCGCTCGTGACCCGCTCCTTGCGGAGTCTGCCACCCCTGTTGCTGGCGGTGCATTGCTTCCCATGTGCGAGCGCTGCGGGTGTCGACCCCGACCCGTCGCCTCGCCTGCTCGAAGAGCAGCGCGCGCAAGCTCGCGAGCAGTTGCGCCGCCCGGGGGCGCATCAACTCCCGCGTCTGGTTGACCACGTGGACCTTGGAACCGACCCGCGCCAAGTCACGGAACCCGGGCCAACGTTGCTGGCTGCCAACGTCGATGTGCTGGACAACGGCCTGATGCCCAAATCTGAGGTGGAGAAGGTGCTGATACCTTTTCGCGGCATCCCGATCGGTGCCAAGCGGGCGGATCTCCTATTGCGGCGGCTGCGCGCTGTGCTGGTCCAGCGCGGACTGATTACGTCGCATGCACGGCTAATCCGGGCCGATGTCACGGCCAAGGTACTTGTCGTCGAGTTGTTACCCGGCCGTATCGAAACCTTGCAGGTCAACGGTGCCCCTGTAGCGGCCGGAACGCGCCATGCACTCGCGCTGCGCGAGGGTGACGTGCTTCAGTTGTCCGACCTGGAACAGGCAGTGGAACAGATCAACCGCCTGCGCGTGAACCAAGCCGAGGTGCACCTGCTGCCGGGGCAGACGCCGGGAAGCAGCGTGGTCGATGTTCGTCTGGAGCAAAGCCGTCCGTGGCAGTTGTCCCTCGGCATGGACAACCACGGCCAGCGCGGCATCGGCGCGGCCCGCGTGCGCACGGCGCTCGCCGTTGAAGACCGCCTGGGCTGGCAGGAAAGCCTGACGCTCGCCACCGTCAACAGCGAGCGCAGCCGTGCCTGGCTTTTCTCCGGTGCGCTACCACACGGTTACAGCACGTACTCGCTCACCCTATCAGGCTCGGCCTATCACAGTCCCGTCGATGCAGGTATCAGCCAAAGCGGCGGGAGCCGCGCCGTGGCAGCCGGCTGGAACAGGGTGTTGCAGCGCTCCGCGGCCGGCAAGGACAGTGTCGATCTGACGCTCACCCGCACCCATGCCGATCGCCGCGTGGACGATGTGCAGTTCGCACCGCAGATCTTGTCTGTGGCACGCGTCGGCTTCACTCGCCTGCACCGCAGCCCGGATTTGCAGACGGTGGCTGAGATCGCGTTTGCCCGAGGATTGCCGCTGCTCAGTGCCACGCGCGATGCCGTCGACGCGCCCGCCTCCGCGCCCCATGCCCAGTTCGAAAAGCTGGAAGCACATCTGCATCTCGCCGTTCCACTTGGCAACAGCGGGCTGACATACCTCGCCCAGGCCGACGCTCAGACGACGACCACGGCCCTTCACGGCCAGGAGCAACTGCGCCTGGGTGGTGCCAGCAGCATCAGGGGATTCGCCGAAGGCGCGCTGGCCGGAGACCGGGGATTCGCCCTGCGCCAGGAGTTGCGCCTCGCGCCCGCTGCGCCGCCAGGCGTCGTCTCCGCCCAGTGGGAACCTTTCGTGCTGACCGATCTGGGCACCGCGGCTCAGGTAGGGGGTACGCGCGAGCACCTGGCAAGCATCGGCGCCGGCATGCGTTTGTACTGGCCGCAGCGGGGTCATGCCGAGTTGGTACTGGCCAAGCCGGTCGCCTGGACAGGCGCGGTATCCGAGCATGGCTGGCGCTTGCATGCCCAGTTACACATCGAATTCTAGTTCGCGAGGCGCACACCATGCCATCTCATTCCTTCCACGGTGCCCGTACGATTCTGCTCACCCTCGCTCTACTTGGCGCAGATGCCAGTGCGGCCGGCACGACGGAAGAACCCGTCACGCCCACCACCGCCGACGAAGCCTTGGCGCGGGTCAATGGCGTCACCATCCCGCGGCGAGTGTTCGACGAAAAGCTCGGCCAGGCCTTGGAAACAGGACGCGCCGATACCCCAGCGCTGCGTGCGTCGATCCGCGACCGCGTGATCGCCGAGGAGTTGTACTGGCAGGAGGCCAATAGGCGCCGGTCGGAACAGGCGCCGGAAGTCGTCCAGGCTATCGATACCGTGCGCCGTCAGGCAGCGATTCAGGCGTACCTGCATGCAACGCTCAAGGTGACGGAACCCGACGAACAGGAGGTGCGCCGGCGTTACGAGCAGACACTCGCCGCCCTCGGGCCGCAGGAGTTCAAGTTCAGCCTGATCCAAACCCGCGACGAGGCGACCATCCGCGAAGCCGAGGCAGCGCTGGCGCGCGGAGGCGATTTCGCCGCGCTGGTACAGCGGGTCCCTGTGGCACCCGCGGCGATGCGCGGTGGCAAACTGGACTGGGTGTCCTTCCCGCTGCCGGTCCGGGCAGGCCGAACCAACGGCGTGCCGCCGTCCGTCGCCGATGCCCTTGCCAAGCTCAAACCCAGCCAAGTGTCGGCACCGCTGCAGGTCGATGACGATTGGGTAATCGTGCGCCTGGATGCGGCGCGGGAAACCTTCCGTCCAAGCTACGACCAGGCGCGCCCTCTGATCGCCGCAGCCCTCAAGGAACAGGCCCGGAACAAGGCCATCCTGCTGCTCTCCGCCGAACTTCTGCAGAAGGCCAGCATCGAGGCAAGAACCGCGGCACCGCAAGCTCCCGTGCCACCCGCGCCGACGCTCACCGCAAAACCCTGACCCCGCCGCAGCACGACGAACAAGATCATGTCAGCGACCCGATCCCCCTACCGCCCGGCGTCTTCGTCCCCTCTTTCCGTCAGGTCATTGCGGCCGCACGACACGGCTACGCAACGACCTTCGCGCACCTCATGGTTGCAGCGCACCGTTGCCTGGCTGGTGCTGTTCACCTTCGGGTTGTCGCCTCAGGGCGTGATCGCCAACCCGGTCGCCGATGCCGCCGCCCCGGCGGCACAGCGCCCGAGCGTGCGTGCGGCCGCCAACGGCGTGCCCGTAGTGGATATCGCCGCGCCTACGGCCGGTGGTCTTTCCCACAACAAGTACCAAGCCTTCAACGTGCCGACCCAAGGCACGGTGCTCAACAACAGCGCCACCGGCGCCAACACGCGCCTTGCCGGCAGCATATCCGCCAACCCCAACCTGGCGGGCACCCCGGCACGCATCATCCTCAACGAAGTCACGGGAGGTCAGGCCAGCGCGTTGCAAGGTCTGGTGGAAGTCGCCGGCAGCCCCGCCAAACTTGTCGTTGCCAATCCTAACGGCATTACCTGCAACGGCTGCGGTTTCATCAACACGCCCCATGTCCAGCTCACCACCGGCCGCCCGGCAACGGACGGTGATGCGCTGCGCTTCAACGTTGCCGGCGGCACGGTCGCGCTGCAAGGCAGCGGGCTGACGGAACTGGCCGGGCAGCTCGACCTCATCGCTCAGTCCGTACGCGTCCAGAGCCGCGTCGACTTGCCCGATGCATTTCATGTCGTTGCGGGATTCCAGAAGGTCGACAGCGACACCCTGGCGCTCACCGAGTTCGACTTCTGGAAAACCCTGCAGGATGTGTGGCCGGATCGCGTCGCCATCGACATCAGCCAAAGTGTCAAGGCCGGCTCCATCAAACTGATTGCCACACCGCGCTGGATGGACGTGCGCGCCGCCGCGCCACTGACGGCGACGGCTGGAGACATCGCCGTGCATGGCGGCGGCGGGATCACCCTGTCCGGGCTGCGCGCCCCGGGCAATGTCGTGCTCGGCCACGGCGGCGCCCAGTACATCGGCAGCACGCTCGGCGACGTCGACGCCGGCCAGGATGTGGTGGTGCTGTCCGGCCATTTCTTCAGCGCTGCTGGAAAAACGATCCGCGCCGGCCGCGACGTGAAGCTGCTGTTCCACGGCGGCTACAACGGTGCTTTCCGTTTCGTAAACGAAGGCACGATCAGTGCCGGACGAGACGTGTTGGTCGAACACCTCGCCGGCCCCTGGGACTCGCGCAACGTCGGAATCATCCGCGCCGAGCAGGATGTGATGATCGGACGTGGCCGCGCAGAGCGCGCCGAAGTGGCCACGGCAGCCAACAGTCTGCCCTTCAAGGATGCCTGTGAATACCACGGATGGTGCGGCACCCTGATCAACGCGGATCCTGATTGGCAGGGCACAGCCGACCCTCGGCCGATACTGAGCAATTGGCCCATGGTCAACGCGGGGCTGCTGTCGGCCGGCCGCGACCTGGGGATTACGCTGAAGAAGAACACCGGGGGCCGCATCGAGGCCACCCGCGACCTCGATTTGCATTACATCCGCAGCCCCTGGGACAGCCCGCTCGAGCCGCTCGACCTGCCCGGCGAGGCATTCGCCGGGCGCGATGTGCTGGTGCGCGGCGGCGACAGTCTGAGTCCGGATCATGTCTTCGCGGGGCGCAACGCCCGCATCGAGCCGCCGACCGAGGACGGCATCAACACGCTCGATCTAAGCGCCGCCGGCGACGCCACTGTCGATGTCGCAGGTAAGTTCACCAATCGCAATCGCATCGACGCCGGCGGCGATCTGACCATCCGGGCGCGGGACGTGGAAAACAACTGGCTGGGGGTGAAGACGGAGCGGCGCTTCGCTGCGAACCAGGAACTGTTCCGGGGATGCACCGCGAACGGCGGCTACTGCGAGGCGGATNNGGCATCGACTTCGACGCCATCGCCCGGCGCACGCCGCCGGCCAAGGCGCCGAAGCCGGTGATCGACATCGCCGCCTACGCCGCCCCGGGCGTGATGACATCGGCCGGTATCCAACCCCAGTCGCGCTGGATGGCGCCCGCCAGCGTCGGCGTGCAGGCGAACAACGGCATGCTTGCCTCCGCCGAACTGCTCGCGCTTCTGCCGCCGGAGCTGCGGCTCAATAGCGCGCTCCCCTTTGCCCTGAACGCCCGCGATGAGGAAGCGGCCCTGCGCCAGGCGGCCATCGATCAGACCGGCCGCGCCTGGTTTCTCTCCGGTCTGGCCTACGACGAAGCCGCAGGTCTGTCGGTCGACACCCAGCAGCGCGCCATCCTGTATGCCAATGCGGTTTCGTTCGCCCTGCGTTACGGCGTCGTTCTCGGTCAGCCCCTGAGCGAAACGCAGATGCAGAACCTCGACGCCCCGCTGCTGTGGTATGTGGAGCAGGCGGGCGTGCTGGTCCCACGTCTGTACCTGCCCCAATCCTGGAGCACCCAGCTCACGCGCATCGAGGGCGGGGTCATCCGCGGCCAGGAGATTGCGCTTTCCGGCAACCGCATCGACAACACCGGCTTCATCCTCGCCGAGGATTCTCTCGACATATCGGCGCAGTCGCTCGCCAACCGCAAGCGCAACGCCGAGATCGAGCCGTTCATCCAGTACGTGGACAAAGGCTACATCCGCTACACCGGCGATGCGGTGCAGCCCGGCGGATTCATGAGCGCGCTGCGCTGGCAGCTTGCCGCCGAGCACATCGACTCCGTCTCCGGCGAGTTCCGGGTGATGGGCCAGGACGAAGCCGACACGCAAGCGCTCAGCCAGGCCTTCGTCGATGAGCTGAAACAGCGCCTCGGCCCCGAGTTCGTCGAAGCCATCGCCGAGGATCACATCCGCGGCGAGTTCGTGTGCACCGCCTGCAAGAAGAAACGCGGCCTGCGCGGTCTGCTCGGGGCGATCGCCGCCGTCGCCATTTCCTTCTACGCCCCGGGCGCCTTCTCGGCGCTGATCGGCGAGGGCGCCGCCGCCGGCAGCACCTGGGCCGCGGCCACCGCCACAACGGCCGCCGGCAGCGCCAACGCCGTGACCAGCGCGGCGCTTGCCGGTGTGGCGAGCAGCAGCGCCAGCCAGTTGATCGCCACCGGCCGCCTGGACGGCAAGGGCCTGCTCTACGCCGGGCTCACCGGTGGCGTGGGTGGTTACACGTCGAATCTGGTAAGCACCGGCGAGCTCTCTCCGCTCGCCAAGTGGAGTATCGATACCGCCGCCGCGGCCGCGGCGGCACCTCTGGCCGGATCGAGTTTCGAGCAGGTGCTGGCCGCCAAGGCGCTCGGCAGTCTCGAAGCCCAAGGTGCGAACTGGATCGGCACCCAATTCCTGGGCGAGGCCGGCAGTGTCGGCCATGTCATCGCCCACGGCGCGCTCGGGGCACTCATGGCGAAGCTGCGCGACGCGGACCCGGTGGCCGGTGCGCTCGGCGGCGCCACCGAAGCCCTCCTTACCCCCGCGGCACATCAAGCCATCGGTCCGGATGCCAGCCCCGAACTGCTGGATCTCGTCGCCCGTCTGGCCGCCGGCCTCACCGCCCACGCCGCCGGGCGCGATCCCCTCACCGCCGCCAACGCCGCCGGCAACGCCTTCGAGAACAACTATCTCAAGCACCGCGAGATCGACGCCAAGCTGCAGGCGCTCGACCAATGCCGGGGCGCCGCCAATCCGGGTGCGTGCGCCGGCGAGCTGGAGCGGCACTACACCGCGTTGAGCCGCGCCAACACCGACCGGCTTATCAATTGCGCCACTACAGAAGCCTGCCGGGCGGCGCTCGCGGAAGTGGACACCGACCGCGCGCAGTTGCAGGCGCGCCGCGACGACCTGGAGCGCCGTCTTGCCTCCCTCGACGCCGCCGAGCGCCNNAGCGCGGCGGCGTTGGCGCGGGGCAGGCCCTCCTCCAACGCGCCGATCAACGCGGGCGCATTGACACAGCGGGCAACCGCACTCAATGCACGCTTGGACAGGGAACTGGCGGCCAATCCGGGCACGGGAACACTATCAGTTGCAAACGCGGGAAGGGTTGCTTCCGAAACAAAACTCCTCGCCAAGTTTGCTGCGAACAGTGCAACTAGGATCTACAGAAATCTTGATCTGACAATTAACGAACGGGGTCTGTTATCGCAAGAACGCAACTTGGCAGAAGCAGCTGGGTGGCAACACCCTGACGGAAGCATTTGGTGGCCACCGTATGATGGCGCAATCCCGGGCTCTCAGAGAATGGTTTCGCTGGAGCCAAGTAGTACAGGATCGATCAATCTGATAGACCGATATGGGANNAAGCGGAACATTTGTTTCGCCAGCGGGCTTGTCGCTGGGATCGCGCGCGTTGAATTACACGCCTACATTTCCTCCATCGCTTTACTCCGTTGATGGGAGCATCGACGGAGTGGTACGGTCCACTATTGCGCCATGGTTTGGACAAAAAGGGCTAGGGGTTCAGTACAAATTGCCCAATAGTGTCCAATACTACTTGGATACCTTAAAACTCGGAGAAGCGAAATGAGCTGGACTATTCAAGAACTGATGGATTTCCTGGATAGGAAGAACATCCCTACTGATTCGTACTCATTCTACAAGGACAAAGATGATGCTTTTTCCATCGACAAGATCGGTAACTATTGGTTGGTTTATTACTCGGAGCGTGGAATCAGAAACGAATTGGGCTGGGCAAAGAATGAATCGCAGGCATTAAACCTGCTGAAGCTGTTCCTATTGGAAGCTCATAAGACGCTTTAAGGCCTGTTTGCAGCTAACGGACATACATGCTCTATCGCGGCAGGACGGCCGACCCACGCCAGTCCTCCGCCGCGGGATCGGGATCGGGGATATAGTTGGCAATGCTGGCAAGAGCCTTCATCTGACTGCGCTGGATATAGAGATCCGACGCCGTGAGCGGCTCGCCCTCACTCGAAGCACAAGCCATCAGAATGTCGGCATGACCCTCGAATACTTCCCGTGTATCAATGACGTCCGCACCAACTGAGCGGATCTGGCGCGCAGCGATCGCCGCTAACCCCTTATACATTCCTGATTACCAATGAGGCTCAGT
>JRYJ01006343.1_pt1 | contig 15436 bp, 17 predicted proteins | sample 235371 | NCBI WGS metagenome assembly JRYJ01 (sample SAMN03074219, study PRJNA261477) | activated sludge metagenome | biome: Wastewater Treatment Plant; feature: Wastewater; material: Activated sludge; isolation source: activated biomass of a wastewater treatment plant treating hydrocarbon... ... | reverse complement strand
GTGACCGCCGTGCCCAGCACCGGCACGAAGATCAGCTGCAGGATGAAGGCCGCCACCGTCGCCCACACGAAGATGTTCAGCTTGTTCCACGTCACTCCTGGCGCGCGCATGAAGGCGATGGTCGTGAGGAAGTTCACCCCGCCAAGGATCGAGGCGAAACCCAGCAGCAACACGGTGAATGTATAGAANNGACGAAGGTGAGCAGTGCCAACACGATGCCGGCATAGAACAGCCATACGCTGAGCGCATTGAGCCGCGGAAAGGCGACGTCCTTGGCGCCGATCATGAGCGGAATGCAATAGTTGGCGAAGAAGCCCGTCAGCGCCGGAATCTGGAAGCCGAGGATCATCGCCGCGCCGTGGAAGTACAGCCAGACGTTGTACAGCCCCGGATTGTCGGTGACGGTCGGGCCGATCTTGGTTAGCTCGATGCGCATCATCATGCCCAGCACGCCGGCGACGGCGAAGGCGGCGATGGCACCGATCAGATAGAGAACGCCAACGCGCTTGTGGTCGGTGGTGAAGATCCATTCTTTCAGGGTAGCACCCATGTCAGCCCTCCTGCCCCGTCGCCTTTTCCCTGGTCTGCGCCAGCCGAGAGGCTTCCTGTTCGTACCACCCGGCGAACTTGTCCGCCGCCATGACGACCACCTTGCCCACCATGTACGAATGCATGATGCCGCAGTATTCGGCGCAGGTGACGATGTGCTCGCCGGGCTCCTTGGGATGGAACCAGAGATACGTGACGCGGCCGGGCATGGCATCTTCCTTGACGCGGAAATCGGGTATGAAGTGGCTGTGAATGGTGTCGCGGCTGGTCATGCGCAGCAAGACCGGCTTGCCCGCGGGCACACGAAGTTCGTTCTGAGTGTGCACGCCATTGGGATAGGTGTAGTCCCAACTGTACATGCCGCTTTCCAGGTGTACCTCTAGCCGGTCGGCGGGGATGTCACGATAGTCGTTCCACAGCTGCCAGCCCTTGGCGGCGAGAAAGAAATCATCAGCCATGAAGACGAATGCGGGAATGAGCGCCCAACCGATCGCCGAGGCGCGAGTAAGGCGCGGCGCACTGCCCTCCTGATCCGGGCTCTGCCTGCGATAGCGCCACAGGAAGTAGGCAGCCACGAGCGCGAAGACAACGCCCAGTATCGTGATATCGAATATGACAGTGGCCCACAGCCGGTCCCAGCCGCGGGCCGGATCGTTCCCGCCGGCATGGGTGGTTGCCGAAATGGCCAGACTCGCGGCGCAGGCAGCAAGCCCGGCGCGGCAGAGCCCAGGCCGACCGCTTCTTCTAGTGTCCATGCGACATCCTCCCCATCCTCCTTCTGAAAGCGATTGCGCCCAGCGTCACCGCCGCGATCCCGAACAGCAGCGAGGCGACGCCCGCGAGCAGCGAGTAGTTCGGTTGATAGCGCCCCTCGGCGAAGTTGTAGCTGAAACAGATGCCCGCCAGCATGTCGATGACATTGGCCGACGCAGCGATGCGTCCCCAGTCGGCGTCCACCAACGCGAGCTCCACGGCGGCCGCGTCCAGGCGCGTGCCGTACAGGTAACGCGCGATGCGTCCTTCGGGCGTCAGGAAAACGAGCACGTTGGGGTGCAGAAACATCTTGTCCTGGCGCGACCAGAAGTAGCGGAAGCCGACGCTCGCGGCCAGCCGTTCGGCGTCGCGCTTGGGTTCGTGCAACACTGCGAAGCGCCAACCCGCGCCCCAGACGTCGGGTAGACCGGCCTTGCGCAGAAACTCGGCGGCTACGCCGGGCGTGTCCTGGTGGTCGAAGGAGACGGTCAGGACGCTGAAGTCGCGCCCTAGGCGGAAGCGATCGACTTTCTCCAGCGTTTCGCGCAGCGCCACGTTCATCGACGGACAGGTACCGTCGCAGTTGTAGTACGAAAGCAGCAGGATGACCGGCTTGCCCAGCATGTCGCCGAGGGTGAACGAGTTGCCGCGTGCATCGAGGAGCGCCATATCCTGTGGCATGGCTGCACCCAGGTAACGCAGCTCGTCGATCTGCATGACTTTGGGATCGATGGTGGATTCCGCGCTGGACGGACGCGCCAAGGCTGGCGCCACGCACCCGGCAACCAGCAGGCTAGCCACGATGGCACGCTGGAGCGTGATCCCGATTCGATTCACCGGCGCAAGCCTCGCGGTCGCTCCTGGTGCACTACCAGAAATAGACTTGGGAGACGACGAAGAACCAGATGATGTCCACGAAATGCCAGTAAATGCTGGCGGTTTTCGTGAACGCCTCGTTGGTCTTGCCCATGAGTGCCGGGATCAGCACTGCCACGAAGATGCCCAGTCCCACCGCGACATGGGCGCCGTGGAATCCGGTTATGGAGTAGAAGATCGTGCTGTAGGCGTTGGTTTCGAAGTCGAAGCCCTGGTGGAAAAGGTGGTTCCACTCGTAGAACGACATGCTGATGAAAGCCGCGCCGAGCACCATGGTCAGCGCCAGCCAGCGTACGAATCGTGAACGATCACCGCGGTGCAGACAGATCTCACCAGCGTGGATGGTGAAACTCGACGCAACGAGTACCGCAGTCATGACGAGTGGCAGCACGGTAGGCATGACCGGCGTTCCCGACGGCGGCCAGCCGGGTGCGGTGAGCCGCATGAACCAGTAACTCGCGAACAGCGAAACGAAGATCATCGCCTCGGCAAGGATGAACCAGCCCATGGCCGGAAAGCTCAGACCTTCGCCGTGTCCGGCGATGGCCTCGCTGACCCAACCGGCAATACCTGCGACCGTGAGCGGTACGCCCACGCCGAGGCACAGGATGGCGGTCATCGGCTGGTGATAGACAAACTTGAAAGCGAAAGCGAAGGGCAGTATGAACAGGATGCCGACGCTGATGACCAAGGGCCAGACGCTGGTTTCCCAATGGAGCGCGTGCGCTGCTTCGAACGCCGCGGCATCATGGGAGCGCACTTCCAACTCGACTTGAGCGGACAAACGCTCGGACATGGTCTCCTCCCTCCTTGGTCCGTAGGTGGGCGACTTCCGCGGTGGTTTCTTGCGGTGCGCGTCCGCCCGCGTTTGCGGGTTGGATCGTCGGCACCTGTCCTGACCAGTTGCGGGCGGAAGTCAAATGTCGATAATATCCATACCATGATAATGGGTATATAAAGAAACGTGCAAGGGGTGGCGTCGGCGCCGATGCCTTACCGGGTGACGTCCGCCAAGATCTGTTAGCGAGAAAGGAGGGGAGACATGAAGAACGAATGCGCCCGCATTGGCCTGATCCTGGTGAGCGCTGTTCTCTCAGGTGTGGCCGGGGCTGCCGGCGATCCGGCGGCGGGAAGCGGCAAGGCAGCCGCCTGCACCGCCTGCCATGGCCCGGAAGGAAACAGCGTCAACGCCGAATGGCCCAAGCTCGCGGGCCAGATCCCGGAATACCTCGTCAAACAGCTTCACGACTTCAAGGCGGGCAAGCGCAGCGACCAGATGATGAGCCCGATGGCCCAGCCCCTGACCGAGCAGGACATCCAGGATCTTGCCGCCTACTACGGCAGCCAGAAGGTTCAGGCTGGCGCCGGCGACGCCGAAAAGCGCGCCCATGGCGAGAAGATCTACACCAAGGGCAAACAACGTCCGACGGTCCTCGCCTGTACCGGTTGCCACGGTGCGACCGGCCAGGGCAACCGCGAATGGGGGCAGCGGCTGGCGGCGCCGCCGGCCGTGCTTGCGCCCGCCTTGGGTTCGCAGCATCAGACCTACATCGTCAAGCAGTTGAAGGCGTATCAACAGGGAACGCGCAAGAACGACGTCGGCCATGTCATGCGCGACATTGCCAATCGGCTAACGGAACAGGACATCGTCGCCGTCGCAGAATACATCGCGAACCTGGGTCGCTGAACTTTGGTTCGGCGCGCGTGTCAGGCGCCGGCGAGGCTACGACGTGCGCGCTCGTCGTCGGCGCGCCGCTGCGGCTAACGGGGCCGGCGCTTATACATCGCCGCGCCGACCACGACGACAAACAGCAGTCCACCAATGATGGCGATGAGTCCGCCCAAGCCCATGATGCCCATCGCGATGACCTCCTGCGTGCTGCGCAACACCTGACCGGCGCCGGCAACCTTGCGCTGCACGCCGTAGCCGCCCGACCACACCAAACCACCGATGTGTAGCAGCTGGCCCACGGCATAGACATAGGGCTGGGCCGTGGCGAGTCTTCCGCTCGGCGTGGCGTAGCCTAGCTGCGGCAGCAGGTGGTAGACCAGCCCCATGAGCGCTAGCGTCACGCCAACGATGACGCCGTGGTAATGGGCGGGGATCTTGACGTTCGTGCCGGCGATTGCGAAGCCGATCAGGCCGCCGACGCAGAAGAGCAGCAGCGAGGAGTAGAGCGACGCCCGCAGGGGACGGGCCGCCGGCGTGACAGCGGTGGCGGTCGCGACGGCCCGCATTGCCGCCAGCGCCACCGGCAGAATGGGCAGCCCACCGCCGAGGGCCATGGCCAGCGTTAGCCACTGCCGGTGCTCGACGGAATGCACGTCGTAAAGTGCATAGGCGATCGGCACCGCAAGCACGCCCGCCGCGGCACAGACGAACAGACCGGCGGCGATGCGCGGACTCATCGCCACGCGTCCGCCGCACGCTTGCGCCAGCCACAGCCAAGCCACGAGCATGAGCAGCGTCCAGACGAATTGCAGGACGTGTCCGCCACCCCAGAACAGGACCTCGTAGTAGGCTTTGCCGGAAAGGGTATCCGGTGTCAGCCACCATGATGCGGCAAACGCGGCGAGTGCGACGGCGGTCGTCACCGCCGCCAGCGTCAATCCAAGCCGCAAGGCGCCGCCACCGTCCAGCGGCCGCGACAGCAATGGCGCGACAAGGAGCGCGCGCCCGACGAGCACGGCGCTTCCGCCGCCGAAGGCGACCAAACCAGCGAGAAAGACGGGATCGGCCAGCACCGGGATGTAGTTGGCCATGATCGGCGCGCCGCGGCCGAGGAAAGGCGCGGCGGCCATAAGTGCCGTACCGATCGAGCACAGCGCCAGCCCCGTGCGCGCCGCCGCCAGCGCGCCCGAGCCGCCGGCCAGGCTCCAGAGGAGACCTGCGATCGACGCAAACCAGACGAGCACCGACAGGTCCACGTGCACCACCAGTGCGACGTGGAAGAAGTCCGCCACCGGGAGCATGGCGCCGACACCAGGGGTGCGGGACACCACCAGCAGGATGGCCAGAACACCCGAGCCGATGAGCGAAAGCAACCCCAGCCACAACCAACCCCGGGCAAGGCCGAGGCGTACGTCGGCCGTGACGCCGAGACGGAAATCGCCCGGCGCCGCCGACAGGTTCGGCGCGGCAGCGGAGTCGAAGATGACGCTCAGGATTGCTCCTTCGTGCCGGGTAGCGGTGATCAGCGGACCTTGATCCGGCTGGTCATTCCCGGGTGGCCGAGTCCGCAGTACTCGCTGCAAACGATCATTGCGTCACCTGCAGTGGCTGGCTTCAGCTCGATGACCTGCTCGAAACCGGGTATGACTTGGGCATTGATGTTGTCGGTTTGCAGCAGAAAGCCATGGGGATAGTCTAGCGAGCTCAGATGCAGTCGATAGCTGCGGCCTCGTTCCAGCTCCAGGATCGGCCACCAGTTCCAGGCCTGCGCGACAATGTAAACATCCGAGTCTGCAGGCGGACGGACGACCGGCACGTCCCCCTCCTTGCCGATGGTGTGGGCATCGATCATCGCTTGCGTGCGGGCGACGAAGGCCTGTGCCGTGATCGGGCGTGCCTGCGCATTCAGATTGAATCGTCCGTGGAAGTGCCACCAAATCGTCGCGGCGACGATTGCCCATCCCCAGACGAGCGCCAGAATAAGCCAGCGCCACTCGGTGGTGCTCAGCGGCTGGCGAGCAGGCGGGGACGGGGCAACGCAGTGCATTGTGGCGGAATGTGGGCCGGGGAGCGCCAGTTTACCGGAATTCCGCGCGAGGCCGCGGCTTCGTGGCGTTGCAGGCGACGGGCGAAACGGGGACACCAAAAAACAACGAAGCGGGCCGCGAAGGCGGCCCGCTCGGCGTCGGTCGAGGCAGACTTATTCAGGACAGATTTGAAAACGCGCCGCGCATCTTCTGCATCGCCTTGACTTCGATCTGCCGGATGCGCTCAGCCGAAACGCCGTACTCGGCCGCCAGCTCATGCAAGGTGGCGCTGTCGCCCTCTGCCAGCCAGCGCCGTTCGATAATGTGCCGGCTTCTCGCATCCAGACTGTTCAAGGCCCGCTTAAGGCCTTCCTCGTCTAGGCGCTGGCGCTGCTGCTGGGCTAGCGCTTCCGAGGGTTCCGCGTGGGGATCGGCCAGATAGGCGATGGGCGCGGTGCGCTCGTCCTCGTCGTCACCATTGGCTTCCAGTGCCACATCCTGTCCCGAAAGCCGGGTTTCCATCTCCACAACTTCCTCAGGCTTTACACCGAGCTGCTTCGCGACTGCTCCCACTTCGTCGCTGCTCATGGTGGTCAGGCCCTGCTTCAGGCTGCGCAGGTTGAAGAACAGCTTGCGCTGGGCCTTGGTCGTGGCGACCTTGACCAGGCGCCAGTTGCGCAGGATGTACTCGTGGATCTCCGCCTTGATCCAGTGGATGGCGAAAGACACCAGACGCACGCCGCGCTCCGGGTCGAAGCGCTTGACTGCCTTCATCAGCCCGATGTTGCCTTCCTGAATCAGGTCGGCATGGGGCAGGCCGTAACCGAGGTAGCCGCGTGCAACGGCCACGACCAGCCGCAAATGGGACAACACCAGTTGGCGCGCCGCGTCCAGGTCGCCGTGGTCCCGAAACTTTTGCGCCAGCGCCCTTTCCTCCGTCTCGGTCAGCATGGGCAGGCTGTTCGCCGTGTGGATGTAGGCCTCCAGGCTGCCAACGGCCGACGAGATGGGCAGGGAAACAGGCAACGATACCGCTTGCGACATACGACTCTACCTCCTTGGGGCCGCTAGTTTAGCACTCTAAACATCAGAGTGCTAACGGTTCGCGAAGTTCCCGCTTGAGGGCTCGGTGCCTGGTCTATACTGGGTCAATGCCAACTTCTGCCTCCATCCGGTTCCGCCTTGGGCTCGGTATCGTGCTGTCTACACTGATGTTTCTGGCTTCGGCGTGTGCAGCGCGGGCTCAGTCCGGCGAGCCGCGGTCCGTGTTCCTGGTGGCGTCCGAGGACCTGGAAGACCCCAATTTCCGTCAGTCGGTCGTTCTGGTCACCCGTCACGGACCGGAAGGCGGACCATTTGGCCTCATCATCAATCGCCCGACCCAGCTGCCGCTGAGGAAAATCTTCAAGAACAACAAACGGTTGGAGGCAACCACGGAGAAGCTCTATTTCGGCGGCCCGGTTGCCCCGAACAAGTTGATATTCGTTTTTCGCGCCGACGCGCCGCCAGAGGACGCCATCGAAATGCTCCCCGGCGTCTACCTGAGCGGCGATCGCGAGCTGCTTGCGCGCCTACTCGACCGGGACCAGCCCACGCACGACTTGCGGATTTACGCTGGCTACTCGGGATGGGCCCCGCATCAGCTGGAAATGGAGATGGCCGTCGGCGGCTGGACACTGGCTCGTCCGGACGCTGACATGATCTTCCGGGGTGATAGTTCCGATGTCTGGCGCGAACTCTCCCGGCGGCCGCCCAAGGGATCGGTGCGATACGATTCGGCACCGACGGTCGGCCCATTCGCACGCGCGGCCCTGACAATGGTCGAATCCGAGCCGGACGACCGATCTGTTCAGCGGGTCGCGCTCTCGCGCAGGTGTTGTCCAACGGACAGATAGGCTCCCGCCCAGCCGAGCACGGCGGCAAAAACGACCAGCAGCGCCGACTCTTCCAGCGCTAGCGCCCGCAGACTCGCCTCAATGCCGTAGGCGTCGGCGAGTTCAGCGACGGGGCCAGCCAGCAGGTGAGCGACGGCGAAGACAATCAGCCACGCCACCAGGCCACCGAGCAGACCCTGTAGCACACCAAAATAGTAAAAGCGCCGGCGAATGAAGGCGTCGGTCGCCCCAAGCAGCCGGCTTACTTCAATCTCCTCCCTATCGGTGAGAATCTGAAGCCGAATGGTGTTGAACGTCACCGCCACCAAGGCAACCCCGAGCAGACCGGCCAATAGGAGCAGGGCGACGCGCCCGAAGCGCAGCATCGCGTCGACGCGTTTCACCCATGCCGAGTCAAACTGGACATGCTCGACCTTGGGCAGTTTCTCGACGAGACTTCGGACCTGCTCGAGCTTGGCCGGTTCGGCGTGTTGCAGCGTGATGATGAATGCATCGGGCAGGGGATTGCCGGGCAGGCCGTCGAGGACATCGGCCAGCCCCTCCGCTTGTTTCAGCCGCTTCAGTGCGTCGTCGCGCGAGACAAACTGCAGCGCCTCGACGCCGTCGCTCTGGCGCAGTCGCGCCTCGATCTCGGCCAGATCCTTCTTGCCGGCGTCGAGCGCGGCGAACACCGACATCTCGGGTTTCGCGACCAGGCGTCCAGTCACGGTGGTCAGATTCGCGAGCACCATCTCGCCGCCGGCGGGAAGCGCCAGAGCGATGCCGACCACCAGCGCGCCGAGCAGAGTCGACAGCGGCGCTTCGCCCAGGCGCCGCAGCGCGTGTCCAAAGGCCTTGCGGTGCTGAAACAGCCAGGCGTTCATGTCACCAGCCGACCATGATTGAGCACCAGGCGACGCGATGCGAAGGGTGCGAACAGTGCTTCGTCGTGGGTCGCGATAACGACCGAGACGCCCACCTGATTGAAGGAGTGGAACATTTCTGCAATGTCGTGCGCATAGTCGGCGTCGAGATGGGCGGTTGGCTCGTCCGCGAGCAGGATCGAGGGCCGGTTCACGATGGCGCGCGCGATCGCCAGGCGCTGCTGTTCGCCGCCGGAGAGCGCAATGGGCATGGTCTTCTCGTGGAAGAGGAGCCCTACCTTGTCCAGCGCCGCCTGGACCCGCCGCGTTGCGTCCTTGGGCGGGAAGCCCATGATCGCCAGTGGCAGCATGACATTGTCGAAGACGCTGCGGTCGTAGAGCAGCTTCTGGTCCTGGAAGATCAAACCGAGGCTGCGCCGAAGATACGGCACCGCCGAACGCTTCAGCGCCGTGACGTCCTGGCCATTGACGGTGACCCGGCCGTGCGTCGGACGTTCGATCGCCGGCACCAGCTTCAGCACGGTGCTCTTGCCCGCGCCGGAATGGCCGCGGATGACGACGAACTCGCCCGCCTCGATGGCGAAGGTCAGCTCGCTCAGCGCCTCCATACCACCGGGATAGCGCTTGCCGACCTCTTCGAAGCGGATCATGAATGCGGTAGTGGCCTGCTAACGGCCAGGCTGCTCGAACAGAGCGGCGACGAAGTCCTGCGCCGAGAACGGCTGCAGGTCGTCGATGCCTTCGCCGACGCCGATGAAACGCAATGCGATGGGATGCGCCGCGGGCTGGCTGCGAGCGATCGCGGCGATGACACCGCCTTTGGCGGTGCCGTCGAGTTTGGTGAAGATCAGGCCCGTGACACCCACTGCGGCGTCAAACGCCTTGACCTGCGCCAGCGCGTTCTGGCCGATGTTGGCGTCCAGCACCAACAGCACTTCGTGGGGTGCCGTCGGGTCGGCTTTGGCGATGACGCGCTTGACCTTGGAAATCTCTTCCATCAGATGAAGTTGCGTTGGCAGCCGGCCGGCCGTGTCGGCGAGCACGANNCGCGGCGGCGCGGAAGGTGTCCCCGGCGGCGAGTAGCACCGACTTGCCTTGTGCCTGAAAATACTTGGCCAGCTTGCCGATTGAGGTCGTCTTGCCGGAACCGTTGACGCCCGCCAGCATGATAATGAAGGGCTTGTGCTCGCGCAGTTCGAGCGGCACCTCCAAGGGGCGCAGCAACGCGAGCAGCGCGTCGGCCAATGCCTGCTGGAGCTGCTCGGCGCTTTCCAGCCGGTCGCGCTTGACGCGTGCCTTCAACTCGGCGAGCAGGTGCTGTGTCGCGTCGACGCCGACGTCGGCCATGAGTAGCGTCGTCTCCAGCTCCTCCAGCAGCTCGTCGTCAATCTTGCCGCGGCGAAACAGGCCGGCAAGCTGTCCGCCTAGCTGGGCGCGGGTGCGCGACAGCCCCTGCTTGAGACGCTCCGTCCACGAAGGCGTGGCAGGTGCATCTACCGGTGCGTCCGACTTCTTCAGGAAACCAAACATGGAGGGAAGCGGTCTTCTTGAGGGTTGTCCGGAAACCGGCTTGGCTGGTTGCCGGCTGGCAAGCGGGCGGCGAACGTCTTAAGATGCCGCCTTGCCGCAAATTGCTGCCAATTTTATCAGAATGCCATCACGACAACGATGAAACGCTTGGTCTGTCGCGCCGTCGCGGCGCTCTCGCTACTGCTGGCGCTCGGTACGCCGGCCCTGGCCAATCCCTATGAAAAGACGCTGAGCAACGGCTTGCGCGTCATCGTCAAGGAGGACCATCGCGCGCCCACGGTGGCGCACATGGTGTGGTACCGCATCGGCAGCATGGACGAGGTAGACGGTACATCGGGCGTCGCGCATGTGCTGGAACACATGATGTTCAAGGGTACCAAACGCCTCAAGCCCGGGCAGTTCTCGAAACTCGTGGCCGAAGCGGGCGGTCGCGACAACGCCTTTACCAGCTTGGACTACACGGCCTACTTCCAGCAGGTGCCGAAGGCGCGCCTGTCTGAAATGATGTCCCTGGAAGCCGACCGCATGGCCAACCTGATCGTCGATCCAGCCGAGTTCGGCAAGGAGATCAAGGTGGTCATGGAGGAGCGGCGCCTGCGCACAGAGGACAATCCCCAGTCGAAGGTGCATGAGCAGCTCATGGCGAGCGTATTTCAGACTCATCCCTACCGTCGTCCCGTCATTGGCTGGATGAGCGATCTCGAGAACATGACGGCGGAGGATGCGAAGGACTGGTATCGTCGCTGGTACGCACCGAACAACGCCTATGTCATCGTCGTTGGCGACGTGGACAAGGATGAAGTATTCCGGCTCGCGGAGAAGCACTACGGTGTCATCAAGCGCCGTGCGCTGCCCGCCCGCAAGGTGCAGACCGAGCCCGAGCAGACGGGGGTCAAACGGGTCGTCGTCAAGGCGCCTGCCAAGCTGCCCTACCTGGCCATGGCCTACAAGATGCCGGAGCTGCGCGACGTGGAGAAGGATCGCGAACCCTACGCCCTGGAAGTCCTGGCGACGGTGCTCGACGGCCACGACGCGGCGCGTTTCGCCCGGAACCTGGTGCGCGGCAGCCGCGTGGCGGTGTCCGCCGGTGCCGGCTACGATGCCACGGTGCGCGGCGAGGCGCTATTCTTCCTCGACGGCACGCCGGCGGAGGGCAAGACCGTCGCCGATCTGGAAGCGGCGCTGCGCGCCGAGGTCGAGCGCATTAAGCAAGAGGGCGTGAGCGCCGAGGAGCTGGCGCGGGTGAAGACCCAGACCATCGCCTCCCAGGTGTTCAAGCGGGACTCGATGTTCGCCCAGGCCATGGAGATCGGCCGTACCGAGTCGGCCGGCCTGCACTGGCGCGACATCGACCGCATGCTCGACAAGATCCGCAGCGTTACCGCCGACGAGGTCCAGGCGGCGGCGAGGAAATACTTCAACGATGATACGCTGACTATTGCCGTTCTCGACCCCCAACCGCTGCCGGAAGCGACCGCACCGCGCCAGGCGCCGGCGGGTTTGCGGCACTGACCACCGCGAGTAATTGCCAGAATGCGAGAAATGAAACGAGCCCTGTTCGTGTGGGCGGGCCTATGCCTGTCCGCGCTTGCCCACGCCGCGCCGGCGATCCAGCAGTGGGTCGCCCCTTCGGGGGCGAAAGTGCTGTTCGTCGAGACCCGTGTGCTGCCGATCCTCGACGTTCAGGTGGATTTCGCTGCCGGCGCGGCATACGTGCCGCGGGACAAGGCCGGCCTCGCCTCGCTCACCCGCGGCCTGCTCGACACCGGGGCCGGCGAGCTCGACGAAGAGCACATTGCCGGGCGACTGGCGGATCTGGGTGCGCGGCTTGCCGGGTCGACCGACCTGGATCGCGCCAGCATCAGCGTGCGCACCCTGTCCAGCAAGACTGAGCGCGACGGCGCCATCGAGCTGCTGCGGCAGGTGCTGCAGTCGCCGACCTTCCCGGCCGACGCCATGGAGCGAGAGAAGGCGCGGGCAATCGCCGGCATCAAGGAAGCGGACACCCGCCCGGACAGCATTGCCTCGAAGCGTTTTAGCGCTGCGCTCTACCCTGATCATCCCTACGGCGCGCACGCCACACCGGAGAGCGTTGCCGGCATCACGCGCGAGGATCTGCTTGGTTTCTACCGCGCCAACTACGGCGCCAATCGCGCCGTGGTGTCCATCATCGGGGACATCTCGCGCAATGAGGCTGAGGCGATCGTAGAGAGGCTGACCCAGGGGCTGCCGAAGTCATTGCCGGCCGCTTCGCTGCCCGAGGTGGGCACGCCCAAGCGCGATACGATCCGCGTCGACCATCCCGCCACCCAAAGCCATATCTATGTCGGCATGCCTAGCATCCGTCGCGGCGACCCGGACTTCTTTCCGCTGATTGTTGGCAACTACGTGCTTGGTGGCGGCGGCTTCGTGTCGCGCCTGACCAAAGAAGTCCGAGAGAAGCGCGGCTTCGCCTACAGCGTCTATAGCTACTTTCAACCGCTAAAGCTACCCGGCCCCTTCCAGATCGGCCTGCAGACCAAGCGCGAGCAGTCGGATCAGGCGCTGCAGGTGGTGGAGGCGACCCTGTCGGAGTTCTTGCGCAACGGGCCGACCGAGGCGGAGCTCAAGGCGGCCAAGCAGAACCTAATCGATGGTTTTGCCCTGCGGCTGGACAGCAACCGCAAGATTCTCGACCACATGGCCGTGATCGGTTTCTATGACCTGCCGCTGGACTATCTCGATCAATACCAGAAAAAAGTCTCCCAGGTGACCGTGGCCCAGATCCGGGACGCCTTCCAGCGTCGTGTGCGCCCCGAGAACCTGGTCACCGTCGTCGTCGCCGGCAACTGACTTGAGCCGCATACGCATCACGGGCGGCGTCTGGCGCAGCCGGCTGCTGAGTGTCGCCGCCATTCGCGGCCTGCGGCCGACGCCGGATCGGGTGCGCGAGACATTGTTCAACTGGCTCGGGCAGAATCTCTCCGGCCTGAATTGCCTGGACCTGTTCGCCGGCAGCGGCGTACTGGGCTTCGAGGCGGCCTCCCGGGGCGCCAACCTCGTCACTCTGGTTGAGCAAGATCAACGCACCTTCGCGGCGCTGCGGCACAATGCCGACGCATTGGGCGCGGTGCGGCTGGAACTCGTACGCGCCGACGCATTGGAATTCTTGTCGCGCCCGCCGAGGCGGTATGATGTGGTTTTCCTCGATCCGCCCTATGGGTGCGGCTGGCTCACGCGCATCGAGGAATTGTTGCCCCGCGCGCTCGACGAACGCGCCGTGATCTACGCCGAGGCCGAGCGCGGCCTCGAGCGGATCGGAAACTGGCTGACCTGCAAGCGCGGCAAAGCGGGGAAGGTTCACTACCACCTGTTACGCGCCGAGTGAGGCTATGCAACTCATGAACGGAATCGCCGTTTATCCAGGCACGTTCGATCCTGTGACCCGTGGCCACGAGGATCTCGTGCGTCGAGCCTCTCTCTTGTTCCAGCATGTGGTCGTGGGGGTGGCCGACAGCCGATCGAAGCGGCCGTTCTTTGGTCTCGACGAGCGGGTCGAGATGGCGACGAAGGTGCTCTCCGTTTATCCCAACGTCGAGGTCCACGGATTCACTTGTCTGCTGATGGATTTCCTTCACCAACACAGGGCAAAGGTCATCCTGCGCGGACTGCGCGCCGTTTCCGACTTCGAGTACGAGTTCCAGATGGCCGGCATGAACCGCAATCTCTACCCGGATGTCGAAACCGTATTCCTGACGCCCTCGGACCAGTACATGTTCATTTCCGCGACGATGGTGCGCGAGATTGCGCTCCTGGGCGGAAGCGTCGACAAATTCGTCCAGCCGCTAGTGGAAGAGCGCCTGGCAAAGAAAATCAAAACTATGTCGTGAAAGGACCCAACATATGGCTTTGATGATCACGGACGAGTGCATCAACTGCGACGTCTGCGAACCGGAGTGCCCGAACGGGGCGATTTCCCAAGGCGCGGAGATCTACGAAATCGATCCGGACAAGTGCACTGAATGCGTCGGTCACTTCGATACACCGCAGTGTCGCGAGGTATGCCCGGTGGATTGCATTCCAATCAATCCCGATCACGTGGAAACGCAGGATCAGCTGATGGCGAAGTTCCTCAAGCTCACCGCGGAGAAGGCCACCTGAGCACGGCGCGGTTGTATCACGCGGCCTCGGCCGCCAATTCCTGTTCCGTCGCCGCAGGTTCGAGGGCGCGCCGCAAGGCGTCGCCGATGGCTTGCAGTTCCTTGACCTGAGTCGCCAGCGTGGATTCCGCCTGCTTCAACTCGGCGATGCGATCCTCCAGCGTGTCGGTGGCGTGGTGGATGCGCTTGACGCTCTCCAGACGGCGCTTGAGCTGCAACTGATACTCCCGCACCTGGCTTTCCAACGGCGCCATCACCGCTCGCAACCAGTGTTCGACTTCGCGATTGGCGATCTCGAAGGTTCGCCGCACTTGGACTGCCACGGTCTCGAAGAACTTCTGCGTCACCACACGCTTCTCGGTCGTGATGAGATGCAGGAAGGTGTTGGACTGGGCATTGAAACCCTGTTCCAGACGATCGATCTCTTTCTGGTAGCGCAGCACCGAGAACGACTTGGGCGCACCGAGATTCAGGCCATGCTGGACACTGAAGCGCTTGTACATCGCCGTCAGCATGTTGGTGATTTCGTCAATCTCGGCAATGGATTTATCGAGATGCGTGCGTACGCCGCGGAAATACCCTGCCATGGCTTCGCGCAGGCTCTTGGAGAAGTGCGCGGCGTGCATGGCATCGCGCGTACGGCGCGTTTCCTCGCGCAGCGCATCCATGCCCAGGTGGTCGAACAGATTGTTGGTCAGCGTCGAAAAGACGCTGCGCACAGCGTAGTACTGTTGCAGGCCCTGCTCGAATTCCTGCTTTTCGGTCTTGACCTTGAGCATCATGTATTGGATGACGGTCTGGTTCTTGCCGCGCAGGTCGGTAAGTTCCTGGAGTTGCTCGCGCAGGCTGCTCAGCCGCGAATCAAGCAGTTCCCGCGTGCGTCCGACGACGTCCAGCGCCTCGCCGTGAATGCTTTCGGCGACGATCTCGCGCTTTGCCGGAATCAGTTCCTGAGTCAGCGCTTCCTCGAGCTCGCCGATACGGCTGCGCACCAGCAGCTCCTGGTCGTGGTTGACCTTCGCGACGAGGGCCTTCTGGGCGGATACAGGGAAAATGCGACCGGCGCCGAGCTCCAGAACCTCGGCGCAGCTATGTACCTGGTGGTTGATCTCGGCGTCGATCTCGGCGTCGC
>JRYJ01002913.1_pt1 | contig 15455 bp, 14 predicted proteins | sample 235371 | NCBI WGS metagenome assembly JRYJ01 (sample SAMN03074219, study PRJNA261477) | activated sludge metagenome | biome: Wastewater Treatment Plant; feature: Wastewater; material: Activated sludge; isolation source: activated biomass of a wastewater treatment plant treating hydrocarbon... ... | reverse complement strand
GAGGCGCTGCTGCGCTGGGACGATCCGGCACGGGGTCTCGTGCCGCCGGCCAAGTTCGTGCCGCTGGCCGAAGAAACCGGACTGATCGTACCCATCGGCGAATGGGTCCTGACCGAGGCCTGCCGGCAGAACCAGGCCTGGCGCAAAGCCGGATTGCCGCGCATTCATACCGCCGTTAACATCTCCAGCCCGCATTTCCGGCAAAACCGCCTGCTCGAATCGGTGAACGTCGCACTGCGTGAGAGCGGCATGGAACCCGGTTGTCTGGAGATCGAGGTCACGGAAAGTCTCATCATGGACGACATGGAAGCGGCTACCCGCGTCCTGCGCCGCCTCAAGCACATGGGCGTGCAGGTTTCCATCGATGACTTCGGCATGGGCTACTCGTCGTTCAACTATCTTAAGCGCTTTCCGGTCGATCACCTCAAGATCGATCGTTCCTTCATCCAGGACATGCAGACCAACAGCGATGACGAAGCCATCACCAGTGCCATCATCGCCATGGCGCGCATTCTCGGCCTGAAGGCGGTGGCCGAGGGCGTCGAGAACGAACGTCAGGTGGAACTGCTGCTCGGTCAGGGCTGCGAAGAGATGCAGGGCTACTACTTTGGCAAGCCGCTGCCCGCCGCCACCATCACCGAGATCCTGCGCACCGACAACGGCAGGGCGCTCGTGGAGCGATTCGGCTGCATGCCGCAGGATCCGAGTGACGCGGAACACGAAGCTTCAATGCCCCGCGAGCACGGCCACGACTCCGTCCTCCTGCCCGTGCTCGACCTCTAAGACCCGCAACACCGGCAGGCACCGAGCCACTAGCCGTGAACGACCTGCCCATGGTGGTGTAAGCTCACCGTCATGGACGTTGCCGGACCCGTCGCTTCCGATTGCCGCACTGGCCCAGCCGTGGTGCTCGTGCATGGCCTGTGGATGGGAGGCTGGGTCATGACACCGCTCGCGCATCGGCTGCGCGCCGACGGATTCGCCGCCGCACCGTATTCCTACCCGTCGACGACCCAGTCCCTGTCCGCTAGCGCCGCCGATCTGGCCGGCTATGTCCGCGCCCTGGCGCCCGCGCCGCTGCACTACGTCGGACACAGCCTGGGCGGCCTGCTGATCCTGCGCTGCCTCGCCGACCACCGCGACCTGCCACCCGGGCGCGTGGTCCTGCTTGGCAGCCCCTACCTCGGAAGCCGCGCCGCGCGGCGTCTGAGATCCCTTCCGCTCGGCTCGCGGTTGCTGGGCAAGGCTCTGGTGGAATGGCTCGACCAGGACGCATTCCCGGACGTGCCAGGGCGCGAGGTGGGCGTCATCGCCGGATCGCTCGGCATCGGCATGGGTCGCCTCGTCGCCGCAGGGCTGCCTCGCCCACATGACGGCGTCGTCGGCCTCGACGAGGCCCGGCTGCCGTGGGCGACGGATGTCACCGTGCTACCGGTGAGCCATACCGGCATGTTACTGTCGCGGCGCGTTGCCCGCGCCGTCGCATCGTTCTTGCGCGGCGGGCATTTCCCCCGCGGCGACGGCGATGATTGAGCGGGCGCGACGACGCGCGCCGGTGCTGGCGGCGCTGCTTGTTGCCGGGTGCGCCACGCCGGCGTACTACTGGCAGGCGGTCAATGGACAGTTCGAGCTGATGCGCCTCGCCCGCCCCATCGAAGACGCGCGTGCCGCTGCCGAAACGCCACCCTGGCTGAGGCAGAAGCTAGACACAGCGCGGCACATTCGCGATTTCGCCTCTGCCGAGTTAGGGTTACCGGCCAATGGCACGTTTCGACGCTATGCCGATTTGCAGCGCCCCTACGTCGTGTGGAACGTCTTCGCCGCCGAGGAGTTGTCCGTCCGATTGAAGCAATGGTGCTATCCCGTTGCTGGATGCGTCAGCTACCGCGGTTATTTCGCCGAGCAGGACGCGAAAGACTACGCGGACGAACTGCGCCGCCAGGGCTACGACGTCCATGTCACCGGCGTACCTGCCTATTCGACGCTGGGCTGGTTCGACGACCCACTGCTGAATACCTTCATCCACTACCCCGAAACGGAGCTGGCACGGCTGATCTTTCACGAACTCGCCCATCAGGAGGTCTATGTAACGGACGACTCGGAGTTCAACGAGTCCTTCGCCGTCGCCGTCGAGCAGGCGGGCATCGAGCGCTGGCTGGCGCGGCATGGCAACGCCTCGCAACGCAGTAGTTACGCCGCCATGCAACGCTTGCGCAGCGATTTTGCGGCGCTGGTGCTGAAATATCGCGATAAGCTGGATGCCGCCTATTCGGGCGAAGTGTCCGCCGACGACAAGCGGCGCCGGAAGGCAGCCATCCTTGCCGAGCTACAGGAGGAGTACCGACGCATCAAGACCGCGCAGTGGGAAGGCTTCGCCGGCTACGACCGCTGGTTCGGCCAGTCCCCCAACAACGCTACGCTCGCCTCGGTGGGCATTTACACCCGACTCGTGCCCGCCTTCGAGGCCCTGCTCGCGCGGCATAACAACGATCTGCCGCGCTTCTATGAGGCCGTCAGGGCACTGGCACAGCTCTCGTTCAAGGAGCGGCAGGCGCAACTCGAATCCATGACGGGTGACATCCCGTCGGCCGTCCCGACGACCGCCGCTAGTCGCTGACTTGCACGCGCATGAGGCCGCGCACGGCATTGCTCAGAAAAATCGCATCGGCGCGGCGCAGATCCCCCAAGTGGAGCGTGCGTTCGACCGCCCGACCCTCGTCGAGCAGGCGCCGGCGCATGACGCCGTCAAGCAATCCGGCAGCAACCGGCGGCGTGCACAGCCGCCCGTCCAGCGACAGGAACAGATTGCTGCGCGCCCCTTCCGTGAGCTCGCCCCGCTCATTGCAGAACAGGGCATCGAAACAACCCTCGACGGTTGCGATGCGCGCTAGCTCGGCATCGTAGATCGAACGCACGGTCGTCTTATGGTAGAGAAACAGATCACGCGAATCCGTGTGCGTCTGCGCCAGCACGACCTTCATAACCGCTTCCTCCGACACCGCTTGCTCCGACACGGCGGGCAGCGGTTCCGAAGCGATGCTCGCTTCGCCGTCCTGGGCCAGCAGCAGGCGCGTCTTGTGCGGGCACGTCGCGCCGAGGGTCCGGGCATGGGCGAGCAGCCGCGAGCGGACGGCCTCGCCATGCCACGAAAAGCCGAAGAACCGCGCCGATCCTTCCAGGCGTCGCAGGTGCCGGTCGAGGAGAGGATAGAAGTCGCCATGCTCGGGGTCGAGCCGCAGCGACTCGATGAGCCGGAACTGAGCGGGAAGGCCGGTGAGGAAACGCGCCTTCAACCGGCACTCAGCGAATTCGGCCGCCGGCTCGGAGTCGAAGACGACGCCGCTGCCGATGCCCAGCCGGCCCCGCCCATCGTCATCGAGTACGAGGGTGCGGATGGGCACGTTGAACAGGAAGTCGCCATCGGGTACGACATAGCCCAGCGCCCCGCAATACAGCCCGCGCGGCTCGCGCTCCAGCTCGGCGATGATTTCCATGGCGCGGATCTTCGGTGCCCCGGTCACGGAGCCACAGGGAAAAAGCGCGCGGAAGACCTCCGGTAGCGTGCGCCCCGGCACCGCGGCAGTGATGGTCGAGGTCATCTGCAGCACCGTGGGATAAGGCTCGATTTCGAACAGGCGCTCGACGCGCACGCCGCCTGGCGGGGCGAGCCGGCCGAGATCGTTGCGGATCAGATCAACGATCATCAGATTTTCCGCCCGTTCCTTGTCCGAAGTAGAAGCAGCTCGGCGCGCGCGGCGTCCTCTGCCGGCACGCGTCCGCGCAGGGCCGTGCCCTTCATCGGCTTGGCGGTAATGCGGTCGCCAGTGCGCCGCATGAACAGCTCAGGCGACAGCGACAGGATCGTCTGCGCCGTCGTTCGTATGAGGGCGCCATAATGGACGGGCTGGCTTTGCCGCAGCCGCGCGTAGAGCGCCAGCGGGTCGCCATAGCCGCGGAACTTCAGCGGGTAAGTGAAGTTCACCTGGTAGACGTCGCCCGCCGTGATGTAGTCACGGACGCGCCGGATGGCGGCGTGAAACGCCGCCTCGTCGATAGCCGGAACGACGTCGGCAACGCCGGCGATGGCGGCATGCGGCTGCAACTGCGCCAGCCGCTGCGCGACGAAGGCATCGGCATCATCACGGGACAGAGGCTGCATGCGCGCGAATACCCACGCGTTCAGTAACGGTCCCGCCGAGCGGCGAGCCAGGCCGCGCAACTTGGGCTCCAGGGCGTAGCCGAGTTCGTACGTTGCGGCGATCACGACCCAATGCCCCTGCGCACGGGCCCGCTCGATCTCCTCCAGCGCCTCGTCGGCGTCGCCGGCATCCTCGGCGCGGATGGTCCGCACCAATTCGGTGATCAGCCGCGACGCGCCCCCGTCGCCGAGTCTGTCGTCGAACAGCGCGTAGGCATCATGGTCGCCGGGTTTTGCCGACACGGCGGCCGGGGTCGACCCGTCGTGCATCACGCCGCGACGATGCTGTCGAGGATCGGCTGCAGCACCGCCTCGCCCAAGCGCTGGCTGCGGGCAGCGTTCCAGCCGACCCGCGCATCGGGCCGATTGGCATTGTCCTTGAAAGGCATCTCCAGGGTCAGCGACAGGCAGCCGTAGGTGTGACCAACATGCTTCGAGGCAAGGGTAAGCAATTCGTCGGTGAACCGATCAGGCGCGTAGCCGTGCTCAGTCTGGAAATCCGCAGCGCTACGCTGGAAGCTGTCCAGGAATCGTCGCTCCCGCTGTGCCTGTTCGGCGCTGAAATCCGGCAGCATGGAGCAGCCGTCGGTGAAAACGTAGGGCAATACCTCGTCGCCGTGGACGTCGACAAACAGGTCGACGCCGGTCTTGCGCATCTTGCGCCGCACGACGAACACTTCGGGACTGCGCTCCAGGTTCGGCTCGCGCCATTCCCGGTTGAGGTTGGCGCCGGCGGCATTGGTGCGCAGATTGCCGCGCACGCTGCCATCTGGGTTCATGTTGGGCACGATGCAGAACCAGGCACGATCGAGGAGCTCGCGCGTCAGCGCATCGTCCGCGTCGAGAAGCCGTCGCAGCATGCCTTCCACGAACCACTCGGCCATCGTCTCCCCCGGATGCTGGCGCGCGACGACCCAGACGCACTTCCTGCCGTGCCCGGGCGAGCCGACGTGGATCATGTTCAGATCGCGCCCATCGACCGTGTTGCCGAGGTCGGCGACACGCGCCAGCGGCGAGTTCTCTGCCTCACCCAGTAGCGCCAGGTGCCGCTCCCAGGAGTAGGGTTCGAAGTAGGCGTAGTAGACGCTGTCGCGTTCCGGCACGTGCTCGACAGCCATGACATGGCCATCATAGCTGGTAGGCACGCGAAACCAGCGCGCGCGATCGTAGGAGGCGACGGCACGATAGTCGCGCCAGCCCTCGGCGTAGGAGCACTGACCGGCGTTGAGAAAGCGCAGGCGGCACGGCACACCCCGGGCACCCTGCAGGCGGAAGTAGAACCACTGCCGGAAATCGGCGTGGGAATCGCGCCGGATGTTGAGATCCACGCACCGCGTTCCGTCGGGTGCGCCGCGCGCACCGACGAACTCGATGGCGCCGGCATCGAAGTTGCTGCTGATTTTCAAATCGTTCTCCGGCCGAAGCCGTGTTGATGCTGATATGTCGGGGTACGGCGAATTATGCCATCGCCCGGACGCAGCGCCGCCACCGCTCCGGGCGCACGCGGGCCTTTTCCCGCGCCGCCTTTGCGGCTTAAGATTGCGCCCTGGATGGCAACCGGCTGCGTACCGGCAACGACAGCGGGACGCTTTCGATAACCACGTTTGCAGCAGGGTATGTAAGCATCAACCGGGCTGGCCGGTCTGGTGTTCTGCATAACCCAACAACAAGACCGAGGAGCCCGACGTGCACGCAACGCTGCCGCTTTTTCAGGCAACCGACTTCCCCGCAGTCCGCCGCCGCAAGACCGACACCCTGCAGGTCAATCTAGGCTACAAATGCAATCAGGCATGCCTGCACTGCCACGTCAATGCCGGGCCGACGCGCACCGAACAGATGACGCGCGCGACCATGGAGTCGGTGCTCGCGTACCTCGCGGCAACCGACGTGCGCACGCTCGATGTCACCGGCGGAGCACCTGAACTGAATCCCGATTTTCGCTGGCTCGTCACCCAGGCGCGGGCGCGCGGCACGCAGGTGATCGACCGCTGCAATCTGACCATCCTGGAAGAGCCCGGGCAGGAAGGTCTGGCGCAATTTCTGGCAGACGAGCGCGTCGATATCGTCGCATCGCTGCCTTGTTATCTAGAGGACAACGTCGACCGCCAACGCGGCCAGGGCGCATTCGACAAGAGCATCCGCGCGCTGCGCCGGCTCAACGGCATGGGTTACGGCAAGGAGGGTTCCGGGCTGACGCTTACCTTGGTCTACAACCCGCAGGGACCAAGCCTGCCGCCGCCCCAGGCGGCGCTGGAAACCGATTACAGGCAGCATCTGGCCGGCTACGGTGTCGTATTCAATCGGCTGTTCACGTTGGCCAACATGCCGATCCAGCGCTTCGGCAGCACGCTCATCTCCAAAGGCCAGTTCAACGACTATATGCGGCTTCTGCGCGCGGCCCACCGCGATGAGAATCTGGACGGGCTGATGTGCCGCAACCTGATCAGCGTCGACTGGCAGGGCTACGTCTACGACTGCGACTTCAATCAGATGCTGGGACTGCCCCTGCGGCTGAACGGCAGACCACGGCTCAAGCTCGCGGACCTGCTCGGTGTGGACCTCGACGGCAACGCCGTCACCGTCATGGAACACTGCTACGGCTGCACCGCCGGCCAGGGGTCAAGCTGTGGCGGAGCCCTGAACCTGTAGGAAAGCCGGTGAGCAATCCCGGGCGCGTCTGCCCGCTGCACTACCGTTATTCGCCCGCGGTATTCGCCGGCAATCCCGATCTTTGCGCGGACACCGTCTACGTCGTCGGCGGGCTGTACGGCAACATCCACGCCCTCGATGCCATCGATGCGCTGGCCGCCGCGGAGCGCTCGGCCGTGGCGCTGGTATTCAACGGCGACTTCCACTGGTTCGACATTGCCGACGACGCCTTCGTCGTGGTCGACGACCGGGTGCGGCGGCATTTCGCCCTGCGCGGCAACGTCGAAACGGAACTGGCCGGCGAAGACGCCGACGCCGGCTGCGGCTGCGCCTATCCTGCAAGCGTTGCTGATGAAATCGTGGCCCGCTCTAACCGTATCCTGTCCCGATTGCGCGAAACCGCCCGGCGCTTTCCGGACCTTCGCACCCGGCTCGGCCGCCTGCCGATGCACGCGGTGGCCGCGATCGGGCCGCTGCGCGTGGGCATCGTCCATGGCGATGCCGAATCACTCGCCGGCTGGGGCTTCGACGCCGGGGCCTTGGACGATCCGATGGGCCAGGGCTGGCTGCAGCACTGTTTCGATGCCGCGCGGGTGGACCTGTTCGCGTCCAGCCACACCTGCCTGCCCGTGTGCCGTGCCTTCACGTTCGATGGTCACGAGGCCGCGGTGATCAACAACGGCGCTGCGGGCATGCCCAACTTCCGCGGCACACAGTACGGCGTCGTCACCCGCATCGGCCTCACCCCCTCGCCCCACGCGACGCTTTACGGCCTGCGGCTGCGCGGCGTCTTCGTGGACGCGCTGGCCGTCGCCTACGATCAGGCAGCCTGGCGCGAGAACTTCCTCCATCAGTGGCCGCCCGGCTCGCCGGCCCACGAGTCCTACTTCCGGCGCATCTGCGACGGTCCGGACTTCGATCTCGCATACGCGCGCCCTGCCGGTGCCGGCAGGGCTTACACTGGAGCATGCGCTGCAACGACGCCTTGACACGCCTGCTCGGGGCCCTGCTCTGCGGGGCCTGGCTGGCAAGCGCGGCCGCGCAGGAGCCCGCCCCCCATGCGATCGACATCCCGGCTTGGTTCGCCGAGACTTTCCTCGACCTGCGTGAGGACATCCGGGAGGCGGCCGGGCAAGGCAAGCGGGTCATGCTGTATTTCGGCCAGGACGGCTGCCCCTACTGCAAGGAGCTGATGCAGACGAACTTCTCCCAGCGTGCCATCGCGGACAAGACGCGCCGGCACTTCGTCGCCGTCGCATTCAATATCTGGGGCGACCGCGAGGTGATAGGGCTGGACGGAAAGAAGACGAGCGAGAAAGAGTTCGCCCGGGCACTCAAGGTACAGTTCACGCCCACTTTGCTGTTCTTCGACGAACAAGGCAACATCGTCGCACGACTGAACGGCTACTACCCGCCCCATCGCTTCGAGGCCGTACTCGATTACGTTGCGGGCAGGATGGAGACGAAGCTCGCCCTCGGGCAGTACATGAAGACGGCGGTCAGGGAGTCAGCCAGCGGGACACTGCACCACGAGCCGTTCTTTCTCCCCGCGCCCCTCGCGCTCAAGCGCCGTCCCGGCGACAAGCCGCTCGCCGTGCTGTTCGAGACACGGCACTGCGCCGGCTGCGACGAGCTCCACCGGGAGGGCTTTCGCCGCCCCGAGGTCAAAAACCTCCTACCACGCTTCGACATGGTGCGCTTCACCCTTGCCGACAGGAGCGAGATCACTACTGCCGACGGCAGGAAGACGACGGTGGAGAAGTGGGCCCGCGAGCTGCAAATCTCCTACACGCCGACCTTGGTGTTCTTTGAGCCGAGCGGCAGGGAGGTGTTTCGCGTCGAGGCCTACCTGCGCCCCTTCCACCTCGCCTCATCCCTGGAGTACGTCGCCAGCGGAGCGTACCGAACGGAGCCCAGCTTCCAGCGCTTCATCCAGGCACGGGCCGAGAGGATGCGCGCGCAGGGTCGGCGGGTGGAGTTGTGGCAGTAGCACCTTGGTTCAACGCCGCGCTGACGGCGATGCGCTGCGTCCGCCTGTGCGCGGCCGCCACTACCTTCGTCGTCGCATTGGCGGACGGGGTGTCGGCGCAGGCGACGACGGGACTCGACGAAGCGCAACAGCAGGAGCTGGTCGCGGCCCACAATCGCTGGCGGCGCGAAGTCGGCGTGCCGGCGCTGCGCTGGGCCGACGACCTGGCCCAGGAGGCGCAGGCTTGGGCAGTGCATCTGCGCGACGCCCGATACTGCCGCCTCGAACACAGCAAAGGTACGAAGCTGGGCGAAAACCTGTTCTGGGCTAGCGCGCTGCGGTGGAGCGACGGCCGGGCAGAGCTGCAACGTATCGCCCCGGGCAAGGTAGTCGATAGCTGGGCTGGCGAGAAGCGCTTCTACGACGGCAAGTTCCATCGCTGCCAGGCAGGCAAGGCGTGCGGCCACTACACCCAGCTCGTGTGGCGCGATTCCACCGAGGTGGGATGCGCCATGGCCGTGTGCACCGACGCGTCCCAGCTTTGGGTGTGCAACTATCGCCCGCCGGGGAACTACGTGGGGAAAAGACCCTACTGATTTGCTGATTTGCCGAATTGCCCGGGGCCGCGCCGCTGTGCCGACCCGACCGGGCCGCCGAGCGGTTCAGGCCGTCCCGCCTGCATCCTCCCTGGGCTCGCTGCGGCCCTTTCACTGGAAACTGGTTTGTCGAAGCGTGTTCACGCAGACGTCCACAAACGCACGCACCGTGGTCGACAACAGTTTTGAGTGCGGATAAACCAGTTGCACCGGCAGCGGCGGCGGCTCGAAGTCCTCCAGGACATAGCGCAGCGTCCTCGAAGCCCGGTAAGGCGCTACCTGGTAGGAAAGAAACATACCCAGCCCCAATCCATTCACGCACGCCTCGATCGCCGCATCGACTTGATTGCAGGACATAACGCGCGTGATCGGGATGGCTTGATCCCGCCCACCGACGCTGAAGTGCCACTCGTTTCCCGGGGTCACGGCAGTGAAGCTGATGCAACGATGTACCCGAAGCTCTTGCGGCGCGCGTGGCGTACGGTGGCGGCGCAAATACCGGGGACTGGCGCAGATGACGCGGCGCACGTGACCAACCGGAATGGCCACCAGCGACGAATCCGCCAGGCGGCCGATGCGCACGCCCACGTCCAGTCCCTCTTCGATCAGATTGACGACGCGATCCAGCAGCAACAGATCGACATAGACGCCGGGATGGCGGGCGATGAACTCGCTGACGATGGGAACAACATGGCGCCGGCCGAACAGTACCGAAGCGGTGATGGCGAGCCGGCCCTGCGGCTCGGCCTTGCGCGAAGCGAGCGTCACCTCCGACTCGTCGACCGCAGCGAGTATGACGCGGCAATGCTCGAGATATTGCCGGCCTTCATCGGTGAGGTGGATCCGGCGCGTCGTGCGGTTGAGCAGCCGCACGCCGAGATGGCGCTCCAACGACGCCAGCGTCCGGACCACTGAAGGCAACGACGTATCGAGCGCCTCCGCCGCCGCCGTCAGGCTGCCTCGCTCCACGATCCGGACGAAGGTTGCCATGGCCGAGAGTTTGTCCATGGCGACGATTATTACTTCAATTATCGCAGCAGTCTACTGCGTCTCGTCCCATTTATTCCGACTAGAGAAGTTGCGACACTGCCGCCGTGGTCACCGAAAGTGGCTCACCGGCAGCGCCACCGATTCCAACGACATGGGTCGGCAGCGCGGGCCGATTTCAAACCCTCTATTCACTCAAGGAGATTCACCATGGTCAAGAAACTCGTTCGCTTCATCGGCGCAGCGGCGGCCGCGGCGGCGCTCGCCCTCGGCGCGTTTTCCGCTCCGGCCTTCGCCGTCAAGCATACCGGCGGCGAATACAACACGCTTCACGCCGGCCTCGGCGCCAAAGGGTACGACGTCGTTGCCTACTTCACGGACGGCAAGCCGCTGCAAGGTAGCGATCGTCATACCGCCGAGTACGGCGGCGTGAAGTGGCAGTTCGTCAGCAAGGAACATCGCGACCTGTTCGCCGCCAACCCGCAGCGGTACGCACCGCAATACGGCGGCTTCTGCTCCTGGGGCGTCTCTCAGGGAAAGCTGTTCGACATCGACCCGGTTAACGGTTGGAAGATCGTCGACGACAAGCTGTACCTGAACTTCAACGCCGACATCAACGCGACCTTCGCCAAGAACGCCGAAGGCTACATCGCCAAAGCCAATCGGCACTGGCCGGAACTGAATCGTTGATTCGCCTCGCACCGGCGGGAGTCAGCGATTCCCGCCGGCAACGGCCCCCAACTACAAAGGATAACCATGTCGAAGTCCACCACTATCGAGATTGCCTTCACACCGGCCGTCAAGGCGATCCAGACGCGCCTCGGCTCGCGTGCGGCCTATGCCCGGCTGGAACGGCGCGGCGGCTGGCCGGACCGGATCACGCCGCAACTCGCGGCGTTCATCGCCGAGCGGGATAGCGCGTACCTGGCGACCGCCAACGCCCAGGGGCAACCCTACATCCAGCACCGCGGCGGGCCGAGGGGATTTCTGCACGTGTTGGACGAGCGAACCCTGGGCTTCGCCGACTACCGGGGCAACCGGCAGTACATCACGGCCGGAAATTTGAGAGAGAACAATCGCGCCTTCCTCTTTCTCATGGACTACGAGCATCAGCAACGGATCAAGATATGGGGCAGGGCAAGCGTCATCGAGGGTGACGACGAGATCCAGTCGCGCCTCATGCCGGCGGGCTACAAGGCTACCCCGGAGCGCGTCATCCTGTTCCGGGTCGAGGCCTGGGATGCCAACTGTCCCCAGCATATTCCGCGGATGATCCCGGCCGCGGAAGTGGCGCGCAGGGCGCAAGCCTATGAGGCCCGCATCGCGCAGCTCGAGGCAGCGCTGGCGCGGCTGTCGAATGACGAGCGATAGGGAATGCTCCGTTGCCGGGATGCATTGCCCCGCGCCTGCATCGCCGGCCCAATTTACTGTTCGGCGATGTAAGACTAAGCTGAATGAGGCGGTCTTTTGGCGGAGTACGGGCGGGCAGCGGCAACGGTCGAGCGCGGCGCCCCCTGCGCCGGAGCTGCCCGTCCTGCCGCAAGGCATGCATCCGAGCGCCGGACGGCAACGTATATGCTCATGTAACCATTACCGTGCGGCCGGCAGTCGAATCCGCCGGAACCGCCGCCAGGCATGCGCAACCCGGAGGGATTCATGAAAACAAGCAGAATCGCGGTATTGGTCGTCGTCGCCACCTTGGTCGCGGCGTTCTTCGCCTTCGACCTGGGGCAGTACTTCAGCCTGGACTACTTCAAGTCTCAGCAGGCAGCGATCACGGCCTACTTCCAGGCCAACCCGGCGCAGACGGCGGCAATCTTTTTCGCCGTCTATGTCGCGGTGACAGCGCTGTCCCTGCCTGGGGCGGCGATCATGACCCTGGTGGCTGGGGCTATCTTCGGCCTGCTGTGGGGCACGGTCCTCGTCTCCTTCGCCTCCTCCATCGGCGCCACGCTGGCCTTCCTTACTTCGCGCTTCCTGCTGCGCGACTGGGTGCAGGGCAAGTTCGGCGACAAGCTCAAAGCGATCAACGAAGGCGTGGCGAAGGACGGCGCGTTCTATCTTTTCACCCTGCGCCTGGTGCCGCTGTTTCCCTTCTTTGTCATCAACCTGGTCATGGGTCTGACGCCCATCGCCACGCGCACCTTTTACTGGGTGAGCCAGGTGGGCATGCTGCTCGGCACCATCGTCTACGTCAATGCTGGTACGCAGATCGCCAGGATCGAATCCTTGAAAGGTATCCTCTCGCCGGCGCTGCTGTTGTCCTTCGCCCTGTTGGGCATCTTTCCGCTGGTGGCGAAGAAGATCGTCGCCGTCATCAGGGCGCGCAAGGTGCTCGGGAAGTGGCCGCGTCCGGCGAGCTTCGATCGCAATCTCGTGGTCATTGGCGCCGGTTCCGCAGGGCTGGTATCGGCCTACATCGCCGCCGCCGTGAAGGCCAAGGTTACCCTGATCGAGAAGCACCGCATGGGTGGCGACTGCCTCAATACCGGCTGCGTGCCGTCCAAGGCGCTGATCCGTTCGGCCAAGCTGCTGTCCCATATCCGGCGGGCGAAGGAGTTCGGCATCCGCGAGGCCTCCGCCTCTTTCGATTTCGCCGATGTCATGGAGCGCGTGCAGCGCGTCGTCAAGACCGTCGAGCCCCACGATTCAGTCGAGCGCTACACCGGCCTGGGCGTGGAATGCATCGAGGGCGAGGCAAAGATCACCTCGCCCTACACGGTGGAGGTTAAAAACGGAAAAGGCGCCCGCACCCTCACCACTCGTGCCATCGTCATCGCCGCCGGCGCGCGGCCGTTCGTACCGCCGATCCCCGGGATCGACGACGTCGGCTACTACACCTCAGACAACGTCTGGTCGCTGCGCCAGCTTCCAAAACGGCTGGTAGTGCTCGGCGGCGGACCCATCGGCTCGGAGCTCACCCAGTGCTTTGCCCGCCTGGGCGCCCAGGTGACGCAGGTGGAAATGCTGCCGCGCATCCTCATTCGCGAGGATCCGGAGGTCTNNAACTGGGCATTCCCACCACCCGCGCACGCACCGTGGAAACGAACGAGTATCTGCAGACGCTCTACCCCAACATCTACGCCTGCGGAGACGTCGCCGGGCCGTACCAGTTCACCCATACCGCCGCGCACCAGGCCTGGTATGCCGCCGTCAATGCCCTGTTCGGCCGGTTCAAGATGTTCAAGGCCGACTACTCGGTGATTCCCTGGGCCACGTTCACCGACCCGGAGGTGGCGCGCGTCGGCCTGAACGAGACCGAAGCGAAGGAGAAGAACATCGCCTACGAGGTGACCGAATACGGCATCGACGACCTGGACCGTGCCATCGCCGATGAGGAAGCACATGGTATGGTCAAGGTGCTGACCGCGCCGGGCAAGGACAAGATCCTGGGCGTAACCATCGTCGGCGAGCATGCCGGCGACCTGATTGCCGAGTACGTCGCGGCGATGCGCCACGGCATCGGCCTGAACAAGATTCTCGGCACCATCCACATCTACCCGACCCTGGCCGAAGCCAACAAGTATGCCGCCGGCGTCTGGAAGCAGGCCCACGCGCCGCAGAAGCTGCTCCAGTGGGTGGAACGTTACCACGCTTGGATGCGTGGCCCCTCCGACGGACGTTCGGCGCAACTGGAGACCCAACAATGAGAAAACTGCTGTTCGCCCTGGTGCTGACGCTGCTGCCCATGATGGCAGCACATTCGGCCTTCGATCACGAACATAAGGCATGGACCGAACTGCTCAAGAAGCATCTCGCGGTCAAGGACGGCGGCAAGGCCTCGCAGGCACGCTATGCCGGATTTGCTCAGGACCGGTCTCAGCTCAAGACCTATCTGGAGAGCCTGTCCGCCGTCACGGAGCAGGAATTCAAGGGTTGGAGCAAGGAGCAACAGCTCGCCTTCCTGATCAACGCCTACAACGCCTTCACCATCGAGAAGATCCTGACGCGCTATCCGAACCTGAAATCCATCCGCGACTTCGGCACCTTCGTCGGCAATCCGTGGAAGGACAAGTTCTTCAAGCTGTTCGGCCGCGAGATGCACCTGGACAACATCGAGCACGACACCATCCGCGCGCCGGGCGCCTACGATGACCCACGCATCCATTTCGCCGTCAATTGCGCCTCCATCGGCTGCCCGATGCTGCGCGAGGAGGCCTTCGTCGCCACCCGGCTCGACGCCCAACTGGAGGAGCAGACCGTGCGCTTCCTCGCCGACCGCTCGCGCAACCGCTACAACGCCCAGAACCAGGCGCTGGAGGTGTCCAGCATATTCGACTGGTACGGCAAGGACTTCGGCCGCGGCTGGAAAGGCTACACGGCGCTGCCCCAGTTCTTCGCCAAGTACGCCGCCCAGCTCGCCGACAAGCCCGAGGAGCAGGCCGCGATCCGCGAGCAGAAGGCGTCGGTAAAATTCCTTGACTACAATTGGGGACTGAACGACGTGAAATGATCATGGAATCTGCAGATGTCGCAAATGAACACGGATACTCCCGGAGCGGATCAGGAGGTTGTCGGAACGTCCGGCGTAACCAACGCCGTGACCGACCGGAAGAAAGCAAGCCTCTGAATTCCTCATGCGAGTTTGCGAAACCTGCGGATTACTGCTTTCTGGGATGAGACGGCCGATGCAAGCTTTTCGCCTCGGCGCCGGTCTGCTTGCNNCAAGCTGACCGACGAGCAGTTCCGCGTCACGCAGAAGGAAGGTACGGAAAGGCCGTTTCATAACGCCTATTGGGACAACAAGAAGTCCGGTATCTATGTCGACATCGTCTCGGGCGAGCCGCTGTTCAGCTCCCAGGACAAGTTCGATTCGGGTACCGGCTGGCCGAGCTTTACTCGTGCCATCGAGCCGGCAAACATCGTCGAGAAGTCCGACCGCTCGTGGTTCATGGTAAGAACCGAGATACGCAGCAAGCACGCCGATTCCCACCTCGGTCACGTCTTCGACGACGGCCCGGCACCCACCGGCAAGCGCTACTGCATGAATTCGGCGTCGCTGCGTTTCATCCCCGCGGACGATCTGGAGAAGGAAGGCTACGGCAAGTACGCCTCG
>JRYJ01023272.1_pt1 | contig 15510 bp, 12 predicted proteins | sample 235371 | NCBI WGS metagenome assembly JRYJ01 (sample SAMN03074219, study PRJNA261477) | activated sludge metagenome | biome: Wastewater Treatment Plant; feature: Wastewater; material: Activated sludge; isolation source: activated biomass of a wastewater treatment plant treating hydrocarbon... ... | reverse complement strand
AAAGGCGGGGGAATCTATCTTTCCGTTTTCCTTCTGGCGTACACCAATCCGGAAATGGCCATCTGGCAATCCTGCCTGCGCGGTCAAGGCGGGTTGCATGACGGTTAACATGAGCGCGGCGATCAGAACGTGCTTCATCTCATCAACTCCTTTTATATAGCTTGGATTGCGAATGGCCGAACAAGCATCGACTGACATCTTCTGAATGCGTCAGGCGTTGGATTACCTGCTAGGGCTTGATCGGTCGCTTCGAGCCTGTCTATTGGGACACTGACACGATTGACCAAACTACCACAGCGGTACCGGCACAGTATAAGAATCGGTATATCCACTGGTTAACTCGCTCGGTAAGCGTGACACCTGCAAATGACTGGATGTCCCAGCCCCTGACGAAAAGCGTGCCCCAGAGAAGTAGAGAAGCTCCTAGGATTTGGAAGAGTGTGATGATACAGGGCGGCGGGTTTCCACAGAGCATGACCGTTAGGAAGGCGATGAGGTAGCCAGCCAAGACTGAGCCTGCAACAAGCAAGAGCGAAACCCAGAACGCGCGGCGAACGACATACGCTCGTGGTATCCGCACATTGTGCTCAGAATAATTCCTACGCGTTTCATTGTCCTTCTCTTCTGCGGCTGCAAGTTTCTCGGGTGCAAAGATGCCGAACATGCATAGGACAACTGCGCGCCACAGGCTGATCCTGGTAGGAGCATTGTCGGCCATTTCTTCTGCGCCTTGGCACTAAAGCTACCGTGATTCAGGGTGGGGTGCGGAGTACAAATGAAGTTCCTCGAATTCGCTGGGCTGCAAGTGTACTGAAAAGTTTCATGGGTATCCACTGGCTTAGCTGCTTCCACTAGGAAGCAGCAGGGGCAGCAGCAATGGACTCTTCGCGCCAGGTCCCTGTGACTTCGTGGTCATCTACTCATCTCGGCTGGGAATGGGTGCGCGACGAAGACTCCGCCATCGCGGTGATTGTCGACCAGAGGAGAAAAGTGGCGCCGCGGTGCGACGGCATCGCGACGCTTCGGCGCGGCTTCAGAGGAGCACGCGGCCACGGGTGACAGGCCAGCGGTCGCCCAGGTTCATCGCATGATGGCGCGTCTGATGTCGCGTACCCGTTCGCTGGCCGAAGCCCGGGCAGCATGACAGACGGCGACGCACCATATCGCCTTCTAGGTAAGGGCCATCGAATTGGAAGGTGAGCCTATCAACCGACGATATCGACTTTGACGTGCCGGTGACCACGGCGCACCAGGTATCTGCGAAAGTCCGCCAGATCGAGGGTGAAAATCTTCGTCGTGCGGAGCGATTCTGCTGCAACGATCAGCGAGGCATCAGCGAGATCCATCGGGTGGTCACCATACTGCTCCATCAATTCAAAGGCTCGCGTCGTGGCTGTCCCGTCCATGAACCACAGAGACACTCCGCCATTGAGAATGAAATCACGCAGTCGATCCGCGCCAATACTGTTCGGTGCGAGCAGGTGAAAGCACTCGGTTAAGACGGGAATAGTGGTGAAGAGCGGCTCTCGGAGGGTGCTCAGGATTTCCTTGCAATGGCGATGCTCGGCATCTTGGGGATCGAACAAGGCGACGAACGGTCCGGTATCGACGAGGATCATCGGCGAGGTTTCCGCCGCAATGCCATTTGCATGCCGCGTCTCGTGTCGGTCGAAGGCGCGATAGCATAGCCACCGGGCCCAAGATCGAGGCGACGATAAATCTCGAATGCCGATCCTTGCCCTGCGCGGCCGACCTCATCACGCAACACCAGCACGCCCCGTTTTAAGACAGCAGAAACAGACCACCCTGTCTTCTGCCGCACCTGTTTCAGAACTTTCTCCGTTTCATCGTCCAGTCGAACGGTCCTGACCCCCATCGCGCTCCTCCCGGGTTTCAGATGTATACATACTGTAATACATCAACCGTGTCACGTCAACTTCTCCTGTCGCTTGGGCAGTGCGCACCGACCGATGAGCCACAAAAACTGCCACGTTTTCATTCCAGTACAGGCAAAGAAACAGTGACGGAGGGCTGGTGCACCCAGGGAAGGCTTCGGATTGGCTGGAACGGGTGCGCGACGAAGCAGGCACCATCGCGGTAATCGCCGATTCATGGGCGGAAATGGCACCGCGGTGCGACGGCATTGCGCCGCTGCGATGCGGCTTTCCAGGAGCATGCGGCTCCCCCGAACCGGTCAAGTGAGCCTCCAGGTTCAGCGCATGATGGCGTTCTGAGTCTGCGCACCCGCTCCAGGAGAGATCCTGCCTGATACCCGAACGTCGGCCCCCGCCCGCTGTTTCCAGACCATCGCTCGTCACGAATCGAATGCGAGCACGAGCGACATCAGCAGGAGATGTTGCTCCCGCGTCAAGCCGATGACCCCAGGGGCGATTTCGCCGCCTTTGAAAAACCCTCCGCCAACCCCGGTCGATTCATCGTAGCGGTGTTCCAGCCGAGCCAACGTTGTCCAGCGACTGCCGCTCCATCTGTATTCCAGCGTGGTCGTCATGGCCTTCAGGAACTGCTCGGATCCGGAGATACGGCCATTGCGATCCCAGTAAAATTCCGGGCGGAGACCGACGCTCCAGTGACCGTCGATCTTCCAGTGTGCATAGAAGGCTGCGGCTGTCCAAAACGTACGGGGATGCCCTGGCAGCTCGGCGGCATTTTCCGTGCCGATGTCGTAAGCGAGCGCGAAGGTCAGCCGATCCTGTTTCCACTCGACGATGCTGTCGGAAAAGAACCGCCAAAATTGCAGCGACGCATCGGACTGGTCGGGTCCGTAGTAGAGGTTTTCCGTGAGCGTCCAGGCTGTTCCCAGCTTGTAGGCGACGCGGGTGCCATAACTGAACTGATCGTTCGAATGGGAGAGATAGTTGTAGCCGTTGATCGCGTACAGATTGACGTCCAGCCGGTCGGTCGCCCGGTACTCCGCCGCCAGCCCGAACATGAAATACGGGGCGTTGTCGGCCATGTAGCTCCGGGTATAGTTCAGGTTTTTCACGGAGTAGATCGACTGATAGCCGATGTAGCTGTTGAACAGGCCGGCCGTCAGGGTCAGCCCATTCCCGACCGGGGCTAAATACGAGACATTGGCGCGGGAGATGTGCCGGAAGGTATCCGCCCCGTCGACCGGCTTGTCGCGCCCAGGGGTGGGTGAGGGCACGAGCGCATCGGTATCGTATCCGCCCTGCAAGCCTACCTCGATGCCATACCGCGACGAGGCGGTCGCATCCTTCCGCACGTAGCCGAGCATCATGTTCGGTGCCAACTCGTTGACCCGGGGGGTGGTTCCTTTACTCCGCCAGAGGTGGTTTTCCGGAAAGTTGAAGTCGATTGCGTAGCTCAGATCGACGAATCCCCCGTAGTGCCAATCCGACGAGGGCCTCCGTTCATCCACCGCCATAACGGGAGTCGCGAGGAGCCCGGAGAGCAGCACGATATCGCAGACGATGGCGGCTGGGCGTGTCTTCACTGCCTTGACCGGCTAGGCCAGCCGAAACCGGCCGGGCTCGTACCGTCGCCCGTGTCTTTCCTGACCGGTGCGGGTACGCGATCCGGGCGGTGCGGCACTGTGCCGGACCGGATTGCCCTGGGTTCCAGCAAATGAGATCGATCGTTCATGGGGTTGCGGTGTTTGGCGAATTCGCAGCGGCTGAGGGTTTTCCGAGCAGCGTACTCAATGGCTCGACTCGAAATGCCGGAGCTTGGTAGGTCTTCGGCAGGTACTCGTCCGGAATGGTGGTCTTGTTGCCGTCTCTGATCTGCGTGTAGTGAGGAGACATGATTTCGACGCCGGCTGCGTTGAAGGTATCCTGAATGTTCTGATGGAGATCGGAGTAGATCGTGGCCATTTGATTCGGGGCGCCGGTATAGGCGTTCAATTCGTACGTCACGTAGAAGTCGTTCAGAGCGGTCTGCAGCACGAACGGCTCCGGATCCGAGAGAATATTTCTGGTTGCCAGGGCGGCCTTCTTGAGCAGCTCGTGCACCGCTCGCCAGGGCGCATCGTAGCCGATGGTCACGGACGTATGCAGAATGAGTGGGGAGGTGGTGAGCGCGCTGGCGCTGTAGTTGATGATGTGTGCGCCGAGAATGAGCGAATTGGGGATGGTGATGTCGACGTTCTTGATGGTTCGGATCCGGGTAACCAGGAGCGTCTTCTCCATCACGTCGCCGACGGTATCGGCGATCTTGACACGATCCCCCAGTTGAAAGGGACGCATATAAGTGAGAATGATGCCGGCGATCGCGTTGCTGACGGCACCGGCCGATCCAAGCGAAAAGAGGACGCCCAGAAAGACGGACACCCCGCGGAACGCTTCCGATTGGCTGCCGGGGATATAAGGAAAAATCGCGATGATCGCGAAGGCGATGACCAGGAAGCGGACGATCTTAAACGTCGGGCTCGCCCAGTCGCGATGAAAGCCGGTGAACGTGATTGCACCCCGTTCGATGCCGTTGAACACCATCTGAATGACCTTGATGCCGTACCGGGTGACGAGGACGATGACGATGATGGCGGCGATGTTCGGGAGCGCGCTCAGGAATGACTGGGCGATGGAACCGAGCGTGCCGACGACGGCATCGATCAGTGTGTTGGCCAGCCGTCTCGTCCAAGGGAAGAGCCTGAGGACGGTGGTGAGATAGATGTAGAAGAGAACGATCGTCAGGACGAGGCGGATGCCTTTGGCGAACGCGATTACCTGTTTCGTAATCGTCTCGGCGGAGATGACTTCGACCCGCTGGATCTTGATCGGCCTGATGTACGTGCCGCGCCATTGGACAATGCGGTCATAGAATTTCGGGAACATCTTGTGGAGGAAGACCAGCATCGCCACGAGCATGGCGGTGGCGGCCACTGCCAGTGAGCCCTCGAGGATCAAGGTTTCCAGACTCAACTCTTTCCGGGCCTTGTGCAGGGCGTTCCGAACCTTGGCGGCATACTCGTGGGCGAGCTGTTGCCGGCCCCGGTTGAAGGGGCGGGCGTCTCCGTCCGTGACCGTCAACAACACCAGTTCCCCGAGCATGATGTCGGTCCCATGCTCGGTGTCGGCTACCGTGATCGCATCAAAGTCGTTCATGGGGTTGTTAGCCACCTGCGCGAGCCGATCTTGAATCGCTTTCGCGCGATCTTGAGGGGTGAAGGAGCCGACCTTCTGATGCAGGGTGAAGAGTTCCTCTCCAAGATAGACGACGGGGGCCTGGGACGGCTGGCTGGGATTAGCCGCGCTGAAGAGCGTGGGCGGCGGTGACTGGGATTGGGCGGCGGAATGAGAGGGAAGGGAAAGAGCGAACGGAAACACAAATAACCATGGCACCAATCGTTGCATCATCGATCCTCCTCGGCGGTATCTCGTGCCTCACCGGATGATCCCCGACGTCGCAACTCGGCGGCGAGCATTCCCCGCGGATCGGTTTCGGTCCGGACTCGGGTTCTCGCGCTGCGCGCCTGTTTCTGGCGACGGTACAGGGCGGAGCATGCGGTAGGCTGTGCGTGGCGCTCGTTGAGGGGGCGTCCCATCTTCATTGGAACAGCAGCCACAATCCGAGACAGTAACCGAGAATGATAAGGAAGCTGTCCGGTTCAATCAACACATAGCGTTTCTCGACGCGATAAATGATGCCCATCAGGGCGATGCTCATCAGCAGGATGCTCCACAGGGCCGCCATCGCGTGGGCGTCGGAGACCGCGTTGAAGATGGGGCCGCCGCGGTAGGCGACATCCACGAAGAAAAACGCGGCCATGTTGAAGGCGTTGCTCCCGAAGAGGTTGCCGACTGCCAAATCGAAGGCTCCCAGTCGGACCGCAGCCAGCGATGTGACCAACTCCGGAAGCGATGTGGTGATCGCCACGAGCGAGGTCCCTATGAAAGAGGTCGTGACGCCGGTCTGTTCGGCGATCCGGTTCGCAGACCCAGCCAGAAACGGCGCTGCTACGAGCAATCCGGCTGCGGCCGCTGCAAATCCGACGGACGCACGCCGGAGTTCCTCTCGTTTGCCTGAAGGTTTCGCATCCTTGGTCGTCCGGGCCTCCTCCACCTTCTCGTGGTCCTGCTGACGCCGTTTCATGACCTCCTGTCTGAACACGACGCGCATGCCGAATACATACAACAGCAACAACAGCATGCTCGCCAATCCGATGCCGCCGTGTTTGACGTCCAGCCCGAGGAGCACAAGGAATGCCGCGAGCGCGGTCAAAAACAGTGCCAGCCCGGCGCTCAGGGCATGCTCGAAGGCCGCCTGCTGCCAGACCCGCTTCTGACGGTGCAACAAGTCGATCAGCCCGAGCGTGAGCATGTTCGTCATGCCGGCACCGAACAGGTCGCCGGCGGCAAGGTCCGGCGCATTCATCAGAGCCGCACTGACCGTTGTGAAGACCTCGGGGAGCGAGGTCGCCGCGGCCATGAGCACGACGCCGATCCAGAGTCCGCCCAGCTCGGTCAGATCGGCGATGCGATCCCCGTAGCGCGATAGCATCGTCCCCGCGTAGACGATCGCCGCGGCGCTGAGGAAGAAGATCGCCCACGGCGCGAACCCTTCAAGCCAGACCATCAGTCCTTGCCCTCTTCAATTGATACAGCGAGCCACGGCCGCCTAAGAGTGGGGCGCCCTCGTCTGCGTCGCCTGGACTGTCCTGCCCGGATGGGCCCGGTTGTAAGCCGCCTGCTGCCAGTCTGCTGGCACCAGTGCGGGCGTCTGTATCCCGGCGATTGGCCCCAGTCTGTTTACTCATAATGCAAGGCGTCGATGGGGTTCATCCGTGAGGCTTTGTTGGCGGGATAGAGGCCGAAGAAAATTCCTACGATCAGAGAAAAGAAGAAGGCGACCGCGACCGCTTGTGAGGAGATGATCGTCGGCCAACCGACCATGCGGGTCATCACCTTGGCGCCCGCGATGCCGACCAGCACCCCCGCCAGCCCGCCGATCGCCGTGAGGATGACCGCTTCGATCAAGAACTGAAGCAGGATGTGAGTCCGCTTCGCCCCCACGGCCATACGGATACCGATTTCCCTGGTCCGCTCGGTCACCGACACGAGCAGAATATTCATGATCCCGATCCCGCCGACGATCAACGAGATCGATGCGATGCTCAGCAGCATGATCATCATCGTCCGGCTGGCTCCCGCGACCGTTTTGGCCACGTCTTCCATCGTACGGATCGTAAAGTCGTCCTCTTCCGACGCGTGCAGCCGATGGCGGGCCCGCAGGAGGTCCTTGATCTCCTCCACGGCAGCCGGGATGTTCTGACGGTGGCGGGTGGCCACCATGATGATCCCCACCGTGCCCAGGAACTTCGTGCCCAGCACCTTCCGTTCGGCAGTGGAAAAGGGCATCACGACCACATCGTCCTGGTCTTGTCCGGTCAGTGATTGCCCTTTCGGTGCCAGCACGCCGATCACGCGCAGCGGCACGTTCTTGATGCGGATCTGCGACCCCACCACTTCCTCGCCCCGCTCGAAGAGGTTGTCGACGACGGTTTTCCCGAGCACGGCCACTTTCGTCGCCGCATCATCGTCTGCCTGCGTGAAAAAGCTGCCCTCCGCCACCGGCCAGTTGCGCAGATCGGTGAAGGCGGCGGTGGTGCCGAGCGCGACCGTGTTCCAGTTCTTGTGTTCGCGAACCACCTGCAGCACCGAACGGGTCGCGTAGGTGACCAGGCTGACATCGCCTACTTTCCGCTCGATCTCGCGCGCGTCGTCGACCGTGAGCGTCGACACCGTGCCGAGCCCGCCCCGCACCCCGCTGACGGTGGTGGCGCCGGGGATGATGATCAGCACGTTGGTACCGAGGCTGGCGATTTCCCGCTGGACCGAGGCGGACGCGCCCTGCCCCAACCCGACCATGGCCACCACAGCCCCGACGCCGATCACGATGCCGAGCATGGTGAGACCGGCCCGGAGTGGGTTGCGCCGCAGCACGCGGAGGGTCGATTGAATAGTGAGCCAGAGAAAGCTCATAGAACTAACGGGAGCTGATAGCCTATAGCGTATGGCTTATGGCACGAACCTAGTCCCTTGCCCGTGCTATATGCCATTGGCCATCAGCCATATGCTCTTGTGTCTATCTGATTCTCGGTCCCATCTGGAATCCCGGCGGCAGCGTTTCCTGCGATTGGTCCTCCGCCTCGGCCAATCCAACCACCACCGCGTCTCCCTCGCGGACCTCTCCTTCGGTAATCTCCGTGTAAAGCGAGTCGGCGATGCCCGGGGTGACGGCCACGTTCTTGGCTCGGCCTTGAGCATCGAGGACCCACACCTGAGGCTGTTTCTTGTCCAACGGGGCACCAGGCATTCTGAAGCGCAGTGCCGTCGTCGGCACCCGCAGGGCGTTCTCATTCCGGGCGGTGACGATTGTGACATTCGCCGTCATGCCGGGCTTCAGCTTCAGCTCGCGGTTGTCGACGGAGATGATGACGTCGTATGTCACGACGTTTTGGATGCTGATCGGGGCATTGCGCACCTGGGTGACCAGGCCGTGGAAGAACTCGCGCGGGTAGGCGTCCACCCGGAAGTCCGCCGTCTTGCCCTCGGCCACGCCGCCGATGTCCGACTCGCTGACGTTGGCAATGACCTGCATCCGGGTCAAGTCCTGCGCGATCACGAACAACGTGGGGGTCTGAAACGAGGCGACGACCGTCTGCCCTTCCTCCACGTTGCGGGACACGATGGTGCCGTTCACCGGGGAATAGATGGTGGTATAGCCGAGATCGAGTTCCGCCGAGGCCAGCGTCGCCTGGGCCTGATCGACCTGTGCCTGGGCCACGTCGACCTGTGCTGCCGCGTCATTGTAATTGGTGTTGGCAAGATCCAGGTCGGCCTGTGAGACGAATTGCTGCTGTCGGAGTGTGGCCATCCGTCGCTGCTCCCGTGTCCGTTGCGCTAACATGTTCTTGGCTTTGGCGAGCGTCGCCTGGGCGTTCTTGAGTGCGGCCTTTGCCTGGCTCACCCTGGCGATATACGGTTTTTGATCGATCGAGGCGATGACCTGGCCTTCACGCACCACCGAATTGAAGTCCGCATAGAGCTTCGCGATCTTCCCGGACACCTGGCTGCCCACCTGAACCGAGACCACGGGATTCACCGCACCCGTCGCCGTCACGATGGCCGTGATCGGGCCGCGATCCGCCACCTGGGTTTTATACGAAATCTCTGCATGGTTGGCCCGGTACCAGTACCAGAAGGCCCCCGTCAGGAGCAGCAGCCCCGCCATCGTCCAGAGCACGATGCTCCGGCGGGGCCTGATCCTCCTCGGAAGACCCAGGGCTCGGGTCGCGGGCAGCCCTCCGTGGCCTTGACCTTGCACAACCACCGGAGTGAGCAGGGAAGGAGAAGCGCTTACGTGCGGGGAGTCCTGGTGATCCGAACGCTCTGTATCCATCGTGGTGTGCCAGCGTATGACCCCTGAATGATAGGCAAGAGCAGTGCCTTTCGGGTGTCACCCGCGAGCGATTGAAATCACGATCCTGCATGCGAGATGGTTGGCGGGCGGAAACCTATCGTCCTGAGAACTGGGGCATTTGGCGACACCCGTACCGACAGACGTGCGGCAGGGTGCCCCTTGACCCCCTTACAAGAACCTGATTACGCTGTGCGCGCTGGGATGAAATTGGCCCGGGAAGGGCGTCCGGCTGGAGGAAGGGATTGGTTATGACCGAGGAGTGGGGAGCAGTCCTGGTTGTGGACGACGACGCGGAGATGCGGAGTCTGATCTGCGACGTCCTGAAAGACCGGGGGCATGAAGTCGCGTCTGTGGGCAGCGGCGAAGAAGCCCTGCGACAACTGAGCGAGGTGGACTATGCCGTGGTCCTGACCGATTTGCGGATGAAAGGCATGCAGGGCACCGAGTTGCTGTCGGAGATCAGGCGTGGGCATCCCGATATCGGAGTCATTCTCATGACCGCCTTCGGATCGGTGGAGACGGCCGTCGATGCCATGAAGCGCGGCGCCAGTGATTATCTGACCAAGCCGGTGAAGACCGAGGAGCTGGTTCGAGTGGTGGAGCGCGCGATCCGGGAAGCGGCGCTGCGGCGGGAAGTCGGCCGGCTCCGGAAGGAAGTGCGCAAGGAATACAGCTTTCATCAGATCATCGGGAAGAGCAAACCGATGCAGGAGGTGTTCGACCTTATTCGACGCGTGGCGGACAGTCCGACCAACGTCCTGATCACCGGCGAAAGCGGGACCGGCAAGGAGCTGGTCGCCAAGGCCATTCATTATAATAGCGATCGGCGGGACGCCCCCTTCGTGCCGGTCAATTGCGCCGCGATTCCCGAACAATTGCTGGAGAGCGAATTGTTCGGCCACATGCGCGGGGCCTTCACCGATGCCAAGGTCGACAAGCGCGGCCTGTTCGAGGAAGCCCAGAAGGGCACCTTGTTCCTGGACGAAATCAGCGAGCTGCCGTTGATGCTGCAGGCCAAGCTCCTGCGGGCCATCCAGGAGAAGGAGATCCGGCGGGTCGGGGCCACGAAGCCGATCGCCGTGGACGTCCGGATCATGGCCGCAACCAATCTCAATCTGGCCGACGAGGTGAAAAACAAACGGTTTCGCGAAGACCTCTACTATCGGCTCAACGTCATCGAATTGAAGCTGCCGCCCTTGCGTGAACGGCGGGAGGACATTCCCTTGCTTGTGGAGACGTTCCTGAAAAAATGCGGCGATGCGCGCGGGAAACAAGTGAAGGCCGTCAGCGAATCGGCATTGGCCATGTTGGTGGACTATGCCTGGCCGGGCAACGTACGGGAGCTCGAAAACGTCATTGAACGGGCGGTCACGTTGAGCCGTGGCGAGAAGATCGCGGCCGAGGACTTCCCGGCGGCGATTCAAGGCGCGCGGGGGGGCCGCCGTGTGCTGGACGAGGCCGCCGAGCGAACCTTGCCTCTGCACGAAGTGGAAAAGGAGTATATTCTCAAGATCCTGGAGAAAACGGGCGGCAACAAGTACCAGGCCGCGCACGTGCTCGGGATCGACCGCAAGACGTTGTATCGGAAGCTGGGCGAGATCGAAGAGGGCAAGCATCACCAGTAAACCGTTCCTTCCGCCGCTGCGCAACTCGGACCCCGCGTGAGCCCACGATCGGACCACATCGTCATTTTCGAAGCCGGCGCGATCGTCTTCCTGTCGGTCGGAATTTTCATCCTCGACCTGCTGACTCCGCTTGGATGGGCGGTGTGGCTCCTCTATTTCATCCCTCTCGTGTTGACTCTGCACTCTCCGCGCGAACGGGATCCCTATTACTTCGCGGCGGCGGTCACGTTGTTGACGATCGTCGGAGGCTTTGTGTCTCGCGAGGGGATTGATCCGCACGAGGCTTTCTTCAATCGTGGACTGGGCATGATCGTTATGTGGGCCTTCACCTGGGTGATGGTGAGCCGAAAGAAAGTACAGGAGCGGCTTGCCGGGGTGCAGGTTTCACGACAGCAGACTGAAATCGCCCGAGAAGAAGCCGTCGAGGCCCGCAGCCAGGCCGAAACGAGTCTGCTCGGCGCGTTGGATCGTGAACGGCACGCAACGGAGGAAACCGCCCTCGCCGAGGCGGCGCGCCAGCGGGCGGAAACCAAAGTGCTGGCCAGCAAGCTGCGGCTCGAGGGCGTGATCCAATCGGCGATGGACGCCATCATCACGGTCGACGACGAGCAGTTGATCGTGCTGTTCAACCGGGCAGCGGAGGATATGTTCGAGTGTAAAGCGGACGACATGTTGGGGCGACCGTTGGACCGGCTCATTCCCGAGCGTTTCCGCCAGGTCCATCGGGATCACATCAAACGGTTCGGGCAGTCGGGGGTGACGACCCGCCAAATGGGCGCCCTGGGCATGATCACCGGCCTGCGCGCGGGCGGGGAGGAGTTTCCGATTGAAGCCGCCATTTCTCAGATTGCGGTGGATGGAAAACGGTACTACACCGTCATTCTCCGCGATATCACCGAACGGCAGCGGCTCGAGAAGGATCTGGCCGAACGGGAATCTCTGCTGCGGACGATCATCGAGACCGAGCCGGAATGTGTGAAGGTCTTGAACTTGGACGGGACGGTCCGGTCGATCAACCTCGCCGGCCTCGCGATGGTCGAAGCCGGAAGGGTCGATGAGATCGTGGGGAAAGAGGTCTGTCAGCTCGTGACGCCGGAGTTCCGCAGGGCCTTTACGGAGTTCACCCGAAATGCAGGCCGGGGACAGGTCGGCATTTTGGAATTCGAGATGGTGGGGCTCAAGGGTAGCCGTCGCTGGCTGGAGACACACGCCGTTCCCTTGCGTGACCCTGGCGGGGCGATTACGGGTGTTCTGGGGGTGACGCGCGATATCACGACCAGAAAGGCTGCCGAGCTGGCGTTGTCGCGGAGCGAAGCCCGACTGCAGGATATCCTGAACTCGATGGACGAGGTGGTGTGGTCCTGTTCGGTGGATTTGTCGGAACTCTTCTACGTCAGTCCCGCGATCAAGAAGATTTATGGCCGACCGGCCGCCGATTTCCTTTCGCGCCCGTCCCTCTGGTTGGAGATGATTCACCCGGAGGATCGCCTCCTGGCTGAGTTGGCTGTCCAGGAGTTGCAGGAGGGGGCCCCCTTCGAGGTGGAATATCGCATCGTGCGCCCCGATGGGGGGATCAGGTGGATCAGGGGCCGGGGCCGCGTCATCAAGGATGATCAGGGCCGTCCGCTCCGTATCGACGGGGTTGCGACCGACGTCACCGAAAAACGGAGTGCCGAGCGGGCCTTGAAAGAGGCGCAGGAGCGCTTTGAAGACATTTTTGAAGCATCCAAGGATGCCATCGGTTATGCGTCGCTGGATGGGACGTTGGTATTGGCCAACCAAGCCTTCGCGAACTTGACCGGCTATTCCAAACAAGAGTTGCTGACCAGAACGTACCGGGACCTCACGCCTCCGGAACATCGTGAGCTTCAGGCCGAGGTGGTCGCGAGTGTGCTGCAAACCGGGGAACCGCGGGAATACGAAAAGGAATACCTCCGCAAGGATGGGTCGCGCATTCCTGTTCACGTGACCGTGTTTGCCGTCAAGGGCGACGACGGGAGGCCGGCCGGGGTGGCGGCGATCGTCAGAGACATTACCGAACGGAAGCAGGCCGAACGTCTGATGCGTCAAAGCGAGGAGCGGTACAGGAGGCTGATCACCGTGTCGCCCTACGCGATTTTCGTGAACCGGGGGGGCCGGGTGATCTTTGCGAACGACCGGGCGGTCAAGCTCTTCGGTGCGGTGAAGGCCGACGATATCATCGGACGGTCGCCGCTCGAGCTGTTTCATCCCGATTTTCATGAGGTGATTCGTGAACGAATCCATGAATTGATCGAGGGCCTCCAGGAGGTTCCCGCCATGGAAGAGAAGATCGTCAGGCTGGATGGGACCGTCGTCGATGTCGATGTCAGCGCATCCCAATTCACTGACGAGGAAGGCCCGGCCATTCTGGTGATGTTGCGGGACATCAGCGAACGAAAGCGCCTGCAAGAGCAATTGCGCAAGACCGAACGCATCGCCGAACTGGGCGCGCTGGCGTCCGGCATGGCGCACGAGATCGGCACGCCGATGAATGTGATTCTGGGCCGTGCCGAGTACCTCATGCAGCGGGTTAAGGAGGAGCCGATCAAACGGGGGCTGCAGACGATCGTTACGCAGGTCGAGCGGATCACCAAAGTCATGAACCAGCTCCTGTCCTTCGCACGGCGGCGGACGCCGGAGCGGCGCGCCTTGGATCTACGCCGAACGATCGAGGACAACCTCGACATCTTCCAGGATCGCCTCGCGAGGAACCGAGTGAAGGTCGAAACGAGCTTTCCGGAGGCCTGTCCCATGGTCCTGGCCGATCCGGATCAGATGAGCCAGGTACTCATCAACCTGGTGATGAATGCCATCCACGCGATGCCAGACGGCGGCACGCTCCGCCTCGCCCTGACTCCCGCGAACGACATGGTGAAGCTGATCGTCACCGATACCGGGCACGGTATTCCGCAAGAGGTCATCATGAAGATCTTCGATCCGTTCTTCACCACCAAAGAGTTCGGAAAAGGAACCGGCCTGGGCCTGACGGTCGTCAAGGGGATCATCGAGGAACACAACGGCACGATCACCGTCGACAGCGAGCCGGACAAAGGCACGACCTTCACGATCGGCCTGCCAATTCACAAGAGCCTATAGCGTAGAACCTATCTCAAAATCGATTTGCCATGACCGATCAGCGTCACTTTGTGGATGTCAGCCAGGGCAAGTTCGAAAATACTTGGAAATTTTGCGATCAACACCTTGGATCTCGCCTGCCTCATGCCGACCGGACGGTGGTTTTCAATTTTGAGATAGGTTCTATAGCTGATAGCTTATGGCACGGACGAAGCAAAGAGAGACTCAGCTATACGCCCTCTGCGCAATCCTACCAACTCCTTATTTGTGCCATAGGCCATCAGTTATGAGCTTTTCCGATTTAAAGCCGACAGCAGTCAGCGATCAGCTCTCAGCCTGATTGGGAACAGCCGAACTCACACAAGCTGATAGCTGATGGCTATCAGCCGACTGTGGCAGCGCGCGACAGGGTCAGCACCCCATCCTGGGGTGTTTCTCGCCAGTGCATTGATCTTCGGTAAGGTGTCGGAATCTTCCTTCAACGAAAATTGCTTCGAAATCACAGTGGCTTAGCTCTGATCTCCTGCCGACGTTGATGGCATATGGCTTGCGTGACTTCGTTTACATTCGAGTTCCCAAATAAAAGAGGTCAGTCCTGTGGAAGGGAGGAAACCAGCCGTGTTGCTGATCGTTGAAGATGACGAAGCCATGCGAAGTCTGCTGTGCGACGAGTTGTGGGGTGAGGGGTATCAGTTGCGGGAAGCGGCGAATGGCCACGAGGGTTTGGAGTCGGTCTTCACCGCCGTGCCGGATCTGATCGTGACCGACCTCAAAATGTCTGCCGGGGGGTTCGATTACATCGCCCGGCTCCGCACCTTTGCTCCGCATTGTCCCATTATCGTGATGACGGCGTTCGGCGACGCGAAGACCAAACAGGAAGCGCTCAAGAGCGGCGCCACGGCGTATTTCGACAAGCCGGTCCGTATCTCCGAGCTGAAGACGACGGTGAGATTATTGCTGGGGGGAGAGCGACCGGCGCCGGAGGGGCAAAGTGTCGTGTAACCTTAGGTAGAAACAGTGATTCTGCGACGGCCTCCCCACAGGGGGGTGGGTTGTCTTACGGTCTCCCCGTATAGTAGAAGTAGGGCCTTCCAAATACCGAGGGAAGGTCCTGGTCAATGCACACACAGGCAAAAGGTGATGAGATGGCCGGATCTCCCTCACTTCCTCCTCCTCCTTTCAGCGACCCCATTTTGGCGGCCCGCCTTGAGGCCTTGAAACAACTGGCTGACGGGCTCACCGATCGTGTGGCGGTGATGGATCGGGAGTTCAACCTCGTCTATGCCAATGAGTCCGCCTGGAATGACTCCCAGGAGTCGACGCCCGTCGCGCGGCCTGCGAAGTGCTACGAAGCCTTCGTGCACCTGAGCGATCCTTGCGGGTCCTG
>JRYJ01001592.1_pt1 | contig 15617 bp, 9 predicted proteins | sample 235371 | NCBI WGS metagenome assembly JRYJ01 (sample SAMN03074219, study PRJNA261477) | activated sludge metagenome | biome: Wastewater Treatment Plant; feature: Wastewater; material: Activated sludge; isolation source: activated biomass of a wastewater treatment plant treating hydrocarbon... ... | reverse complement strand
CCTCCGCGTCGCGGCTAACCCCGCGTCGCGGCGAACCCGCGTCGCGGCGAACTCACGTCATTCAAACAGCGCGCGGACGTACGACTCGGGATCGAACGGTTCCAGGTCATCCAGCGTTTCGCCCACGCCGACGAATTTCACCGGCAGATTCAGTTTCTGCTTGACGCCGAAGATCGCGCCACCCTTGGCGGTGCCGTCCAGCTTGGCCAGGATGACGCCGGTACATTGAATGGCCTTGGAGAATTGCTCGGCCTGGACGACGGCGTTCTGCCCCGTCGTGGCGTCGAGCACGAGCAGGACCTCGTGCGGCGCCCCGTCGATTTGCTTGGCGACGATGCGGCGGATCTTCTCCAGTTCCTTCATCAGGTGCGCCTGAGTGTGCAGCCGCCCGGCCGTGTCCACGATCAACACGTCGAAGCCGCGGGCTTTCGCCTTTTCGCACGCATCGTGAGCCACGGCCGCGGGGTCCGAACCCTGGTGCGCCTTCACGATGTCGCAGCCGATGCGCTGGCTCCAGATCGTCAACTGTTCCACGGCCGCGGCTCGAAACGTGTCGCACGCCGCCACCATGACTTTCTTTCCATCATCCTTCAACCGCTTGGCGAGCTTGGCGATCGACGTCGTCTTGCCGGAGCCATTGACTCCAGCGACGAGCACGACGGTGGGCTTGACGGAAGCGAATTGGATGCCCGGCGACGCGGCGGAGAGCAGCGCCATCAGCTTCTGCTTCACGAACGACTCGACGTCGCCGGTCACTTCCTTGTCCAGGAACGCCTGCCGGACCTCGGCGACGATGTCGGCGGTCGCCGTGGTACCGACGTCGGCGAGCAGGAGCCGCCGCTCCAGTTCGTCGAGAAACTTCTGATCGACGCGGCCGGAAATCCGGAACAGCGCCGCGACGTCGCTGAAGACTTTGCGCGTCCGCGCCAGACCCTCTTTCAATTTCCCGAAGATGGCTTTGAAGACCATTCGACTTTTCCCTTGGGATCGCGTCGGCGAAGCCCCGATCGGCGGTCAAACGACCTGGTTGCGTAGAGCGTCCAGTTCCTCCGCGGTCACACTGCGGCAGCCGATGCCGCGGTGCGGGTGCTGCGGGCCGTGGCAATCGCTGCCGCCGGTGATCGCCATGCCTAATTTCGACGCCCAATCGCGCAGTTCTCGCGTCCGTGCCGTGCGATGAGTCGGGTATTCCGATTCGATCGCCTGCAAGCCGCGCTGGCGCAGTGCGGTGAGCTGAGCGAAATCGAGGTCCGCGGGCGGGTGCGCGAGGCTGACGACGCCGCCGGCCTCTCGCACCCGCGCGAAGGCCTCCTCAAGGGCCAATCGGGATTTCGGCACGTCGGCCGGACCGCCGTCGTGCAGATACCGGTCAAATGCCTCGCGAATCGATCCGACCACTCCGGATCGGCAAAGCAGGGCGGCCAGGTTACGCCGGCCGAGAGATCGGCCCCCGAATTCGCTCGGCAACGTCTCGAGATCGACGCGGGCGCCGTTGCGGCGGAGCCGTTCGGCCATTTCGAGGAAGCGGTCGCGCCGGCGCCGTCGCAGGCCATCGAGCGCCGCGGCCAGCGCAGCGTCGTCACAGCGCACAAAGTAGCCGAGAATGTGCACTTCACGGCCAGCGTCCTCGGCCGTGATCTCGACGCCGGCGATGATTTCCAATCCCGGCGCAGCGGCCGCGCGCGCCGCGGCGACCCCAGCCAGCGAATCGTGATCCGTGATCGCCAGCGCGCTCAGCCCGACGAGTCGAGCGACGTCCGCCGCCTGCTCTGGCGTGTACGTGCCGTCGCTGGCCGTCGTGTGCACGTGCAAGTCCGCCCGGCCGTTCCGGGCAAGCCGGAATGCCGTCTGACACAGCGCAGTGAACGGTTGACCCGCGGGCATGGCTCTACGTGGTGGCGGACTCGAGGCGAATGCGGCACTGATCCAGGACGCCGTTGACAAATGCCGGCGAATCGGCGCTGCCGTAACGCCGTGCCAGTTCGATTGCTTCATTGATGATCACGGCCGGCGGCGACGGATCGCTGGAATCGAGCATCTCAAACACGGCCAGTCGCAAGACGTTGCGATCCACGGCCGCCATGCGGGACAACCGCCAGTTCTCGGCGGCCGACGCCAACAGCGCGTCGATTTCGCCCTGCCGCGCGACGACGCCGGCGAACAGTCGCCGAGCCAACGGTTCGTTCGTCGGATCTCGGAGCCGGTCGCGGATGAACCCCTCGGCCGCGGCTGACGCCGTGGAGGGATTGGCGTCGTGCCAAACCAGAAGCTGAAGGGCGATCTCCCGCGCCCGAGTGCGTCGGGTCATACGGAGGCTGCGATTTCCAACTCAAGAGCGGTGAACAGCGCCGCAAATGATTGTTCAGTCATCGGTTGCGTGCGTCCTTGGACTCGGCGCCGACCTTCGGCGCCGAACCTGTTGTACCGGCGCGGGTGAGCGGATGGCGGATATTCCACCATCGGCGGCGCGCCGAACCGACGCCCTCGGAGCATCTTAGGGAAACTCCCCGTCGCCCGGCGGGGAAACCTCGCCTCGGGCGACGTAACTCTATCGGCATTGTATTTTTCCGCTCAACGGTTACATTTCGGGCCGGGGCCGGATGGGCTTCTAGCAGGACGCACGGATGCCGTCGCTCGCCGCATCGCCGACGTTGCCAATTCATCGGGACGCAGACCTGTGCGCCGGTCTCGATCAGCCGCCGCCGGACCCGTTGGCCATCGGCGACGGAAGCGCGCTGGCGCTGAGCGGCTGGTGCTTCCACCCGCATCAGTCAGTCCGTCAACTCGACTTGGAGTTCGCCGGCCGCCGTTGCCCGACCGTGTTGCACGGTATTCAGCGGCGCGACCTGGCGGACCGATTTCCTGACCTCGCGGCGAGTCGCGCCCAGTGGTCCGGATTCGCCGCGGTCATGCCGATCGCGCGCTGCTTGCGCCGGCGGGCCGCGACGCTGCGACTGATCGCGACTCTGGACGACGGCCGGACGGCCACGACAGCGCTGACCACGTTGAGCCTGCAGCCGGAGATTGGCAGCCGGAGCCCGCGGCTCATCTCTCCGAGCCGCTGCGGCTCCGCGCGCACGGCCGTCTGCATGACGACCTACAATCCCGATCCGGATTTGTTTGCTCGTCAGGTGCAATCGCTGCGCGAGCAAACCGATCCCGAATGGATCTGCATCGTCTGCGACGACGGCTCGCGTCCGGATCGCTGGGCGGCGATTCGCGGCGTTCTCGGCGACGATCCGCGTTTCGCGCTATACCGGCAGGACGCCAATCGCGGGTTTTATCGCAACTTCGAGCAGAGCCTGGCGCTGACGCCGCCGGATTGCGAATTTGTCGCCCTGGCCGACCAGGACGACCGCTGGCATCCGGACAAGCTGGCCACGCTGCAATCCCATTTCGGCCCGCGAACGTCGCTGGTCTACAGCGACGCGCGGATCGTCGGCGCTGACGGCACGGTCCTGGCGCCGACCTACTGGACGACGCGCCGGCCGAATCGCGGCGATCTCGCGGCTTTGTTGATCGCCAATACCGTGACCGGCGCCGCGGCCATGATTCGCCGCCGCGTGCTCGACGACGTGCTCCCGTTTCCGCCGCCATTCGGCGCGGCGTTTCATGATCACTGGTTGGCTCTGGCGTCGCTGGCGACCGGCGAAATCGTCTACGTGGATCGGCCGCTGTACGACTATGTGCAGCATCGGGGCAACGTCATCGGCCACGTCGCGCCGCCGCCGCTGCCGATCTGGACCCGCGCCTGGCGGTGGGCCAAGTTCTTCTGGCCGCCGAAATTCGCGCGGAACGTGAAGGTCGCGCTCGGCAACGGACGAACGCATTTCTTCGACAACCAACTCCGGCTGCAGCAATTGTCTCTGGCGTTGACCGAGCGATTCACGGGGCGGCTCGATGGGCCAATGGCGCGCGGCCTGGAAAAAGCGCTCGGAATCCCCGCGCTGACCCGCCGCGCCTGCGCTCACCCCAGCGGCGTCAGCGCCACGGTCGGCATGGAGTTTCACTTGCTTCACGCGCGCCTTTGGGCGGCGTACATGCGAATCAAACGGGCCGCGCTCGCCCCTCGCAGAGCGGCGGCGCCGCTGCATTGCTGTTCGGAGAACCGCTGATGGCTCAGGATGCAATCACCGATCGGCTCATCGTGCTCGAGCGCGGGACCGAGCCGTTCAGCGGCTTGCCCATGCTCTGGGCCGGCGGCCTGTTGCCCGACGTGCCGTTCGATCCGGCGGCTCGGGTCGAAGTCCTCTACGATGGCGTGGTGAAATCGTGGCTGCCGGTTCGGCCGCTCGAACCGTCGTCCTCGTCGCCGGCGGCGCCCGTCGGCTCCGCGTTCAACGTCCAGGTGCTTGAAGAGCCGGGGACCAGCCGCGTTCAAGTTGTGCTGGTGGGAGCGGCCCGGCGAGAAGTCCTGGCCGATCGGCTGCGGGACGAAATTCGGCGCCGCGGAGCCGGTGGGATCGCCCAGGCGCCGGCTCTGACTGAAACGCCGTCGGTCCGCTGGAAACTTCTCTTGCGCCGGATGGCGCACAAGGTTCGGACGGGTGACGCATTTGCTCCGCGGAACTGGGCCCGTTGGAGCCGACGTGCGGCGCGCAAAGTCTTGCGCCGCCCGGCGCCGGCGGCGCCGACGCCGCCTGCTCCGCCGCCTCAGGCTGACGACTGGTCGCACCCGCGCCGGCCGGAACGCTCGCTCTACCACGCCCACTGCGACAATAACGATGCCTCGACGTACCTGCGCGAACAGTACCGGCGCGAAGCGGCACGGTTTGCACACCGCCCCAAAATCAGCGTCCTGATGCCGGTTTATAACGTGGACGTCTGCTGGCTTCAGCGAGCGGTGGAGTCCGTGCGCGCGCAGGTCTACGACAACTGGGAACTCTGTCTGGCCGACGACGCCTCGCCGCGCCGCGACCTGCATGACTACCTGCGTCAGTTAGCGGACGACCCCCGGATCAAAGTGACCTTCCGCTCGGCCAACGGGCACATCTGCCGCGCGACGAACTCCGCGGCGGACCTGGCGACCGGTGAGTTCGTCGCCTTCATGGACAACGACGACGAACTCGCGCCGGATGCGCTCTATCACTACGTGCGCCGTCTCCAGGTCGAGCCGGATATCGACGTCTTCTATTCCGACGAGGACAAGATCGACGCCACGGGGCGGCGCTACGACCCGCAGTTCAAGCCGGATTGGTCGCCGGAATTGTTCCTGTCGTACAACTACGTCAATCATTTCACCTGCATGCGGCGGGAATTGTTCGAGCGCGCCGGCCGATTTCGCCCGGGTTTCGAGGGGGGGCAAGACTACGACCTGCTCCTCCGCGCGACGGAATTGACCGAGCGCATCGTGCATGTGCCGCGGGTCCTGTATCACTGGCGATCGCTGCCGTCGTCCACGGCGGCGGCGGCGTCCGTCAAGCCGGTCATGTTCACGTCGTGCGAGCGGGCGCTCCGTGATCGGCTGAATCGGCTCGGGATCGCCGCCACGCCCTCCACCCCCGACTTTGCCGATCGTCTGCGTCTCCCGATCAGTTTGCTGGAATCTCCGGATAGCGGACCGGCCGTGACCGTGCTCGTGACCGGCCCGTCGACGGCGGCGGCCGCGGCGGCCGAGCGGCTGCGGGCCGCGACGACTTACCGCAACGCGCGGTTCATGCCCGTGGCACGTGACGGAATGTCGCTGTCCGCCGCGATCAATCGAGCCGTGGCTGACGTCGCCGATGACTTCGTTGCCGTCGTGAATGCGGAACTGACGCCGCGCGATCCGCGCTGGCTGTCGCGGCTCGTCGGCTATTGCCGGCTGCCGGGCGTGGGCTGCGTCGGGCCGCGGGTCGTGGATGCGGGCGGCCGGCTGCGCCACGCCGGTGTCGTGCTCGGCATGCACGACGAGACGGCGCCCGGCCTGGCTTTCCAAGGCCATCGCGCCGACGAAGTCAGTTACTACTTTCTGGCCGAAGTGGCTCGCAACGTCTCCGCTTTGCCCGGCGATTGCCTCGTCATCCGCATGGCGGGCTGGCGCGAACTCGGCGGATTCGACGCTGTGCGGTTTCCGGAAAACCTGGCGGCAGTCGATTATTGCCTGCGACTCGGCCAGCGGGGATGGCGCACGGTCTGTCACGGCGGCGTCGACCTGATCGGGCCGGCCGCGGACGCCGAGCGCGACGACCCGCGGGAAGTGCGGCGCCTGCTGGAGGCTCACGGTCGCGCGCGCGATCCGTTCTACAATCCAAACCTGTCGCAGCGGGAGAGCTTCGCGGTGGCGCCCGGCTGTCCACATGCGCCGTTGACGACTCCCACCCGGCGCACGCGCGTGCTGTTCGCCGCTCACAATCTCAGTGCGACCGAAGGTGCTCCGCGGTATCTGTTCGACATCGCCGCCGGGCTGCAGCAGCGCGGCCGGGTGGATGCCATGGTCTTTTCGCCCTTGCGCGGGCCGGGCGCGGATTGGTATCAGCGCGAATCGATTCCCGTTCACGTCCGTGAACTCGAACATGCGACCAACTTCCTGGAAGCGAAGTGGACGCCCGGCGATTACGCGGCGACCCTCGACCAACTCGGCGCGCTGCTGGCGGAATTGCGGCCCGAAGTCGTGGTCGCCAATACGCTCGGGAACTTCCCGATGATCGAGGCGGCGGCGCGGGCCGGGATCCCCAGCGTCTGGATCATCCACGAGAGTTACACCGATGCGCAGATGACGGCCCTGCACAGTCCCTTTGCATTGGAGCGCTGCCGGGCCGCGTTCACGCTGACGGATCGCGCGCTGATCGCCTCGCATGCGACGGCGCGGCTGTTCGCAGGCGTCGACGCCCGCCACACCGTCGAGGTGATTCACAACGGGCTGGAAGCCGCGGCTATCGAGGATTACAGGGCGCGCATCACGCCGGCGGAGGCCAAGGTGCTCTTGCAAGAGCCTCCGGGGCGCAAACGCATCACCGCCGTCGGCACCGTGTGCGAGCGCAAAGGTCAGCACACGCTGGTGGAAGCGGCAGCCCATCTTCGCCGCGCCGGCCGAACCGACTTCCTTGTCGCCCTCGTTGGCGTGCGCGATACCAGCCAGTCGTACGTGAATTACATCCGCACGCTGATGGACCGCGAGACGCTGCACGATTTCATCGCGCTGATTCCGGAGACCAACGACGTCCGCCCCCATTGGCGAGCCACTGACGTTTTCGTCTGCGCGTCCCACGTCGAAGCGTTCAGCCGGTCGATGCTCGAAGCCGAGGCGTTTGGTCTGCCGATTGTCAGCACGCCGTGCTGCGGCGCCGATGAGCAGGTGGTCTGGGGCCGCAACGCCTTCCGCATCGACTTCGGCGACGCCCGGGCTCTGGCCGGCCATTTGAACTGCCTCCTGTCGGACGATGCCCTGCGCGCTCGAATGGGCGCCGCGTCACGGGCGGTCTACGAATGCCACTTGACGAACACGGATATGCTCGAGCGCTATGAGCGGCTGATTCTCAACGTGCGGCAGCATGCCGACATGGCCCAGGCGGCGGTCGAACTCCGTCGTGCGGCCTAGTCAACGCCCGGGACCAGACATGCCTCGATCCGATCGCATCGCTCGGACCGTTCACGCGCTGTCGCTGGTCGCGCTTCTGGCGTGGATCGGCATCGACCTTCTGGGCAAGCCGGTGTTCGGCGATCGGCCTTGGCCGGACGGCGTCATCGATTTTCGGTTGATTTACGACTACAGCCGGCAAGTGCTCGAAACCCATCGATATCCGCCGATCTATCCACATCCGCCTTCGGCCGTGCTCCTGCAAGCGCTCGCCACGCAGACCGAGTTTGCCATCGCCGCGGCCATCTGGATCACGCTGACTGCCGGCATGACCGTGGCGCTGTACGCAACGCTTCTTGCGATGCTCCGGCGTGAACAGCGACCCTCGGCGTGGTGGATCGCATTAGCGGCCCACGGCATCGCGACGTATTTCCTGCAATGGGAATTCCGATCCTTGAACTGCAATCTGATGTTTCTGGGGGCGCTGGTCTTCGCGGCGTCGGCCGTGCAGCGAAATCGTCCGCATCTCGCCGGATTCTGGCTCGCGGTCGGCATTTCGCTCAAGCTCTATCCGATTCTCGTTGTTCCGTATCTGTTCTGGACGCGCCGGCGCTCGGCGGGATTCAGCGCGGTCGCCTGGCTTGGCGTGTTCTGGATGGTCCTGCCGGCAGCCGTTTTCGGCCGTGATCTCGGTCTCGTCTACTCGGACTGGTTCGCCCAGATCACTCGCGCCGCCGATCCGCTGAATCACTCGCCGCACCCAATTCTGATTTCGATCAATACCGCGGCCGACTGGCTGGCCCAGGGCGACGCGCGTTGGGCCACCGCCATCGTCTGGTCCGTGCGCACGCTCTGGCTGGCTGCCATTGCGGGAGTCATGATCGCCGCCCGCCGGAGCCGCGATTGTCATGATGTTCGAGTTCTGCTGTCGGACATCGCGCTCTTGACGCTGGCGCCGATCGCGGTCAGTCCGTACCTGGAGCCGTATCACGCCGTGCCATTCGTGATCCCCGCGATCGTACTGGTGTCCACGGCGGCCGACGCGAGCGTGGACCGTCGCCAGCGCGCGATCTCGGGCGTCGTGGCGCTGCTCTCCGCCGCGATGGTGCCGGCCCTCGTTCCGTGGAGCGGACGCGGGCTGCTCGTCTGCGGCAAGCTGTTCGTCGGCGCGGTCGGCGCGGCGGCCGTTTCGCGCGCGAACCGCGCTTCGCAGCGGCGATCGCCCGCGATTTTCACCCGGCGCGCGGCGTGAGCCGAAATCCCGCGAACCCATTGCGTCGCTGGCGGTGTCGGCTAAGATGACACGGACGAACCGTCGCCGGAGAGGTGGCTGAGTGGTCGAAAGCACCGCTTTGCTAAAGCGGCGTAGGGGTCAAACTCTACCGCGGGTTCGAATCCCGCCCTCTCCGCATTTTGAGAGCCTGCGTTCGCAGGCTCTTGTCGCTTTTTCGGCCGGCAGGTCATGCCGGGGCAGCCAACTGTTCACGCGCTTACAATTCCTACCGTCGCTGCACAATTGTCTCCGAGATCGCGGAGGCTGCCCACATGCAACTTGCCGAGTACCTGTTCCGCCGCATTCGTGACCGAGGTGTGACGCACACCTTCGGCATTCCGGGTGATTTCGCGCTGCCGCTCTATGCCGCCCAAGCGCGCTCTGGGTTGCAGACGGTCGTAATGACTCACGAGCCTTCGGTGGGCTATGCCGCCGACGTGTATGGACGGCTCCAGGGATTAGGGGTCGCCGTGGTGACGTATGGCGTGGGCGCGCTGAACATGGTCAATGCCGTGGCGATGGCCTACGCGGAACAATCGCCCTTGCTCGTCATTGCCGGCGCACCGGATGCCGGCTGGCAGCGCGGCGATGCCCTGTTTCACCATCGGGTCAAGACGCCGGAGACGCAACTGCGCATGCTGCGCGAAGTCACGGCCGCGCAGGCGTCGATCATCGATCCGGCATCGGCCGTGAGGCAGATCGACGACGTCCTAAACGTCATCGAGCGGCATTCCCGGCCCGGATTCATCGAAATCGCTCGAGACCTCACGTTTGCCGAGGTGACGCCGGCGGCCGACGGGCCCAATCGGCTGCCGTCGGCGCCGTCATCCGAAGCGTTGGAGGAAGCGGTCGCGGAGATCGTCGTCCGGCTCAATGCCAGCCAACGGCCGATCGTTTATGCCGGTGTTGAAATCGAGCGGTTCAATCTGATGACGTCGTTGGTGCGCCTCGTTGAGAGACTCAATCTGCCCGTGGCGACGTCGCTGATGGGCAAGGCGGTGGTGCCGGAGCACCATCCGAACTTCATCGGCAACTACTTCGGCGCGCTGGGGCCGGATTTCGTCCGCGATTACCTGGAGCAATCCGATTGCATTCTCGCGCTGGGAATGCTGTTTTCCGATGTGGACGTGGGATTCGATCCGACGCGCATCGACCGGCGCCGACTGATTCAAGCGACGTCGGACGGCGTCGTGATCAGCCATCATCGATTTGCCGGCGTCGACTTGGCATCGCTGCTCGGAGCGCTGGTCGCATCCGATGCGTTGCGGCGGCACGAAGGGGCGGTGCCATCGCAGCCCGTGGCCGCGCCGAGCTCCGCCGGGACGGAATGGGGCACGGCGGCCGTCGTTGAAGAGTTGAACGGTTTCCTCAAGCCGTCGCACCTGGTTCTGGCGGATACCGGAGACTGTCTGTTCGCCTCGGTGGAACTGCGCGCCGACCGATTCATCGGCCCCGGATACTACGCCAGCATGGGGCTGGCGGTGCCCGGCGCGATCGGAGCGCAATTGGCCCGGCCTGATCTGCGGCCCGTCGTGTTGATCGGCGACGGCTCATTCAAGATGAACGGCGTGGAGCTCGGAACGGCCCGAGATTGGAACCTGAATCCGATCGTCGTGATACNNATTTGCCACCCTGCGCGCCACGGATCGGGACCGCGAGTATTACCGACTCCGGCCGTGGGACTATGTCGGCTTGGCGCGGTGCCTGGGCGGCGACGGCGTTCGAGTGGAGAACCGGGCGGCGTTGCGTGCGGCCTGGAATGCCGCGGAGGCTTCATCGCAGTTTTTCGTGATCGAAAAACTGTTGCCAGAGGCCGACGCGTCGCCAACGCTGCAGCGACTGGGCCGGGAATATGGCGGCCGGATCGCCACCGAATCGCCGTCGCGCTAGTCAGCCCCGCGGGTGAAACCGACTGTGAATCGCCTTGAGCCGGTCGCGATCCACGTGGGTGTAGAGCTGGGTGGTGCGGATGTTGGCGTGCCCGAGCATTTCCTGAACGGCGCGGAGATCGGCGCCGCCGGAAAGGAGGTGCGTGGCGAAGCTGTGTCGAAAGGTGTGCGGGCTCACGTGGCCGGTGACGCCCGCGCGCCGCGCGTACTTCTTGACAAGCACCCAGAGCATTTCGCGCGACAGTTTGCGGCCGCCGCGGCTGATGAAGACCCACGGTGTATCGCATTCCGCCAGAGCCGGAGAACCGAGATACGCCCGGAGCGCCTGAATGGCCGGAGGGTTGAGCGGCACGATGCGGTGCTTGCTTCCCTTGCCGACGCACTTGCAGTAGCCGCCGTCGAGGTTCAGATCCTCGCGGCGGAGCCCGACGACTTCCGACGCCCGGCCGCCGGTGGCATACAGCGTCTCGAGGAGTGCGCGATCGCGGAGATAGAAACGGTCGTCCGGCGTCGGCGCGGCAAGCAGCTTTTCGACCGCCGCCGGCGACAGCACGTGCGGGATCCGCTCCCACAATGCCGGCGAAGAGAGCAGCTCGACCGCCGCCGGGTCGGCTCGCTCTTCCATGCGCAGGAAGCGGTAGAACATTTTCAGCGCCACCAGCCGCCGCGCGATGGACGGCGGGGCGAGACCTTCCTCGTTGAGTTGAGCCACGTAATGGCTCAGATCGCGGACGGAGGGCTTCTGGTAGTTCCGGAGTCCGCCGCCTTCGACCCAGCCCGCGAAATGCTCGAGATCGCGGCCGTAGGCGAGGACGGTGTTGGCCGCCATGCCGCGCTCGGCTTCCAGGAAGTGCCGGAACGCCCGGAGATCGTCGCGCAGTTCGGACATCGCTCCATTATGCCGCGGCATGGCCAGAAGTCGGCGAGAACTCGGTCATCGCAACTCGAAGGATTGCCGGAGCGACCCGTCTTCTTTCGCGTTTTCGTCATTTCATGCTTTCGCGACGGGATGCGCTGGGTTCAAGGGACGGCTCGAAACCCGTGTACAATCGCAGTGTCCGATGTCCGCCGGAGGGCAGAACCGATGTCCACCGTGGCTCAGAAGCCGATCACCGCCGACGAGTTCATGCGCCCGCCGGACCCGCCCGATGGATCGAAACAGGAGCTGGTCCAAGGGGAGATTGTGACCAAGCCGCCGACCGGATTTCGACACCGGCAAGTGCAACTGATGATCGGCTCGATCCTGCTGGGATTTGTGCGGGGCAACCGCTGTGGAAGCGTCACCGTCGAAAGCGGCCGAGTATCTCGCTCACGGCGTTCGCTTGGTGTGGATTGCCGATCCCGAGGATCAGACGGTGACGATCGACAGACAGCCCGACGAGGGGCGCGCCCTCTCCGATGCGGCGGAGATCACCGGCGACGACGTGCTGCCGGGATTCCGCTGCCGCGGCGCCGATTTCTTCCGGTGAACGGCGCTCGAGCATCGCGCCGCTGCGCGTGTCCTCTTGTCCCGCCGCGGCGCGAGTCGGTACACTGCTGACTGGATCAAAGGAGGCGCACCCATGAACGCAGCGCATGAATGGCTGGCGAAGAACCACGAGTCGATCATTCGCGGCCTGGCGAATCTGGTCGCGATTCCGAGCATTTCGACCGACGGCGAACACGCGAAGGAACTCGAGCGCACGGCCGCCGTCACCGGCGATCAGATGCGCGAAGCCGGGCTGCAGAACGTCGAAATGCTGCGCGTCGGCGATTCGTACCCGTACGTCTATGGCGAATGGCTCAATGGGCCGGATCGCCCGACGGTGTTTCTCTACGCGCACCACGACGTGCAGCCGATCAACTACGTCGATCAGTGGAAATCGGATCCGTGGAAGCTGACGCGGCGCGACGGCCGGCTCTTCGGCCGGGGCGCCGCCGACGACAAGGGCGCCATCTCGGCCCAGCTCGGCGCCATTGCCGCGCTGCTCAAGACTCGCGGCAGCTTGCCGGTCAACGTCAAAATGGTCGTCGAGGGCGAAGAAGAGGTCGGCTCCAAGAACCTGATGAAATTCTTCGACCGTTACCGCGACAAGCTGCAATCCGACGTGATTGTCGTCTGCGATACGGAAAATCTGGAGGTCGGGCTGCCGAGCATCACGTATTCGCTGCGCGGGATCGTGGCGGTGCTCGTGGAAGTGGAAACGGCGGCGTTGCCGGTGCACAGCGGCATGGCCGGGGGCGCCCTGGCCGACGCCGCGATCGCGCTCAACGCCATTCTGGGTCGATTGCACTGGGGCAACGGTCCGCTGCCGATCCCGGGCATTTACGATCAGGTCCGTCCGCTCACGGACAAGGAGCGCGCCGCGTTCCGCGCCCTGCCGTTCGACGAAGCCAAGCTGCGCCGCGATCTCGGCGTGTTGCCCGGCGTGCGCCTCGCCTGCGAAACCGGGCTGACGGTCTACGAGCAGACCTGGCGCAAGCCGGCGGTCACCGTCATTGCCCAGGAAGCGAGCTCGATCAAAGGCGCCTCGAATCAGGTTCTGCCGAAAGTCTCGGCGATCGTCAGTTGCCGAATCGTGCCGGATATGCGGCCCGAGGCGGTTCAGGCGGCGCTCGAGCGCTTTCTCACCGCCGATCCGCCCTGGGGCTGCAAGGTGACGGTCAAGCCGCTCGGCGCGGCGTGCAACTGGTGGATGACCGATCCGATCGGGCCGGCATTCGAGGCGGCGCTGGCGGCATTGCGCAGCGGCTTCGATCGCGACCCGATCGCCATCGGCTGCGGCGGATCGATCGGTTTCGTCGGTCCGCTGGCGGAACTGTTCGGCGGAGCGCCGGCGCTCCTGCTCGGCATCGAAGATCCGCAATCCAACGCACACGCGCCGAACGAAAGTCTCCACGAAGGCGACTTCAAAAAGCTCATGGCGTCGCTCGCCAATCTCTTCGAAAACCTCGGCAAGATTCCGCCAGCGCGAATCCGGGGCTAGGCGAAGCGATCGCCGCGGGCCGGCGATTCTGAAGTCAATCTCGCCGTTTTCGTGATTCGTCGCTGCGACGGGCCCAATCCCGACGCGCAGCGGCGGCGATCGGCACGCTCCGCAGAAACGGCGCGATCGGCGGCAACCGCGCGTTCTTCGCGGTCCGCACGAACTCGCAATCAACTCCCGCGGCTTGGCTTGGCTTCGATGCCGTTCTGGTGGCACAATCCCTAATGGACGCTGTCCTTGCGCGCTCGCCGAGACTCTCCATGATGCTGCACACCATGATTGGCCGCGGATTCGTCATCGCCTCCGTCGTTTGGCTTTTCGGGTCGTCAGCGGCCGCCCAGCGAACCGCTCCTCCGCCGCCCGCGGAATACGACGCGCAGATCCGCTACAGCATCCGCGCCGGCACGCACCAGCGCATCGCTCTGTTTCAGGCGCTCGAACGTCACCTGGAATCGATCGGATTCCGGCGGATTCCCAGCGACGACGAATTTGAAGCGGCGGATCAATCCGCGGAGCGCATCCACGGGACGTTGCCGAGCGACAAGGTCCGTGAAGTTCTCCGCGCTCCGCAGGTGCGGACCGTCCTGCTTCTGCCCGCGGGCATGACGCTGCCGACGAATCCGGATCAGCGCGTGCTGGTTCAGATCGAACTCGAATCGCGATTGTCGCCGAGCCGACGGCAAGTCCTGGCGCAGCAAGCGCGACAGCGGCTGGCCGGGCTCGGGTTTGTCGAAAAAGTCGGGTACGATCATCAGAACCACGTGCGGCTGTTGGGCACGATTCCGGCCGGCGAGGTGGAATCGCTGCTCGTCGATCTGCGCGATCTGCCCTCCGGTTGGCTGGCGCCCGACGTGCCGCGCCGCGATCTGCCGGAACCGATCCGCAACGTCAATCCGATTCGCGTGGTGGAGGTATTGCGCGAGCCGGCCGGACTGCCGCCGAGCGCGGACGCGGCTTCCCCAGCGGCCGCCGATTCAACGCTGGAAAAACTGCCGCTGGACCTGCGCGACGTGGACCCGGCCGAGATCCTGCGCATGGACGTCATCCTGGCGCAGACGCCGGGCAGCGGCATCTTTTGGCCGACGCCGTGCCCCTGTCGGAGTGACCGGACAACCTCCGCAGACCGGGCGCCGAGCGCCGATTGGTGGCGCGCCTTGATCGAGCGCGACGGCGTCGTGATCGAAGGCCGGCTCGGGCCCGTCGTGGCGATTCGCGGACCGGCTGGGGTCGCCAAGGACCTGATCGCGAACGACGCCATTGCCACGGTGCGACGATCGGCGACGGCGACGCGCCAGCCGCCCATACCGCCGACGCCGATCGTAGCGGACGCTGTCCACCGGACGGGACTCGATCGCCTGTCGGCGGGTCAGCGCGGCCGGGGCGTGATTGTCGCGGTGATCGACACCGATTTTCGCGGCGCCGAGCGCATCAACACCACCGGGGCGCCGGCGACGACGATGCTCGATCTGACCGCCGCGCGCAACGCCGACCTGCAACCCGATCCGCAACCGAGCGGCGAAGGCATCGGCGCCGGGACGCAGGCTGCGCTGGCGGCCCGGCTCGCCGCGCCGGAGTGCAGTCTCGTCCTCGTCCGCATCGACCGGAACGCGGCGTACATGATCGGTGATATTGTGCGCTACCTCCACGGCGACGCCACGCGCTGCCAGAATCTGGTCAATCGAAATCAAGATCTGCTGGCCGATCACGATCGACTGCGGATCGCCCGCCAACGGCTCCATGACGAGCAGACGGCGATCGCCAACGACTTCACGGCTGATGACGCCGCGGTCGAACGACGGCTGAAACTGGCCGCCAAGCTCGCCGCCCTCGACGCCGAGGAAAAGGCGTATCTCGACCGGCTCACGCGCTTCACCGAACTCGAGGAGAAGCTCATCAATCTGCGCCGCGTCGGCGTGGTGACGTGCGGCCTGGCCTGGGACATCGGCTACCCGGTCGATGGGTCCGGCCCATTGAGCCGGGTCGTCGACCAC
>JRYJ01001010.1_pt1 | contig 15713 bp, 10 predicted proteins | sample 235371 | NCBI WGS metagenome assembly JRYJ01 (sample SAMN03074219, study PRJNA261477) | activated sludge metagenome | biome: Wastewater Treatment Plant; feature: Wastewater; material: Activated sludge; isolation source: activated biomass of a wastewater treatment plant treating hydrocarbon... ... | reverse complement strand
GGCCGGGTTCTCGAACTGCTGGGGGATGAAGTATTTGGGGTCGGCCTCGGCCAGGGCCTTGGCCTTGGCGATGGCGCCGCCCATGCCCTCGGGGCCGGGGGTGAGGATCAGCTCGGCGCCGTAGGCCTTGAGCAGGAGTTTGCGTTCGCGGCTCATGGTTTCCGGCATGACGAAGGCGCACTTGATGCCGCGGGCGGCGCAGACCATGGCCAGGCCGATGCCGGTATTGCCGGAGGTGGGTTCGAGCACCACCGTGTCGGGACCGATCTTGCCCGCCGCCTGGGCGGCGTCCAGCATCGACACCGCGATGCGGTCCTTGACGCTGTGGCCGGGGTTGAAGAATTCCAGCTTGGCGGCGACGGTGGCGCTGCCGCCAGCGGTGACGCGGTTCAGCTTGACCAGCGGGGTGTTGCCCACCAGTTCGGTGACGTTGTTGGCGATATTCATGGCGTGGCTCCTGTTGGCGATCGGGCAGATTGTAGGCGACTCCGGTGCCGCTGTGGGGCCGCTCCGCGTTCAGCGCCGGAGGTAGATCCGGTCGAAGCTGCCGCCGTCGGCGAAGTGCGCCTTCTGGGCCTTCTGCCAGCCGCCGAAGACCTCATCCACCGTCACCAGCCGGATCTTCGGGAACTGGGCTGCGAACCGCGCCGCCACCTTGGCGTCCCGGGGGCGGTAGTAGTGGCGGGCGGCGATGGTCTGGCCTTCTTCCGAATACAGGTAGTCCAGGTAAGCCTGGGCGGTGAGCCGGGTGCCGTGCTTCTCGGCGACCTTGTCCACCACCGCCACCGGCGGTTCGGCCAGGATGGACAGGCTGGGGGCCACGACCTCGAACTTGTCCTTGCCGATTTCGTTGATGGCCAGTTGGGCTTCGTTCTCCCAGGCGACGAGCACGTCGCCCACGCCCCGCTCGACGAAGGTGGTGGTGGCGCCCCGGGCGCCGGAATCGAGCACCGGCACGTTGCGGAAGATGGCGGCGACCAGTTCCTTCGCCTTCTGCTCGTTGCCCCCCGGCTGCTTGAGGGCCCAGGCCCAGGCCGCCAGGTAGTTCCAGCGGGCCCCGCCGGAGGTCTTGGGATTGGGGGTGATCACCGCCACCCCGGGCCGGGCCAGATCGTTCCAGTCCTTGATGCCCTTGGGGTTGCCCTTCCTGACCAGGAAGACGATGGTCGAAGTATAGGGCGAGGAGTTGTGGGGAAAGCGCTTCTGCCAGTCCGGCGGCAGCAGGCCCCGCTCGGCGATGGCATCGATGTCGTAGGCCAGCGCCAGGGTGGCCACGTCGGCCTCCAGGCCGTCGCGCACCGCCAGGGCCTGCTTGCCGGAGCCACCATGGGACTGGCGCACGTTCACCGCCTGCCCGGTCTTGCCCTGCCAGTACCTGGCAAAGGCGGCGTTGTAATCCTTGTACAGCTCCCGGGTGGGGTCGTAGGAGACGTTGAGCAGGGCGGTCTGGGCGCAGGCGGCGCCGACGGCCCCGAGGAGGGCGAGGAAGAGGCTGAGGTGGCGCATGGGGACTCCGATCAAGGCTGTTGATGAACAGATGATCGGAGTCTATGGTCGGACTGTTATTCCCTGAACGAATGAATTTTCAGAAGGATATAACGATGCGTGATTACCCCAGGAAGAGCTTGTACGCCGGGTTCTTGCTCTCGTCCCAGTGGGCGTAGCCGAGGTTCTTGAGGAAGGCCCGGAACTCGCCCATTTCCCCCGGCGGCACCTGCATGCCTACCAGCACCCGGCCGTAGTCGGCGCCGTGGTTGCGGTAGTGGAAGAGGCTGATGTTCCAGCCCGTGCTCATGTGGTTGAGGAAATTCATCAGGGCGCCCGGCCGCTCCGGGAACTCGAAGCGGTAGAGGAGTTCGTGCAGGCCCTTTTCGCAGACCTGGGGCGAGTGGCCGCCGACCATGTGGCGGATGTGGTTCTTCGCCATCTCGTCGTCGGTGAGGTCGAGGGTGGCGTAGCCGTGCTTCTGCAACTGCTCTACCACCTTGCTGGCCTCCGCCCGGTTGGCCACCTGCAGGCCGACGAAGACGTGGGCCTCGCTGGCCTGGTGATAGCGGTAGTTGAACTCGGTGATGCTGCGCTTGCCGATGAGGGAGACGAATTTCTTGTAGGAACCCGGCTTCTCGGGCAGGGTCACGGCCAGCACGGCTTCCCGCTGCTCGCCGATCTCGGCCCGCTCGGCGACGAAGCGCAGGCGGTCGAAATTGGTGTTGGCGCCGGAGGCCACCGCCACCAGGGTCTTGTCCTTGAGCTTGTGCTGGGCGGCGTAGGCCTTGGCGCCGGCGATGGCCAGGGCCCCCGAGGGTTCGAGAATGGAGCGGGTATCCTCGAAGACGTCCTTGATGGCGGCGCAGATGGCGTCGGTGTCCACCAGGATGACCTCGTCCACCACCTCCTTGCAGACGCGGAAGGTCTCCTCGCCGACGAACTTCACGGCGGTGCCGTCGGCGAAGAGGCCCACCTGATCGAGGCGCACCCGGTGGCCCTTGGCGAGCGACCGGGCCATGGCGTCGGCGTCGTAGGTCTCGACGCCGATGATCTTGACGTCCGGCCGCAGGCGCTTGATGTAGGCGGCGACGCCGGCGATCAGCCCGCCGCCGCCGATGGCGCAGAAGACGGCGTGGATGGGCTCCGGATGCTGGCGCAGGATCTCCATGCCGATGGTGCCCTGGCCGGCGATGACCTCGGGGTCGTCGAAAGGGTGGACGAAGGTCAGCTTCTCGCTCTTCTCCAGTTCCATCGCATGGTGGTAGGCCTCGTCGTAGGATTCGCCGTGCAGCACCACCTCGCCGCCCCGGCGCTTGACCGCCTCGACCTTGATGCCCGGCGTCGTGGTCGGCATGACGATCACCGCCCGGCAGCCGATTTTCGCCGCCGACAAGGCCACCCCCTGGGCGTGGTTGCCGGCGGAAGCGCAGATGACGCCGCGCTTCAGTTTCTCCGGCGAGAGGCCGGCGATCTTGTTGTAGGCCCCCCGCAGCTTGAAGGAAAACACCGGCTGCATGTCCTCGCGCTTCAACAGAATGCGGTTGCCCACCCGGCTCGACAGGTTGCCGGCCAGTTCGAGAGGCGACTCGATGGCGACATCGTAGACCTGTGCGTTGAGGACTTTTTCGAGATAATCCGGGTGCATGGTGCGGCTCAATAAGGCAAAGGAAGGATTCTAAGGGTGGAGTGGCTAAACGTCACGGCGGAATGGGGGCTCTGGGGCGTCCTGGTGGCCAGTTTCCTCTCCGCCACCCTGCTGCCCGGCGGCTCGGAGGTCGTTTTTTGGGGTTTTCTGCAACTGCACCCGGAAAGAACGGGCCTCGCCCTCTTCCTCGCCACCCTCGGCAACACCGCCGGCGGCATGACTTCCTGGTGGTGCGGCCGCTTCCTGCCGCAGTGGCAGCGGGTCGAGGCCCTGCCCCACAGGGAGCGGGTGAAGCGCTGGGGCAGCCCCGTCCTCCTCTTCGCCTGGGCGCCGGTGGTCGGCGACGCCCTCTGCATCGCCGCCGGCTGGCTGCGTCTGCACTGGTTGCCCTGCTGCCTGTTCATGGCCGCCGGCAAGTTTCTGCGCTATTGGGTGGTGGCGCAGGCGGTGGGCGGGTGATATTCACCGGTACCGTGATGCAAGACCACGGTGCTGACGACTCGCAACCACGTTTGCCGACGCGGAGTAGAATCTGTCTCAAGAAACAAGGATTTCGCCATGCGTTCCATCGATCACAAACGCCTCGACAAGATCGTCGCCGACGCCCGCAAGGCAGCCGACCAGCGGGCCGAAGGCTATCGCGAACGGGCGCTGAAAATCTATCCGTGGATCTGCGGCCGCTGTGCGCGGGAATTCACCCTCGCCAACCTGCGCGAACTGACCGTGCATCACCGTGACCACAATCACGACAACAACCCGGCCGATGGCAGCAACTGGGAACTGCTCTGCATCTATTGCCACGACAACGAGCACCAGAAGCAGATCGAAGCCGACCGCGGCTACACCGATAGCAGCGTACGCGGTGGTGGCGCCACGCATAACCCGTTTGCCGCGCTGCAAGGCCTGCTCAAGAAGGATTGAGCCAGCGCATGGCTGAACGGCATCCGTGCGTGGATGGGGTCGGGGTCTAGGGTAGTTATCGCCCTGAGGGGCTGAAACCTTCCACGCAATGCTGGGTCTACCTGCCCCGCGTGTTGCGCCGCAATACGCTAAAATCCACCTTTTGTTGGACCCCGGCCGCTGCCATGACCGCCCGCCTGCGCGAAATCCCCTACAACTACACCTCGTTTTCCGATCGCGAGATCGTCATCCGCCTGCTAGGCGCCGACAACTGGGCAGTCCTCGACAAATTGCGCAGCGAGCGCGTGACCGGCCGTTCCGCCCGCATGCTCTACGAGGTGCTGGGGGATATCTGGGTGGTGCAGCGCAACCCCTACCTGGAAGACGACCTGCTGGCCAACCGGGAGCGCCGCGACGCCCTGGTGGAGGCCCTGCGCCATCGCCTGCGCGAAGTGGAAAAGCGCCGCGTCGAGACGGAAAAGGACGACCCCGAGCGCTCGGCCAAGGTGAAAGTCCTCGTCCAGGCTGCCCACCAGGCGGTGGATCGCTTCGCCGCCCATTTCGGCGAGACCCTGGACCTGCGCCGCAAGGTGCTGCGGGTGCTGGGCAAGCACACCCGCCGCGACAACATCTGTTTCGACGGCCTTTCCCGCGTTTCCCACGTCACCGACGCCACCGACTGGCGGGTGGAATACCCCTTCGTCGTCCTCACGCCGGACACCGAGGAGGAGATCGGCCCCCTGGTGCGCGGCTGCATCGAGGCCGGGCTGACCATCATCCCCCGCGGCGGCGGCACCGGCTACACCGGCGGCGCCGTGCCCCTGACGCCTTACTCGGCGGTGATCAACACCGAGAAGCTGATCGACATCGGCCCGGTGGAGGAAACCGTCCTGCCCGGCCACAGCGCGCCCTATTCCACCATCCGCACCAGCGCCGGCGTGGTCACCGAGCGGGTGGCCGAGGCCGCTGCCGCCGCCGGCCGCGTTTTCGCCGTGGATCCGACCTCGGCTTCCGCCTCCTGCATCGGCGGCAACGTGGCCATGAACGCCGGCGGCAAGAAGGCCGTGCTGTGGGGCACCGCCCTGGACAACCTGGCCTGGTGGAAGATGGTGACGCCGGACGGCAACTGGCTGGAGGTGGAGCGCCTCAACCACAACTTCGGCAAGATCCACGAGCAGGAAGTCGTCCAGTTCCGCCTCAAGCGCTTTGACGCCAGGGGATACAAGCCCCTGGGCGAGGAAATCCTGACGCTTCCCGGCGCCGCCTGCCGCAAGGACGGCCTGGGCAAGGACGTCACCGACAAGTTCCTCGGCGGCTTGCCCGGGGTTCAGAAGGAGGGCACCGACGGCATCATCGTCGCCGCCCGCTGGGTGTTGCACAGGATGCCGCCGGTGACCCGCACCGTCTGCCTGGAGTTTTTCGGCCAGGTGCGGGAGGCGGTGCCCTCCATCGTCGAGATCACCGATTACTTCAAGCCGGGCGGCGCCGGCAACGCCGCTGGCGTCCTGCTGGCCGGCCTCGAGCACCTGGACGAGCGCTATGTGAAGGCCGTTGGCTACGCCACCAAGGCCAAGCGCCACGGCCGGCCGAAGATGGTGCTGATCGGCGACATCGTCGGCCACGACGAAGATGCGGTGATGGCCGCTGCCTCCGAGGTGGTGCGCATGACCAACAGCCGGGGCGCCGAGGGCTTCATCGCCGTCACCCCGGAGACGCGCAAGAAATTCTGGCTCGACCGTTCCCGCACCGCCGCCATCTCCCGCCACACCAACGCCTTCAAGGTGAACGAGGACGTGGTCATCCCCCTGCCGCGCATGGGCGAGTACTGTGACGGCATCGAGCGCATCAATATCGAGCTCTCCATCCAGAACAAGCTGGCCCTCTGCGCCGCCCTGACCGAGTTCCTCCAGGGCGACCTGCCCCTGGACCGCGGCGACACCACCCTGGACGCGGAGCTGCTCCTCGGCGACCGCCGCCAGGCCGCCCTCGATTACGTCGAGGCCGTGCGCCTGCGCTGGGAATGGCTGCTGGACAACCTCGACCTGCCCTTGGCCGAAGCCGAGTCCCGCTTCCTCTCCTACGGCGTGCAGGCCGGCGAGCTGACCAACAAGGCGGCCGATCCGAAGCTCTTCCACCGCCTGCAGGACTACTCGGTGCGCGTCTCCTGGAAGCAGGAACTGAAGCCGCGCCTCTCCAAGATCTTCGATGGCGCGGTCTATCGGCCCATCCTGGATCGCATCGCCGGCATCCACAAGGAGATCCTGCGCGGCCGCGTCTTCGTCGCCCTGCACATGCACGCCGGCGACGGCAACGTGCACACCAACATCCCGGTGAACTCCGACAACTACGCCATGCTGCAGACCGCCAACCGGGCGGTGGAGCGCATCATGCACCTGGCGCGCTCCCTGGACGGCGTCATCTCCGGCGAGCATGGTATCGGCATCACCAAACTGGAATTCCTCACCGACGAGGAGATCGGCCCCTTCCGCGCCTACAAGGCGAAGGTGGACCCGGAGGGCCGCTTCAACAAGGGCAAGCTGATGCCCGGCGGCGACCTGGCCAATGCCTACACGCCCTCCTTCAGCCTCCTCGGCACCGAGTCGCTGATCATGGAGCAGTCCGAGATCGGCAACATCTCGACCATGATCAAGGACTGCCTGCGCTGCGGCAAGTGCAAGCCGGTGTGCTCCACCCACGTGCCGCGCGCCAACCTGCTCTACAGCCCGCGCAACAAGATCCTCGCCACCTCGCTGCTGATCGAGGCCTTCCTCTACGAGGAGCAGACCCGCCGCGGCATTTCGCTCCAGCACTTCGACGAGTTCAACGACGTCGCCGACCACTGCACCATCTGCCACCGCTGCGAGAAGCCCTGCCCGGTCGACATCGATTTCGGCGACGTCACCATCGCCATGCGCAACTTCCTGCGCGAGCAGGGCAAGACCCGCTTCAACCCGGGCAAGGCGGCGGCCATGGCCTTCCTCACCCTCAAGGACCCGGCCACCATCAAGCTCATGCGCACGGCCATGATGTCCTGGGGCTTCAAGGCCCAGCGCCTGGCCCACACCATCGCCAAGGGTATCGGCCTGGTGCGGGAGACGCGTAAAGCGCCGCCGGCCACCCTCGGCGCGCTGACGGTGAAGACCCAGGTCATCCATTTCCTCAACCGGCCGATGCCGGGCAACCTGCCCAAGCGCACCTCCCGGGGCCTCCTCGACATCGAGGACGACACGGTCATCCCGGTGATCCGCAATCCGCGGAAGACCACCGAGGAATCGGACGCCGTCTTCTACTTCCCGGGCTGCGGCTCGGAGCGCCTCTTTTCCCAGGTGGGCCTGGCCACCCAGGCCATGCTCTACGAGGTGGGCGCCACCACCGTCCTGCCGCCCGGTTATCTCTGCTGCGGCTACCCGCAGACGGCGGCCGGCGAGGAGGACAAGGGCCAGAAGATCACCACCGACAACCGGGTGCTCTTCCACCGGGTCGCCAACACCCTCAATTACCTGGACATCAAGACCGTCATCGTCTCCTGCGGCACCTGCATGGACCAGTTGCAGAAGTACCAGTTCGAGAAGATATTCCCCGGCTGCCGCCTCCTCGACATCCACGAATACCTGCTGGAAAAGGGAGTGAAGCTGGAAGGGGTCCAGGGCACCCGCTACATGTACCACGACCCCTGCCACACCCCCATGAAGACCTACGCCCCCCTCAAGGTGGCCAATGACCTCATGGGCCAGCCGGTGCCGCTCTCCGACCGCTGCTGCGGCGACGCCGGCTCCTTCGCCTACGCCCGCCCGGACATCGCCACCCAGGTGAAATTCAGGAAGCAGCAGGAGATCGAACGGGTTGCCAGCGAACTGCGGGGAGACGGCTTCGCCGGCGAGGTGAAGATCCTCACCTCCTGCCCCGCCTGCCTGCAGGGTCTCTCCCGCTACGACGACGATGCCGGCACGAAAGCCGACTACATCGTGGTGGAGATGGCTCGCCACCTGCTGGGCGAGAACTGGATGGCCGACTACGTGGCCAAGGCCAACCGGGGGGGCATCGAGCGCGTGCTCCTGTAGCACTGGCCCGCGGCGGAGCCTGCCATCGGGGCTTTGCCGTGAAATACTACCTTAGTCATAGCACCCCCTTGCACTATCCTTAGGATGGTGTAATTGTTAGGAAAAACAAGGAACAAGGCTATGCAAGGGTGTGATCTGTGCCAATCGCCAGGGGGTGAGGTACTGTGGCAATCGGCTGCCTGCCGCGTTGTCGGCGTTGCCGATGCCCACTACCCGGGGTTCTGCCGGGTCATCTGGAACGCCCATGTGCAGGAAATGACCGACCTCGCCCCGGCCCAGCGCCAGTTCCTGATGGCGGTGGTGTTCGCCGTGGAAAACGTCCTGCGCGAACTCTATCGCCCTGACAAGATCAATCTCGCCAGCTTCGGCAACATGACACCCCACGTTCATTGGCACGTCATTCCCCGGTGGGCTGACGACCGGCATTTTCCCGAGCCCGTCTGGGGAAGCGTGCGGCGGGAGGGGGCGCTTCCCCGGCCGGCGGTGGACGCCGCCACGGTGGCCGCCGCCCTGGCCGCCGCCCTGGCACCGGTGCAGGCTGCTTGCGAAGGGGTCACGCCATGAACGACACCATTTCTCCCCCCATGCTGCATATTCCCGACCTGCAGGCAGGCATGGCTTACCTGGGCCGCATTCCCCTGGCCAATCCGGCCGTGTCGGAGGAACATTTCATCCGCTTCCTCGATGCCCTGCTGGCCGATCCGCCGGGGGCTGACGATCTCTTCGTCCTTCTCGAGCAAAGCCGCGTCCCCCTCTGCTTTGTCGAGGAGGAAATGGCACGGCGTTACCACAACAAGCCCCTCATCCTGGGCGACGTGGAGGAAGCGGCCTTCCGGCAGGTGGTTTCCGCCTGGCGCCGGATGGCCAAGGCCTATGAACTGTGCGCCCGTCTGGCGGAACCGGAGCACGACAATCCGGCCTACGCCGCCCGGGTGGCCACCATTCTGCACCGCTGCCTGTACTACAACGGGATGATCATCCTCGAGCACTTCCGCGCCCGCCGCGAATTGCCGGCCGGCATCTGGCTCGACCTCCACGGCTACTATGCGACCGCCGAGGAGTGGGGCGTCGCCACCGTGCCGGTGGAGGATGCCCTGGAGCACGAGCGCCAGTCCACCCACTGCATGGCGGCTTATGTCACCCTGCTCCTCATCGAGCTGGCCAGTCCCTACAGCCAGAGCGTGCGCGACCTCAACCTGATCCGCCGCTGGGCCGGCCAGTGGGCGCCCATGGTCGCCGTCCTGGGCCTGGGGGACGACCTTGAGGTGCCGCCCTTCGTCCTGCAGCTCATGCTGGATCGGGGCCTGCATCCGGCGTCCAACAGCGAGGAATTCGGCGACGACGTGCGGCGCCTCGACACCAGCCGTCTCAGCCTGCAGATGAACCAGATGCTGATGCAGTTGGGGCAGCGGGTACCGCCTTCCCAACTGGGCCTGGGGGAAGAAACGACGGGGCACGTCACCCACGTCCTCCAGCAGCTGAGCCGCACCTGGAGCCAGCAGGCGACGCCGCGGCGCTTCCGCCGCTTTCCCATCCAAGGCTGCGCCAAGGTGGCCTTGGGCTTCGAGGCCATGCACTACTTCGTCGGCGGAGAAACCGAATTCCAGCAGCACGATTCCGCCAGTACCTACTCCCGGGGCGACTTCGACGCCCTGTTCACCTTCCGCTACCGGGAGAATCCCGACCAGCGCCTGAGTATCCGCAGCGCTCCGGATTTCCCTCTGGACGAATGGGGCATGACCAACCATTCGGCCAACGGCTTCCGCCTCACCCGCTCCAGCGCCGGCCAGAAGATCAGCCACGGCCAGCTCATGGCCATTTGCCCGGACGATGGCGACCGCTACATCCTGGGCCAGGCCACCTGGCTCATGCAGGCGACCGATGGCGGCATCGTCGCCGGCGTCGCCGTGCTGCCCGGCGTGCCGGTGGCGGTGGGGGTGCGCGTCGCCGGGGTCGGCATCGGCCACCAGTTCATGCGCGCATTCCTGTTGCCGCCCATCCCGGCCATCAAGGAAGCCGGCTCCATCGTCATGCCCCCGGGCATGTATTCGGGCAGCCGCGTCATCGACGTACAGGCGGATGGTGTCTGGCAAATCCGCCTGAAGAGCGTGCTGCAGCGGGGCGTCGATTTCGAGCGCATCAGCTTCGACCTGGTTTGATCCATCTCGGACATTAGCGCTTGGGTCTAACACGCGGGCATCGCCGCGTGGAAAAGGCCTGTCCTTTCGGGTATCCTACAGGGTTTTCCCCAATAGCCCTGAACCAGGAGATTCCGTGGAAAAGGACCTGCGCGAAGCCGCCCTCGAATACCACCGCCTGCCCACGCCGGGCAAGATTTCCGTGCGCCCGACCAAGGGCCTGACCAACCAGCGCGACCTGGCGCTGGCCTACTCCCCCGGCGTCGCCGCCGCCTGTGATGCCATCGTCGAGGACCCGGCCACCGCCGCCGACTACACCTCCCGCGCCAACCTGGTGGGCGTCGTCACCAACGGCACCGCCGTGCTGGGCCTGGGCAACATCGGGCCGCTGGCCGCCAAGCCGGTGATGGAGGGCAAGGGCTGCCTGTTCNNCAATCTGGAGGACATCAAGGCTCCCGAGTGTTTCTACATCGAGCAGAAGCTCAAGGAGCGCATGAACATCCCCGTCTTCCACGACGACCAGCACGGCACCGCCATCATTTCCGCCGCCGCCATGCTCAACGGCCTCAAGATCGTCGGCAAGAAGATCGACGAAATCAAGGTGGTCTGCTCCGGCGCCGGCGCCGCCGCCATCTCCTGCCTCAACCTGTGGTGCGATCTGGGCGTCAAGCGCGAGAACATCACCGTCTGCGATTCCAAGGGGGTCATCTACGTCGGCCGCCCGGGCGGCATGGACGAAACCAAGGCCCGCTACGCCCAGAATACCGAGAAACGCACCCTGGCCGACGCCATGGTCGGCGCCGACATCTTCCTCGGCCTGTCCACCGCCGGCGTGGTCAAGCAGGAAATGGTCAAGACCATGGCAGAGAAGCCCATGATCTTCGCCCTCGCCAACCCGACCCCGGAGATCATGCCGGAACTGGTCAAGGAGGTGTGCCCCGAGGCCATCATCGCCACGGGCCGTTCCGACTACGTGAACCAGGTCAACAATGTGCTGTGCTTCCCCTTCATCTTCCGCGGCGCCCTCGATGTCGGCGCCACCCGCATCACGGAAGAGATGAAGATGGCCTCGGTGCGCGCCATCGCCGAGCTGGCGGAAGCCGAGGTGACCGACGAGGTGGCCATGGCCTACCCCGGCCATACCCTTTCCTTCGGCCCGGAATACCTGATCCCCAAGCCCTTCGACCCGCGCCTCATCGTCAAGATCGCCCCGGCCGTGGCCCAGGCGGCCATCGACTCCGGCGTCGCCACCCGCCCCATCAGCGACTGGGCCGCCTACCGCGCCAAGCTCTCCGAATTCGTCTACCACACCGGCATCGGCATGCGCGCCATCTTCCAGGCCGCCCGCCAGGCCAAGGGCAAGCGCATCATCTACGCCGAAGGCGAAGATGAACGCGTCCTGCGCGCCGCCCAGGTGGTCATCGAGGAAGGCTTCGCCCGGCCCATCCTGGTGGGTCGCCCGGCCGTCATCGAACGCCGCCTGGAAAAGGCCAACCTGCGCATCCGTCCCGGCGCCGATTTCGACATCGTCAACCCGGATTCCGACGAGCGCTACCGCGAGTGCTGGACGGCCTACCACAAGCTCATGGTGCGCCGCGGTGTCACCCCTGCCATCGCCAAGGAGGCCATGCGCCGCAAGCCGACCCTCATCGGCGCCATGCTGCTCCGCCTGGGCTACGCCGACGGCCTCATCTGTGGCATGACCGGCCAGTTCAGCCACCACATGGGCGTCATCGGCCAGGTCATCGGCAAGCGGGCGGGGGTCGACACCCTGGCGGCCATGAATTACCTGATGCTGCCGGGTCGCTCCCTGTTCATCTGCGACACCCACATCAACGAAAACCCCTCTGCCGAGGAAGTGGCGGAAATGACCCTGATGGCGGCGGAACAGGTGCGCCGCTTCGGCATCCACCCCAAGGTGGCGCTCCTTTCCCACTCCAACTTCGGTTCGGCGGCTTCCGCCTCGGCCCAGAAGATGAGCCAGGCCGCCGCTCTGGTTGCGGCCCGGGCCTCCGACCTCGAACTGGATGGCGAGATGCACGGCGACTCTGCCCTTTCCGAGGACATCCGCAGCCAGGCCCATCCTGATTCGCCCCTCACCGGCGAAGCCAACCTGCTCATCATGCCTACCCTCGATGCCGCCAACATCGCCTACAACCTGCTCAAGATGACCGGCGGCGAAGGCGTCACCATCGGCCCCATCCTCCTTGGCGCCGCCCGGCCGGTGCATGTGCTGACGGGTACCGCCACCGTGCGCCGCCTGGTCAACATGACGGCCCTGGCAGTGGTGGAAGCCATGGAACAGTGAGCGGCATCCCCGCCGGATCCCGATGCCGCCCCCGGGCGGCATTTTTCATGGCGCGACCGGCGCCGGCTGCAGGGGCGGCGGGGAAAAGCCCAGTTCCACCATTTCCGTTTCCAGCTTGATGCGCAGGACGAGGAGTCCGTGCAGGGTTTCCCGCGCCTTGTCCTCGGCCCAGGTGTCGTGGTGGATGCGCAGGCAGGCTTCCACCGCGCCGCGGTCGGCCAGGTCGACGCCGCAGACGGCGGCGTAGTGCCGTATCTCCCGGTCCAGCGCCGCCAGTTCTTCGTGGTAATGCTCGAAACCGCTCATGCCATTGCCCTGCCTATGGGACTGGAATAGTTTCCCTGCTTCCGCCACACTATAGGCCACCAAGGGACTGTTGTGGGAGATGGGTATGCTCGGTCTGGATCTGCCTGACCCGGTCACGGCCGGGGCGCCTGCCTTCGCCGACCGGGAGGGGGCGCGCCGCTGGGTCGGCGGGCTGCCCCTGGCCCAGGCCCAGGAGAGCGCCGAAGCCCTCGCCGCCCAGGCTGCCGCGGTGGATGCCGCCGACCTGGGGGCGGAAGAGAAGCTCGCCATGCTCGATGTCCTGCGCCGGGCCGCCCTGCAGGTGGTGCCCGGGCTGGAAGCCCGCTTCACCCGCAAGGCCTTACCGCTGCCCGCGGAGCTGGCCCGGGATTTCGACCTGGCGCGCAGGCTCTGGCGCCGCCTCGCCGTCGCCTACCTACGGGTGGCGGCCGGCCTTGCCCCGGGCGAAGCGGCCATTCTCCTGCACCGTGCCACCGTCGTCCTGCGCAGCGAGCAGTACCTCCATTTTCTCGCCGCCTACGACGTTCCCGACGAGCTCAACCGACTGCTCTACGGCGTGCTGCTGACCGCCGAGGAACAGCAGACCCTGCGCCGGCCGGTGGCCGATGCGGAGCTCGGGTTTGCCGAGGATTCGACCATCGCCGGCCACCTCGCCTGGGCCTTCCTGCTCGCCGCCGTCGATCCCTATCGCCTGAGCCTGCCGCAACTGGCCGTGGCAAACCGGGCTTTCAGCCGCTGGCGGGACCTGGCCGGGTTCCAGTCGGTTCCCGACAACGACCCCAAGGCCAGGACCGTCCCCCTGCCGTTCATCCTGCCACGCATCGCCATGCCCGACGGCGCCCTGCGCTGGCTGGAGGTGCGGGCGGTGGTGCGCAAGATCCGGAAACGGGCGGAATCCCTGGAGGCCGGCGAATCGCCCGAATCCCTCAAGCTCGGCAAGGACTTGTCCGGCGCTGCCGCCATCGCCCTCATGCGCCTCCTGGAAAAGGGGCTGCGTCCGGCGGAGCCGCCCACCCATCGGCGCTCGCTGCCGGTGGCCCTGGCCTTCGGCCCGGAGCAGGCCTATGTCGCCATCGAGCGGCGCCCGCTCAATACCGCCACGCTCCACGCCAAGAGCGACACCCGCAGCCATGAGCGGATGGCCGTTTTCGGCTTCGACGACGTTTCCGGCCTGGCCTCGGCCGTCAATCGGGCCGAACCCCTGAGCGAAGCCTGGGAACTGTCGGGGGATCTGGCCTGGCGGGCCGCCGACGCCGGCAGCCGGCTCCAGGCGCCGGTCCTGGTCGCCCTGGTGGCGCGGGAAGGGGAAGGTAGCCGCCTGGGCGTGCTGGCGGGTCTGCGCGTGACCGAGGACGGCCGCCTGGCCGGCCATCTGCGCCTGTACGCCGACCATCCCGTCGCCGCCCGCCTGCGCCCGGCCACGCCCTTGGCGGCCAAGGCGCCCAGGGTGCCGGCCTTCCTCCTTACCGCCGAGGACGGCATCGCCTTCTATCTGGTCGTTTCGCCCACCGCCGGGGTGCGGCCGCAGACCGGCATCGCCCTCGACGATTCGCCCATCGAGCACCTTCTCGTCGAGGATGCCGTCGAGCGGGGCACGGACTTCGTCCGCTTCTCCTGCCACGCCAACTGACGGCCCACCAAGAAAAGGAGCCCGTCCGGAGACGGGCTCAACGTCTTGCGACGACCGAAACGGGTAGGGGCAGGGAGGGGCGCCTGGCGGCGCCCGAACTCCCGCCGGGAGTTCACTCGAACTCGATGATCACCTGATCCACCGACAAGCTTTCGCCAGCGGCAGCGGAAATCTTTTTCACCTTGCAGTCCTGGTCGGCCTTGAGGATGTTTTCCATCTTCATGGCTTCGATGACCGCCAGCTTTTCGCCGGCCTTGACCTCCTGGCCGACCTTCACTGCCACTTCCCGCAACAGGCCCGGCATGGGCGAGAGCAGGAACTTGGAGAGATCGGGGGCGGGCTTCTCCGGCATCAGGGCCAGCAGTTCGGCGGCGCGGGCGCTCATGACCATGAAGTCGGCGCGGGTGCCCCAGTGGAAGAGGCTGTACTTGGTCTTGTGGCGTTCCACCTGGAGGGTGAATTCCTCGCCGTTGCAGGTGCCGTTGAAGAGGGATTCGCCCAGCTTCCAGCCGGAGAGGATCTCGTAATGCTCGCCCTTGTATTCGATGTGATAGCCGCCGGGAATCGGCCGCGCGGTGACCGGGTGGTGCTCGTTGCCTTCCTTGTTCAGGCGCACCACCATCCAGTGGTCGCCGACGATGCGCTCATGGCCCTGCAACTGGCCGGACACGGAGGCGCCGCGATCGGTGTAGGCGCGATAGACGTAGGCAGCCACGGAAACGAGCAGGGCCGGATCGTCGTGGGGGACCATGGAGGCGTCGAAGCCCTTGGGGTATTCCTTGGCGATGAAGCCGGTGTCGAAGATGCCCGACTGGAAGCGCGGATGCTGCATCAGCGCCGCCTGGAAGGGGATGTTCGAGGAAATGCCGCGGATGACGAAGGCGTTGAGCGCGTCCCGCATGCGGGCGATGGCCTGGTCGCGGGTGGCGCCGTGGACGATCAGCTTGGCGATCATCGAGTCGTAGTACATGGATATCTCGCCGCCGTCGTAGACGCCGGTATCAACGCGCACCTGGCCGGGAATCTCCTTCGGTGGCTGGAATTTGACCAGCCGTCCGGTGGAGGGCAGGAAGCCGCGGAAGGGGTCTTCGGCGTTGATGCGGCATTCCATGGCCCAGCCGTTGATGCCGACTTCGGCCTGGGTGATCGGCAGCTTCTCGCCGTAGGCGACGCGGATCATCTGCTCGACCAGGTCCAGCCCGGTGATCAGCTCGGTGACCGGGTGCTCGACCTGCAG
>JRYJ01002265.1_pt1 | contig 15803 bp, 13 predicted proteins | sample 235371 | NCBI WGS metagenome assembly JRYJ01 (sample SAMN03074219, study PRJNA261477) | activated sludge metagenome | biome: Wastewater Treatment Plant; feature: Wastewater; material: Activated sludge; isolation source: activated biomass of a wastewater treatment plant treating hydrocarbon... ... | reverse complement strand
CCCTGGCCGCCGTCGAGGGTGTTGGTGGCGGCGTTGCCGGTGAGGACGTTGTCGAGGTCGTTGCCAACGACGTTGAAAAGGCCGCTGCCGTTGACGATGACCTTCTCGATCTCGGTGAGATTGACGGTCGAGGCGAGGTCGACGGTTTTGGCACCGGCGAGGGTGTTGGAATAGCCTACGGCGATGGTGTCCGTACCCTCGCCGAGGGCTTCGGTGATGGTGACCAGTTCGCTGTCACGGTCGATGACGTAGGTATCGTCGCCGGCGCCTCCGGCGAAGGTGTCGTTGCCCAGGCCGCCGGTCAGGGTGTTGCCGGCGGCGTTGCCGACGAGGGTGTCGTTGCCGGAACCGCCGGAGGCATTCTCAATGGTGGCGCCGTAGGCGATCCAGACGTTGTTGACGGCGTACAGGGTGTTCCAGGTTTGCGCGACCGTATCGTATTTGTCGATGTGGACTTCCTGGCCCAGACGGCTCCCGTAGTCGGTACCCTCGCGCAGATCGATGAGGCAACCCGTGCTGCCGCTGTAGGCGATGGTGTCGATGCCGCCGGCGTCCCAGATGGCCTGGTGATACCAGCCGGTGGCGGTGTAGGTGTAGGTGGTGTTGCCAGCGTTGTAGGTGGTGTTGGCGCCGTAGAGGGCCTGGATGGCGGCGATGTCCAGGACCATGGGGGTGGTGGGTTCGTAGTTGAAGTAGGTATCCTGGTCGCCGGGTGCGGCGGAATAGCTCATCACCGTGAATGAGCGACAATCCAGGTCGGTGGGTAGTGGCGTGTTGTAGGCCCCGTCGGTATCGAAGGGATGCTTGAGTCCGAGAGCGTGGCCAATCTCGTGGACGACGGTGAGATATTCGTAGTAGCCAGCGTCCCAAGTGTATAGGTAGGAACTGCTGTCCGTATTGAACCAGACGTCGCCGGCCACCGCAGTGTCGGAGGGATAATAGGCCCAGGCCTGGGCATCGGCGGTGTCAGTCAGGTAGGTGAAGGCGAAGCGCAGATCCCCCACCGTCGAAGCATTGTCGGAAACCGCCACGAACCTGAGCTGGCTGACGTTGGACCAGGCGGTCAGGGCGGTACGCACCGCCGCCATGTCGGAGGAGGCAAGTCCCTGGTAGGAGTACGACCAGGGTTCGCCGTCGAGCCCGTAGTTGCCGTAGCCGGTGGTAGGGTCGGTCGACCAGGTGGAGGAGTAGTTGGGGAAGCTGTAGGTGAGTGTCGTGCTGGCCCACTGGCTGCCGCCGATGAGGCCGTCGATGAATACCGTGCCGGTCAGTTGGGAGGCGACGGTGGCGGACCAGGAGTATGGGGTTGGCATGATATTGACGGTTTGGCGGACGGCGACGAAACCGTAATTCTAATGGCTTTGTCATGGCCTGTCGGTGGCTGCTCAGTGAATTTTTTCACGATGTCGGGGGCGATTGTCCGGAGCCTTCAGTGTGCCGACGGTCGGCGGCGGCACGGACAGGGAGGCACGCCTAGTCGACCGCAGGGGTGGCTTGCCGGGGGCTAGGCCGTAGCAGCCGCCTCCAGCCAGTGCACGCTGAACAATTGTTCCGGGTCGCACCAGGTGCCCCGGGGCCGGAAGCCGCAGGCGGTGGCCAGGGCGTGGAAGCCGTCCACCGTGTATTTCTGGGAATTCTCGGTGTGTATCGTTTCGCCGCGGGCGAAGGCGAAGCGGTAGCCGGCGAGCCGGAGTACCTGGGGTTCGGCACAGACCAGGTGCATCTCGACGCGCTGGGCGGCGGGCTCGTAGAAGGCGTAGTGGGCGAAGGATTCCACCCGGAAGTCGCATCCCAGTTCCCGGTTGGCCCGGACCAGCAGGTTGCGGTTGAAGGCGGCGGTGACGCCGGCGTCGTCGTTGTAGGCGGCGTGCAGGCGGGCCGGGTCCTTGACCAGGTCGATGCCGATGAGCAGGCCCCCGCCCCGCAGCAGGCGGGCTGCGGCGGCGAGGAAGCGGGTGGCCTCGGCGGGGGCGAAGTTGCCCAGGGTCGAGCCGGGGAAGAAGCCGATGGGGCGGCCCCGGCCCGGCGGCTCCAGGGGTAGGGTCTCGGGATGGGTGAAGTCGGCGACGAGGGGGGTGACCTCCAGTCGCGGATAGGCTGCCCGGAGTTGGCCGACGGCGGACTGCAGGTGATCTCCCGAGATGTCCACGGCGACGAAGCGGCGGGGGGCGGCCAGGGCGTCGAGGAGCAGGCGGGCCTTGGTCAGGGAGCCGGCGCCGAATTCGACGATTTCTGCCTCGGGGCCGATGCAGGCCGCCATTTCGGGGAGGTGGCGGCGGTAGATGGCCACTTCGGTGCGGGTCAGGTAGTACTCGGGCAGGGTGCAGATGCGGTCGAAGAGCCGGGAGCCGGCGGTATCGTAGAAATACTTGGGGGCGATGCGGTGGGGGCGTTCGCTCAGGCAGGCCAGGAGGTCGCGGCCAAATTCGCTGCCGGCGGCCGTCGGGGGGAGGAGGTGCAGGTCGGGGGCGGACATCAGGCGTCCCGGGCCAGGCGGAGGCCGGAAAATTGCCAGCGGGCGGCCGGCGGAAAGAAATTGCGGTAGCTGGCGCGAAGGTGGCCGGGGGGGCTGGCGCAACTGCCGCCCCGCAGGACAAGCTGGCCGACCATGAATTTGCCGTTGTATTCGCCGACGGCGCCGGGCAGGGGGCGAAAGCCGGGGTAGGGGTCATAGGCCGAGCGGGTCCATGTCCAGACGTCGCCGAAGGCCTGGCGCAGGCCCGGCCCTGGTGTCGCCGCCCGGGGGTGCAGCCCGGCGGGATCGAGGAAATTGCCGGCCACCGGCAGCGGTGCCACGGCGGCCTCCCATTCCCCCTCGGTAGGCAGGCGGGCGCCAGCCCAGGCGGCGTAGGCGGCGGCTTCGTAGAAACTGACATGGCATACGGGTTCCGCCGGGTCCACCGGCCGCCTTCCGTGCAGGGTGAAGACGCTCCACTCGCCGCCCCCTTCCGGGCGCCAGTAGAGGGGGGCCTGCCAGTCGTCCGCGGCCACGGCGTTCCAGCCGTCGGCGAGCCAGAATTCCGGGCGCTGGTAGCCGCCGTCGGCGATGAAGGCCAGGTAGTCGCCGCAGGTGACCGGGCGATCCGCCAGCTGGTAGGGCGCCAGGAGGATGTCGTGGCGCGGCCTTTCGTTGTCGTAGGCGAAGCCTGTTGCGGGGGCGCCGATGGTCACCCGGCCGCCGGGGAAATCCAGCCAGCCGGCGGGCCCCGGGCCGGCGCCGGGGGCGAAGGGGCGGGCCTCGTAGACCGGATCGAAGGGCTGGCGGGAAAGCCCGAACTTGATGTCGGTGAGGATCAGTTCCTGGTGCTGCTGCTCGTGGTGCAGGCCGAGTTCGAGGAGGGGCCGGGCGGCGCCCCAGGCGGTTTCGTCGCAGTCGGCGATCCAGGCGGCCACGGTGGCGTCCACCCGCTGCCGGTAGGCGTGGATGGCGTCGATGCCGGGGCGGCTGAGGAGGCCCCGTTCCGGCCGAGGCTGGCGGGGGCCGAGGCTCTCGTAATAGGAGTTGAAGAGGTAGGCGTAGCGAGCGTCGACGGGGCGGTAGCCGGGGCACCACGGCGCCAGCACGACGGTCTCGAAGAACCAGGTGGTATGGGCCAGATGCCACTTGGTCGGGCTGGCGTCCGGCATGCCTTGCAGTCCCTGGTCCTCGGGCGACAGGGGCGCCGCCAGCCGCAGGGAGAGGGCGCGCACCGCCCGGTAGTATTCCGCCCAGGCGCGCCGGTCGCTCGGGTCGGGCCGCAGGGATGCAGGATCGGGCGCCGGGCTGCTCGACATGCCGCTCCTCTCGAAGGGGGACGGGGAGCGGGTGGCAGGGCTGCCGCCCGCGGTCGTTGTTGCGGTGCGTTCTGTCGGTGCTGCTTTCGTTTCGGCGCGTGCCGCCGCGGAAAGTTCCCGCGGCCGGCCGCTACTTTGCCGGGGCCTCTTCCTTGAAGAGCGATTTCAGGATTGCCCGCAGCTCGGGCGTGTCGCTGTGGCCATGGACGGCCACGGCGTGCTGCACCGCCGCCTCCAGCAGCTCCTTTTCCGAATCGGCCGAGAGGGCGACGGTGCAGTGGGCGTCGCTGGGGTGTTCGCGGCAGTCGATGAAGTGGCGTGCCATGGCCATCTCCTTCCATGGGATCGCGGGCTTCTTGTCCCGGGCCCGTTGTCTGCTCCCCTGGCTTTCAGTATAGGCGCGCGCTCCGGAATGTCAGGTCAATCCGCCTGGGCCGCCAGGTAATCCACCAGGGCCTGGGCGGCCGGGGTCGGCGGCCGGTGGGTGGCGACGCACAGGCGCAGGTCGCGGCGGGCCCAGGGTTCGTCGATTTCCACCACGGCCGCCCGGCTGGCCGCCTCGCGGGCGGCGGAGGCGGGCACCATGCCGATGCCGACGCCGGCCCCCACCATGCGGCAGACGGCGTTGAAGCTGCGGACCTGGATGCGCACGTCGAGGCGGGCGCCGAGATCGGCGGCGGCGTTCATCATGAAGGTGTGGATGGCGCTGCCGGCGTGGAGGCAGACGAAGGGCTGCGCCAGGACGGCACTGAAACGCAGGCTGCCGGCGCCGGCCAGGGGGTGGTCCGGCGGCGTGATGAGGACCAGGCGGTCGCGGCGGTAGGGCAGGGTGCGCACCCCGGGCGGGGTGTCGCCGCCGGCGAAGACGCCGACATCCACCTGCCCTGCCGCCACCGCCTGGAGGATGGCCGGGCTCGGCTGTTCCTCCAGGCTCACCCGCAACTGGGGGTGCTCCCGCAGGAAATCCCCTAGGTCTTCCGGCAGGAAGCAGTTGATGGCGTTGGTGTTGGCGAAGACGGTGACATGGCTGGTGAGCCCGCTGGCGAAGGGGGCCAGGTCGGCGTGCATCTGCTCCAGTTGGGCGAAGACCTGGCGGGCGTGGCGCAGCAGGGCCTCGCCGGCGGGGCTGGGGGTGAGGCCGCGGGCGTGGCGGAGGAAGAGCGGCGTGCCGAGGGCGGCTTCCAGTTGGGTCAGCCGGTGGCTGGCGGAGGAAGGCGCCAGGTGCACCCGCGCCGCGCCCCGGGTGAGGCTGCCGGTGTCGGCGATGGCGGCGACCAGGCGCAGGTCGGGGAGGTCGTAGGCCAAGTGTTCGTCTCTATCGAATACGTCCTTGCAATAATACCAGTTGTGCCTAGCGTATATTCCCTATTCAATGGCGTCTTCGCGACTTGACGGGCGCTCCATGAATACCATGGTTTTCGGAAAATCGAACGATGACGCCGGCTGGCGCCCCTGGGCCGGCTGGGGGGGCGCTTTCGCCCTGGTGGCCGCCCTGGGGTTTTCGCTCAAAGCCATCTTCGTCAAGCTGGCCTACCCCTACGGCGTCGATGCCATCACCTTGCTCGCCCTGCGCATGGGCTTCTCCCTGCCCGTCTTCCTCTGGGTGGGCCTGGCGGGGCGGCGCTCCGGCGGCAGCCTCGCGGGCCGCGACTGGGGCCGCCTGGCGGTGCTCGGCTGCCTCGGCTACTACGGCGCCAGCATCCTGGACTTCCTGGGCCTGCAATACATCTCGGCCGGCCTGGAACGACTCATCCTGTTCACCTACCCCACCCTCACCATACTCATCGGCGTCTTCTTCCAGGGCAGGGCCTTCGCCTGGCGGCGGGAAGGGGTGGCCATCGTCCTCTGCTACCTGGGCATCGGCTTCGCCTTCGTCCATGACCTGGATTTCGGCGATGCCCGCAGCGTCCTCGTCGGCGGCGCCCTGGTCTTCGGCTCCAGCGTTTCCTACGCCCTCTACCTGGCCGGCAGCGGGCCCATGATCGCCCGCCTCGGGGCCATGCGCTACACGGCCCTGGCCATGCTGCTCTCTTCCGCCATCACCCTGGTCCATTTCCTGGCCACCCACCCCGTTGCCGCTTTCGTCCAGCCCCTTCCGGTCTATGGCTGGGGGCTGGCCATGGCGCTCTTCGCCACGGTGGTGCCGGTGTTCGCCCAGTCGGCGGCGATCAAGCGCCTGGGCGCAGGCCAGGCGGGGCTCTACGGCATGGTCGGGCCGTTGCTGACCATCGCCTTCGGCTGGTGGCTGCTGGGAGAGGGGGTGTCCCTGGCCCAGGGCATGGGGGCCGCCCTGGTGGTGGCGGGCATCGTCATCGTCAGCCGCCGCTGAGGCGCCGGGCGGCGGCCCCGCCGGCATCCGCGATACGGGGGAAGTATCCGGGTTAGAATCCGGCCCATGATCGGAATTCTGCTCATCACCCACGGCAGCTACGGCGAGGCGCTGGTCCAGAACGCCTGCCATGTGCTCAACAAGCGGCCGCCGCTGCTCAATCAGCTCGGGGTCTCGGCCCAGGACGACCCGCTCGACCTGGTGCCGCTCGCCCGCGACATGATCCGGCTGGTGGACGGTGGCAACGGTGTCCTGCTGCTGACCGACATTTTCGGTGCGACGCCTTCCAACCTGACCATGAAGCTCCTGGAACCGGGCCGGGTGGAGGGCCTGGCCGGGGTCAACCTGCCCATGTTGCTGCGGGCGCTGACCTACCGCGAGAAGGGCATGGAGATCATGATGTCCCGGGCCGTCGGCGGAGCGCGGGACGGGGTGCTCAATCTCTTGAAGGACGTCTGATGCTTTCCCAGGAAACCGAGATCATCAACAAGCTCGGCCTGCACGCCCGGGCTTCCGCCAAGCTGACGCAACTGGCCGGCAAGTTCCAGTGCGAGGTGTGGATGGCCAAGGGGCCGCGCCGCATCAACGCCAAGAGCATCATGGGCGTCATGATGCTGGCGGCGGGCAAGGGTTCCAAGGTGGTGGTCGAGACCGACGGGCCGGACGAGCAGGAGGCCATGGCGGCCCTGCTGGCCCTGATCGCCGACTACTTCGGCGAGGGCGAATAGATGGATCGGCCTTCCCGATGGACTTGCCTGTCGCCTTCCCGGGGGCAGCGACCCTTCCGCGGCATGGCCAGGGATCGGGTGGGCCCATGAGCTTCACCCTGCACGGCCTCGGCGTTTCCGGCGGCATCGCCATCGGGCGGGCCATGCTCATGTCCCACGCCACCCTGGAGGTGGCCCACCTGACCATCGCGCCGCGCATGGTGGACAAGGAAGTGGAACGCTTCGAGGCGGCGGTGAAGCGGGTGCAGGATGAACTGGCGCTGATGAAGGAGGCCACCGAGCACGCCCCGGCGGAACTGGCGGCCTTCATCGACCTGCACGCCATGTTCCTCATCGACCCGGAACTGGTGGAGGTGCCCAAGCAGCTCATCCGCGAACGGCGCTGCAATGCCGAATGGGCCCTGGTCCAGCAGATGGAGCAACTGGTCGAGCAGTTCGAGCAGTTCGACGATCCTTACCTGCGGGAGCGCAAGTTCGACGTGCGCCAGGTGGTGGAGCGGGTCATCAAGGAACTCCTCGGCCATCCCGGCCGGGCGGTGCTGAAGACCGCCAAGGGCGTCAAGGAAGAAAACCTGGTGGTGGTGGCCCACGACCTTTCTCCGGCCGACGTCATCGCCTTCAAGGAGCACCGCTTCGCCTCCTTCATCACCGACGTCGGCGGCGCCACCTCCCATACCGCCATCCTCGCCCGCAGCCTGGCCATCCCCGCCATCGTCGGCCTGGAGAACGCCCGCGCCCTCATCCGCGACGGCGAGCAGCTCATCATCGACGGCACCCGCGGCGTCGTCATCGTCAATCCCGACGTGCGGGTCCTGGAAGAGTACCTGCTGCGCAAGAACCAGATCGAACTGGAACGCAGCAAGCTCAAGCGCCTCAAGTCGGCCCGGACGGAAACCCTCGACGGCGTTCCCGTCGAACTGCAAGCCAACATCGAACTGCCGGGGGACGTGGAAGACGCCCTCGAATCCGGGGCCGAGGGCATCGGCCTGTTCCGCACCGAGTTCCTTTTCCTCGACCGCGGCGACATGCCCGACGAAGAGGAACAGTTCGAGGCCTACCGGAAGGTAGTGAAGGGCATGGGCGGCCGGCCCGTCACCATCCGCACCTTCGACCTGGGCGGCGACAAGGCCGTCGATGTGAGCCGCACCCAGACCAACCCGGCCCTCGGCCGGCGGGCCATCCGCCTCTCGCTGGCCGAGCCGCGCATGTTCCAGACCCAGTTGCGGGCCATCCTGCGCGCCTCGAAATACGGCAAGGTCAAGCTGCTCATCCCCATGCTCGCCCACGCCCACGAGATCGACCAGACCCTGGCCGCCCTGGAACAGGCCAAGTCCAGCCTGCGCGGCGAAAAGATCGTCTTCGACGAGAACATCGAAGTCGGCGGCATGATCGAGATCCCCGCCGCCGCCCTGGCCATCGGCATCTTCCTGCGCCGCCTGGATTTCCTCTCCATCGGCACCAACGACCTCATCCAGTACACCCTGGCCATCGACCGTACCGACGAGCAGGTGGCGGCCCTCTACGATCCCCTGCACCCGGCGGTGCTCATGCTGCTGGCCCACACCCTGGCCAGCGCCGAAAAGGTCGAGATCCCCGTGTCGGTGTGCGGCGAACTGGCGGGCGATCCCAATCTGACCCGCTTGCTGTTGGGTATGGGCCTGCGCACCTTCTCCATGCATCCCTCGCAAATCCTGGAAGTGAAGAGCCGGGTGCTCAAGGCCGATGTCAGCGAACTGGCGCCGGCGGTGCGCAAGATGCTGCGCCTGGACGAGCCCCACAAGCTGCGGGAAGCCCTGGAAAAGCTCAACGCCTGAAAAAAGCGGCCCCGCCCATCAGGGCGGAGCCGGGAACAGGAGGCCGGGAAGCAACCCGGGAAGGGCCGGATCCCGACGGAAACGCGGGATGCATACTAAACGCCGCGCTCCCGTTTTTGAATGCGACCGATGGTCGCGCGGCGATTTGCCACATTCCGGCCGCACCGCCTGCGCTCTACCATGCGCCCCTCGATGACAAGGCAGCCCGTCGGCTGCCCATGATTCCAGGGAGCCAACCATGCACCACGAAACCTTCCGGCGGGCCGCCCTGGCCCTCGCCGTTGCCGGCGCCCATGCCGGAACCGTCGCCGCCCAGCAGGGCGGCGAGTCCCGGAACCTCGACGGCGTCACCGTGCGCGACACCCGCCTGGCCCCGGCGCCGGCCAGAGAAACCGTGGTGGCCGACAGCATCGTCCGCCTGCGCCCCGCCACCTCGGACAGCGCCAGCCTGCTGCGGGAAGTTCCCGGCGTCGCCCTTTCCGGCGCCGGCGGCGTTTCCAGCCTGCCGGTGATCCACGGCCTGGCCGATGACCGCAATCGCATCCGGGTGGATGGCATGGACCTGGTCTCCGCCTGCGCCAACCACATGAACCCGCCGCTGTCCTACATCGACCCGACGGCGGTCGCCAGCGTCCGGGTCTTCGCCGGCGTGGTGCCGGTGAGCGTCGGCGGCGACAGCATCGGCGGCGCCGTAGTCGTCGAAGCCGCTCCGCCCCGCTTCGCCGGGGCCGGCGAGGGCCTGCTCGCCACCGGCGAAGTGGGGGCCTTCTACCGCTCCAACGGCGATGCCCACGGCGTCAATGCCGCCGCCACCCTGGCTGGCGAGACCCTCGGCTTCAGCTATGCCGGTGCCACCGCCGAGTCCAGGAACTATCGTGCCGCCAGGGACTTTAAGGCGGCCACCTTCGCCACCTATACCGCCCGCGGTGACCACCGGATCGAGGGCGACGAGGTCGGCTCCTCCGCCTACCGTACCGAGAACCATCGCCTCGGCATCGCCTTCAAGCATGACGGCCACCTGCTGGACTTCAAGTTCGGCTGGCAGCACATCCCCGACCAGGGTTTCCCCAACCAGCACATGGACATGACCGACAACAAGAGCAGGCAGGTGAATCTCGGATACACCGGCGGCTTCGGCTGGGGCAACCTGCAGGCCAGGGTGTACGACGAGCACACCAGGCACCGCATGGATTTCGCCGACGACAAGCTCTACTGGTACGGCATGGCCCACAACGTGGCCGGCATGCCCATGCGCACCGACGGCAGGAACACCGGCGCCCTGGTCAAGGCCGACATCGGCTTGAACGAGCGGGACCTGCTGCGGCTGGGCGCCGAGCTCCAGCGCTACCGCCTGGACGACTGGTGGGACCCCGTGGCCCATTCCATGATGATGTCGCCCAACACCTTCTGGAACATCAACGATGGCAAGCGCGACCGCAGCGACGTCTTCGCCGAGTGGGAGGCGCGCTGGACGCCCCGCTGGCTGACCCTGGCCGGCCTGCGTAGCAGCACCGTCAGGATGGACGCCGGCGACGTCCAGGGTTACAACACCGGCGCCGGCTACGCGGTGGATGCCGCCGCCTTCAACGCCCGGGACCGCAAGCGGACCGACCACAACGTCGACCTTTCCCTGCTCGCCCGCTTCACGCCGGACGCCGGCCAGGCCTACGAGGGCGGCTACTCGCGCAAGACCCGCTCGCCCAGCCTCTACGAGCGCTACACCTGGTCCACCAACGGCATGGCCATGACCATGAACAACTGGTTGAACGAGGGCAACGGCTACGTCGGCGACATCGACCTCAAGCCGGAGGTGGCCCATACCTTGAGCTTCGCCGCCGGCTGGCATGATGCCGCCCGGGATTCCTGGGAGGTGAAAGTGACGCCCTGGTACAGCCGGGTGGACAACTACATCGACGCCAAATGCCGCACCACCTGCACCGCCAATCGCTTCAATTACCTGCAGTTGGTCAACCAGGATGCCCGCCTCTACGGCGTCGACCTCTCCGGCGCCTTCCCCATCGCCTCCACGGCGGGCTGGGGCAGCTTCACCGGCCGCGGCACCGTTGCCTACGTCAACGGCCGCAACCGGGAAACCGGCGACGAGCTCTACAACATCATGCCCCTCAACGCCCGCCTGGCCGTGGAACACCGCCTGGGCGGCTGGACCGGCGCCGTGGAGACAATCCTGGTCGCCGCCAAGGACAAGGGCTCCGACGTGCGCAACGAGATCCGGACCGGCGGCTACGGGCTGCTCAACCTGCGCGGCAGCTACGACAGCAAGCACTACCGCATCGACGTCGGCCTGGAGAACGCCCTCGACAAGCAGTATGCCCATCCCCTGGGCGGCGCCTACATAGGCCAGGGGAGGACCATGTCCCTCAACGGCGCCGGCGCCCCTTGGGGCATCGCCGTGCCGGGCATGGGGCGCTCCGCCTACGTGGGCGCCACCCTGCGCTTCTGAACGGGGTCAGCGGGCCGGCGCCAGGCCCAGCGCCGCCCGCACCCGCGCCTCGTCCAGCACCCCGGAGGCGGCCGTCCGGCCACCCTTGCCGTCGAAGAGGAGGGTGCGGGGCAATTCCCCCGCCCAGGCCGGGTCGAGGGCGTAAGCGAGGGCTTCCGGGTTGTCGCCGCCATAGGCGAAGCGCTCGCCGGGGACGCCCGTCCTTTCCAGCAGGGGTGTCAGGGCGGGGGATTCCGGCTCCGTCGCCACGGTGACCACCCGCAGCCGGCGGTCGGCCTTGGCCAGGGTGGCGAAGAGGCCCAGGTTCTTCTTGCAGTGCACGCAATCCGACGACCACAGGGCGACGACGGTGGGCTGCCGGTGGCGGCCGGGGTCGGTCAGCTCCCGGGCGGCGGCACGGTCCAGGGGCGAGAAGCCGCCGGCCCCGGCGGGCAGGGCGAGGAACAGGGCGGCGAGGGGGGCGGCAAGGCGGATCATGGCAGGGGGATCACCCGGAAGCTTTCATTTTCGGTGCGCCAGAAGGCGAAGATGGCGTTGCCCCTGACCAGCAGGCGTGGCTGGTCGGAGGCGCCGTCGGTGGCGGCCAGGGCGTGGCTGGCGAAGGTGTTGCCGCCGTCGCCGGAGACCAGGGCGTGGAGGCGGGTGCGTTCGCCGTCGAATTCCTTCCAGGCGATGGCCAGGCGGCCCCCGGCCACCACCAGGTCGGCGTGGGGGGCCCGGGGGCCGCCCACGGGGCGCTGGCCGTCGACACGGGTGCCCGTGGCCGTCGGCACCAGGCGGCCGTAGAAGACGCGGCCTTCGCCGTTCTTCTGGTTGAACCACACGGCGTGGCGGATGCCGGCCGGGTCCACGGCCAGGGCGGGGCCGTGATGGGGGCAGGCATCCACCTGCCAGCGGTCGAAGGTGGCGCGGTCCACCCGCTCCGCCTTGCCGTCGGCGCCCAGGCGGGCGATGGCGTGGTCCCGCTCGTTGGGGGCGAAGACGTGGCGCCAGAGGAGCAGCGTTGCACCGTCGCGGTCTGTGGCCACGGCGATGCGGCAGCATTCGCAGGAGTGATCGGCGACTTTTTGCTCCGGGGCGAAGGTCTGGCCGCCGTCGGTGGAGACGGCGGCGTAGATGGCGGCGCCCCGGTAGGCTTCCGGGCCCCCCTTGGCGGCTTCGAGGTCCCGCTTGTCGATCCAGGCCACCAGGAGACGGCCGTCGGCGCCGACGGCGAGCGATTCGAAGCGATGGGTGATCTCGCTCCGGTCCCGGTGCACGGTGATGGGGGGCGAGAAGCGCTGGCCGTCGGCGGACCGGGCGAGGCGGATCTCGCCGGTGTAGGGGGTGGCCAGGGGCCGGGTCCACGAGACCAGCACCTCGCCGCCGGCCGTGAAGGCGATTTTCGGGCGGTTTTCTCCGTCGGCGGCGACGGCTTCCGGCACCTCGTTGACACGCCGGGGATCGGACCACTGGCGGCCTTCATCGTCGCTGTGCTGGACGATGACGAAGCGGTCGTCCTTGCGGGCGAGCCACAGGCGGCCGTCGGGGGCGAAGGCGGCGGAGGTGCCGAGTTCCCTGGCCGGGGCCCGGGGCTTGGGCGAGGGCTGGCCGTGGCCCTCGTGCTGGGCGATGGCGGCGCTCGCCAGGAAGAGCGCCAGGAGGCCGGCGGCGGCAAGGTGGCGGGCGGGCATCATGGGGGTCAGTAGTCGTACTTGAGGCCGGCGAAGACCGTGCGCCGGGGCCAGGGGTGGGCGACGTAGGCCTTGTAGTTGTTGAGGTTGTCGATGCCGACCGAGGCGCTCCATTGCTTGGCGACCCGGTAGACCACCCTGGCGTCCACGATGAAGTACTTGCTGGCGCCGCCGTAAGTGGCAGGGTTGCTGTCCAGGTTGTCGAGGGCGATGTGCTGGTTGCCGCTGTAGCGGGCCGCCAGGGTGTAGGCGAGGGCGTCGCCCTGGTGGTAGGTGGCCACCAGCTTGGCCCGCCAGTCGGGGATGCGCGGCTGCTTCTTGCCTTCCGTGGCGGGGTTGCGGCTGTTTTCCAGGATGACGGAATCGGCGTAGGTGACGCTGCCGCCGAGGTCCAGGCCGGGCAGGCCAACGTCGAACAGTTGCCAGGCCGCCTCCACGCCCCGGGTGCGGATCTTGTCCACGTTCTGGATGCTGGTGACGTTGGGGCTGACCGTGGTGTCGGTCTGGGAATAGAGGGCGTCCCGCTTGTTTTCCTGGAAGAGGGAGAGGCGCAGCAGGCCGGCGCCGACGCCGCGCTCGGCGCTGAGTTCGCCGGACCACACCGATTCCGGCTTGAGGTTGGGATCGTTGACCAGCTTGTTGGCGCCGCTGGTGATGGTCTGGAACAACTCGGACACCGTCGGGAAGCGGGTAGCCTTGCCCAGGGAGGCCCGCAGCAGCCAGTCCGGCGTCGCCTGCAGGGAAAGGGCGACCTTGGGGGAAATGGCGGTCTCGTGGCGGCTGGCGTAGTCGACACTGGTGGGCGTGCTGGTGGCATTGGCGTTCGTGCCGTCGAAGGCCCGCCAGGATTCGGCGCGGACGCCGAACACCGCCTTCCAGTCGGGAGCGAAGCGCCAGGCGTCCTGCAGGTACACGGCCTGGGTTTCGGTCTTGCCCTCGGAAGCCGAGCTCTGGGCACCGGCACCGCCGCTCAGCCAGTCGCCGGTGTTGTAGGTGTGGGAATCGAGGACATAACGGTCATAGTGGTAGCCGAAGCTGACCCGGTGCGCCGCCCGGTCGAGGCCGCCGGGGCGCCACTCGCCCCGCAGGTCCAGGGTCTGCCAGCCGGTGCCGTCCAGGCGGGTGAGGCTGCCGGCGGGGCGAACCGCGCCGCGGCCGGAATCGGTGCCGGTGTTGGCGGCGGTGCGGGAAATGTCCCGCTGGTAGTCGTAAAGGCTGGCGGTGGCTTCCCAGCCCCACTCGCCGCGGCCGCCGGACTTCACCGACAGGCCGTGCATCCAGTGCTCGCTCTCGGCGTGGCCGGGGTTGAGGCCGGAAACCGTGTAGCGCTGGCCGTCGATCCGCACGAACTGGCCGCCGGCGGTGTTGTAGTAGGGCAGGCCGGCGGCGGTGCGCAGGTAGCTGTCCACCGCCGTGTCGGAGTCGTTCTGCCAGATGCCCAGGGTGTAGGTGGCGCGGACGGTGGGGGAGAAGTCGTAGGCGACCTTCAGGGTGCCGTTGTTCTGCACCGTGTGGTCGATGCTGTAGGCGCCGGTGATGATGCGGCTGGCGCCGGTCTGGTCCCGGTCGGTGAAGGCGCCGGTGACGGCCGTGCCGCCGGCCCCCGCCCGCAGCCTGGCGACGCCGAAGCTCATGGGCTGGCCACGGGCGTCCAGGCGGTCGCCGCTGATCCAGAAGGACCAGTCGCCGACGCGGTCGCCGATGGCGGCGCTGGCGTGGGTATTGTTATAGGTGTCGCTGGTGCCGTAGAGCTTGAAGCGCTGCTGGCTGCCCTGGAGGGAGGCGTGGGCCTCGAACTTCTCGGGCATGCGGGTGCTCAGCACCACCACGCCCCCCATCGAATTGCCGGGGTAAAGGGCGGAGAAGGGGCCGTAAATGACGTCGACGCGGTCGATTTCATTGGGCGTCACCATCCCCCAGCGGGGCGGGTAGTCGTAGCGGTTGCCGAGGAAGTTCGACAGCAGCAGCCCGTCCCCATAGACCACCGACTGGGCGCTGGAGATGGTGCCCGTGGTGCGGGTGGAGACGATGCCGTTGCGGTCGCCGATGTAGCGTTCCCGCACGACGATGCTGGGCAGGTACTTGAGGGTGGCGGCAGTGGTCTGGGCATTGACCGTCTCGCCGATCTGGGCCGCGGTGACGCCCTCGGTGGTGCCCGGCAGGTCGGCCGGGATGGGGGCCTTGGCGCTCTTGACGGTCATTTCGCCGAGCTGTTTTTCGCCGTCCTCGGCCCAGGCGCCGCCTCCGGCCAGGAGGAGAGCGATGGCAAGGGCGAGGGGGCGGGGGCGGCTGGGGTGCATCGGTGAGTCTCCGGGAAAAGGGCCTCAGCGGGCCGGTTCAGTGACGAAGGCGATCTTGGCGATGCCGCCCCGCTGGGCGGCGGCCATGGCGTCGGCGACCTTCTCGTAGGCCACCTGGCGGTCGGCCCGCAGGTGCAGTTCGGGTTGCCGGGGGCTGGCTGCCGCGAAACGGCTTTCCAGCACGTCCCGGTGGATGGCCTCGCCGTTCCAGAAGACCTGGCCCTGGACGTCGATGGCGAGCTGGATCACTTCCGGCTTGTCGTCGAGCCTGGTGGCGCTGACCTGGGGCAGGTCGATGGGCACCGCCTGGTGGAAGAGGGGGGCAGTGATGATGAAGATGACCAGCAGCACCAGCATCACGTCCACCAGGGGGGTGGTGTTGATCTCGGCCATGGGCTGGCCGGCGCCGCCTTCCTCGAAGCTGCCGAAAGCCATGTCAGGAACTCCGCTGGGCGCGGGCGGCGCCGAGGTCCACGAGATTGGCGTTGCCGCCGATGCGCACGCCGGTGGTCAGGTAGGCGTGCAGGTCGTGGGCGAAGCCGTCGAGCTGGGCCAGCACCAGCCGGTTGGCGCGGGTGAAGGCGTTGTAGGCGAGCACGGCGGGGATGGCCACGAAGAGGCCGGCGGCGGTCATGATGAGGGCCTCGCCGACGGGGCCGGCCACCTTGTCCAGCACCACCTGGGTGGCGCCGGAGAGGCCCACCAGGGCGTGGTAGATGCCCCA
>JRYJ01000548.1_pt2 | contig 15863 bp, 14 predicted proteins | sample 235371 | NCBI WGS metagenome assembly JRYJ01 (sample SAMN03074219, study PRJNA261477) | activated sludge metagenome | biome: Wastewater Treatment Plant; feature: Wastewater; material: Activated sludge; isolation source: activated biomass of a wastewater treatment plant treating hydrocarbon... ... | reverse complement strand
ACACGGCTCCTTTCGGAAGCGTGACGCGCGTGATACCGTTTCGAACCGGCAGAATCAATCTGGCGAACATATCCGGTTTGAGTCGGCGATCCCCGTTTGAGACCAAGGCTCGAATCTTGATCGTGCGAGTGGAGGGGTCGACCACGTCGCCGATCACACGGATGATGGAGGGAAACTCCTCCCCCGGATAGGCTTCCACGGTCATGACGGCGACGTGGCCGACCTGAATACCGGCCAGATCCCGTTCGTAGACGTCCGCCACTACCTGCAACCGACTCAAGTCAGCCACGGTGAACAGCGGATCGTCCGTTCCCGGTCCGACAATTTGTCCCGGCGTGACCGTCCGAGCGACGACCGTGCCCGTCAACGGACTGCGCAGTTCAAACCGGGACGTAATTTGTTGTTGATCCAGCGGCTTACTGAGTTCGGCGGTTGGAACCTGGAGCGAGAGGAGGCGTTCTTTGGCCTGTTTGAATTCGGCGCGCTCCCGGTTGAGATCGTTCTCCGCCTGTTTGAACTCCTTGAGGGGCATGGCCTGCGCCTTGTAGAGGTCGTGCGCCAGTTCATAGTTGCGCTCGGCGAGTCCCAGTTCGGAGATCTCCTCGACATAGGCGGCATAGGCGGTCGCGATGTCTGCTGCATCGATGACGGCCAACACGTCGCCGGCCCGGACGAGTTGCCCCAGTTTGGCTCGTACCTCCAACACGGGGCCTTGCAACGGAGATGAAATTCGCGAGAAACCGTCTTCCGCATAGGTGATGCGCGCCGGCAAGGTCAACGGTGCGGGCTGCACGGATGCACTGACCACCAGCGTCTTCACTTCGGGGCCGGCGGACGAGGCCACCGCGAGCGGCGACTCCAAGGCCGGCGGGGCAGGAGCATCCGGCCCGCTGCACGCACCGGTGACGAGAGCGAGCAACGCCGCTAGGACCGGATGCGCAGGCCGACGAACCATTGACAACTCCTCCGAACCGGAACGACATGGATTCGTGCGTAGAACGATGGTTCGGTCATCAATTACACCATTGAATTCTCAAGACTGTCAATTCGAAGTATCCGCCCAACTCCCGCCGCCCTGCCAATCTGCGCGGCCGGGGCTACCTCTCGGCTAGGCCAGTTCAATCCTGGCCCCCCTGGCCACCCCAAGACGATCGGCCGCACGCCCTTCCTTCAAGAATATCTCCAGGTACCCATTGCTGTTGATCAACGCCCGGGGAGCCTCCGGCAGCCCCTCACCGTAGCTGTGCACGGTGCCGTCGATGGTCACCCCCCCCAGCCTAATGTACGGCTCGGACCGTTTGGTCACCCCCCGTACTTCCTTCAGGTGGTAGGCCGTGAGATTCGAGATCAGGTTGCCGAAGCGGTCCACGTAGGCGATTTCCCCAACCAGTACGTGTCGCTCCCACGCCGGTTCACGGATTGGGAGTCGCTCGTAGTCGGGGACCAGCCGGCCGAACGAGCCCAACGGTTGCCCTTTCGTCAGCCAGGCCGCCGCCGGGGCAAACAAGTCCCGTCCGTCGAACGTGGCTCCTTCCGCATCCAGCCGGTACTGCCGATTCTCGATCTGCCGCACTTCGACCGCGCTTTCTTCCGCAAAGATATGCGTGAAAAGCCCGTTGTCCGGCCCCACGAAGAAATAGCGTGCGGTGGATACCAAGAGCGGTCGGCGGGCGGTCCCGACACCGGGATCGACGACGGCCACGTGCACGGTCCCGTCCGGAAAGTAGCGGTAACAGGATTTCAGGAGGTAGGCGGCGTCCGCGACGTCGTGGGCCGCCACCTGATGCGAGAGATCCACCACCTGGGCCTGCGGATTGATGTTCAGGATCACGCCCTTCATGCTTGCGACGAAATAGTCGCGATCACCGAAATCCGTCAGGAGTGTCACAAGCGGGAGTGCGGAGGGCATGGAAACGCTCGGCGGCCGACGTCAGTCCGGGATAGAGGGAACGGCCGGCACCAGGAGGCGAGGTGTCGATCGGTCAGAGTTCATCGAATCGGATTTCGACCACTTCATACTCCACCACTTTCACCGGTGTCTTGACTTCCACGAAGTCCCCGACCCGCTTGCCAATGAGCGCCCGTCCGACGGGCGACTGCACGGAGATCTTCGAGAACTTCAGATCGGCCTCATCCTGACCGACCAGGGTGTACTGCTTTTTTTCCTGGGCCTCCTGTTCGATCAACACGACGGTCGCTCCGAAGACGACGGTGTCGCTGACGCGCCCGGCCGTTTCGATGATCCGCGCATCGGCCAGTTTACTTTCCAACTCGGCGATCCGAGCTTCGATGAACCCCTGGCGTTCCTTAGCCGCATCGTATTCGGCGTTTTCGCTGAGATCCCCGTGTGACCTGGCTTCGGCGATGGCCTCGATCACTCTCGGCCGCTCCACCTTCCGCAGCCGGTCCAGTTCGGCTTTCAACGCTTCATAGCCCTTCTTCGTAATCGGCGTCGGCATACGGTTCCTACCTCTTCCTCAGACTTGGTGATACTCCTGCAAGGCGCGAATCGCAAGCCCCTTCTTGACCAAGGCCTCGATCCCCATCGCGGCCGCCAGGGCCCCGCGCATCGTCGTGTAGTACGGCACGCCTTTGTGCAACGCCTCCCGCCGGATCGAGAGCGAATCGGCCTGAGCCGACGCCGTGCGCACGGTGTTGACGACCAGCGCCACCTCTCCGTTCTTGATGAAATCCACGATGTGAGGACGGCCTTCCTGCACCTTGTTGACCGTTTCCACGGCGATGCCTTGCTCATGGAGAAATGCAGCCGTGCCGGACGTCGCCGTGATGCGGAATCCCAGCTTCACCAAGCGCTGTGCCACGTCATGGGCGATCGCACGATCTTCGCTTGTGACGCTGATGAAGGCGGTCCCGCCTGTGGGCAGCATGGCGCCGGCGCCCGCCTGGGATTTCACGAAGGCCCAGCCGAAGTCGCTGTCAATCCCCATGACTTCACCCGTCGATTTCATTTCCGGCCCCAACAGGACATCGACGCCCGCGAACTTCGTGAACGGAAAGACCGCTTCCTTGACCGATAGATGTGCGGGAGTCGGAGCCGTCGTGAACCCCAGTTCCTTGAGCGATTTGCCGACCATGACCTTCATGGCCAATTTCGCCAACGGCACCCCGATCGCCTTACTGACGAACGGCACGGTCCGCGATCCGCGGGGGTTCACTTCCAGGACATAGATCGTCCGGTCCTTGACCGCAAATTGCGCGTTCATGAGCCCGACGACCCCCAGCTCCAGCGCAAGCGCGGTCATCTGACGGCGGATTTCCTCGATCGTCGGAGTATCCAGGGTATAGGGTGGCAACGAGCAGGCCGAATCTCCGGAATGGACGCCGGCTTCTTCGATGTGTTCCATGATGCCGGCTACGACGACCGTGTTGCCGTCCGAAATGGCATCGGCGTCGATTTCGATCGCATCGCGCAGGTACTTGTCGATCAGCACCGGATGTTTATCCGAGGCCTTGACGGCCGATCCCACATAGGCGAGCAGACCCGCTTCATCGTAGACGATCTGCATCGACCGGCCGCCGAGCACATACGAGGGCCGAACCATCACCGGGTACGTGATCTCGGAGGCGATCCGGACCGCCTCCTCCACCGAGCGAGCCGTGCCGCTTTCCGCCTGTCGAAGCCCGAGCTTGTTCAGCAATTCGCGGAAGCGCTCGCGATCCTCCGCACGATCGATCGCGTCCGGGCTGGTGCCGAGGATCCTGACCCCGGCCCGCGAGAGGGCCATCGCGAGTTTCAGCGGCGTCTGTCCGCCGAACTGGAGCACGACGCCCAGCGGCTGTTCCCGCTGGACGATGTTCAGCACGTCTTCCTCGGTCAGCGGCTCGAAATACAGGCGGTCGGAGGTGTCGTAATCGGTGCTGACGGTTTCGGGGTTGCAGTTGACCATGATGGTCTCGATGCCTTCCTCGCGCAGCGCCATGGCGGCATGGACACAGCAATAGTCGAACTCGATTCCCTGCCCGATCCGGTTCGGGCCGCCGCCCAAAATCATCACTTTTTTCCGAGTCGTAGGACGCGCCTCACATTCCCGCTCGTACGTCGAGTAGAGGTAAGGCGTGTGGGCCTCGAATTCCGCCGCGCAGGTATCCACACGTTTGTAGGTCACCGTCCGAGGCCGAGTTCCCTGGGTCAGTGTCTCCCGCCATCCCCGCACGATGCGCTGCTCCACGCCCACCAGTTGGGCGATCCGCTCATCGGAGAAGCCCAGCGTCTTGGCCTCGACCAGCAGCTCGCGGTCGATCCCTTGCGATGCGGCGGATGGCCGGCAGGCCACGAGTCGCGCCTCGAATTCCACGATCTCACGAATCTGCCCGAGAAACCAGGGATCGATTTTTGTGAGGGCGAAGAGTTCCTCGGCGGTCATCCCGAGCCGCATGCCGTCCGCCAGACGCCACACCCGGTCCGGCAAGGGTGTGCGGACGGCATTCCGCACTTGCGTCCTGGCTGCTTCGAGATCGAGCCCGGCCGGGACACCCAGATCCAAATTCATCTTCGACGTGAAGCCGAACTGATCGACCTCCATCGAACGGATGGCTTTCTGCAGCGATTCTTTGAACGTACGCCCGATGGCCATGACCTCGCCGACCGACTTCATCTGGGTCGTCAACGTCGGGTCGGCGCCGGGGAACTTCTGAAACGCGAAGCGTGGAATCTTGACGACGACATAGTCGATCGTCGGCTCGAACGACGCCTTCGTCACCCCGGTGATGTCGTTCGTGATCTCGTCGAGCGTGTAGCCGACAGCCAGTTTGGCGGCGATCTTGGCGATAGGAAATCCCGTGGCCTTCGATGCCAAGGCCGAGCTGCGGGACACCCGCGGGTTCATTTCGATCACGACCATCTCGCCGTCCACCGGGTTGATGCCGAACTGGATGTTGGATCCGCCGGTGTCGACCCCGATCTCGCGAATGATCCGCACCGCGGCATCCCGCAGACGTTGATACTCTTTGTCCGTCAAAGTGATCGCCGGCGCCACCGTGATGCTGTCACCCGTATGGATGCCCATCGGGTCCAGATTTTCGATCGGACACACGATGACGACGTTATCCTTGAGGTCGCGCATGACCTCCAGTTCGAATTCCTTCCACCCGATGACCGATTGCTCGATCAGCACCTGGCGGACGGGACTCATCGCGAGGCCCCATTCCACATGCCGACGAAACTCTTCAATGTTATAGGCGATGTTGCCGCCGGTTCCTCCGAGCGTGAACGACGGGCGCACGATGGCGGGGAACCCGATGCGCTTGACCTGCTCCTCGGCTTCCGACAGGGAAGTGACCACGCCGCTGTCCGGCACCCGCAATCCGATTTTCCACATGGCGTGCCGGAACGCGTCGCGATCCTCGGCCTTGTGAATCGCGTCCACTGAGGCGCCGATCAACTTCACTCCATATTTGTCCAGCACGCCGCGCTTCGCTAACCCGATGGCGGTATTCAACGCCGTCTGCCCGCCCATGGTCGGCAGCAACGCATCCGGCCGTTCGCACTCGATGACTTTCTCCACAACCTCCAGGGTGATCGGTTCCACGTAGGTGCGGTCGGCGAAATCCGGATCGGTCATGATCGTGGCGGGATTGGAGTTGACGAGGATGACGCGGTAGCCCTCCTCCTTCAGCGCCTTGCACGCCTGCGTGCCCGAGTAGTCGAACTCGCAGGCCTGGCCGATGACGATGGGACCGGCGCCGATCATGAGGATGGAGCGGATGTCTGTCCGTCGCGGCACAATCGTCCTCTCAGGTGGTGGTCGAACTTATCCAGTCGGCAGCGGGGCCTCAGGCATCGGACCGACCGGCGGTCGGTAGGGCTGTACCGGAGCGAGGGGGTGCGCCGGAGACTGGGCCGGATGGTAGTACTTCAGGGCGTCCGGAATCCAGGCTTCAATTTGGTTGATCCGTGTCACATCCGATGGGTGCGTAGAGAGAAACTCCGGAATCGCTTGTTGCGAACGGAAGCAAAGCTTGTTGATCATCGCTCGGGGGCACCCGCTCATCCGCTCCCAGAACGACACTGCCTCTCGAGGGTCGTACCCAGCCTGGGCCATCAGGCGGAGACCGATGTAATCCGCTTCGGACTCCTGGCGGCGATCGAACGGCAACGAGACCCCGACGCCATAGACCGTCATGGCCGCCATCGCCGCGTCAGGCCGGCCGGCCGCCGCACCGGCGCCCAAGGCGGCCAGTTGCCCGATTTGCTCAAGCAAACCCCGGCTCATGCGTTCGGCACCGTGACGTTGCAGCGCATGTGCCACCTCATGGCCCATGACGGTGGCCAAGCCGTCTTCGTTCTTCGTCACCTTGAGGATGCCCGTGAACACGGCGACTTTGCCCCCCGGCAAGGCGAAGGCGTTGATGGTCCGATCGTCCTGAATCACGGCGAATTCCCACTGATATTCGGGCTTGTTGGCGGCCTTCGCGATACGGTTCCCGACCCGATGCACCATCTCATTGATTTCTGGATTCTCGTTGAGCGGGGCCTGCCGGAGCACTTCGCGAAAGGCCGTCAGCCCCATGCTCATCTCTTTCTCTTCCGAGATATAGATGAACTGCTCCCGCGCGGTGCCCGGCGCTCGCTGACAGCCGGCGAGCGACTGGACCAGCCCGAGCATCGCCCCGACCCCCAACGTCACGCACAGGGAATAAGCGGCCCGCGCCCCGAGGGCAAGCACCGAGCGCCGCCCCATCGGCGTCGCCAGCACCTGTTCAATCTGGTGATCCGACAACAGCGGCTTCATCACGTCACTTGATCACATGCTGAATGCTCGTTGTTCAATTGAGCATACATTGAAAATTGAACAGTCTGTCCGCACAACGAGATACGCTTCATACTTCACGGGCTATTACGGCATCCAGAGATACATGAACTGGGGCGATCCCCCACGCACCAACGACAGCAAATCCAAGTTGGCCAGATTCGCCAAATTCGGTCCCGGACCAAGAAGTCGGGTGTACACGTTGTTCTGATACTCACCCGGGCGGCGGTAGGTCACGACCCGCGCCTCAGTCAACCCGGCCTTTTTCTTGGCCGCCTCGATCGCATCGTCGAGATAGCCGATGTCGTCCACCAGGCCGGCCGCCTTGGCCTGCTCGCCGGAATAGATGCGCCCGTCCGCCAACTTGCGAATCTGGTCGGCCGCGAGATTCGGCCGGCCGTCCTGTACTACCTGCAGGAACCGCTGATAGAACGAGTCGATCACGCCCTGGAAGATCGCCCGCTCCTCCGGCAACATCGGCCGGAACGGCGAGCCCATGTCTTTTCTCGGTCCGGAGGTCACCGCATTCGCCTCGACACCGACCTTCTCCAACAATCCCCGCGCATTGACGGTCAACATGATCACGCCGATGCTGCCGGTCACGGAGGAGGGATGGGCCATGACGGTATCCGCAACCGAGGCGANNCGAGGCTCCGATGTCCATGATTGAAGCCACCACGGGAATTTTGCGCGCAGTCTTGAACGCCTTCAGTTCGTGGTAAATGATGTCCGAGGCCGTCACTGTCCCGCCCGGACTGTTGATCCTGAGGACGACTGCCTTGATCCGGTCGTCCTTGGCGGCTCGTTCAAGTTCCTCCTTTACCGTCGCCAACATTCCCGGATAGGTATAGAAGCTGTCCTTGTTCTCGGAACTGATGACCCCGGACAGGTCCACCAGCAACACCTTGTCTTTTCCCGTCCCGCTGATCTTGTATTCCTCGAGTACACCGGGCCCCGGCGGGAGGTTGATGGTGACGCAGCCGGCTTGCACCATCGCCGCAAGGCTCACCACCGCACCGGCCCAGAGCTGCCACAGACTATGCATGGTGCTTCTCCATTCGTGCGACGAACTCCTCAAACAGATAGGCCGAATCGTGCGGCCCGGGTGAGGCCTCCGGGTGGTATTGCACGGAGAACACCGGGCGATCGAGACAGACCATGCCCTCGACGGATCCGTCGTTGAGACTGGTATGGCTGAGCCGCATCCGGCCCAACGGAGTCTCCACCGTCGGGACCTCCTCTGCCTTAGAGCGCATGTGCTCCGGAAACCGAACCGCAAAATTATGGTTCTGTGACGTAATTTCGACTTTTCTCGTGCGTAAATCCATCACCGGGTGGTTCGCTCCATGGTGCCCAAACTTCAACTTATACGTTTGCAATCCACACGCAAGACCGAGGATTTGATGGCCAAGACAAATGCCGAACACCGGGAGCTTTTCCGCCAATTCCCGCACCGCGGCAATGGCGTAGGGCACCCCTTCTGGATCACCCGGTCCATTGGAGAGGAAGAGTCCGTGGGGTGTCAGCGCCCGTACGTCCTGCGCTGGCGTGGACGCAGGGACCACCGTTACCTCGCACCCGACATCGACCAATCGACGGAGAATATTCTGCTTCACGCCGAAATCATACGCAACCACGCGCCAGGGCTTGCGGCGAGCCCGTACACTCGAACCGGTCGCCATCTCCAGCTTGGGTGCCCAGGTGCCGGTTCCCTCCGTCCAGGCATAGCGGCGCTCGCACGTCACGGTGGCCGCCAAGTCCCGGCCGATGATGCTCGGCGCCTGCCGTGCCTTCTCCACCAGCCGGCGAGGATCCAGGTCGACGTGGGAAATCACGCCTTGCTGTGCCCCCTGCTCGCGTAGATGACGCGTCAGCGCCCTTGTATCGATCCCTTCGATCCCGACGACGTTGGCCGCCTGCAGGTATTCCTGCAGCGCCGCCCTGCTCCGCCAGTTGCTCGCCAGCCGGCTGGATTCCTTCACGACGAATCCTTCGGCCCAGATCCTCCGGGATTCGACGTCCTCCGGCGTGACTCCGTAATTGCCGATATGGGGGCAGGTCATCGTGATGATCTGCCCGCGGTAGGACGGATCGGTTAGAATTTCCTGATACCCCGTCATGGCCGTGTTGAACACGACTTCGCCGGCCGTTTCACCGGTCGCACCGAGCGCCTGCCCTTCAAACACGGTTCCATCGGCCAAGGCCAATATCGCTTTCTTCACATGCACTCCTTATCGACCCACCCAGGAACGGACTCGAACCGCCAATAGGACGACCCCGAGCCCCACGTTCACCATGTACAGAATGCGGACCGGCTTGTGGAGTTGGAAAAAGGCCTCGAAGGCCGCCTTCCTGACCTCACCTTCCTTCGACGCAAAGGCCTGCGCTTGCAGGGCCGCGGCCTGGGGATGCAACACGAACGTAATCACCCCGGCGATCAGCAACATCCCGCCCAACACCAGCCACTCCGTCCGACTCACCGGGCAGGCCGCTAAGCCCTGCCGGCTCAGCCAGGCGCGCCAGAAGATCCCGACCATAAGTAGGACCCCGGCACCCAACACCAGCCGATTATACCCTTCGAACGCCCGAGTCAAAAAGAACCCGCCGGAATCCTGCCCGCCGAAGGTATTGAAGACCGCAGGGATCACAGCCGCCACCAGGACCAGCAGACCTCCGATCCAGACCGTCAACGCGAGCAGCTCCAGCATGATACAGACGATCAATCCCCGATTCGCCAACTCGATCCTCTAGTACCACGCCAAAAGGGCACACCGCGACTTGATAAAGGTGGAGGCTGAGGTCGAGGTGAAGATTCGTGACTCGGGCCTCAACCTCGCTCCCGTCGGCCAAGCTCGAACACGACCCGTCCTGAGACGATCGTCGCGGTGACTCTGCCCTTCACTTTCCAGCCGGCAAACGGGGTGTTGCGACTTTTCGACCGAAATTGCGCGGGATCCACTTCCCATTGAGCCTGTGGATCCACGATCGCGACATCCGCGCCCACGCCGACCGCGAGCGTGCCGGCAGCCAAACCGAAGGCCTTCGCGGGAGCCGTCGCCAATTTGTTCACGGCAGATTCCAACGTCAGCACCCCTTCCTCCACGAGCGCGAGCGTCAACGGCAACGCCGTCTCAAGCCCGACGATGCCGAACGGGGCCTCGGTGAACTCCTGCTGTTTCTCCTGCGCGGCATGGGGGGCATGGTCCGTGGCGATCACGTCGATCGTGCCGTCCCGTAGCCCCTCCTTGATGGCCTGCACGTCCTGCCATGTCCGTAAGGGAGGATTCATCTTCGCGTGCGTGTTGTACCCGCGCGTCACTTCCTCGGTCAGCGTGAAATGGTGAGGGCAGGCCTCGGCCGTCACCCGCAGGCCACGCGACTTCGCCTCCCGCACCATGCGGACGGATCCAACCGTACTGATATGCGCCAGGTGCAACCGCGCCCCGGTGAGTTCGGCAAGGGCGACGTTGCGTGCGACCATCACATCCTCCGCCGCCGCGGGGATCCCCGGCAGGCCGAGCTCCGTCGACACAAGCCCCTCGTTCATACAGCCGCCTTCGGACAAGTGAAGATCTCCGAAGTCGCCGAATCAATAAAAAAAAAAAAAANNTCGCAGTGGTCGACGACCGGAATGTCGAACGCGAGGGCGTATTCCATCGCGCGCCGCATCACAAGGCTGTTCATCACCGGCCGGCCGTCGTCGGAAATCGCGACGCAGCCCGCCCGCTGCAAGTCGCCGATCTCGGCTAATTCCTTCCCCTCCGAGCCCTTCGTGATGGCCCCGATCGGCAGCACATGCGCCAATCCGGCGGCCCTGGCACGCTCCAGGATGAACTCCGTGATCGATTGGTTGTCGTTGACCGGGTTGGTGTTCGGCATGCAGCAGACCGTCGTAAAGCCGCCGGCCACCGCCGCAGCCGAACCGGATTGAATCGTTTCCTTGTACTCAAACCCCGGTTCTCGAAAATGCACGTGCAGGTCGACAAAGCCAGGCAGGACCAGTTGCCCCGCCGCCTGGATGACCGTCGCACCAGGCGGGGCCGTCAGCTTCTGCCCCACCGCCGAAATGGCGCCGTTGTCGATCAATACGTCCGCCACCCCGTTCACCCGCCCGGGGTCGATCACATGCCCGCCCTTGATCAGAATCATTGCATTTCGCTCCACCCGAGCCATTGCTTTATGGCATCACGGCCGATTGACTCATTGACCGACGGTCTGAAAATGAACGAGGGATCACCTGATTCGATGATCGCATTTCCAATCACACGCTCGCTCCGGACATCAGGTATAGAATCCCCATGCGCACCGCGACACCGTTGGCCACCTGATCCAAAATCACCGACGAGAGGCTGTCCGCTACGTCGGGCGCGATCTCGACCCCGCGGTTGATCGGGCCCGGATGCATCACGATCGCTCCGGGTTCGGCCAGTTTCACCCGCTCGCTCGTCAACCCATATTCACGCGCATACTCCCGGATCGTCGGAAACAGCGCGCGGCCCTGCCGTTCCAACTGCAGTCGAAGCATCATGATGACGTGTACGCCGCGCAAGGCCTCGTTCAAGTTGTAATGCACTGTGACCCCGAGCCGTTCGATCTGCGAGGGCATCATCGTCGGCGGTCCGGCGACCCGCACTTCGGCCCCCAACTTGGTCAGCGCGTAGATGTTCGAGCGGGCCACCCGGCTGTGCGCCACGTCCCCGACGATGGCCACGCGCAGTCCCGCAAAATCCATTCCGCGTCCGCGGATCGTATAGAGATCGAGCAACGCCTGGGTCGGATGCTCGTGCCAGCCGTCGCCGGCGTTGATCACGGACGATTTCACGCCGCGGGCCAGCGTCTCGGCAGCCCCGGCCGTCGAGTGCCGCAGCACGATGATATCCGCCTGCATGGCCTCGATGTTGCGCGCCGTGTCGAGGAGGGTCTCCCCCTTCACCACGCTGCTGGAGGATGGGGAAAAGTTGATGACGTCGGCGCTCAGGCGCTTGGCGGCCAGCTCGAACGAGGTGCGTGTCCTGGTGCTGGGTTCGAAAAACAGATTGACAACGGTCTTTCCGCGCAGCGCCGGGACTTTCTTGATCTCCCGCCCGGACACCTCCTTGAAGGAATCGGCCGTGTCGAGAATCAGTTTGATGTCGTCCGTCGACAGCGCAGCCAGACTCAGCAGATCTTTCCGTTTGAGGCCCACGACACCCTCCCTTAGGCCTTGAGAATCACGACACGATCCTCCTCCCCGTCTTCATCGAGAAACACCTGCACCGCTTCCTCGCGCGAGGTGGGGATGTTTTTTCCGATGTAGTTTGCCTTGATGGGCAGTTGGCGATGGCCCCGGTCGACCAGCACCGCCAATTGAATTTCGGCCGGACGGCCCAGATCGATGAGCCCGTCCATGGCCGCCCGAATCGTCCGGCCGGTGAACAACACGTCGTCGACGAGCACGACCTTGAGGTCCGAGATCTTGAACGGCACCGAGGTCTTGCGAAGAATCGGTTGGTCCTTTCGTAAGGAGAGGTCGTCTCGATACAGAGTAATGTCCAATTCCCCGATCGGCACCTGCGTCCCTTCGATCTCATGGATGCGGCGCACCAGGCGATGCGCGAGATGCACCCCTCCGGTCCGAATTCCGACGAGGGCCAGATCCGTGGTGCCCTTGTTGCGTTCGAGAATTTCATGGGCGATGCGCGTGAGCGCGCGGGCGATATCGCCGGCATCCATCACCACCCGCTCCTGCCGCTTGTCCGAGGCTGTTCCGGTGGTCATGCGCCGTCCGTCTCCGGGCACAAAAAAACCTTCTCATCGCAATCGATGAGAAGGTCGCGGTTGTTCCACGGCCACGTGCCGTGCGTCATCTCAGGCTCCTTGCTCACCTCGCAGGATGAGCATTAAAGGTGGTTGCATCTTAGCGAGTTGCCGAGGAGGTGTCAAGGCGCGTGGGGAAAGCTCGTCTGAGTTGACCTATTTGCATGCCGTGCCCGGGCCGACGGTGACGCGGTACGCATCCGCCCGTCGAAACTCAGGCAGCACGAACGAGAAATCCTCCCCGTCGGGTGCGACGCTCGTCGACAGCGTCCGAATCGTCCGGTCGAGGGGACCCGATCCTACGTCCGGCACCAGTTCAGCGCACACGGACAGCGCGTCTCCACGAGGGAAGGGACCGGAGCGAGGCCAGTTCCTGACGACCACTCGGGTCTCAGTCGAATCCCCATCCTCATATTTCCCGGCCAGAATGCGCAGCGTCCCGGAGGCCCGCTCGTACGCGGCGAGGGCATGGAGCTCGGCTCGATCCGTGACGGTTTCGATCTTGGCCCCTTGCATCGCGGCATAAAACTCATAGATGTGCCATGTCGGCCGCTTGCTCGTCCGATCGATGTATAAGAGGCCATCCAACGTCGGGTTGTCGCACGTGTTCTCGACACCATCACGACTGGTATCGTGTGGATCCGGCCAACAGGCATGCATCGCACTCAGAATATCGGCCCGCTCGTACGCCGCAAGCACCGCCGCCACATACCCCGCCTGTGTCCATGTCTCCTGGCCGATGATCTCGTTCACGGAGATGGGAACCGACCGGCGATGCTCCTCCAGGTACCGCCGTAGATCGCCGACGAGCATCTGGACGCCGGCCGGGTCGTCATACTCATGGTAGGCTACGACATCCGGGAACACGTCTTGGCGCTGGCTCCAGTCCAAGAAAGGCTTCACGAACCGATAGCGGCTGACGCTGGGCCCGACGATCAGTGCGTCGGGCACGCGCTGCTTGATCAATCGATAGGCCAGGCGCCACCCCTCCTTGAGTTTGTCGTTTTCGTTGATCGGCAACGTCGCCAGGTCCGGTTCATTGTAGATGTCCCACATCACCGACAGTTTGCGCGCCAACACCTCGTCGATGATCCGATTGACATGGGCCACCCAGGGTTCGTAGCGGTCGCCTTCCCCGATACGGTTGATGTCGAAAATCCATTGCGTCGGATCCCCGAAGACCAACCCCAGGGTCAATTGGAATTCTGTGACGCCGATCTGCTTCAAGCGATCATGGTTGGCGAACACATACCCTGCGCTGCCTCGGAAGCTGGTCGGTTTGAGAGGAAGAATCAGCTCGGTGGCAGGTTGATCGGGTTGAATGCTGACCAGATAGCCGTTCGCACGATGGGTGACAGGCCCCTGCTCCCGAGCCAGATCCACCGTGATCGTGCCGGCGCCGGCCGACGGGCAGAGCAGGAGCAGCCACGCCCAAATCACAAGACCACCTGCAAAGACACGAAAGCCCGGCCACATCCGCGAAGCCTCACTCATGGCGTCACGTCGCTCGGTAAACTCGACGTTGCTTGTACTGCGGCGGACGGAAGGGGGTCAAGCCTGTATGGGTTGGGGAGCAGGAGATGCAGGTGAGCGCAGGGCTATGCGGCCTCGCAGAGGCCGCGCCATGTTTCGAGCCGTTCGAGGAAATGTTCCCGTTCCAGATACGCGCGGTCCGGACCCGCAGCGGACGGCCCGTCTACGCCTTCGCGGCCCTGTGCCTCGGCCAAGGCATTGCCGACATGCACGGCTGTCACCGGGGTGAAACCCGTCGCGACATAGTCCGAGGGGTGATGGTGAAAGGCGACGGCCTCCACGATTCCGTCGCCAAGTCCCCACAGACCCAATAGATAGGCCCCCACGTGCGCATGGTCCGCACCGAAGACCTGCCGCTCGGCCTCCCAATCCGGCAGCGCTTTCGTCCGGACGAGGTCGATCACGCGCCCGTATTCCTCCGGCCGGTTGACGGCCAGCACCAACACGCCGACGTCGTGCAACAACGCGGCCGTGTAGGCGTCTTCGACCATCGCCTGACTCAGCCCTTCCTTCTTTGCGAGGCGCCTGGCATAGGTGCCGCTCAGGATCGCATGCCGCCAAAGGTCGTCCAGTGAGAAAGCCGGCAAGGCGGCCTGGTCGTACTGAGAGAAAACCTGCGTCGACAACACCAGGGATTTGACCGTGTCGAACCCAAGGAGCGCCACCGCCTGCTCCGGATTCGAGACGCGAGTCCGGAGACCGAAGAAGGCGGAGTTGACCAACTGGAGAATTTTGGTGACCATGCCGAGATCCTTGGCCACGATCCGCGCCGCCTTCTTCAAGGAGGCCTGCGGCGACTGCATTTCCTGCATCAACTCCTGATAGATCGACGGAAGACTGGGTAGATTCCTGATCTCTTTGACCAAGCCACGGAGCGCGGGATTGCCGAGCACCGTACGTAAGGCCTCGGCCTGTTCGATGGTGGCCTTCAACAGGGCCACATCGAACGGCTTCTGCAACAATCTGTGGGCGACGGTCGCGGATCGGATGTGGTTGTACTGACTGTGATCACCGGAAAGCATAATGCGCACCGTCTGGGGAGCGATCTTTTGCACCTCCGCGAGCAGCGCGGCCCCGTCCATCTCGGGCATCACCATGTCCGAGACCACGACGTCGCAGGCTGAAGCCTGGATCGACGCTAGGGCCTGGCCGGCGGAGGAGAAGAACTGCATGTCCCACTCGGCCTTCATGGGCCCGAGGGTTCGCCGAAGGTGTTGGAGCACTTCCGGCGCGTCGTCGACGAAGATCACCTTCCGCATTCCGCTCCCCTCCGGGACAGACAGGCTCAGTTCCTCTTCGGCTCGCACTGTGCGGAACTTGAACGGAGGATCCCGGCGGCTCGCCTGTCTCTACGCAGGACTCGCATGCCAAGGAGACGCAGGTCCCGATCTTCGCGATCAGGAGGAGTGGCAACGGGCGGCGGGGTCAGTTCCGGTCGAGATCCCAACTGACGATATCCGCGTTCTTCCCTTCACCCCCCGGGGAGCCGTCGGCCCCGAAGGAGACGATCTCGAACTCGCCGTGAGCGGACGGGGTGGTGTAGCCATAGGCGGCGCCCCAAGGATCCACCGGAACCTTGGCAAGATAGCCGCCTTTCTTCCAGTTGGGAGCCGGAGGTCCGGACGTCGGCGGTTCGACCAGCGCCTTCAGTCCCTGCTCGGTGGTCGGGAAATTCCCGTTGTCCAACTTGTAGAGCTGGAGCGCATTCTCCAGATTCTTGATTTGCGCTTTCGCGGCGGCCCGCTTGGCATCCTCGGTCCGGCC
>JRYJ01002253.1_pt1 | contig 15911 bp, 9 predicted proteins | sample 235371 | NCBI WGS metagenome assembly JRYJ01 (sample SAMN03074219, study PRJNA261477) | activated sludge metagenome | biome: Wastewater Treatment Plant; feature: Wastewater; material: Activated sludge; isolation source: activated biomass of a wastewater treatment plant treating hydrocarbon... ... | reverse complement strand
CACCCTCCGATTCAACAACCTGACTGCGGGATCCAACGTCAATGGCATCCTTCCGTATGGCTTTGCGCTGGTCGGCACCGGAACCACCGGCGCCGCGACGATGGTGCGGTATGACACCACCAACGGGGTCGTGCCGCTGAACTTGACAACGGATTATTCGACGACAAACCCTCTCCTGATCGGAACTGCTCCGACCACCAATTATCGCCTGGCCTCAGCCAACAACACCTTTGGCAGCGTCAACAATAACATCGCCGTCAACTCTCTGCTGATGGAAACGCCCACGTCAGCCACTTTCGGCTCGGCCCTGTTTGGCAATGGGACCTTGNNGGTGGCACGACACAACCGTCGATGACTGGCGCCTTCATCGGCATGAATGTCGCGCTTGGCGGCAGCACGGGCTACTTCCACGCGCAAGGCAATCTGCACGTGCAGGGCAACATCACTGGCTCGGGCGGGCTTGTCAAGTCCGGCACCGGCTTGATGGTCCTCAACGGTGATAACTCCGGTCTCACCGGCGGTTTCACGATAAACGCCGGGAACGTCTTCTTCTCGACAGACAACAATCTCGGCGCTCCCGGCCAGCCGATCATCTTCAATGGCATTGGGCAAGGCGGCGGCGGCTTGCTCAACTTTATTCCTTCCAACCAGTATGGCCCTGCAAACAACAGCTTCATCAACCTCTCGCGGCCATTTCAGTTGGGTGACGCGGGCGGCGGGGTCGCGGTCAGCCAGCAAGGCTCCACCATGGAGATCAGCGGCAATATCACCGGCACCGGCCGATTCTACAAACTTGGCGCCGGCAACCTGATCCTCAGTGGCAACAATACATTTTCCGGCGAGTTGGTGGTCTTCGCCAATACGGTGGCTGTCAACAGTGCCGCCGCCATGGGCAACGGCAGCACCGTCATCCTGAACAGCGGCGCGGCGACGACGTTCCAAAGCAACGCCAACATCGTCACCGACAAAAATTTCCTGATCGTCGGCACGACGGTTGGCACCGCCCTCATGACCAACGAAACGAGCGTATTGACGCTGACGGGACAGATCGGCGGCAACGTGACGGGTACGCCATTGACCAAGGCCGGTTCGGGAACACTAATCCTGACGAATGCCAATTTGTTCAACGGAACGTTCACGATCGGCGACACGGCCGTGACCCACCGAGCCGGCAGCGACTTCGCTCAGCCGGGCGGAACCGTCGTGCTGACCGGTCCTGATGGCGCCATCAATCAGGCCACGTCGTACACGCTGAACCTGGGTACGTCGATGATTCTCGACAACAGCGGCGTCGTCGGGAATATCAACCAGAATCGCATCAGCAGTTCAATCGTGACCCTGGCCGGCGGCGAATTGCGCCTCATCGGCAACGCCAATGCCAACGTCGTCGAGCACGCCGGCCGCACAAATGCCGCAGGGAGCGGTCTCGCCATCACCGCCGGGCCGAGCAGCACGGTGACCGTCGTCCAGCCGGCCTCGGCGGGCGGCCAGAACACGAACCTCGTCTTCACGTCGTATCAGAATCCGGCAGTCACGGCCAACGGCGTCGTCTTCTTCCGCGGCGACAACCTCGGCGGCACGACGGGCGACTTCACGAATGTCACGTTCGTCACCGCGCCAACCTTGACCAACGGCATTCTGTCCAACGGCTTGTACGCGAATTCGTCCACGGCGAACCCGCAGGATTTCGCGACGACCTCGGCCGGTCAGATCGTCGGCTTCACCGGATACACGGCGTTGCCCGCCGCCGGCGGTACCAACACCGTGACTCATATCCTGACGGGCACCCAGACCATGACGGCCGCTCAAGCCAGCAACGCGCTCAAGATGTCGAACGGCCAACTGGACCTGAACGGCTTCAATCTCAGCATTACCGGGACCGGCCAGTTGCTCTCGACGGGCGCGCTGAATGCTGACGTCATCACGACTTCGGTGCTCGGCGGCACCAACTTGATCTTCACCGGTACCGCGGCGAAGTTCACGGTCAATAACAGCCTTGACGTGGGCACCGCGGCTTTTCCGGTGGGAATCACGACCGCCTCGGGATTGACAAAGTTCGGCCCGGGTGAGCTGAGGATTTCGAGCGCGACGGGCGTAACTGGCGGCGGGTATAACATCGCCCAGGGCACGGTGAAACTGCTCACGGCCGGCGCCTTGGCCACGAATCAGACGGTGACGATGGCGCCCGGCGCCGCCCTGGACATTAGCAGTTTTGGCACACCCGCGGCTCCCGTCACTGTCGGCGGCCTCGCCGGTTTCGGCACCGTGAAGATCGGGAGCGGTGCGTTGGCGCCCTCCAATACCACGTCGACAATCTTCGGCGGCGCCTTTGAAGGCAACGGCACACTGGTCAAAACAACCGCGACGACCCTAACGCTCAATGGCAACAGCCCCAATTTCTCCGGCGACGTGCAGATCCTCGCCGGCACTTTGCTCGTTTCCTCGAATGTCCGTCCTGGAAACGGGGCGCGACCCGGGCCGCTCGGCACCGGTACCACACCCGTGCAGCTTGGCAACACGACTGGAACGACCGGCGCGACGCTCAGCTTGGGCGTGAATCTCAATCGATTCGAGCGCGATATCGTTGTGCCGTCGGGAATCCCAAACACGACTTTGATCACACTAACGATGGCCACCGGCCAGACAGCCACGATCACCGGCAACATCACCCTTGGCCGCGAATTGCGCATCTCCGGTCCGGGCTCATCGACAGCACTGACGCCGGGCGCCTTGACCTTCGCCGGAAACATCACCGAGTCCAGCCCCGGCCTCGGCTCGTTGGACATTTTCGGCGGCATGCTGAATTTCTGGGGAAATAACTCTTACTCCGGCCGCACGTTTTTCGAGGCCTTCTCCCGCAGCATCATGGGGATCGGCACCGACACGGCGTTCGGCACCGGTCCGATGGTCATTGCCAATCAGAATTTCACCGCCAGTTTCCGCGCCGACTTTGGCCCGCGGACATTGGCGAACACTTTTGGTTACGAAACGGGAACGACCGCCAATACGATCGGTTTCATCGGCACCAATGACTTGACGTTCACGAGTCCCACCGTCGACCTGGCAGGCGGCACCCGAACGTGGGACGTCACGTCCACGGGCATCACGACGTTTACCGGCAACTTGATTAACGGCAACACGACCACGGCCTTGATCAAGAACGGCGGCGGCACGCTGGTCCTCGCCGGCGCGAATAACACCTATCCCGGCGCGACGACGCTGAATCAAGGCACGTTGCTGGTGAACGGCACGTTGAACACCGGCGGCGCGGTCACCGTCAACACCGGCGCGATTCTCGGCGGCACGGGCACGATCAACCGCGCGATCAACGTCAACGCCGGCGGCATGATCAAGCCGGGCGCCAGCCCCGGCGTCCTGACCATCGGCAGCAGCCTGACCATGAGCGCCGGTTCCACCGCGAACTTCGCCATCCAGGGCGTGACCCCCGGCAACGGCGCCGGCTTCCACAGCCAGATCTTCTCGACCAGCGGCAGTACGATCGCACTCGGCGCCGGCGTCGCCAACCTCGTGCTCGACTTCACCGGCGCGTCCTACACCCCGGCGATCACCGACCGCATTGTGCTGATCGATTACTCGACCAGCCCCGGCACGCTCACCGGTTTCTTCGCTGGCCTGCCCGATGATTCCATCGCCGTCTCCAACGTCCTCGGCTCCGGGCTGGATTACTACATCTACTACGGCACGCTGGCCGGCTATGCGAACAAGGTCGTCCTCTCGCCCGTGCCCGAGCCGGTGCACATCCTGCTCGCCTGCGGCGTCGGCGCGGCCGGATACCGCTGGGTCCGCCGGCGGCAGAAACGGAAATAGCAGCGTCTTGATCGACTCAATTTCGAAACGGCGGGGCGAGTTCGTCCCGCCGTTCACATTGTCAGCATCGTCCTTAGCTCATCAGCAATTCTTGCTTCGCGGTCTGTACGTTTCGATGAAGTTCCGATGTGTGCGGCAGTTTTTTGTTGACGTGGACCGCGAGCCGATTAGACTCTGCCGCAGCTTCAATACGGGCCACCGATCGCGGAGTCTGCTCGCATGTCTGCCGGGATTCGCCCGCTCGCCCTGATCGCCTTCGGCACAGTTGCGATGGCTTGCCCGACTCGACTGGCCGCGCAATCGACCATCCCCTGGGCCAACATCGGGCCGAACTGGGAGAATCCCGCCAATTGGGTCGGCGGCGTCGTGCCCGGGTTCCCGGATTCGGCGTTCTTCATTCCCAACGTCCTGACGCCCGGCGTCAACCCGTTCATCGCGGCCTCGACGATACCGCAGGTGCAGAACCTGGCGATCGGCAACGCTCCGCTCCTCGGCAATTATCGGTTTCTGGCCGGCCCCTCGGCCGGGCTGGAGATTTCCGCCAACGTCGCGGGCGGCACGCTTTCGACTCGCGGCATCGGCGAAACGGTCTTCGATGGGCCGTTCGTCCGCGGCGTCGACATGTTCCGCCTCGGCGTGTTCAACGTCGGCACGAGCACGACGCTGACGTTTCAGAATGCGTCGGCGATCATCGGCAATCAGGGCAACATCACGCTCAACGGCGGCACGCTGCGACTCGACAACTCGGCCGTGAATGTCCCCGCGCGGATTCAAGCGACCAACACGCTGACCATCACCGGCAGCGGCATGCTCGATTTCATCGGCAACTCGGCCGGAACGACGACCAACGCGCCCATCCTCTCGGCGGGATCCAACTCAGTCGGCGGAGTCAATGTGATCCGCGTCACGCCAAGCGGCTCCGCGGCGACGCTGAATTTTGCGAATTCCGGCAGCTTCGGGCTGCGACCCGGCACCCGGGCGACCTATCATTTCGTCGCCGCGACCGGCAATCTCGGCGATGCCGGCGGCGCTCGCATTACCTTCACCGGTTCGCCGTTCCTCGGCGCCAACGGGCTGCTCGCGAATACCGCTGGTGGCGGGACCGTCGGCTGGGCGATCGTCACCGACGCCGGCGGCACCGACTTCGCCACCTGGAACGCGACCAGCGGCATCGTCCGCGCCGTGCCGACGCAGACCGGGACGACCGCCGCGAACTTGCAGAGCTACACCGCCAGCGACCGCGTGCAGTACAACCAGGCGGCCGCAACCGAAACCGCCACGGCCAACATCACCAACGGCTCGCTGCGGATCACGCCGCCAAGCGCCGGCCAGACGCTGGCCATGGGCGGCTTCAATCTCGCCACCAACGCGCTCATGTTGACCGGCGCCGAGAACTTCACCATCACCGCGAACACGACATCGACCTTCGGCAGCACCGGCACTCGGTATATCTACGTCAACAACCCTGAGACGACCCTGACCGTCAACGGACTGCAAGTCGCCAACGGCGGCAATCCGTCGTTTTTCGCCGGGCCGGGATTCGTGGACCTGACGAGCAATGCGAGTCAGAACACGCTGACGACGACGAATCGGTTCGTCATCGGCGGCGGGACTGTGCGCGGGAACAACACGCAGATCGGCTTCACCTCGGCCGGGGCCGGAATCATCTCGCTGGTCGGCGGCGTGCTCGAGATCAAGAACGGGACCAATGGAACCGGCGCGGCGGCGGATTTCACCCGGCCGCTCGGGGCCGCGGCTGGGAACGTCGCCTGGGGCGCCGGCACCGCCAATGAACAAGGCTCCGGCGGGTTCTCGGCTTTCGGCTCGGCTGCGTCGGTGAATATCGGCGGCGCGACCACGCCGGCAAGCTTGCAGTGGGGCCAGGCCAATTTCATCGCCGACGGCTTCGCGCTCCTCTTCGGCTCGACGAAATCCAATGCCCGCCTGAACTTCCTCAACCCGCTCCAGTTGGACAACGGCGCGACGTACCAAGCGCGGGAGATCCGCGTCATCGGCGGCGTCGGCGGCGACGCGGCGGTCATGGCCGGCGGCATCAACGGCGCTGCGAACGCCGACCTGATCAAGACCGGCGGCGGCACGTTGCTCTTGCCCACCGGCGTCACGAACAGCTACCAGGGCACGACCTTCGTGGCCGAGGGTACGCTGCAAGTCGATGGCGTTCTCGCCGCGGCCCCCAATCCGGTAATCGTGGGCCGGCAGGGCACGGGCTCGTCGGGAACGCTGAGCGGAATCGGACAGATCCATCGCAACGTGCTCGTGCAGCCCACGGGAACGCTGAAGCCGGGGTCGAGTCCCGGCGTGCTCACGATCAACGGCGGGCTGACCATGACGCTCGGCTCAAAGGCTGATTTTCAGATTCAGAGCGGCACGACTCCGGGCAACGGTGCCGGCTTTCACAGCCAGCTTGTCGTCAACGGCGGCGCGGTCAATCTCGGCAACGCCACGCTGAACCTCGATTTCACGGGCGCGACTTACACGCCGGCGCTGACGGATCGGATCGTGCTGATCGACTACTCCAGCGGCCCGGGCACACTGACCGGAACGTTCAACGGCCTGCCCGATGATTCCATCGCGGTCTCCAACGTCCTGGGCTCCGGGCTGGATTATTACATCTACTACGGCACGTTGGCCGGTTATGCGAACAAGGTCGTCCTCTCGCCCGTGCCCGAGCCGGTGCACATCCTGCTCGTTTGCGGCGTCGGCGCGGCCGGCTACGGCTGGTTCCGCCGGCGAGCGACGCGCCGGCCTGTCCCGCCGACGTCCTGAGAGATTCGGACAGGGCACGAAGAGTTGGGCTTCGCGAGCCGCCGTAGTTTGCCGGACTTTCGGAAACTCTCAAGCCGCTTGTGACTTGCCTCCGATACCATTCGATGAGTCGGGATATTCCGCGCGCGCCGAGCCGGCCGCGCGAGTCACGGCGCCGGCGCGGGGGCCAACGATCGGCATGGATGCGGCTCGCCGAAGCATGACTGCCTTGCTGGTCGCGCTGGCCGCGGCTGCGCCGTCGCCCGCTCAAGCGCCGGGCCGCGACGTTCTCTACACGCGGCAAACCCTGATCAAGATTCCATTTACGCCGAGCACCACCGGCCGGCTCAAGCAGGTGATCCTGTACGTCTCGACTGATTCCGGCCGGGATTGGCAGCCCTGTTCGGAAGCCGCACCCACGGATCGCTACTTCCGAGACTACATCGCCCCCGGCGACGGCACCTATTGGTTTGCCGTGCAATCGATCGACACCTTTGATGCCCGCAATCCGCCGTCGCTGGCCCAACTCGTCCCGGAAGTCAAGGTCATCGTGGACACCAAGCCGCCGCTGGTGACGTTGCGGCAGGCGGATGATCCGCGCCCCGGCATCGTCACCGTCCAGTGGGACGTGCGGGATGAGCATCTCGACCTGACGCGCTTCGCCGTCGAATACAAAGTGCCGGGCCGCACGGATTGGATTCGCGACGAGCGCGCCCTCGCGGGGATCACCGGCACGCTGTCGTGGAACATCGATCCGGGTGTGCAGATGATGGTGCGGTTGCGGGCGGCCGATCGGGCCGGTAACGTCGGCGAAGCGGTCCTGCCGCTGGGTCTCGGCGGGTCGGGCGGCACGTCGGGCGGAGGAATCGGCGGCGTCGCGTCCTCCGCGGGCGTCCAGTTCGTGCGCAGCCGCATTGTCAACATCTCCGTGCGGGCCTCGGTCGGCATCTCGGGCACGAAGGACTTCGACCTCTGGTACACGCGCGACGGCGGCCGGTCCTGGACCAAGGCGCCGAAGAAAATGGAAGGCGGCATGCCGGCGAATCCGGCCGACGCGGTCGCCACGCCAGTCAACCTCAAGCTCATTTTTGAAGCCGACGCGGACGGCCAGTACGGTTTCACGGTCGTGATTCGCAATGGCGTGGGCGTCGGCGACCCGGATCCGCGTCCCGGTGATCCGCCGCGATTCAGCGTCGTCGTGGATACCGTCGAACCCAAACTACAACTGCGCGTGACTCGCGGCGTCGGCGCCGACATGCGCAACGTCACCATCCAGTGGATCGCCGAGGACGAACACCTGGCTGATCGACCCGTCACGCTGGAATACGCCGAACTCAAGGGCGGCGCGATGCCGGGCGAAGGCGATTGGAAGCCGCTGCCGCTGTTGCCCGGGGCGCAGGATCGGTCCGGCACGCACGTCTGGACCATCGGCCGCGACGGACCGTTCAAATTCCTCATTCGCGCCAAGGCGATCGATCGCGCGAAGAACACCACCGTGCAGACCATACCCGAGCCGATCATCGTCGATCTGGAACAGCCCCGGGTCGAAATCCTGGGGATCGAGCCGTCGCCGCCGCAACCGTGACCGCGGGTGGATTCGCCCCGCCGCTCGCGCGGAGTTCGTCCGTACAATTCCCGCATGAACGACGTGCAAACGCCGACCCAGCAGCGCCTGCCATGGGACGAGCGCCTGGCGATCATCGTTGACACGATGCGCGCCATCAGCCGCGAATCCGATCCTCAGGTCATTGCCCAGAAGTATGCCGAGCGGGTGCGGCAGCTTCGGCCCACGGATCGCTATGTCGCTCTGAGCCGGCGCAACCTTCCGAAGCCCCAGTATCGAATCACCCGGTGCAGCCTGTGGAAGGAATCACCGAATCCGTGGAAGGAGCCGGATCGTCTGCCGCTTCACTCCGGCGGCCTGTTCGCCGATTTGATCTACGGCAACGAGCCGCGGCTGCTCAATGTCGTATCGTTGCCGGATTCGGACCCCGCCAAGCCGTACGTCGAGGGCATGCGCTCGATTCTGGCCATTCCTCACTATGACGGCGGCGAAGCGTTGAACATGGTCCTGGAGATGCGCGCCCAAGCCGACGCCTTCGACCCCGATGAGATTCCCGAAATCGTCTGGCTGAGCAATCTCTATGGGCGGGCGACGCAAAACCTGGTGCTCGCCGAGCGAGTCAAGGCGGCGCTGGCGGCGGTCGATTCGGAGATGCGGACGATCGCGGACTTGCAGCGTTCGCTGCTGCCCGCGCCCTTGCCGACCATCCCGACCATGGGAGTGGCGGCGAGCTATGAGACGTCGCACCGGGCCGGCGGAGACTATTACGACTTCTTCCCGCTGCCGGATGGGCGATGGGGTATCCTGATCGCCGACGTGAGCGGCCACGGGACGCCGGCCGCCGTGCTCATGGCGGTGACGCACACGATCGCGCACACCTTTCCAGGTCCGCCGACGCCCCCGGGCCGACTGCTGACGCACATCAATCGCGTTCTATCCGATCGCTATACCGGCCAGTCGGGGGCGTTCGTCACGGCGTTTTACGCCATCTACGATCCGCGCTCGCGGTCGATTGAATATGCCTCAGCCGGCCATCCGCCGCCGCGACTGAAGCGTTGCGCGGATGGGTCGCTCGCCCTGCTCGACGGCGTGCAGTCTTTGCCGCTGGGAATCTCCGGCGAGGAAAGCTACCCGGAGGGCCGTCGCGAACTCGTGCCCGGCGATCAAATCGTGTTCTATACCGATGGCGTGACGGAGGCAGAAAACGAAGTCGGCGAACAGTTTGGGCTGAAGCGGCTCGACGCCGTGCTGGCCAATTGCGCCGTCGGCGCCTCCGACTTGCTGAAGGAAGTGCTGCAATCGCTCGAGCGATTCACGGCCGGCCGGCCTCCGGCGGACGACCGAACGATCCTCGTCGCAAAAATCACGTGATCTTATCAAGCAACGCAGCCGCGGCGCGCGATTGCAGCGCGCGCCGCGGCTGACATTGTGCATTCTGATCGATCAGCGATCCTGAGCCGGACGGCGCGGCCGCAACTCGAACTTGGCGCCGATCAGTTTGTCCCAGGCCGATTTCTGTTCGGCCGTCAGCAGCCCGTGCACCTTTTCGGTGTACTGCCGGGTCAGGGCCTGAATCTTCTCCATCGCTTCGCGGGGATCGCCGCCGCCGCCCCCGCCGCCCTGGCCGCGCTGCGGCGCCAGTTCACGGCGTTCCTTGGCGAGGTCCTCGAGTAGCGATTTGACCTTGGCCTTCTGCTCGTCCGTGAAGTGGAGGGCGGATTGCACTTTCTCCTCGGCGAACGCCTGAACGCCCATGGTTTGAATCCGGATCTGCTCGAAGCGCTTCTGCTGCTCGGCGGTCAGCGATTCCTTGATGAACTTATCGACGGCCTCGGCGTTGCCTTGGCCGCCGCCTTGGCCGCCGCCTTGTCCGCGTTGGGGCCGACCGCCGCCGCTGGGTTCGCCGCCGCCCGGGCCGCGCCGCGCCGGGGCTAGTTCCTTGATTTTCTCTTTCTGCTCCTCGGTGAGCTTGAGTTCTTTCTGCACGTCCTCGTTGGCGAGGAGCGCGGCCGGACTCATCCGCCCACCGGGCATTCCGCCGCCGCGCTGCGGCCGCCCCTGCGGCGGCTGGGCCAGCGCCAGGCTGGCCAAGGNNCCCATTTTCGCTCGGGAGTTCCGGCCGCCAAGGCTCGGCTGATGAGATCACATTTTGCTCTCATGCGCGTCTCATCGATCTCTCATTTCGAACTGCACAGCTGCTTTGGTCGTCGGTATTCCGGCCGGTGCTGGAATTCACGAAGCACTCGGGATAACATGGTTTCCCAGCGTCCGAGGCGAATGCTTCCGGCAGGCGACAAGTCATGACTTCCACGCTGCTGCTCGCAGTTCTCATTGTTCAAGCGCCAGAGACCCAACCGCGTTCGGCGCCGTACTCGATGCGCATCCACGTCGTCGATTCCGACGGCAAGCCCCTGGAGGGGGCGAGAATTGATGCCAGCGTCTGGACCAGCGAACCCGATTTCGCGGCCAAGCGCGAGCACAGAACAGACGCCAAAGGCATCGCCGTGCTCGATTTGCCACGGACCTACAGCATTCTGCGATTTTGGGCAAGCAAAGAGTCGTTTGTGTCGATGGTCGCTCGCTGGGAAGTCGCTGCGCTCGCTGCCGGTGCAACGCCGCCGGCCGAATTCACCTTCCGCATGGATCGTGGCGTGACCGTTGGCGGCCGCATCGTGGATGAGGACGGCCAACCGATTGCCGGCGCCAAAGTCCGAATCTCTCTCAAGAGCCGACTCAACGTCTCGACAAATGACGGCCGCGCCGGATACAGCGTTTTGGAGGCGGCAGAATCGGGAACCGACGGTCGCTGGCAGAATCACTGCGTTCCAGGCCAATCCAACGCCGAATTCGAACTTCTTGTTTCACATCCGGATTTCGCATCGGATGAGTTCCCTGGCGTGTCGCAGAATGCCGCGGGGATTACGACTCAAATGTTGCGCGAGCAAACGGCCCAGTTGACGCTGAAGCGCGGCGTGATCGTCCGCGGCAGCGTCGTCGATGCAGAGGGAAAACCGATCAGAGATGCCAGGATATTCGCCGACGGCCCATACTTCGCCAACCATCAACCGAAGATCACCACGGATGCTGACGGTCAATTCCGATTGCCCGCGCTCGCGCCACAACACCGGACGATTACAGTCTTGGCTCCCGATTGGGCGCCGGAGCGGCGCCAGGTCAACATTCGGCCTGGAATGCCGCGAGAGGACTTCCGCCTGTCGCGCGGCAAACCGATCCAATTGCGAGTCGTGGATCCGGCGGGCAAGCCCGTCGCCGGCGCTCTCGTTCACGTGAGCGAGTGGCGCGGCGACTCTCTCAATCTCCGAATTGCGAATCCGACCAACGCGGGTGGAAAATGGGAATGGACCGCAGCTCCGGCCGAGCCGTTGAAACTTCAAATTCGCGCCCCAGGATTCGCGCTGCAGCAAATCACGGTTGCAGGAGGCGAACCTAAGCGCGCCGTGCTCTTGAAACCCGATCACCGCGTGACAGGGACCGTGACCGATGCCCAAACCGGGCAACAGATTTCCTCATTCACCATCGTCCCCATTAATGTCTTCCGAGCGGACTACCAAAGTACGAATCGTCATGCCGCGATCTCGGGGAAGGACGGGCGATTCGAGTTCCGAGCCGGGCGAATGGACATTCCGATGCGCCTACGCGTCGAGGCTCTGGGGTACCGATCTCAGGATGGTCCGGAGTTTCGCGCCGGCGACTCATCATCGCTGAAACAGGAATTCCGACTGCAATCGAGTGCGCCGATTCGGGGAGTCGTAATGGATGCCGCCGATCGGCCCGTGAACAACGCCCAGGTTACTTTGGCGACTCCGATCGATGAAGCGAGCTTTGGATTCGACGAGTTCAACAACTCAACCAGGACCGACGCCGCCGGCCGCTTCCAGTTTCCCGATCCCGGCGAGCCGTTCATCGTGGTTGCCCGCAGCGACTCCGGCTTCGTCCAGGCCGAGTTTCCCAAGGACTCCCACGATGTCGGCACGCTGAAGCTCCAGCCCTGGGCGTCGATTCGCGGCGTGTTTCGCGATGGTGGGCAACCCGTGCGCGGCGCGACGATCTTCGCGAATCCGATCAAACTGCCCTCCGCGGGGAGCCCGCAGGCTGATCTGCGCCAGCAAGTGACGACCGGACCCGATGGCCGATTCGAGTTCCAGCGCGTGCCGCCGGGAAGGACGACGGTCAGCGTCTACCTCGGCCCCTGGCGCGACGAAGGGTTTCGTTCCGCTCCGCATGTGCCGCTCGACCTCAAACCCGGCCAACAGGTTGAACTCGCTCTCGGCGGCTCCGGCGCGACGCTCGCCGGCAAGGTCAATCTCGCCGGCAAGGTTCCACCCAATCTCGATTGCACCTATTCGATCAACTATCTCGTTCGCCGCGAGCCCGGCGTCGCGTCGCCGCCGGAGATCGCCCCGCTCGGTTTCGACGCCCGCAAAGGCTGGCAGAACATGTGGCTCAAGACGCCCGAGGGCCAGACGTTTTTCAGCACCCTTCAAAGCTGGTTCGTCAAGCTGGCGCCGGACGGCTCGTTCCGGATCAGCGGCGTGCCGGCCGGCGATTACGACCTGGCGATCGCCGTCTACGCCAAGCCAAGCGGCTGCCTCGTCGACCCGCTGGGCCGAAAGATCGTGCGCGTGACAGTGCGTGAAGACGACGTGGCCCGCGGCCGGCTGGAAGTGCCGGAGATGGCCATCGAGATCGCACCAGCCCCGGAGATCGGCGACGTGCCGGGACTCTCATTCGTCAAGGCCGATGGCACAGCCGGTTCGCTCGCCGACGCGGCGGGAAAACTCACGCTCGTTCATTTCTGGGCGAGTTGGTGCGCTCCGTGCAAGCAGCAATTACCGGCCGTGCGCCGTTTGCACGAACAATTCGCTCCGAAGGGACTCACCACGCTCGGCCTGTCGCTCGACGAGGACGGCGAGGCGTGGCGGAAGAGCCTCACGTCGCTGGAACTGCCTTGGTCGCAGGGACGATTGCCGTCTGGAGCCGACGCCGGTGTCTCGAGTGTGCCGGCGTATTGGCTCCTGGATCCACAGGGCAGAATCGTCGCCAAGTTTTGCAACCCAGTCGAGTTGGCGAAGGCGATCGCGGATCGGATGAAGTGACGCTAAGCGGCCACGAGTTCATAGGAGAACTGCGGGATCTCCGCGCGGTGACTGGCGTGCTCAATCGTGGTACCGCAGATATTGCCGACCGAGTCCAGGTCGAGCAATGTGTTTTCGTCCAGGTCTTTGGTCCGGGCGACTTCGACGGAACGAAACTCAATGTAATGAGTATCTGTATCCTGAAAGTAGCGAATCTTCATGGCTGAAAAGCCCGGTCAAAGAATGCACTGTGCACCGTTTCACCGTCCGGTAACAGCATAACTCGCCGATTCCGGCCGTCCATCGCATCAATCGCTGCCCAACGTCGAATCCGGCCGCCGGCTTGGATCGACTGCCGAGCGGGATGCATTATCACAAATTCAATCCACTCTTCGAGGATGATGGCACAATCGGGGCGTTGCCGCATTGCCTGGAAATACTGCGTCGACTTCAGGATGGCATGGTACGTTCGCGGCTGGGGAACGCGCAGCGGCTCGCTCCGCTCCGCAGACTCCGCGTCGCGGCTAAATCAGACGGACGGCGACGCGGCACGCTTCGATCAGGCTGGTCGGGTCGGCGACGCCCCGGCCGGCAATGTCGAACGCCGTGCCGTGGGCCACGCTGGTTCGGACGAACGGCAACCCGGCGGTGATGTTGACCGCCCGCCGCCCGCTGCGCAGCTTCATCGCGATGTGCCCCTGATCGTGATACATGGCGACGACAGCGTCGAACTCGCCGGCCGCCGCTCGCACCCAGGCGGCATCGGCCGGGAGCGGGCCGGTGACATTCAATCCGCCGATTCGCGCCCGTTCGACGGCCGGGGCGATGATGCGCGCTTCTTCGTCGCCAAACAGCCCGCCGTCGCTGGCATGCGGGTTCAATCCGCAGACGGCGATTCGTGGCCGGCGCCCGATCAGCTTCGGCCCGATGTCGTCGAGCAAGGCGACGGCGTTGCGGACGCCTTCGGTTGAAATCCGTGCAACGGCGTCGCGCAAAGCCACGTGCAGCGTCACATGGGCCACTGCAATGTTATCGCCGAACAGCAACATCGCATGGCGCCGAGCGCCCGTCTCAGCCGCGAGGATTTCAGTATGACCCGGGTACGGCACTCCCGCCGCGTGCAGTGCTTCCTTGTGCAGCGGACAGGTGACGATGGCGTCGGCGTTCCCGGCGAGCGTGCGGCGAATCGCCTCGCGCAGAAACTCGTAGGCGGCGCGACCCGCGGCGGCGCTGATTTGGCCGACGCGGACTCCGGAAAGTTCGGGAATCTCGGGGGTGTCACAGGGGATGGCGAGCGGGCCTGATACGAGTTTCTGAGCGCGATCGAGCCAAGCGCGATCGCCAATGACCGTCGGCGTGCAGAACCGAGTCAACTCCGGCCAGGCGCGGACAATGATCTCCGGGCCGATGCCGGCCACGTCGCCCATGGTAATCAGCAGGCGCGGCTGAGACGACATGCTCATCACTCGCCGAGGACTTCGCTCAGGACGTCCTCGGCCACGTAGATCGGCACCTTGGCGGTCACGGCGAGAGCAATCGCGTCGCTCGGCCGGCAATCGATTTCGATCAGTTCGCCTTCCTTGCGCACTCGGAGCTTGGCGAAATAGGTGTGCTCGCGAAGTTCGCAGATGTAGACGTCCTGAATTTCGCCGCCCAGCGCTTCGACGACGCTGGTGACCAGATCGTGAGTCAGTGGGCGGGGATTCGTGATGCCCCGAACGCGGCGGTCGATGCTCGTGGCTTCGAAAATGCCGATGACGATGGGAAATGCGCGGTCGCCGTCCACTTCTTTCAGCGCGATCACCTGCTGCTCATGGATCTCGCTGATGATGATCCGTTTCAACTCCATCTGGACCGGCACGGGCGCCTCGCTTTCGATCGGTCGGCGCAATCGCTACAGCCGGGACAAACGGCCCGACGGCGACGGCCCGCCGCGCGTTGGGGATTATAGCCGCGGCTCGGAACGACGGTCAAGAATCGGACACGCGGACGGCGGCCCGGCCGGCCGCGGACTTTTTCCCCGCTCGTCCACTGGCTTTCCCGCGCCCCTGAGTTACGATGAAAATTGACGGTCTTGCGAGCGCTCCACTCGTCGGGGACCCGGATCCGCGGCACGAGGTCATCCATGCCCCTGGCGCTGAACATCGGCAAGTGCACCTTGCTCGGCAACTACCGAGAGAACAACGAAGACGCCATCGACGTCAAGCTGTTCCCGGAAATGACAGTAGCGATCGTCGCCGACGGCATGGGAGGCCAGCAGGCCGGCGAGGTCGCGAGCAAGCGAGCCATCGACTTGATCCCGCGCGAGCTGCGCAAAGCGCTCGCCAATGTCACGGCGACAGACGCCGTCAAAGCCGCCGTCAAGAGATCGATCGTCCAGGCCAACGAAGAGATCATGGGCTTGGGCGCCCTGGCCCGCGACCTCAAAAACATGGGCACGACGGTCGTGCTCGCCTTGTGGCGGAAGGGCAACGAGCTCTTTCTGACCGGTGTCGGCGACAGCCGAGCCTACCTCATCCGCGGCGACAAGATCACGCAGCTGACCATCGATCATTCCCTCGCGGAGGCGCTGGTTCAGGCCGGCACCATCAAGCGCGAGGAAGTGTCGCAGCACAAATTCAAGAACATGCTGTGGAAGTATCTCGGCACTCGGGAAG